>ORJL010569830.1_pt1 | contig 36589 bp, 54 predicted proteins | sample 1779941 | NCBI WGS metagenome assembly ORJL01 (sample SAMEA104232317, study PRJEB22302) | groundwater metagenome | biome: forest; feature: aquifer; material: groundwater | place: USA | collected 2011-08-07 | depth 5.8 m | reverse complement strand
CTATCTTGATTGAAGGTACGCGGCAAGCGCGTCAATATCGCCATCGGTCAGCGGCGTCACGATGGCGTGCATGGCTACTGCTGCGGGCCGCTCCATCGAACGGAATACCTTGAGCTGCCTGACCAGATAGCGGGCGTGTTGCCCGGCCAGTCGCGGCGCGTCGTCCTTCCCCTCGCCTTGGGGACCATGGCAAAGCGCGCACGCCGGCAGCCCTTTGTCGGACATTCCATGCTCGTAAATGTCGCGGCCCTTGTTCATCAATTGCACGGGTCCCGCCTCATCCGGAATCCGCTTTTGGGCAGCGTAGTAAGCAGCAATCTCCTTGATGTCCTGATCGGTCAGCGAACGCGCCCAGCCCCACATGGCGTCCACTGCATCCTTGTCGGCCCGGGTGCGGTCGCGGAACGAGCGGAGCTGTTCCTGCGTATATTTCGCTGACAATCCGGCAAGCTTAGGATAGTTCGACGAGATGCTGTTGCCGTCCTGTCCATGGCATGCGGAACACAGTCGATCCACCATGTTCTCGATTCGAGCCGTCTCGTCGGCCAACGCCGGTGAGATGGCCAATACCGCCAGGGCGGCAACGACCCAGTACGCTGACTTGATCATCATTGTGTGGTCCCTCGATGTCTGATTTGCGGACATTCCGCGTCGTCTAGACTGAACATTGCGCCAGGGATTCGGACATGCCGCTCAGTAGGAGAGCCAGGCTCCCAGGAACAGCGCGTTGTTATCCCTGGCGCTGCGTCCGTTACCATCGATGTTCGTACTGTTGCCGTTGAATTGCGTGAAGCCTGTGTACTGGAGATGCAGCCTCAGATTCTGGACCGGCACATATTGCAGATCGAGAATGTAACCCTTCGTATTCGGCACATTGCTCAGGACATTTCCGTTTGCGTCCTGAATGTTCAACGCACCCGCGTCGGCGCTTCCCGTCGTGGAGAAGACGCCCAACGTGGCGCCGTACATGCGCCGGTAGAAATAGGTCAGCTTGGCCTTGGCCGTGTTGAGCGTGTTCGAGGCGTTATACGGGGCGCCGGCTCCCAGCGTAGCGGGATCGGTGGCGTCTCCGAGCAAACCCTCGTCGAAACTCTGCTTCTCGTGGATCCATGTCCCCTGCGCGGTCACGGTGTGCACATCGGTTATGTATTGATACTGGAAGTCCAGCGCGGTGTCGGTATATTTCCTGATCGGGCTGGCTTGATCCAGGGGATCGTCGTAAATCCGAACCTGCATGCCATAGGCCCCCAGCATCAGGGAATGATCGCCCCAATCGTGGTTGTAGGCGAGACGCCAGTAGGGATTGAGTCCTTTCAAGGTCGTTCTGGAATTGTCCGGATTCGACAGCACCGCGTTCCCCGCACGCAGCGCCGACAGAATCCCGTCCGCGGTGCGATAGAAGGTCAGTTCGCCATAGAGCGACTTGTTCCAATAGGCGTACCCGCCGATGCCGGCGGTGGCCTGGGCCAAGCCTCCGTCGATCAGCGTAGAGGCGGGACTGCCAACTGCGTAGGCCGACGTGAACCACGGAAAGCCGAATGCGGGGGTGGAGTTCCACACGTCCTGAACCGTCGGGTTGTTGTGCAGCGTGGCGCCGAAGATCAACTCTTTCCCGGCCAGCCGGGTTCGTCCAACCGCGCGAAGGTCGATATTGTCAGCGGAAGTGTGATGCGCTTCACCGTCGTATGACATCTGTACGAATCCGCCAACGTAGTCGTTTACCTTGCCGGCGACAAACAGACTGGCCTGCTGCATGCGCAGAGCGTTGTTCCGCGGCACTACTTCATTGCCGCTGTTGTCGAACTGGCTTGCCGCATGGGTAATCCCAATCTGCCCCATCATCGCCAGCGGCACGGCCTGGCGCTCGCCGAGGGTGTATCCGGTCAGCTTGAAGTAGCGGCCGAACGCGGTGAGTTCGGGGAAGCTGACGTGGCAGGACACGCAGTTTTCCCCCGTTTGCCGCGCAAAGGCGGGAACGGCGTCGGCGTACCCCGGCAGAAACGCGAGAAGCGCAAGCAACGCTCCTCCAAACCCCAATGCGCATCTTGAATTGCGTTTCACGATGCTCCTCCCCTCTACGATCGATGATCACCGCATTGCAACGTCTAAACTGCACGTCCGGGACGTCGCGACCACACACCAGGCTCGCCGGGCACTGCAGATCGGAATTGAAAGCGTACTGCGAACCGAATCGGCGAGGCTTACGTTGCACTGACTGGCGGAAGGGAAATGTTTGCGTTTGTGATTGGTATCACGATGACACCAGGTTTGACCGTGCCGGCGCAGATCAGACCATAACGCTCAAGCGTTTGACGCGGGAAACTCCCGCGTGTTCTTGCTGGCCAGGGTTACACGAAGGGCGAACGCGCGCGCTCCGATCATCGGTTGCAGTCAGCCGACGTGCGTTGCTCTCTTCCGGAGCGTTGCCCCACCCCGCCCGCTTCATGATCGAAGCCCGCAATCTCCACCGGCAAGACAAACCCGTCGAGGGCGCTCTGTTTGTTTGCCAGCTTTACGTACGGGAACATCATCGAATCGAACGCGACATCGACTGAGAACCCGCACGAGGCCAGGGATGCGCCTGTTCGTCTGACACTCGAGGCCGCCGGTCCCGTCGCGCTCATCAGCGAAAATCGCGATCTGCTTCAATCGCAGGGACTGTATCCAATCCAGGAACCTGCGGAGTCCGTGTGAGGCGCCGGGGGCTTTGAGACTAGCGGGACTAGCCGGGACGTGGCCGGACGGGGCGGGACAAAGGGCGGGTTAACAGGGGGTTAGGGGCGGCCGAATCAGGCGACGTCAGGACGTGGTCGCGCCGCCTGGTTTGAGACTGAATCCGCCGTTGGCCACTTGCTTTGGGACTGGCTAACGTTCGGCTTCTAGCCGGGCAATTCTGTCCTCGATGCCCTGATTCCGTTCGGCCTGCCGGCGCTTGTAGTCAATCCTGAGTTCAGAGGGCTCGGGCATCATGGCGCGCAACCCACCGAGGGCGTAGCTATACAGTTCCTTGAGGGCTTCCGATGCACCCTTCTTTCGTGCCAGTCTCGGTCGTGCGAGATCAAAGAACGCCTTGAGCGACTGCTCGTATTCCCGAATGCAAGAGCTGAGCTTGTCAGAGTCCCCGTGCTCGAGGAACATTGATGCAACCTGGCAAAACGTGCGAGCAGTGCGCACGTGATTCATAAAGCAGTCCACCTCATCACCGGCTTTCTTGTCGAGAAATAGCTCCCTACACTCTGCGCGAGCTAACGAGACAGGCGTCACTTTGGCTGAGTCAGCGGCTAGTGCTACTGGAGCAGTGAAGCTGAACACCAGCACAGCAATGACTACCAGAGGCGCCAAGCGTTCCATATTTTCCCCAGAAGACTCAAAGCCTGCGCCCTACCCACACGACGCGGCCAACCACCTGCACCGCTGGTGCCAGCTCAGGGCCGTAGGTCTCCGGCTCATAGCGTGAGTTGTCGCTCTTGATGATTATAGTGCCGTCGAGCTTGTGGTGGACGCGCTTCACGAACAGCCCCTCACCCTTGCGCAACACGTAGACAGCGCTGTCCTCAAGCTGGCGCACACCAGTGTCGACCAGAATGAGATCGCCCTCTGAGAGTGTGGGCTCCATGCTGTCGCCTTTGACGCTGATGAGTGCGAGGTCTTTTCGCGCTACCCCGAGCGCATTCTTAACCCAGTCGGCACGGAAGGCCAAGTGATCGACGATCTGCTCGCTGTGAATGAGCGCGCCGTTCCCAGCCGAGCCCACAACGTCATACCGCGGCACCATTACGAAGTCATCGGAGAGCGTGTACCCGGCCCGCACCTCTTCTACCCCGCGCGCGCTCACGCTCTCGCCTCGCCCCTCGCGCGCGCGCCGCTCTTCGATCTCGATGATCTGAGATAACACCTCAGCTGGCGGCTGGTACTCGGTCCGCATGCCCTCGCGCCCGCCGCGTCCCCGCACTTTCCGCGAGGGCCAGCGTTCCTTGCGAGCTCGATCCCGGACGCCCTTCGCGGTGAGGGGAAGTGTCGGGCACTTGAGTTTCGCGATCGCAGCCGGGGTGTACCACATGGTGCTAGTTTTTCCCTACATCTCGCACGTCTATCTCGCACGTGAATAAGCGGTAACCCACTGTTTTACCGGAATGTGCTCAGTAACCAGCGTGTTGGAGCTCGCACGGTTCAAGGAACGTCTTGACACCTTCTGGAACCTTCTGGCACCATGTCTAGCGTCATGTCCACAATCGACACCCAAAAAAAGCCAGCCCCTACGGACTGGACCACCGCCTACATCGTCTACCGCCTGCGCCTGCGCGGGCTGTCCCTGCGCAAGCTCTCGCGCGAGCACGGCTACTGCCCGTCGTCGGCCTCGAACGCCCTGTACTTCCCCTGGCCGAAGATGGAGCGCCTGATCGCCCACGCACTCGGCGTCACGCCGCAGGAAATCTGGCCGTCCCGCTACAACGAGGACGGCACACCCAACCGCTCAATGGGGCGCCCTCGCGTATCAGATCATACCTGCACCATCGGGCGGCGCAACGTCGAAGCGAAGGGCGCCGCTTGACATGACCCGAGCGCGCGATCTGCTCACCGGAGACCTGTTCGCGGAGATCCCGCGGCCGGCGCCCACAACGCCCGGCTCGATCAACTACTCGCGCGAGATCGCCGCGGTGATGGGGCAGGCGCTGAAAGACTGCTCGGGTGACCGCTACGAGATCGCAGCGCGCATGAGCCGCATGCTCGGGCGCGAGGTGCCGCTCTCGATGCTGAACGCCTACTGCGCCGAGAGCCACGAACAGCACAACATCAGCTTCGAGCGCGCGATCGCGTTCGACGCCGCCACCGAGGGCTACTCACTCCTGAATTTCTTCGCTGCGAAGCGCGGCTGCCGCGTCATGGTTGGCCAGGACGCCCTGCTCGCCGAACTCGGACGCATCAAGCAGATGCGTGACGAGCTCGCGGGGCAGGAGAAGGCCATCCGCCAATACCTGAAAGGAAAGCGGTGAGCGAAACCGCGACCATCAGGTGCGAGCAGCTGGAGGCTTTTTGGATCCGTCGCGCAGCAGAGCGACAAGCTCGCGTAGAGAGTCGAGCGTCGCAACTTCTTCTTCGTGGTCAGGCGTCTCCTCGAGGGCATTCGCCTGACGCGACAAGAAATGCAGTCCCGCATCCCCCGGCTGGCGCTCCAGCAGCCACGCCAGAACGACCAGAAGAACGTCAACCTGGTCCTGTAGCTGCTGCGCCTGTAGCTCAAGGCGCAGCAGCTGCTCCTTCACCGGATGCAGCTTGACCTTCGCCATGCACACCTCCAGCCCCGAGTTTCATGAGCCTAGCACGGCGAGCGCCTCTCGCCATTTAACCCACGGTTGAAGCCCCAATGAGAGCAGAAAAAACGCCGCCTTCAACAATCAAAGAAGCGTATTCGGCTGCCGAGTTGGCGGCGCTCAGAGTCCCGGGGTGGCCCACCACGGAATACCGCATGCGCGCGCGCCTAGATCGAAAAAACATCGCGTGCCGCGACGTCGACTGCCAAGGTGGTAAGAACGGGAAGCGCCGCGAGTACCTCACCGCCGGCCTGCCGCCCGCGCTGCGCGAGGCGATCGGCGCTCGGGCCGTCGCACAGGCCGCACCGAACGATCGTTCGGTGCCTGCACCTGTCGCGGGGACTGCACTCTCGACCGTGACGCCCGCCGCCGAGTTGCGCACCTGGCAACGCGCGCGCATGGACGCGCGCGCGGCGCTCGTCGCCGAGGTCAAGCGCGTCGCCGCTGGCGTTGGCATGGAGCGTGCCGTACGGGCGGTGGTGAAACTGGCGCGCGAGGGTGGATTGCCTGAACACCTGCAACGCCTGGTGCCCGTGGCCAACGCGCGATCGGGCAAGCAAAGCGATCGCACCCTCTCGCGCGGCAGCCTCTATCGCTGGATGAAGAAGGCCGAGGGCGGCTTTGTCGCGCTCGCGCCGAAGCCCTCGCGCGCCGCGGCCGAGATTCCGACCTGGTTGCCGGAGCTCCTCGCGATCTATCAACGGCCCAGTCCGCCGAGTCTCGCGTTCTGCCTCGAGGAACTCCCCAAGCGCCTCCCGGCGGGTGCGCGCGTCCCGTCCCAGAGTGCCGCGCGGCGGTGGCTTGGCAAGATGAGCGCGGTCGATCTCGCGCGCGGCCGCATGGGCCCGCGCGAACTGAAATCCATTCGTCCCTTCGTGCGGCGCGACTCTTCGCAGATGTGGCCCGGGGACTGCTATACGGCGGACGGCCACACGTTCGACGCAGAGGTCGCGCATCCGGCGCACGGGCGTCCCTTCCGTCCCGAGATCACGGGCGTGCTCGACATCGCGACCCGCAAGTGCGTGGGCTGGAGCGCGGGCCTGGCCGAATCGACCTGGGCGGTGCTCGACGCGCAGCGCCACGCGATCGAACGCTGCGGCATTCCAGCGCTGTGGTACGTCGACCGCGGCTCGGGCTACGCCAACGCCATGCAGACCGATCTCGCGGTGGGCTTTGCCGCGCGCATCGGCATGACCGTCACCCACAGCCTGCCCTACAACAGCCAGGCGCGCGGCGTGATGGAGCGCTCGCACCAGACCATCTGGGTGCGCGCAGCGAAGCGCCTGCCCACCTACATGGGTGCGCCGATGGACCGCGAGGCAAGGCAAAAAGTCTTCAAGATCACGCGCGCTGACATCAAGACCGCGGGGCGTTCGGCGCTCCTCATGCCCTGGAGCGAATTCCTCGTCTTCTGCCAGGCGGAGGTGGACGCCTACAACGACCGGCCGCATCGCTCGCTGCCTCGCATGCGCGACCCCAACACCGGCAAGATGCGCCACCAGAGCCCGAACGAAGCCTGGCAGGCGGCGCTCGACGAGGGCTGGGCGCCGGCCAACGTCACACCCGAGGAAAGCGCGGACCTGTTCCGGCCGTACAAGATCTGCAGCGTCATCCGCGGCGAAGTCCGGCTCTACAACAACACCTACTTCAATCGGTCCCTGGAGCACTACCACGGTGCCCGCCTGCAGGTGGGCTACGACATCCACGATCCGTCGCGGGTGTGGGTGCGAGACGACGCCGGGCGCCTCATCTGCGTGGCCGAGTTCGGCGCCAATAGGCGCGCCTACTTCCCGCAGTCGGTCATCGACCAGGCAGCGGAAAAGCGCGCCCGCGGCCGCATCAAGCGCGCCGAGGCAAAGATCGAGGAGGCGCAGGCCGAACTCGCGCCGCCCGCGCTCCTCGAGCACCAGGTGAGCAACGTGCTCGACCTCTCGCTCGCCGGGCTCGCGGCGCGCGAACCCGCCAATGCGATGCCCGAGAACGTCGTGGCCCTGCAGGTGGACCCGGACGCCCCGCCTGGCTTCGGCACAAGCGACATCGACTTCTACCGCTGGATGCTCGATCACCCCGAGCGCGTGCAGGCTCATCACCGCGAGTGGTTGGACGAGGAAATGCGCGCCTCGCCCACGTTCCGCTCGATGGTGGAAGACGAACAGGAAGTGCGCGGGCTTCGTCCGGCGCGCAGGGCGGGCGACGAGGACGATGAATTTCAGGTGGCCGCGGGATAGCAGCAACTACCCCGCGGCCGGTTTAACGCGACGTTCGACGAGGAGTGTACGAGTGAAAAAAGAGCTGGTCAAGACGAGCAACTACGAGCGCTTCAAGCTCGGCATCAAAGCCGTGGAGCGGCGCGGTGCGCCCGAGGCGAGCCTGGTGCTGGTGGTGGGAGATCCGGGATTCTCAAAATCCATCGTGGTTAACCGCTGGGCGATCGAGAACAAGGCGATCTACCTGCGCGCCAAGACCACCTGGACGCCCTCGCGTTTCCTCAACGACCTCGCAGTCGAGCTGCGCGTGGACACCGGCGGCGGTGCAAAGCAGGTATTCGGCCGTGTGGTCGCGGCCGTGGGCCGGCTGCAGATTCCTCTCGTGATCGACGAAGTGCAGCACTGCCTGCGCAACAACGCGGAGACGCTGGAGGCGGTGCGGGACATATCCGACCTCACTGAGACCATCGTGGTGCTGGTCGCCGGTGTTGAGCGCGTGCAGGCGCGAATCGCCAACTTCCCGCAGATCAGCTCGCGTGTCGCCTCTGTCATCGAGTTTCTGCCGGCATCGGCCGACGATATCGCCAGGACCTGCGCGGAACTTATCGAGCCCGAGGTGGCCCCGGACCTGGTCGAGGAAATCCGCCGGCAATCGGGCGGGCGCATGCGCCAGATCATCAATGCGATCGCCGTCGTGGAAGCCGAAGCCAAGAGGACAGGCAAAAGGAAGGTTACGGCCGCGGACTTCGCCGGCAAGGCGCTGGTGCACGACTGGCAGTCGAGCCTGCGGCGCTCACCGAGGGGACCGCAATGATCGCCGCCTGCTACGCGAACGGGAAGATTGTCTTCCGGCCGCGGCTGCCGCGGGACGGGCTGCCGATTGCCTCGGGCGACGCGAAGAAGCTGCGCGCCGCCATCGAACCGCTTGCCCGGCGTGGCTACGACAGCAAGACCTTGCTGGTGCCCGGCATTCCCGAGGCGAACGGCTTCGCTGAGCGCATGGCGGCCCTGGAACGCTTCTGCACGGCGGTGCGCCAGGTGCTGGCGGAGAAGGCCTCGTGATGGGCGCCCCTGCCGCACGCAGCCCGCTCATGCGCATGATCGCCGCGCGCGCCAAGGTGGACGAGGCGCTCGGCCGCGCGCTTCTCGTCGCCGTCGAGCACGCGGAAAGCGCCTCGCGGGAGCCGAGCGCCCTGGACCATGCGATCGACAGCGCCTACGCGCAGCTCGTCGACGCCTGTCTCATGGAGGCCTCGCGCCAGTTGCAGGAGTTCCAGGAGGCCGCGCATGGCTGAATGGAAATCCGAACGCCTGCTGACGCTGATCGGCGGCGTGGCGCCGCGCGAGTGCATCACCGAGGAGCAGCTCGTCACCTTGAGCGGCTACGACGCGCGGTGCGTCGAAAACTGCTGCCTGAAGCTGCGACGGCACGGCCTGCTCGTGAAGACCGCGCGCGGCTGCCACAAGCTCACCGCTGCCGGCCGCGCCGCGATCGCCGCGAGCCAGACCATCCGCACCGGCCCGCAGGGTGCGCGCACCGGCCGCGTGGTGCGCAAGGGTACGCTGCGCGGGGACGCCTGGACCTACATGCGCCGCAAGCGAAAGTTCAGCCTCGATGACGTCGTGATGATGGTCGTCCGGGGCGGCGAGCGCGACATCCGCTCGAACCTGGGCAACTACCTGCGCGCCCTGGTGCGCGGGGAGTACCTGCGCGCCCTGCCCGTGCGCGAAGCCAGCCTTGCGCAGACCAGCAACGGCGCCGTGCGCTACCTGGTGGTGCGCGACACCGGGCCCCTCGCGCCCGTGTGGCGCGCAAGCCGCGGCACGCTCTACGACCCGAATACCGAGACCGACGTGCCCCTCGCGGCGGGTCTCGCCACGCCATCCAGGCGGAAAGCGCAGGCGCGGCCATGACCTGGATGGACCTGCTGCAGCGCGCGGTCGACGCCTCCAGCATGGGCAAGGTCGCGGCCGACCTGGGCCTGGGCCGCCCGACGATATCGCTCGTCCTCGCGGGCAAGTACCCGGCCAGGACCGACCGCATCGCCGCGCGCGTGATCGGCATGTACGGCCACGTGCAGTGCCCCTTCCTCGAGGAGGAGATCACCGGGGCGAAGTGCCAGGAGTACTCCTCGCGCTCCGCACCCACCTCCTCGCCCTTCGCCATGCGCCACTGGCGCGCCTGCCAGGGCTGCCCGAACCGGAGGCAAACATGAGCCAAGCCCACGTGCTCAGCAATGAAGATCTCGCACACCGGCGCCGCGTCTGGTTCGCGGTGGGCTTGCTCGCCGGCCTGGGCTTCGCCGGGGCTGTCGTGATCGGCACCGAGTACCTCCGGCAGCCGCGGGGTTTCACTGGCGTGCCGGAGATCGTGCGACAGACCGACACCGAGACCGTCGCGCGGATCCGCACGCGCCAGGGCGAGCGCGAGCTCGATTGCACTCTCACCATCGACCACAAGCGGCGCGCCTGGTCGCTGAGTTGCTAAAGGGGGAAGCCGTGAAGCGATTCATCGTCATGCAGCACCCGGTCGACATGCAAGGGTTCTATTCGGACGCCTACATCGACTACTGGGGCGAGATCTACCTCGCCAACCCGATCATCCGCGAGCGCGGCGTGCTGTTCGGAACTTTTCTCATGTTCCCGGCCGAGATCCTGCACGCGATCGTGATGCAGTCGATCGAGGTCGACCTCGCGCCCGGCCTGCTCGCACAGCAGCGCGCCGTGCAGCGGCGCATCGACGAGGCCCTCCGGGGGGGGCAGCTCTCGCTCGCGCTCGACGCGGTGATCGTCGCGCTCGAGCACAAGGGTGCCCGCGTTTCCGATGGCGCCTGGATCGAGCCGCTGCGCCATCACCGCTACCCGCGCCGGTATGACCGGCAGGACCACGTCGCCAAGGAGGCCTGACATGGCCGCACCAACGACTCTTCGGGAAGAGATCCGTCAACTGCTGGCCGGGTCAGATGGGCCGCTCACGCGCCCCGAAATCTTCGCCAAGTGCAAGCTAGCGGCCGACGAGAAGACGCTCTCCGTCACGATCTCGCAGCTTCTGGCCAAGGGCGATATCCGTCGCGCCGGCGAGCGGGAGCGCCTCGGCTCTCAGCCGCTCGCGCTCTACGCCAGCGGCACCGGTGAACCGGCCGCAGGCGCTGTGTCTACACCGCACAATTCTGTGCGCGCATCGCACAAGACTGCGCCTAAATCACCCAGATCTGCGCACCGCAAACGCAGCGGCGCGAAGCGCGGTCGCCCGCCGAATTCGGCGCGGAAAGCCACGAGGGGGCGAGGCACTGCCCGCAAGATAGCCCGGCTGCCGGCCGCCGCGGGCGTGCCGGCGACCACGGGAAGAAGTACGGGAAAAGTATCGCGCAATACTTCAGCCGCCCCTGCGCCGGAGGGTTTCCGCTGCGGCATTTTCTCGGACGGTGCCCTCGCGATCCACGCGGCTGCCGGCGAGCTCACGCTCACCAAGGCCGAGCACCGCGCGATGTTGGAGTTTCTGGACCGCGTGCTGAACAAGGGCGGGGCCGAGTGAACGGCGTGCGCCTCGCGGTCTTCCCGGACTGGCTCTCTCCCCGGCCGCTCGCCCTGCTGCTGCGTCATGGCACGCCGGCTGAGCGGCGTTACGCCGCGCGGATCCTGGGCGCCGAGGGCGGGCGCATCGGCGGAGGACTGGGAGCGCGCACGAAGGCCGAGCGGCAGCGCATGGCAAGCCTGGGCGGCCGCGCGCGGGCCGAGAAACTCTCCGCAGAGCAACTGCGCCGCATCGCCCTCATGGGCGTCGAGGCGCGGCAGCGCAAGAGCGAGGGCCGCGATGGCCAATAAGGCCGATCTGCAGACCCTGCTCGCGCGCCACATCGGCCGCGACAACGGCATGACGGCCGAGGCGATCGCGCGCGAGCTGGGCGTGCTGCCCCGTGACGTTCGCAAGCTGGTCACGCTGCTGCGTGAGGAAGGCATCGCCGTCTGCGGGCACCCCGCCACCGGCTACTACATCGCCGCGACCCCTGAGGAATTGGAGGAGACCTGCCAATTCCTGAGGAGCCGGGCGCTGCACTCGCTCACCCTCGAATCGAAATTGCGTCACGTCCCACTGCCCGAGCTGCTCGGGCAGCTGCGCCTGAAGACGTGAAACCCGAGAAGGAAGAACGACCGATGGCAACCATGCAAGAAATCGACCGCCTCGCCCAGGAATACGCTGCGGCGCGCGAGGTGCTCGCGGGCACGAAGCTCGCGATCGACGAAGAAACTGCAGCGCTCAAGCGCAAGTATCTCTCGCGCGTGCGGCGCCTGGTGGAAGCGGGCAAGGCGGCGAGCGCGGCGCTCTCGGCGGCGATCGCCGCAAGCCCCGAGCTATTCCAGCGGCCGCGTACTGTGATCATGCACGGCGTGCGCCTGGGCATCGTGAAGTCCCGCGGCGAGCTGGCCTGGGACGACGAAGCACAGGTGATCCGGCGCATCCGCCAGCAACTCCCTTCCGACCAGGCGGAGCTCCTCATCCGCGTGAAGGAGAGCGTCGCCAAGGCGGCGGTCTACGACCTGTCGGCCGTGGACCTGAAGCGCCTGGGAATCCGCATCGAAGGGGACGGCGACGTCGTGACCATCAAGGACGCCGCCGGCGACCTGGACAAGTGGCTCGACGCGCTGCTCGCGGAAGAGCCCGAGGCGGTCGAGCGATGACCGAGCCAAACAGCCCGGAAGTGCCCCTCGGCCGCCTACGTGCGTCTGAAAAGCAGGTCTTGCTCCTGCGGCTCGACGATCTCCTGAGGTTCCTAGGCGCACCGGGGGATTGGGGCTACGGCACACAGCTCGGAGCAATGACGCAACGGCTGATTCGATTGAGGCGGGACATCGCCGCGGCGGAACCTCGGGAGATGTCGTCGTGAAGTACTGGGTGTTCACCGAGGATCAGCGCAACGCGGCGATCGCCGCGTTCGTCTCGCGCTGGGTCCGTGAGGGCGTCGTGCGCAACCAGATCATGGCCGACAGGGTCTCAGCCGTGATCGTGGCATTTCTCGATTCGCCCGAAGCGGTCGAGCACAAGCTGGTTGGCGGAGCGTCCTACCAGCCCGGGTCGCGCACATGAGCGCCTGGCCGATCTTTCGCGGCGAGCGCGTCGAGCTGGTGCAGACATCACACCAGCAGCTCGCGGTCAGCGCAGCGCAGAGTGGCAACTGGAAGCCAGCGGACCGGCTCGAGCTCGACCGCCTGCTCCAGCGCGTGTACCCGCATACCGCGGAAGGCGACATCTGTTCCCGGCCCATGCTCACACCCATCGAGATCCTGCGTGGCGCTGGCCCGGGCGGCGAGGACTGCGCGCGGTGGACCTTCGACCTGGAGTGCGGGCAGTGCGAGGGGGAAGGCTACGTCGACTATGACGACGAGGATGATTTCGGGAGCGTCAGAGAGATATGTTCGCGCTGCCGAGGCACCGGCGTGGACGCAGAGGAGCAGGGCGAGTTCATCACCGACCTGGGAGGCGTGGTTCTAGCGGAGCGGCTGCCATGATCGGCCGGCTCCTCTGCGCGCTCGGGTTTCATCTGTGGGGCCAGGTCGAATGGGATCGCAGGCGCTGGCTGTGCGTTAAACGCTGCACGCGCCCGGGCTGCGACGGGTGCCAAGTTCAATGAGCACCTGCATGGCCGCGCCTGACGCCCGCCGCCGCGAGCTCGCATTGATCCACATCGCCAAGGCGCAGCTTGGCCTGGACGACGAGACCTACCGGGCCATGCTTTGGACGGCGGGGCGCGTGCATTCCTCTGGCGACCTGAGCGCCGAGGGCCGGCGTGCGGTGCTCGACCACTTGCGTTCGCGCGGCTTTAAACCGGTGCATAAACGGGCCGCAAAGGCCGCGACGACGCGCGATGCGAAGCCCGCCGTCCCGGCCGATCGGCAAGCCCAGCTCGACAAGATCGAAGCCCTGCTCGCCGATGCGGGCCGCCCCTGGGCCTACGTCGAGGCGATGGCCAAGCGCATGTGCCACGTCGACGCGCTGCGCTTCTGCACCTCCGAGCAGCTCGGCAAGCTGATCGCTGCACTCTCCTACGACGCCAAGCGCCGCGCAGCAAAGGGACGCTGATGCCCAAGCTCACCGACTGGCTGAAGGAGCGCGCCGCCAAGGGCGAGCAGCCGGCCCCACGGCCCCTGCAGCACGCCTGGTACAAGGTCAATGGCATGACCGTGCACCTCGACGGGCGAAATCTGCCGCCGCCGTGCGCGCGCTGCCGCGGCATCAGCGAGTTCCTGTGCGACTACCCGGTCACTGAGGGCGTCACCTGCAGCGCGCCGATTTGCGCGCAGTGTGCGACGGAAATCGCCCCGAAGCGGCACCTGTGCCCGCTGCACGTGCGCGTCGTGCAGAACCGCAAGGGGTCGCTGCTGTGACCGGCGTCGAGCTCGGGTCCCTGCTCAACTGGTTTCTACTCGGCGCCCTCGTCGGCGCCTGGGTCACGGTGACCCTGTTGTGGCATTTCGGCTTCCTGGATCGGAAGGTCACGGTGGAGGTCACCCCGGCGGTGACCCTCGACTGGTCGGTCATCAACGCCGCCGTGCAGGGCGAAGGCTACATGCTGGTCGCCAAGCCCGAGTCCAAACACCTGCACTGATGACCGGGCGCACCGATCCGTTCGCCGGCGCCCTGCCGCCGAGTCTCGCCGAGATCATCGACGCGATCGGCATCGGCGCGGCGCTGAAGCTCGTCGAAGCCTATGGCGGCATCCGCGTGTACGTTCCCGGCGAGGAATACATCGACGCCGAGCACGCGCTGGTGCGCGCTGTGGGTTTGGAGGCGGCGCGACGCCTGGCTCGAGCGCGCGCCCGTGAATTCATCGAGGTGCCGCGCGCGGCGGCATACCTGCGCGCGGTTCGCAACGCCGCGATCCGCGACGGCCTCACCGAGGCCTCGGCCGCCGAGCTCGCGCGCCGCTACGGCACGACGCGCCGTAACATCTTCCGAATCAAAGCAGCCGAGGAGACTGACGACGTCGGCGAGCGCCAGCCCAGGCTGTTGTAGCTGGGAACCAGCTAGAATGCCCTTCGCATCGTCGTTGCCGAAGGCATGAAATGGCAAACTCTCCCATCGTTCGTAGGGACAGCCCGATTCGCCGCCTGCAATTCGAAGTGGGCGACCTAGTTACCCGAGACGGAACCGATGTGCACCGCGTTCTGTATGTGCAGCCCGACCAGCACTCGATGGAAGTGGTCTGCGTGAAGGCGCCGGAAAGCGGCTGGTGCAAGGTGGGCGACAAGGAATTCAACCTTTGCCGGCGGTACGATTTCGCGGGAGAGGTTTTCGAGTAGTTTGACCGCACGCGCTGCGCGGGCTATCGTTTGCGCGCAGCTCCCTCCATTGCACGGGTGACGCGCGTCACCCTGAACCACCCGCCGCAATCCCCCTAATCTCGCGGACACCATGTCCCGCGAGATCAACCTGATCGTCATCCACTGTGCGGCGAGCCCGAACGGCCGCTCGCTCACCGTGGCGAGCATCGACGAGATGCATCGCCAGCGCGGCTTTCGCCGCTCGCGTGACTGGCGCGCGCGGTTGAATTACTCGCTTGGCGCAATCGGCTACCACTTCGTCATCTACACCAGCGGCGCTCTGGCCACCGGGCGCCACATGGGCGAGATCGGCGCGCACGTCGCGGGCCACAACGCCAGGTCGCTCGGCATCTGCATGATCGGCACCGACCGCTTCACGGCTGCGCAGTGGACCATGCTCGAAAGCAACGTCATTGCGATCGCGCGCTCGCTCGCCGGGCAGCGGGGCGACGCACGCAATTTCGAGGAGACGCCGCAGAACGCGATCGCGACCTTCGAGCGCTTGGGTGTGCGGGTCGTGGGCCACCGCGACCTCTCCCCCGATCTGGACGGCGACGGCACTGTGGAGCCGCGCGAGTGGCTCAAGACCTGTCCCGGGTTCGATGTTGCCACCTGGTTGCGCAACGGCATGCTGCCAGAGCCGGCGCACGTGTTCGATCCTGCGGCCGATGCCCCGGACCCGCGGGCGGCGCAGGCCGCGGCCGACGCTACGGTCGACGGGGAGAGCCGGTGATCCGCGCGCTCGCTCTCGCGCTGCTCCTGTGCGCTGCCCCCCCCGCGTTCGCCGCGGAGACCGCGCCCAGCGATCCTCCGCCGGCGCCGACGGCAAAACAGGCCGAGCAGGCGCCGGCCTGGTACCTGATCTCGGCCGAGCAAGTCGCGCAGATCACCGCGGTCATCCAGCGCACGGCGGAGATGATCGAGGCGCAGCAGGTCGAGATCGAACGACTGCGCGCGAAGCTTGCCAGGGGCGGCTGCACCTGACGGACCACCATCAAAGCGCATCACAACATGGAGACTGACCCTATGAAAACCGCACTGATCACGATTGCACTCTTTGTCCTCGCAGGTTGCGCCCAGAACCCGCTGCAAGAAGCGGTTCTCAACGCCGGCTCCGCAGTCTCCGACAACCTCCGCGACACGGCCGAAACCAGCTTGTGCCGGGCGATCACGGTCGGGACGTGGGTCAGGGCCTACGGCTCCGACGCGAAGCGTGCGGAGGCCTGGAGGACTCTTTGCTCGACGCACACAACGGAACTGCCGAGGTGAGTATGGACGGCAATCCAACGCCCAAGGCGGGCTGCTCGAGCAGTGAATTCGCCGCACTCGTGGTGGCAATCCTCGGCGCAGTGGGCGGCGTCGGCACCGACATCGTGCAAGCCGACACCGCGGCCACGATCGTCGGCGGGCTGATCGCCCTCTATACCCTGTGCCGCACGGCGATAAAGATCGCGCACTCCTTGGGATACGCGAAGCAAGTCGCGGAACTCCCGGAGCTGAAGCAACCGGCGGGCAAGGATGAGGCGCTCTCGAAAAAATGATCCCAGTTCACCGGCTCGCCAGCCTGTGCGCCCAGATCTACGACGCGGTGGACGTTCGCACGCCGGCCATCTGGCACAACTACTGGGTGATCAACGGCGTGCATATCGCGCATCGCCGGGAGGCCGGCGTGGACGTCCTGGTGCTGCGCGGATCGCAGACGATCGAGGACTGGCTGCACGATTTCCGTGGCTGGCCGGCGCGCCACCCGGCACTCGGCTTCTGCCACGCGGGGTTCCTGGAGCACATGGACGACGCGGTCGCGGAGATCAAGCGCGCCGTGGGAAGTCACGTCGTGATCACCGGGCACAGCCTCGGAGCGGCGCGCGCGCTCATCCTGGGAGCGCTCCTCTACTGCCATGAGCTGCCGCCGGTCCAGATCACGGTTTTCGGTTCGCCGCGCCCGGGCTTTGGCAACCTGCGGGACGTGTTGCTCGACAGCGGCGCGGAGATCCGCTCGTACCGCAACCGGGACGATCCGGTGATGCAGGTGCCCTATTGGCTGGGCCTGTACGTGCACCCGGCACCGCCGATCCCGCTCGACGTCGAGCCGGCCCTGGGCGACCGCAGCCCGCTGCGCGAGCACCGCATCGGGCTCTACGTGGAAGGCGTGACGCCGCGGCCGCACGCGAGCGCGTAGTGCCCGATCTGTTCGACCGTGCAACGGAGCACGAGGAGTGGCTGCGAGAGATGGCGCTGGCCGCCCAGGCGCAGAAGGCGCCGAAGCTGCCGCCGGAGCACTGGGACAGGCTCTCGGCGAGGTGGTGCGAGGCAGGCAAGTGCGGGGAGCGCATCCCCGATGAGCGGCGCCGGGCGTATCCCGGCGTTCGGTTTTGTGTGACGTGCCAGGCGATAAGAGAACAACAGGAGAGGCAGACCAGATGAGCTTGGAACTGTTCTTGGGAATAGCGGGGTTCGTCTGTGCCCTCGCGGGCGGCTATTGGGCGCTCGCGAGGCTGGTGGTGGCGCAATTCGAGAAGCGACTCGACGAGCGCTTCGCCACTCAAGAGACCGCGAGACGGGAGGGACGCAAGGCGTGGGAGGAGCGGTTCTCCAGCCTCGACACCAACCAGCGGGCGCTCGATCGCGATCTCCTGAAACTGAAGGCGGATCTTCCCAACGAATACGTGCGCCGTGAAGACTGGGTGCGCTTTGGGGCGGTGATCGAGGCGAAGATCGATCGCCTGGACACGAAGGTGGACATGCTCAAGGACCGAATCCATGAATGAGATCGACCTCGAACGTGCGCAGCGCGAAGAGGCGCGCTGGCGCATTCTGCGTGTGCTCGATATCGGCCGGCCGCGCGGGGTCTCCGAGACGGTGATCTGGCGCACGCTGAACGACATCGAGCTGCCCATCACGGTGCACGGCGTGCGGCGCGAGCTGCATTACCTTTGCGATCGCGGTCTGGTGACGATCACGGGCGAGGACGCCGAGACGTGGGTCGCCGCGCTCACGCGCGACGGCGTCGACGTGGTCGAGTACACGGTGCCGTGCCATCCCGGCATCGCGCGGCCGCCGAAGCGCGCCTGAGATGGCCCGCGCCTCCAAGATCCTCGCCCTGCCAGAGGAGATCCATGCCGAACTGGACCGGCGGCTCATCAAGCGCGGCTTCAACGGCTACCGCGAGCTGGCGCAATGGCTCGCGTCGGAGGGCTACGAGATCAGCAAGTCCGCGGTGCACGCGTATGGGGCGAACTTCGAGGAGCGGCTTGCCAGACTGAAGATCGCGACCGACCAGGCGCGCGCAATCGTCGATACAGCGCCCGACGACGAAGGGGCCGTGTCCGACGCGCTGATGCGCCTGGTGCAGGAAAAACTCTTCTCGGTACTGATGGATTTCCAGGTCGATCCGAAGAAGCCGCTCAACCTGGGCAGCCTGGCCAAGGCCATCGCGGAGCTGGGGCGCGCGTCGGTCACTCAGAAGAAATGGCGCGCCGAGGTGCGCGCGAAGGCGCAGGCGGCGGCCGATGCCGTGGTGAAGATCGCGAGGAAAGGCGGTATGTCGAAATCCGCGGAGGAAGAGATCCGCCGCAGAGTCCTGGGCATCGCTACAACCTGAAAGGAGCTGCACCCTATGAAGCCGAGCAAAGGAAGAACGGTAATTTTCCGCCAAGGCGCTGGCGAGACGCCGCACAACGGCAGCCGTGAGCATCCGGCGATCGTCAATCGGGTTTGGGCGGACAACGAGACGCCTGCCCTCAACCTCACCGTCTTTCCGGACTGCGCACCGCCGGAATCGCGGACGTCGATCCCGCACGTGAGCAAGACCGCCGAAAGCTGCGTGGCGTGGGACTGGCCTCCGCGCGTCGAGTAGCCGCGCGCGACGATTGAAGGTGCTGTGATGTTCACCCGAGCCGGGTTCAACGGCCGAGTCCGCCGGATCTGCTTCGCCCTCGTCTCGCGGGTCGGGGGGTACGGCATCGCCATTGGACAGCTCGTGCGTTGGCCCGACTCGGGAGAGATTGCGTGGGTGTCGCGCACGCAGATCGTCTGGCCCGAGCACGTGCGGATCCACAGCCGTTTCTACCCCGATGTCGGCGCTGGCGGGCCCAGGTCGCGGCTCCCGCAATGATCGTGCCCCGCAAATCGAAAGCATCGAAGCGCACCGGAGCGAAGCCCGCGCGCTATGTCCGCAAGAAGCCGGCCGCTGCCCGGGTCGAGAGGGCGCTCGCCCCGCCGAACCCCATCGACCAACTCAAGACGCTGCCGAGCGATCGTTCGGCGCCGCCGCCGGCGCTGCTGCCGTACCAGCAGAAGTGGGTTGCGGATCAATCGCCGCTCAAGGCAGGCGAGAAATCGCGTCGGATTGGCCTCACCTGGGCTGAGGCCTCCGACGACGTCCTGATTGCCGCTGCCGAGGACGGCAGCAATGTCTTCTACATCGGCCCGACGCAGGACATGGCGCTGGAGTACATCGAGGCCTGCGCCATGTGGGCGCGCGCGTACGACTACGCCGCGAAGGAGATCGAGGAAGGCCTCTTCCTCGACGATGGCGACAAGGCGATCAAGACCTACAAGATCGACTTCCCCGGATCGGGCAAGCGCATCGTCGCGCTGTCCTCGCGGCCGGCCAACCTGCGCGGCAAGCAGGGCGTGATCGTGATCGACGAGGCGGCGTTTCATCCGGACTTAAAGGGCCTCATAAAGGCGGCAATGGCGATGTTGCTCTGGGGCGATCGCGTGCGGATCCTGTCGACTCACAACGGCGCGGACAACGCCTTCAACGAACTCATCCAGGAGATCCGCGCCGAAAAGAGGAAAGGCTCGGTGCATCGCATCACCTTCCGCGAAGCGGTCGAGCAGGGCCTCTTCCGCCGCGTGTGCCTGCGCCGCGGCATCGAGTGGTCGGCCGAGCGCGACGCCGCATGGGTGGCCGACGCCTACGCCTACTATGGCGATGACGCGGCCGAGGAGCTGGACGTCGTCCCCAGCCAGGGCGGCGGCGCGTTCTTGTCGATGGCGCTGATTGAGGCGCGCATGTCGGCCGACACGCCGATCGTGCGCGGCAAGTGGAAGAGCGAGTTCGGGCACCAGCCCGACTATGCGCGCCACGCCGAGGTCGAGGAATGGTGCGAGGAGCACCTGGCGCCGCTCCTCGCCGCGCTCGACCCCGAGCTGCGCCATTCCTTCGGCGAGGACTTCGGCCGCGTGTCGGACCTCACCTCGGTCGACGTGCTCGAGGAGGGCCGCGACCTGGTGAGCCGCGTGAAGATCCACGTGGAACTTTCCAACTGCCCGTTCAGGCAACAGGAGCAGATCCTGTTCTACATCGTCGATCGGCTGCCGCGCTTCAAGTGCGGCGCCCTTGACGCAACCGGCAACGGTGCGGCCCTGGCCGAATACGCGGCCAACCGCTACGGTGCGCTGCGGATCGAGCAGGTGAAGCTGAACGACCAGTTCTACCTGGAGAACATGGCCAAGTTCAAGGCGGCGCTGCAGGACGAAACCCTGCGCGACCTGCCGCGCGATCGCGAGGTCCGCGACGACCTGCGCGCGCTGCGTGTCATCGACGGGATCCCGAAGCTGCCCCGCGCGAAAACGCAGAAGGCGGACGGAGAGAAACTCTCGCGCCACGGTGACGCCGCGATCTCCCTCTTCCTCGCGCATTACGCCAGCCGGCGCGAGACCGTGCCGATGGAGTTCGAGGCGATCGGCCGCATGCGCGAAGCCGCCTCACTCGATGATTACCGGCTGGGCACGCGCGGCAGCCTGGCCGACTTTGTGAGCCGCTGACTCTGTGAGACACCGATGACCGACTTCGTGCAATCCCGCGGCGGCCTGCTCGTTCCGCTGGCCGAGTTCGCCGAGGCGGCCGCCCCGGCGCGGCCGGAGCTGGGCGAGATCGCCTCGATTCAGCGCGACATCAACCGCGTGATGTTCGGCGGGGTGCTGGAGAATCTGGACGACACGCTCAAGACCCGCGGCGGTGGCAAGGGCCTGAAGATCTACGAGGAGCTGGAGAGGGACGCCCACGCCTACGCGGTGCTGCAGAAGCGGCGGCTCGCGGTCACCTCGCGCCCCTGGCAGGTGGATCCAGCCTCCGACGCGCCGCAGGACAAACGCGCCGCGGAGCTGGTGACCGCGCAGTTCAAGGCACTCGGCTTCGATCGGCTCACGCGCAACCTGCTCGATGCCGTCAACAAGGGCTTCGGCGTCGGCGAGGTGCTGTGGGAGATCCGCGGCGCGGAGATCTGGGCCGCCAAGGTGAAGCCGCGCAACCAGCGCCGCTTCGTTTTCGGGGAGGACGAGGCCTTGCGCCTGGTGACGCGCGAGAACCTGATGACGGGCGAAGCGCTGCCCGCGCGCAAGTTCATCGTGCATCGGTTCGGCGACGACACCTCGCCCTATGGCCTGGGCCTGGGGAACAAGCTCTTCTGGCCGGTGTTCTTCAAGCGCCAGGACATCACCTTCTGGCTCACCTTCGCGGACAAGTTCGGCATGCCCACCGCCGTGGGCAAGTACCCCAGCGGCGCGGGCAAACCCGAGCAGGCAAAGCTGCTCGCGGCGCTCGCCGCGATCGCGCAGGACGCGGGCGTGATCGTGCCCGAGGGCATGCTGATTGAGCTCCTCGAGGCCGCGCGCGGCGGCTCGATCGACACCTACGAAAAGCTCGCCCGCTACATGGACGAACAGATCTCCGAGTGCGTGCTCGGCGAATCGCTCTCCACGACGCCGCAGGCCACGGGCCTGGGGAGTGGCGTCGCGAGCGTGCAGAACGAGGTCCGGAAGGAAATCGCCCAGGCCGACGCCGACGAGATCTCCGAGACGCTGAACGAGTCGCTCGTGCGCTGGATCGTCGACTTCAATCTGCCCGGCGCTGGCTACCCCACGGTATGGCGCAGCTTCGAGGAGCCCACGGATCTGCAGATGCGCTCGAGCGTCGACCAGGCGCTGCACGAGATGGGCTACGAGCCCGAATCGATCGAGTACATCAACGAGATCTACGGCGGCAAGTGGAAGAAGAAGGCGGCGAGCGGCTCGCCTGCCGCCGGCGCCGCGCCAGCGGCAGATGGAGCGCCGGCGCAGTTCGCCGAAGTCGACGCGGCGGCCTTCCCCGGCCAGGCCGCGCTCGATCGCGCGCTCGGCGCGCTCCCACCTGGTGGTCAACAACAACTTGAACCGTTGCTGACCCCAGTGCTGGAGTTGGTCAAGAGCGGCGCGTCCTACGTCGACCTGATGGAAAAGCTCGCCGACACCTACCCGAAGATGGACGCGGCCCAGCTCGAGGAGCTGCTCGCCCGGGCGCTCTTTGTCGCCGACCTGTGGGGCCGCATCAATGCCGACGCCGGCGCCGGTTAACCTTTCTGTCGCGATCGGCCTGCCGCCGGCGCGCGCGGTCGAGTACTTCCAGGCGAAGGGCTATGCGATCACGCGCAACTGGCACGATCTGTGGCAGGAAGCGCACGCGCGAGCTTTCACCGTCGCCGGCGCGATGCGCCTGGATATTCTCCAGGACATCCGCGGCGAGCTGCAGCGCGGCTTGAACGGCGACATCACCGAGCGCGAGTTCGTCCGCAACCTGCGGCCGCGCCTCGAGGCGCTGGGCTGGTGGGGCAAACAGGTGCAGGTCGACGAGGCCACGGACGAGGCGCGCCTCGCGCAGACCGGCAGCCCCTGGCGGCTGAAGACGATCTTCCGCACCAACCTGCAGAGCGCCTACATGGCCGGGCGCTACCGGCAGATGATCGACAACGTCGCCGACCGGCCGTACTGGCAGTACGTCGCGGTGATGGATGCGAAGACCCGCCCCGCGCACGCGGCGATGAACGGCCTGGTGTTCCGCTACGACGATCCGTTCTGGCAGCACTTCTACCCGCCCAACGGCTTCAATTGCCGCTGCACCGTGCGCGCGCTGTCGGAAGCGAACCTGCGCGAGCGCGGGATCGCGGTGAGCGAGTCGGGCCAGTACCTGCGTGAGGCCTGGGCGGTGGAGTCGGCCTCGGGTCTCACCGAGAGGATCGCGATCTTCAAGCGGCCAGGCATGGCCACCGCAGGCCGCACCGACCTGGGCTGGAACTACAACCCGGGGCGCGCCGCCTGGCAGCCGAATCTCGACGCCTACGACATGAGTCTCGCGCGCGCGTACCTCGCCGACGCGATCCGGGGCCCGGCGTTCGACGCGTTCGTCGCGGGCACACTCAAAGGCGAGATGCCGGTCGCGGTGCTTGATGCGCAGTACCGCCAATGGATCGGCGCCGAGACGCAGGTGGTGAAGCTCTCCAGCGACACGCTCGCCAAGAACCAGGCGGCGCATCCGGAGATCGCGCTGGCGCAATATCGGCACTTGCCCGATGTCATTGCCGAGGCGCAGCTCGTGGTCAAGCAGGGCGACTTGGCGCTCGTGTTCGTGCGCCGCGGCGAGGACATCTACATGGCCTCGGTGAAGGCGACGGCATCCGGCCGGGCAACGTTCGTGACCTCGTATCGCATCACCTCGCCCAAGGACGTGCAGCGGCTCAAGCGCACCGGCGCGGTGCTGAAGGACGAGCTGGATCTGTAGGAGAAAACCCCGGTGAGGACTCCCCGTTCTCCTCAAAGCTCTCTGACACCGATGAGCTGGTGGAAGCACGGCAGGGAGATGATTCACCGCGTTCCGGGGTCAATGCAAGGATAAGGCCGGCCGTGTACGAAATCAAGATCGAGGACTCCGGCGTTGAGGCGGCGCTCGGCAAAATGCTCGAGCGCGCGCGGGACCTCGCGCCGCTGATGAGGAACATCGCCGAGGACCTCTACGACGTCACGATGGAGAATTTCGAGCAGCAGGGCCGACCGGCCTGGTCGCCGCTCTCCCCCGCCACGATCCGCTCGCGCAGGAAGCGCGGCCATTGGCCGGGCAAGATCCTGCAACAGTCGGGCCGGATGCGGGCATCGGTCGCGCCCTTCCACGACGACGCCTCGGCGGGCGTGGGCGTGGCCACGCCCTACGCCGGCATTCAGCAGTTGGGCGGCACCATCGAGCGCGGCGCCTACTCATCGACCGCGCGCCTGCGCACCGACGCCAAGGGCAACCTGCTGCGCCAGGGCACGAAGGGCAAGGAGAAGAATCTCGCCGTGTTCGCCAAGGACACCCACAAGCGCGCCAAGTCGGTGAGGTACACCACCGAGGGCTTCACCATCCGCATCCCCGCACGGCCCTACCTGCCGGTGACCGCCTCCGGCCAGCTCCAGCCCGAGGCCGAAGCCGCCGTCATGGCCCGGCTCGGCCGGTATCTGGCCGTACCCTGGGAGGGTTAGCCTGTTGCACCGCAACACCAGGCCGCTTTAAACGGCCTGTGGGGCGACTTCGGCCCGAGGACGCCCCTTCCCCCAGTCCAGGAGTCCGATCGACGAATTTAAAGGGGGTCTAAACGGGTCGGTTTGCGGCTTCGGCGCCCAGGGTGGCCGGCCACCTCGATCCCAAGGCCAATCACGGGGAGTTAGGGGGTCTTAAACGGCTTCCATTAAACGCGCGTTAGTGGACCCCGCCACCTATTTTCGCTTTGCGCCCAGCAAATTACGCCCAGCCGCTCCTGTTATCCGGGGGCTCCAGGCTGCGTGATTGCAGTGCGGCGGGTATGATCTGCCCTGACCTTTTCATGGGTCGATTTGGCGATGGCACGGCGAGACGAATACCAACGTCACCTAAAATCTCCGGAATGGGCTGAGCTGCGCGACCTAGCGCTCGTTCGCACTTCCGGTTTCTGCCAGTACTGTGGCAACTTCGCCGCCAATGTGCACCACGTTAAATATCCCAAGCAATTCGGCCAGGAGCACCCGCACAGCTTGATTCCAGTGTGCGAGCGTTGCCACGACACGTCCCACGGGGTACAGCAAATGAAAGCCTTAAAGAACGTAGAGACGATGCAGGAATTGTCTCCGAGTGGTGGAAAGCTCCGGTACTTGCTGAGCGATGCCCGCGTATACGCTTCGGCAGAATCCTGGGCGCGAGCTCTCCAGGTTCCGGCGGCTATGAACACGTGGTTCAAGACCGGCCTCTCACGCGTCGCAATGCTCAAGAAGGACTCTGCCGGCGGGGAATTGGAGATGTCGTACACGGGCAAAGCGGTCTACCGATGGCACGCGGTCGCTGAACAGCTTCGGATCTTTGACCGCAAGTGGTACGAGCATCAGTTCAAGAGCAGACCGAAGGATGAGCAAAAGGAAATCGAAAGGTTTCACGACAATTACGAGCGCCTGATCACGTGGGGATACGATCTTCAGGAGCGTGCGCTTGCCACAGCACTGGAGGCAAGAACAAGTCCGACCGTGACGCAGGACACTTTGCTGGCGGCGATGAAAGAGGCAATCGCGCCCCGATTACGAGATCACGATGACAAGTTGCGCGAGCATGACGTGGTGATCGACGAGATCAAACAAGCCGTTCCTGCGCTCCGAGACTCCGACGAATTTGTAACTGTGAAACAGGCAATCACTGAGCAGGGGTTGGATTCAACTTCGATGCCCTTGCACCCGCACTCCTACGAGAACCTTTCCGGTCTTGCCGGGCGAATGCTCAAAGAGCGAGCCGCAGAGCGGGGCGGAAGTATCGTGTCGCGACTGGATGGCCAGCGGCTTACTGTCCCGATGAGGACGTACCGACGAAGGGAAATCTACGCCGTCCTCGACGAGATCGCGCGCAATAGGCAAAAAGGTCTACCACTATAGAGCGCGGCGGTTAGTCGGGAATGATGCATCTGCCGCTGCTGCACGCTGACGGATGAAGCGCATCAGCAAAGTGCATGTGAAGCCGATCACGATCGCTCCTGCAACGTCCCTACCACTCAAGGCGGCAGTCGGCATATTCATCGCGACATTTGGGGCGACGTGGCTGCTTTTCGAGCCGCTCGGATTTTTCGGACTGCTGCCGCCTCTCGACGGCATCGCGGGAGCGGTTGCATATGCGGCGATGATCCTCTGCGCGGTCCTCTCGGTTCCAGTATCTCGGTACGCCTACGGCCGATGGTCGGGTGCGAGGATGACCTACGTTGAATTTAGGGTATCTTCTTCCTCAGACGGAGCGGACTATCTCGTGCGTGCACCTACAAACATGCAGGTGTGGGACTTCACTCACCAGTTCTTGCGTCACTTATCGAGGGGTCCAGGGGGCGAGCGGATCGTTGCCAAGGCTGAGTTTTTCGACCCAGTATTGCAAGTCAAAGCGAAGCGCTCCTTCGTTGACCTGGATAGCGGGGACACACTCAAGCAGGCTGGCATCGCTCGAGGCGCGCATTGCCGGATTCGAGCGAACCCGCATCGTCGGATGATTGCGTTCTCTCGTAGTCCCCGCTAGAGAAGGCCTCATCTGGTGACATCGCGGCGATGCGAGGCTGCCCGCGCGCGGCGCAGGTGCCCGCCAGCTTCCTCAGGTCCGCTGCCATTGACCGCATCCCACCCGGTTGACGCCGCGCGTCCAATCGCGCAAGCTAAAAAACAGTAGGTTCCCCATCAGGGTGACATGCGTCACCCTGATCTGAGTTCGCGCCGCAGGGTGAAATGCGCGGCGTGAGCACAACCACGAGCAAACACCTGCAGATCTTCACGCCGGGCCGGCGCATTGCCGCGAGCGGCGTGGAGTATTCCTTCAGCGAGGCCGACCTGCAGGCCACCGCGCGCGCCTACGATCCGGCCAAGCACGAGGCCCCGCTCGTCGTCGGCCATCCGAAGCACGATGCGCCCGCCTACGGCTGGGTGAGATCGCTCGCGTTTGCCGGCGGCCTCGAGGCCGAGCCGCACCAGGTGGATCCCGCCTTTGCCGAGATGGTCGACGCCGGCCGCTTCAAGAAAATCTCCGCGAGCTTCTACGCGCCCGATGCACCGCAGAACCCGGTGCCGGGCGTGTATTACCTGCGCCACATCGGCTTCCTCGGCGCGCAGCCGCCGGCGGTGAAGGGCTTGCGCTCTCCCTCGTTCGCCGAGGACGAAAAAGGCGTGATCGAGTTCGGCGACTGGGCGGGTGTGCAGAACGCGGGCCTGTGGCGCGCCTTCCGCGACTGGTGCATCGGCAAATTCGGCCTCGATGAGGCGAACAAGGCAGTGCCCGACTACCTCGTGCAGACGCTGGAAGACAGCGCGCGCACACCCGACACGACTGCTTCGGCCGGCATGACACCGACCTACTCCGAAACCACCACAGGAGCAACGATGACTCCCGAGCAAATCGCCGCCCGCGAGGCGGAGCTGAGAACCCAGGCCGAAGCGCAGGCGCGCACAGCGGCCGAACAGACCGCCCGCGCCGCCGAGTTCGCCGAGCGCGAGCAGCGCATCGCGGCCGAAGAGGCAAAGCGCGCCCGCACCGAAATCGCCGAGTTCGTCGGCGGCCTGGTGAAGCAAGGCAAGATCCTGCCCGCGCACCAGGAGGGCATGGTCGCCTTCATGGCGGGGATTGCCGGCGCCCAGGTGGTCGAGTTCGGCGAGGGCGACAAGAAGACCAGCAAGCCCGGCGCCGCCTGGTTGCGCGAGTACCTCACCGCGCTACCCAAGCTGGTCGAGTTCAAGGAACTGGTCCCCGGTGGGGGCGCCGAGCAGCTCGACACGGGCGACGCGAACGCGATCGCCAAGGCGGCGCTGGCGTTCCAGGAGACCGAGAAGAAGGCCGGGCGCGAGATCTCCATCGTGCAGGCCGTGCAACACGTCACCGCGGCGACGCGCTAGCGCACCCCGCCCACCCATCGCACCGAACAAGGAGCCCATGTGAACCCCCTCCTCACCAAGAACTACAGCACGGCGACGGTCATCAACCCTTGCCGGTTCGTCAAGTGGAGCGCCGACGCGACGGTCACCCTCGCCGTCGACGGCGCCGCGCCCATCGTCGGCGTGTCCGAGCAGGTGGGCGTCACCCAGGCGGACCTCGATGCCGGTCGCACCCGCATCGACGTCATCCGCGAGGGCCTGGCGTACCTGGAGCTGGGCGGCAACGTCACCCGCGGGGACTGGCTGCGCGCGGACGCGAACGGCAAAGGCATCGCCGCCGCGCTCACCGCCGGCCAGACCATGCACGTGGGCGCGCGGGCCGATGTGTCCGGCGTAGCCGGGGACATCATCCCGGTTCAGGTGCAGTCGAACGTGGTGGCGACCGACGTCGCCGTGATCACGACCGACGTCACCATCACCACCGCGCAGGTGAAGGCGCTGTTCGCGACGCCGATCGCGCTGGTGCCTGCACCGGGCGCGGGCAAGGCCAACATACTGGTCGATGCGCAGTTGTTCCTGGATTTCGCCACCGTCGCCTACGCGGGAATCGCCGCCGGCGAGGATTTGGCCATCAGCTACACCAATGGCGCCGGCGTGCAGGTCGCGGTCGTCGAAACCACCGGCTTCCTGGACGCGGCTGCGGACGCCTACCGCCACGTCTACCCGCTTGCCGACGCCGCGAAGACCCCGGCCGACAATGCAGCGCTGGTGATCAGCCTGCTCGTCGGGGAGGTCATCACGGGAGACTCCCCGCTCAAGGTGCGCGTGCGCTATCGCATCGTCGACCTGGCGTTCGCGTAGCCGGCACCGCTCACCGTTCATCCCACAGGAGAACCACGATGACCCGCTTCACCCAGATGCTCGCGCGGCTCGATCTGCGCATCATGATCTTCCTCGCGCTGCTGGTGGCGATCGCGCTCGGCTGGGTGCCCGACCCGGCCGCGGGCCTGGCCGCGGCCGCGGTGCTCAACATCGCGCCGTTTCCCACGCGGCCGGACTACACCGCCATCGCCGTCGCCTACCGGAATGAGCGGCTCATCGCCGATGACGTGGCGCCGCGCCACCCGGTGGGCGCGAAGGAGTTCAAGTACTGGAAATACCGCCTGGCCGACGGGTTCACGATCCCCGATACCCGGGTGGGCCGCAAGAGCGCACCCAACCAGGTCGAGTTCGGCGCGGACGAAGCCACCGCCTCGGTCGAGGACCACGGCCTGGACGACCCGGTGCCGCAGGACGATATCGACGCAGCGAAGAACATCCCCAACTACGACCCGCTTGCCGACACCACGCTGATGCTCACTGACACAATGCTGCTCGCGCGCGAGAAGCGCGTGGCGGACATGGTGTTCGACGACACGCAGTACGCGGTGGGCAACAAGGTGACGCTCGCCGGCAACGACCGCTGGGACGTGAATCACGCTGACTCCGACCCCGTGGCCGATGTCCTCACAGGCCTGGACGCCTGCATCATGCGCCCGAACATCATGACGATCGGGCGCCTGGCGTGGACGAAGCTCTCCACCCACACCAAGATGGCCGCGGCCGTGTTCAAGCAGGGATCGACCTCGGGCATCGTCACGCGACAGATGGTGGCGGATTTGTTCGAGCTGGACGAGGTGCTGGTCGGCGAAGGCTGGATCAACACCGCCAAGAAGGGCCAGACCCCGGTGATGGCGCGCTGCTGGGGCAAGCACTGCGCGCTCCTGTACCGCGACAAGCTCGCCAAGCCGCAGCAGCGTGGCCGCATGAGCTTCGCAGTCACCGCGCAATTCGGCGGGCGCATCGCCGGCACCATCGCCGATCCGAACATCGGCTTGAAAGGCGGCCAGAAAGTGCGCGTGGGCGAGCAGGTGAAGGAGCTCATCACCGCGAACGACCTGGGCTACTTCCTCAAGACGGTCATCTCGTAGCGGAACACTTCCAGCCCGAGAGCAGGTGCTGCCCCCCGCGCCGGAGATAACGGCGCGGGGGTCGCGCCGGGAAGATCCCCAACCCCATGACCTACGCCACCCAACAAGACCTGATCGACCGCTTCGGCGAGAAGGAGCTCCTCGAGCTCACCGACCGCGCGAACACCGGCTCGATCAACGCGACCGTGGTAAGCCGGGCCCTTACCGACGCCGACGCCGAGATCAACGGCTACCTCGCCGCGCGCTACACGCTGCCCCTCGCCTCGGTGCCCGAGGTGATCGTGCGCCTCGCCTCGGACATCGCGCGCTTCTACCTCTACGACGAACGCGCGACCGAGCAGGTGAGCAAGCGCTACGACAACGCGGTGAAGCTCTTGCGCTCGATCGCGAGCGGCGCGGTCACGATCGGCGTGGACAGCCAGAACGCGCAACCGGCCACCGAGGGCGGCGCACAGACCCAGGCGAACGATCGCGTCTTTACGGTGGGTCGGCCCACCGCGGGCACTGCCGGCACGCTCGATGACTACCTCGGCTGAACATGACCGGGCCGCTCGAACTCTCCGTGGTCACCGCGCGGCTCAATGGGACCTCGGGCCTCGCGGACGTGGGCGGCGCGAGCGAGTTCGTCGCGGCGCGCGAGGCGCTCAAGCGCTCCCCTGCCGCGTTCGTGCTGCCGGCGAAGGACACTGCCGGCCCCAACCTGTTCGCGACCGAGGAGATCGACCAGCGGGTGACCGGGCGCTTTGGCGTGATGCTTGCCGTCAAGAACCTGCGCGATGCGAAGGGCGAGGCGGCATTGAACGATCTCACGCCGCTACGCCAGGCGGTGTGGGCGAAGGTCCTGGGCTGGATTCCGGCGGCCGGGTTTTCCCCGTGCGTCTTCGGCGGGGGGCGGCTGTTCGATTTCGACCTGGAGAACCAGGTGCTGTGGTGGGTCGATGAGTTCGACACCGATTATCACGTGAGGGTCACATGAAACCAGACGACGAATTCGCCGGCCAGGGTGGCCGGTACGAGATGCGCGAGGGCAAGCGCGTGCGCATCGAGGAGTCCACCCAGGATCACCCCGAGGGCAACACCGCGCGCGACAAGGACGGCCGGCCGATCGTACACGCCACGAGCGATCAGATCGCGGCGCGCGAGAAGGTGGCAGCCGATGCGAAAGCGCGGTTCTCCTCCGCCCCGGTGCCCGAATCCCCGCCCGCGCCGGAGACTCTTTCCGAGGGCGCCGGCCGGTCTAGGAAAGGAGCCAACTGATGGCCGCCAAGTTCTTCGCGAAGATGGTCGGCCTGGCGAAGGCCGAAGTGACCTATGGCGTCGACCCCACCATGACCGGCGCCGCCGACGCCTGTCTGTTCAAGAACCTCAATCTCACGCCGCTGGAGACCGAGGAGCTCGATCGCGACGTCGTTCTCTCCTACTTCGGCAAGCTCCCCAAGGTGGTCGCCTGCGGCTGGTCGCGCATGTCCTACGACCTGGAGATGGCGGGCTCGGGCACCGTAGCCGTCGCGCCCGCCTGGGGCCGGCACGTCCTACCCTGCGCGTTTTCCGAGACCATCACGCCCGTGACGGGTCCGGTCACATACAACCCGGTGTCGGCCGCAATCGGGTCGATGGCGCACGAGTTCTATCTCGACGGGCTGAAGCACCAGTACCTGGGCGGCCGGGCGAACCTCTCCTTCAAGAAACAGGCGCGCCAACTGCCGGCGTTCAGCCTCGAGTTCACGAGCATGTACGTCGCGGTGGCGGACGTCGCCAACCCCACGCCGACGCTCACCGCCTGGAAGGACCCCGAGGCGGTCAACAAGGCGAACACCACTTTCAGCCTGTTCGGTTACACCGCGGTGCTGGAGTCGATCAACCTGTCGCTGGGCAACCAGGTGCACTACGAGAACCGGCCGAACGAAGAGGCCGTGCACATCATCCCGCGGCAGGACGTCAGTGGCCAGCTGGCGATCCGCGCCGATACCGTCGCCGCGAAGGACTGGTGGGCGATCGCCCGCGCTGGTACCACCGGGGCGGCGGCGATCGTGCACGGGTCGGCAGCGAACAAGAAGGTGCAAATCGATGCCCCCAAGGCGCAGCTTTTCCGGCCGCGCTACAGGAACGCCAACGGCATCGCGCTGATCGAGTTCGACCTCAAGTGCGGCGTGAATGCCGGGAATGACGAGGTCGTCATCACCGCGCTGTAGAGGCATCCGGGCGCTCGAGGTCGTTCCTCGGGCGCCGCAGTCAAGAACACGACAAACGCTGCGCGCCGCGCTCCATCTCCTCCTCGTGGGGTGCGGTTCCGGACCACTAGCGGGCCCTCGTGGTCCGCGTTTTTTAGAGGGGGTTAAACGAGGAGAAAACGATGTTCAAGCTCGCAGCCGTGCGCAAGGTCAAGTGGCCGGTCACGGTCAATATCCCCCAGGAAGGCGGCAAGGTGCTCGCCGTCGAGTTCGACGCCTTCTTCGAAATCCTGACCATGCCCGAGATCGAAGAGCTCCAGCAGGCAAACGGCGACGTGGTCGCTCGCGTCCTGGTGGGATGGGATCGGATGATGAACGAGTCGGGCGACGCGCCGGTCGAGTTCACCCCCGAGACGAAGGCGCAGGCGCTCCAAATCCCGTATCTGCGCACTGCGCTCGTCGGCGCCTACTTCGAGGCCGCGAATGGCAATCGGGCCAAGAGAAAAAACTCGAACTAGCCGCCCGGTGGTGGGTCACTTGGCGGCAGCGCGCACCGGAATCGGACGAGGAGTTCGATGCGGCGCTCGCGCATTTCGGCCTCGCGCGCGATGGGGGCTCCAATGACGACCCACCCGAGGAGGAGCGCTTCGAAGTCTGGCCCGAGAACACGCAGGTGGTGGATCTGTTCCTGGATGTCGCCACGCAGTGGTACGCGGTCGCGACAGTCGAGGGTGTGACCGGCATGGTGGGCGCGTTCGCAAGCCGCATCGTGCGCACCGGCCTGAATTACTCGGCCGTGGAGTCGGCGCTGCGCATGCGGGGCATCCCGCGCAAGCAGCATTCCGAGATGTTGAGCGACCTGCAAGCGATGGAGCGCGCCGCTCTGGACGAAATGCGCAACCTCCGCGATGACTGAATACGTCGTAGCGGTACGCTTAAAGGCGGACGGCTCGGGTCTGGTGGGCGAGTTTCGCCTCTCCGCCGACGCGATGAAGGGTCTGCGCGAGGAAACCGCGAAGACCGCCTCCGAGGTTGGCAAGGCCACCGAGGCCTCCAAGCGGCTGCGCGAGGAGCAGGACGCCGGCACTGCCGCGACGCGCCGCGCCACCGCCTCCTGGCTGGAGTACGTCAAGGGCCTCGCCGGCTACGACGTCATCAAGCAGGCGGCCTCGGCGATCGCCAGCTACGCCAAGGAAGCCGTGATGCTCGCCGCACGCCACGAGGAGCTGGGCGTGGTCATGGCCGTGGTCGGCCGCAATGCCGGCTACAACCGGACGCAGATGGCAGGCTACGCCGCAGAAGTGCGCGCGATGGGCATCACGATGCTGGAGTCGCGCAACACGGTGGTCCAGCTCGCCCAGGCGGAGATCGATCTCTCCCACGCCTCGCAGCTCGCGCGGGCGGCGCAGGATGCGGCCGTGATCGGCATGACCAATTCGTCGGACGCCCTGCAGCGGATGATCTACGGCATCAAGTCCGGCCAGACCGACGTGCTGCGCACGCTCGGCATCAACGTGAATTTCGAGCAGAGCTATCACCGACTGGCGGTCCAGTTGCGAACCACCACCGACGCCCTCAGCGAGCGGCAGAAGATGCAGGCACGGATGACCGCGGTGCTGGAGGAGACCGCGAAAGCCGAAGGCGTGTACGAAGAAGCGATGGGCACGGCCGCGAAGCAGATGCGCTCGATGCAGCGCTACACCGAGGACCTCAAGACCATCCGCGGCGAGGTGTTCAACGAGACTTTGACCATCGCGGTAATGGGGTTCGCCAAGTCGCTCAAAGAGGCGAACCAGCAAGCCACCGATCTCTCGAACAACGGCACGCTCAAGGAGTGGGGCGAAGCCGTCGCGGGCACGGTCGCCTACGTTGGCGACAGCGTCATGATCACGCTGGGCAAGATCAGGATCATCACCAACACTGTCGGCGAGATCGCCGCTTTGGTGATGGCAAAGGGCCCCGACGAACGCCAGGCAATCCGTGATGCGTGGGCCGAAGAAATGAAGGCCATTGTCGCATCGATGAGCGCCTATCGCGATGCTCTGGCAGAGCGCCGCGCGGCTCACAAGGCGGATGCGGAAAAGCGCCTCGCGACCGAAAAGGATTATCTGGCGAAAGTACTCGACGTGCAACAACGCTATGCCGGATATTCGATCGAGGTCCAGCAGGCCGCGCAACTCGCCCTGGCCAAGGGGATGTACCCGAACGAGCTCCCAATCGCGCCACCGGAAAGACCGGGCGTGGGCAAGGACAAGATCTCCGACTACCAGCGGCTCACCAAGGCGATCAGCGAGAAGCTCGCGATGGAGAGTCTGGATCTCGCCCAGACCCCCAAGGTTACAGAGGCTGACAAGCTTCGCATGAAAGTGCTGGTCGACGTTCAGCTCGGAACGCTGAAGCTCACCGCTGCCCAGAAAGAGCACCTGGACGTGATGCTCCGCGTGCTTGGGGGCCTCGAGAAGGAAAACGCCGCCCAGGATCTGCATAAAAAAGAACTGGAGGCCGCCGCCAAGGCCTACACCGAGTACGCCAAGCAGCGAATCGCCGACCAGGAAAAGCAGGACGAGACGCTCGCCAACTTCAACACCACGTTGAGCGAGCACCTGAAACAGATCGAGTTCGAGGCCGACCTCTACGGCAAGACCGAGCTGCAGAAAGAGACCGCGATCGAGCTGCGCAAGCTCGAGAACGACTACCTGAGGGCATCGATCGGTCTCGAGGGCGAGGAGCTGGCGGCGCTCACCGCGATCTACGAGGCGCAGAGGCAGGCGTTGCCCGAGGCGCTCGCCCGCCGCGATGCCGCGCGGCAGTGGGAAAAGTCGCAAGTCGATATGTGGCAGTCCATCGACAAGACCGCGCACGACACCTGGGTGTCGATTCTGAATTCCGGCAAGAGCGCATTCGACCGGCTGCGCGACACGCTCAAGAACGGCCTGTACGACCTGCTCTATCAGATGACGCTGAAGAAATGGCTGTTCAGCCTCTCGGTCGCGGTATCCGGACAGGGCGTGGCCACCTCGGCGCTGGGTGCGACCGGCGGGGGTGTTGTCGGCAATGCCGCCGGAGTAGGTGGCTGGCTCTCTGCCGGACAGACGATGTACAACGGAATCGCGAGCGGATTTACCGGGCTCGGTGAAACAGCCGCGGGCATGTACACCAACGCAGTTAATCTGGCCACCGGCAATGCTTACGTGGCCCCATCTTTGGTCAACACCGCGAGCGTCGAGGGGGTGGTCGGCGGCCAAGTCGCAGCGCCCGGGGCGTCCGCCTTGGGCACGGGTGCATCCTACGCGGGCGCCGGCTTAGCCGGGATCGCGATCGGCAGTGCCATCGCCGGCGACCGTGAAGTGGTAGGCCTCGACGGCACCACGATCGCAGCGATCGGCGCCGCGATCGGCTCGATCTGGGGACCGATCGGCACGTTCGTGGGTGGCGTGATTGGCGGCGTCGTCGACGCGGCATTCGGCATGGGCCCAAAGCAGTCGGAGGCGACGCGCTTGCAGGGCACGTTCAGCAGCGCCGGATTCAGCGGCGCCTACGGCACGCCTTGGCATCAGGAGGGTGGCTGGTTCCGCAGCGATAAGAGCGGCGTCGACGTTACTGCTCTTACCGAACAGCAGTCCGCGGCGTTTGCGGCGATCGTGCAGGGCACCGCAAGCGTGTTCGAACGCCTGGTGACATCGGCCGGAGAGTTGCCGCGCGCCCTCGATGGGTGGTCTTTCGCCGTCGACAAGGAGGTGACCACCGCCGAGCAGCAAAAACAATTGGTCATCGACATCGCGACCAGCATGGGCACGCGACTGGTGCCGGAACTGGCCGCGCTGAAGAAGGAAGGCGAGAACCTGGCCGACACGGCGGTGCGCATGACCGATGAGTTCGCGCTCACCGATCGGCTCGCCAATCTGTTAGGCAAGGACCTCGCCACGGCCTTCGGCTCCGCGGGGCTCGCGTCGGCTCAGATGCGCGACAACCTGGTCACCGCGATGGGCGGGATCCAGGCGATGACGGCGAGCGTGCAGAGCTACTATCAGGCGTACTTTTCCGACGCCGAGCGTCAGGCGCTCGACTTGAAAGCACTCACGGATCAGTTCGACGCGTTGCATATCGCGCTCCCGCCGAGCAAGGACGCGTTCCGGTCCTTGGTTGAATCGCTCGATCTCACCACGTCCGCCGGTCAACAGACATTCGCCAAGTTGATGGCGCTCGCACCCGCGTTCGCGCAGGTCGCGGAGGCGCAGGTTGCGGCGGCGCAGACGCAGGCCGAGGCCGCGCGCCAAGCGGCGCAGACGCAGGCCGAGGCCGCCCGGCAAACCGTCGACGCCTGGCGCGCCGCAGACGAGGAGATCGCGCGCCGCATCGACGGGCAGCGCCAGGCCGTGATCTCGGCCTACGACCGAGAGAGCGCCGCGCTAAAAGAGGTGCGCGATCGCATGCTCGGTTTCGCCGACTCGCTGCGCCAAACCCGCGCCTCGCTGCAGTTCGGCGATCTCTCTCCGCTATCGCCCTGGGATCAGTACTCGCAGGCCAAGGCGCATTTTGAGGAGCTAGCGACGGCGTCTGGCTCGAGCAATGCCGCAGAGCGCGAGAAAGCGCTCGCGGAACTGGCGAACTTCGCGCCACAGTTCCTGCAAATTTCGAAAGCCTACAACGCGAGCAGCACCGCCTTTGCGGCGGATTGGAAGCGCGTGCAGGACGTGCTGGGCCAGGCGGCGACCTACGCACAGACCCAGGCCGATCTCGCCGGCCAGCAGCTGGGCGTGATGGAGCAGCAGCTCGCGACACTGGGTCTGATCAACCAGTCGGTGCAGTCGCTCGCCGACGCATTGAAGGGCTATCTTGCCCTCCAGCCAAGCGGCGGCTCCGGCGGGAAGACCGCCGGCGGCACGCCGACGGAGCAATGGTTCGCCGGCCCGGGCGGCCAGCAGATGTGGGTCTCCTCGGGCGGCGCCGTGGGGCTG
>ORJL010356040.1_pt1 | contig 36625 bp, 41 predicted proteins | sample 1779941 | NCBI WGS metagenome assembly ORJL01 (sample SAMEA104232317, study PRJEB22302) | groundwater metagenome | biome: forest; feature: aquifer; material: groundwater | place: USA | collected 2011-08-07 | depth 5.8 m | reverse complement strand
GGACTTTGCTACGATCTCAAAGAGCAGGATTCAATCGGTTGAGCGCTGGCTCAATAACCGACCGAGGAAATGCCTCGGATTCAAAACACCGGCGGAGGTCTTCAAATCCGCGAGTGTTGCACTTACTGGTTGAATGCGGGCCTTTTATTTCGAATAATATATATTCTATTTTGAATCTCTTCGTAACTTATTAGTGACTGGCTGGATTTCTCTTTTTTAGCCATATAATGACCCTCCTTACACTAATGGACGACGCAGCCCCCGATTTTCGTTCAAATTATGTGCTTACTGTGGAATAATCCCTCTATATGAGCGACATCGCCCGCCTCACCGACCTGCTGCTCCGCTTCCGCAGGGAACGCGACTGGAAGCGTTTCCACAAACCCAAAGATATGGCCCTCTCCCTCGTCCTCGAAGCCGCCGAGCTTCTCGAACACTTTCAGTGGAAGACCGACAAAGAGTCCCGCACCCATATCGCTAAACACAAAGAAGCTGTCGCCGACGAGCTGGCGGATGTGTTGAATTGGGTGATACTGCTCAGCCACGATCTCGATATCGATATCCTTAAGGCGGCGGAGAAGAAGATCGGGAAGAATGGGAGGAAGTATCCGGCGGGGAAATCGAAATTAAAATTTTAGCTTGGCCTGCTCACCGGACCACGTTTGCAGATTACTGCCGTACGCGGTCCGTCCCGTTAGACTAATCTTACTTCCCGCAGTACAATGCCCCAATGCAGTTTCCCTCATAAAAAGGAGCCTTCAAGGGAAGGATCAACCTGGAGAAATAAATTTACGACTTGGTAACTTTATAAAATGGCCGAACACTATCGTTTCGTCGCGAAACATCTAAAAGCCCCGGCAAGGCAGGTTTATCCCGTCAGAGCCAAAGTGTGGCTGTATTCGGGAGGCGGGGCTTGGTACTTTGCCACGATCCCCGTGAAGACGTCCAAAGAGATCAAAAAAAGACACGGCCTCTCGGTGCGAGGATGGGGATCGCTCAGGGTTTCGGTAAAGCTGGGGGAATCGGAGTGGAGCACGTCCATCTTTCCCTACAGCAAGACAAAAGGGTACATCCTGCCGCTCAAGGCGCAGATCCGCAAACGTGAACAGGTCCGCAGGGGTGACACGGTTTTGTTTCATTTGTCCATTGGATGATAAGATATCCCCATGCCTGACATCATGTCTCGAGGCCGTTTCAGACGACAAACGCGTCGATCTCGTGATGCTCACGATACGTGACGGCGTGACGTTGGTGGTCAAAAAATAACTAAAAGGAGAGATCACATGAAATGTTTGGATCGCGCGGCGCTTATTTCTCTGGCAGTCACGTTCAGTCTTGCCGGCCTTGCTTATGCCGGGACCAGTCCGAAGACCGCTATTTATAAGGCCAATCAGGCGCTCGAGCAGGACCCCAAGGACGCGAAGGCTTATTACAACCGCGGGACGGCGGAATTCGAGCTCGAAGAGTATGACGCGGCGATCAAGGACCTGACGCAATCGATCACGCTAGAGCCCAACGCGCCGGACACCTACTACAATCGCGGCATGGCGTTCCGGTTTCAGCAGAAGAACAGCGAGGCCATCGCGGATTTTTCGAAAGCGATCGAACTTTTTAAGGACAAATGGGCTTACTATTACGAGCGGTGCAATGCGCGGATCGTGACCCAGGATTTTGAAGGCGCCATCGCGGACGGATCCGAACTGGTCCGGCTAGCCCCCAAGGAAGCCGATAGTTATTTTATGAGAGGCCTTGCGGCGTATCTGAGTGGAAATGCCGATGCGGGCCTGGCGGACGCCGAGAAGGCGCTCGGGGTTAAGAATTGGCACAAGGGCGCGCTCAAGCTCAAAGGCGAGATCCTCGAGGCCCGGAAGGCGGCCTGACACGCGGCGCCATTGCTGGTATAATGTCTCCTATCATTAGGCAATAAAACAACAGGGGGTACACTTGAAGAAAGCATGCTGCTGTCCGATCTGCAAAGTCACCGGTCTTCTGGTCGTGGTGGGCGCTCTCAACTGGGGGCTCATCGGATTGCTCAACAAGAACCTCGTGAGCCGCTTCCTCGGAGCGGGTACGAAGGCCGAGAGGATCGTTTACATTCTTATCGGCATCGCGGGCATCGTGAAGCTCGTGTCGTGCTTCATTTGCTGCCCTGCGGCCAAGAAGTGCGATTCTTCCGCGCCGGAAGCCAAGGACGATTGCTGCGGCACCAAGCATTAATTCATTATAAAAAGGCGCTGTCAGGGGGCTTCCCTTGGCAGCGCCTTTTTCTTATGCGTGCCAAGATCGCTTTCTATGTTGCGTAAATTTTTCTGGGCCCTCTTGCTGGCGGCCGCGCTGGGCGCTTTTGCGCTTCCGGCACTCTTGAAGGCGCAGATCCAAAAAGGGCTTGAGGAGGCTTTTCCGGGAGCCAAGGTCACCCTAGGTGTATTTTCTCTCGAAAAGCCATTGGCGCTGGCCTTATCGGGTGCAGCCGTTCATTCCCGCGGGTACGATGGTTCGTTGGGCAAGGTCGTCGTCGGCACGGATCTGAGCCTGGACGTGTACGATCCCGTCATCTCCATACGGACGCTTCCGGACCCGTCGTCTGCAAAAAAGGCGGACGGGAAAACGGGTGCCGAGAAACTCGATGCGTTTCCGCTGGCGGCCATACGGATACACCGGCTGGACTTTAAGTACAGCGTCGATGGGTCTACGGCCGGCATCAAAGGCGATCTGGCGTACAGCCCGAGGGCAAGACGGTTTACCAGGATCGATCTGACGGCGGCTTCTTTTAAGAGGGGTGATCTTTCCATTGAAAACGCCGCGCTGACTGTAGGCGCGGACGGCAAAGGCACTCTGACGGTGGCGGGGATCACTCAACAGAAGCTCAAACTTTCCGGCCTGAGCGCCCGCGCCCAGTTGAGCGGCGGGTCGATCCGGTTTTCCGCGGTCGAAGCGCTCCTTGCCGGCGGCAGAGTGACGGGTTCGATGGAGGTTTTGTTCACGTCCCCGGTCAGCTACCGGGCTGACCTTGCGATCGTTCTCATGGACCTGGCGGTCTTAGCCAAAGACTTGGAGTTCGAGGCCAAGGTGGCTCTCGACGGCCGGGTCGACGGGCATGTGACGCTCTCGGGAGACGCCCAAGACATCCGTCGGCTCACCGGAGAGCTCAACGGCACGGCAAAAGGCGGCAACCTCATCATCCACGACCGGGCGACTCTCGAGAATCTCGCCAAAAATGTGAACCAGCCGATTGAGCTCGTGGAATCGGCGTTCAAGGAGTACCATTTTGATACGGCCGCCGCGGCGCTCGGACTGGACGGCAACGATCTGGGACTCAAGATCCATTTGGAAGGCGTGAAGGGCAAGCGCGATCTCGAGGTCGAGCTGCATGATTTCTTATAAAAGGAGGCAGACTGCGATGAGCACTAAGATTTTGTGGATGTTTGTCGGGACGCTGTTGTTGGCGGGCGGCTGTGCGACGGTGCAGGTGCAGGCTCCCAAGGAACCGATCAAGATGGACATTTCGATGCGCCTGGACGTGTACCAGCATGTCGTGAAAGACATCGACGATATCGAAAGCATCGTTTCCGGCGGGAACAAGACCGCGTGGCTCGGGGATCTTTTTGTCAGCACCGCTTACGCAGGCGAGGGCGGATTGGCGCCGGAGGCGACCGAAGCGGCCTATCGCCGCCGTGATCGCAAGGCGGCGCTGGACGGGTACCTGGCCGGCGGAGCGCTTGGCGAAGGCGCCGATGCGCTGATCGTGATCGGCAGATCGGCGGACGGCGCGGCGCGTCAGCTCGCCAACGAAGAAAATGCGGACCGCATGGTCATTTACCGCGCGATCGCGGCCAAGAACGGCTCATCGGTTCAGGAAGTCCAGAAAGTATATTCCGAGCGCCTTCGGAAGGGGACGGTTTAAAACGATGCAGGACACTCACTCCATGCTTAAATGGTCGCTCCTGGGCGGGGCGGTCTATTTTCTCCTGGTGGCGATGGCGCACTTCTTCGAGTTTAAAACGCCACTCCTCTATATTTACTACGATCTTCCATCGGAGATGTACCAGGATAAGATCATCGCGTTCACCACGTTCGGATGGTCCATGTTTTTTGTCGCTGGGTACTCAAGCGTCAAGCGTTCGAGCCTGCGATCGGTGCGGTACATCGTCATCGCCGGAGCGGGGGCGGTTGCCGGGCTCTGTTTCATTAATTTATTCACGGAGTTCAGCCGGCTCTCCGTTGACGCGCAGCCGTTTTTCTATTGGGTGGAGACGGGGGTGGTGTCGGTGTATGTGGCGTGGATCGCGTTGTTGTATATACTGGCCAAACGGGAACAATGATGTCGTCCAGGAGGACTTTATGGGTTTCGATCTGATCGCGGTCGACCGGGGGCTCCTCGCCAGGATCCTTGTTTCCATGTTGTGCGGGTTTCTCGTCGGCATCGAGCGCCATTTGCACAAGAAGCCTATCGACATCCGCACCAGTATCCTCATTTGCATGGGCACGATGGCGTTTATTTATCTCGGCGAAGAAGTGACCGGTGAAAAGGACGCGACGCGCGTGCTGGGGCAGGTCGTCACGGGCATCGGTTTCCTCGGCGCCGGGGCCATCATCACGCGGCAGGGGCTCGTCATCGGGATGACATCGGCGTCGGTCGTGTGGGTGCTCGCCGCCATCGGCGCAGCCGTCGGGTTCGGACACTATGCCATGGGCATCGAGCTCTCGCTGGTCACCGTATTCGTGCTCACGGGGTTTCAAATCTTTGAGGACTGGACGGAAAGGTTCATTCATCTCAAGGGAAAAGACGAGAGGAAGGTCCGGTGACTTTCTTTTAGAGCCACTCTCCAAAAACTAGTTGATAAATTTGAACGCGGATGTTAATCTGTGCTTAATATTAGATAGAAATTTTAACAACAAGGACCCCCAAGGAGAAAGTCATGCGGAAAATGAAAATTTGTGTTTTAGGCTTGCTCGTTGCGCTCACGGCGTGCGATGTGTCGTACGCAGGATCTTTTTTCTTCGGTGGCAAGAAGAAAAAAGAGGAGCCCAAGCAGCAAACCGCCTCCCAGGCCCAGAAGGCAGCGGCCAAGAAGATCGAGCCGACTGGACAAGAGCGGAGACAGATCACAAAGTCGTCCATCGTCGATTTAAAGAAGGGTCCGGCGGCGAACGAGGTCGGCGGCGGCGGGGGTGGCGGTCTGGCTCCGTCCATGACCAATCCGTATAGATCCACTGTGCCGGTGAACCCCAATAGCGAGATCATCAGAAATCCGAACTTAGGCGTCGCGAGGAATCCTAATCTCGATGTTCCCAGAGCGTCTTCCGTCCCGAGGAATCCTAATCTCGACATTCCCAGGGCGTCTTCCGCAACGGCGTCTATACCGAAGAACCCCAACGCAAGGGAGTAGACCTTTCCTATGAAAAGATACTGGCCGGTCCTTTTAGTTCTATGTGCATGCGTTCAGAGCTCCTCCGCTGCCGCGGAACAGAGCTTTTCGGCGGACATGGTGTCGCAATCCGCCGGGCAGAAGGTCGAGGGCAAAATATACTCTGCTCCCGGCAAGATGCGCGTCGAGATGGCCGGCACCGTCATGATCACGCGCCTCGACAAACAAGTGTCGTGGATGCTGATGCCAGATCAGGGGATGTATATGGAACACCCCATCGACCCCAAAGCCGCTGTTTCCGCCTCAAAAGATATTCCGGGGGAGATCGAGCGCACATCGATGGGAAGGGAAATCGTGAACGGACGGGACACCGAGAAGTTCAAGGTTTCCTATACGGAGAGCGGCCGCACGGACATGATCTATCAGTGGATCGCCGGCGACGTGTCACTGCCTGTGCGTGTGGCTGGTCTCGACGGAAGCTGGCAGGTGGACTACCTCAACGTTCACGCCGGAAACCAGCCTGACGCGCTTTTTGAAATACCCGGCAGCCTCCAGAAAATGACGATGCCTTCAATGGCGGAACTCATGGGAGCCAATCCCCCTCAGGAATGATATGTTGAAGCGCCGCGCATCGCGGCCCGGCGCGACGGCCGCCGGTGCGCTGTTTTTATTTTTTGCTCTCAGCTCCGTCGCTTTTGCGGCCGTTCCCAGGGAATTGCCGGACGGATGGAAGCTTCTCTGGAATGACGAGTTTGAAGGCGATGCGCTCGACCTCTCCAAGTGGACCCCCGAAGACGCTGCGCTCCAGAAGAATAATGAGGCGCAGTATTATTCCCCCGAGAATGTGACCGTCCATGACGGTATGGTGACACTCCGCAGCGAGCGGCGCCCAAAAGGATCGCGGCCGTTCACCTCGGGCCTTATCGAGACGCGCGGAAAGTTTGCGCGCGTGTACGGGCGTTTCGAGGTGCGTGCGCGCCTTCCGAAAGGGCAGGGCGTGTGGCCCGCGCACTGGCTTATGCCGGACGATAACTCCTGGCCGCCCGAGATCGACATCATGGAGCTCCTCGGCCATGATCCCCGCCGCATGTACATGAACAACCATTTTACTCACAAGGACGGAGGGCACCGGCACACCGGGGAGTCGTTTCGCGGAGTTGATTTTACGGAAGCTTTTCATGTGTTCGCCGTGGAATGGGAGAAATACGAGATCCGCTGGTACGTGGACGGTGTGCTCAGGTTTTCCACGAAGGAATACATTCCGGCCGTGCCGTTCCGGGTAATCCTGAATACCGCCGTGGGCGGCGACTGGCCGGGTTATCCCACGAATAAAACAGTCTTTCCGGTCGATCACGACATCGACTATGTCCGCGTGTACACGCGGCCGACCCCGCCCCCGCCGAATATCGTTTTCCTGGACGAATAGAAAACGATTAGAAGGCCGGGAACCCCTGTGGTATTCTCGGTCCATGGCACAAGACGTCGATCCGTTCGCCCCTCACCTCAAATGGCGCTGGGGAAGCATTTTCTTCTTCCTGGCTGTCAATCTGACGGCCTTGATCGCTGCGCCGTATTGGGCGTGGACGCACGGGGTCTCGAGGCCCGAGGCCGCGCTGTTCGTATTTTATGTCATTGCCACGAGTCTTGCGATCACTGTCGGATACCATCGCCTCTACACGCACCGCTCGTTCGACGCGGCGCCGGCCGTTCATTTTCTCGCGCTTTTCTTCGGCGCGGCGGCATTCGAGCAGTCCGCGTTCAAGTGGGCGTCGCAGCACCGGACGCACCATCGTTTCGTCGACACCGACCGGGACCCCTACAATATCCAGCGCGGTTTTTTTTACGCGCATGTGGGCTGGATCCTTTTCTGGAAGCGGGTAACGGATTACGCGAACGTCGCGGAGCTTGAAAAAAACGCTCTCGTGAAACATCAGCATGAGCATTACCGGCTTTGGTCCATCGGCGCCGGCGTCGTGCTGCCTGTTTTTATAGGCGGACTGACGGGCCATGCGATGGGCGCGTTCTTATACGCGGTCGCGGCGCGGCTTTTTATCGGGTTTCATTCCACGTTCATGATCAATTCGTTCGCGCACACGTTCGGCTCGCAGCCGTTCGATGCCACGTCCAGCGCCAGAGATCATTGGCTGGGGTCTGTGCTGACCAACGGAGAGGGGTACCATAATTATCACCACCGTTTCCCGGTCGATTACCGCAACGGCGTTTTGTGGCACCACTGGGACCCGGGCAAGTGGACGATCTTTTGTCTTTCTAAATTAGGTCTCGCATACAACTTGAAGCGCACCGCCCCCGAGCGCATCCGGGAAGCGCGTTTGGAGACGGCCCGTATTTTTGAGTCCCGCATCAAAGCGGCCTGACCGCTTTCTCCGCAACACAGGCTTCACCCGCCCTTAATAATTCCGTAATGTCCGTCCGTATACTCCGTATCATACAAAAGGGAGGTGCGCCATGACGGTAGAGAAGAAGATCACTCACTTGACCGAACGGCAGATCAGCGTGTGGATGCGCATCTACGAGAACATCCTGAAAGAGGAGCTCGACGCAAAGAAGGACTGAGCGTTTTTCTGCCGGCAGTATGATAGAATTCTGGCATGGACATCATCCTTCCGGCAAAAAAAGGTCCGAGCAAGCGTCCGCTCGTCTTAGCGGTGGTTCTTGCATTCTCGTTGGGGATGGCGGCGGCCGTTACGCTGATGAAACCCGTTTTGCAGCGGGCGTCCGCATCGACGCCTGCCGTTCCTTTACCCGCCGCCGCTCAGGCACGGCCCGCCGAGGACGAAAAAGACCGCGAGTTTCATACGGCCATTTCGCGGCTGGAAGGCGACATCGACCGTTATTTTGAGGCCATGTGGCTGGCTGAAGAGCTTGGCGATCGGAAGCGATACATGGACCTTGTGCACGTGTCCGCCTTGAAAAATCTGGAGGCCGACACGCTGTGGTTCGAGTGGCAGGCGTACAAGAAAAAGAAAGGGCTCATGGCCGAGGGTGTGAAGCAGGCGGTGATGGAAATGCCGCCGCTGCCCGGGTTCACCGACGCCGATAAATTCAAGATGCTTTCCGAAGAGCACGGCCTGTCCGAGGACGCGCTCCGGGCGCTTAAGGCCGAGATCGAGATCCTGTTCTCGGAAGAGCTGCTCGAAAAGTTCGGCCCGGCTTCCGATGCTTAAGGTCTTCCGGCGCGCATCGTGAGCGCGATGCGGTTTCTCGCTTTGTCGATCTCCACGACCCGGACTTTCACGATCTGGCCTGTTTTGACGATCTCATGCGGGTCTTGGATGAAGCGGTCGGCGAGCTGCGACACATGCACCAGCCCGTCCTGGTGCACGCCCACATCGACGAATGCGCCGAATGCCGCGACGTTGGTGACGGTGCCCTCCAGGGTCATCCCCGGTTTTAGATCGTCTATTTTTTCGACCCCTTCCTTGAACGCGGCCGTGCGGAATCCGCCGCGGGGATCCCGCCCCGGTTTTTCGAGCTCATCGAGGATGTCTTCGACGGTCGGGCCGCCGAACGTGTCGTCGACATAATCTTCGGCGCGGAGCGCGCGCAGAAAAGCAGTGTTACCGAGGATCTCGTCGAGTTTCTTGCCGTGGCGCTCGAGGAGACGCTCCACGACCGGGTACGCCTCGGGATGCACGGCCGACGCATCGAGCGGGTCGTCCCCGCCGCGGATGCGCAAGAAACCCGCCGCCTGCTCGAACGCTTTGGGGCTGACCTCGGGTAAGTTTTTAAGCGCTTCGCGCGTGCGGAAAGCGCCGTGCGCGTCGCGCCGGGCGACGAGCGCCGAGGCGGTACGCGGCGTGAAGCCCGCGACGTAAGAAAGGAGCTCGGGCGAAGCCATGTTGATGTCGACGCCGACGGCATTGACGCAGTCTTCGACGACGCCGCGCAGCGATTTCATCAAGCGCGATTGATTTAGATCGTGCTGGTATTGACCCACGCCGATGGATTTCGGGTCTATTTTTACCAGTTCGGCCAGCGGGTCCTGCAGACGCCGCGCGATCGAGACCGCGCCGCGCAGGGACACATCGGTCGAAGGGAGCTCCGCGGCCGCGAGCGCTGACGCCGAATACACCGACGCGCCCGCTTCCGACACGACTGCTTTCGGCACTTTCCAATCCGGATGCTCTTTGAGAAGCGCCTCCACGACGCGCTCGGTTTCGCGCGAGGCGGTGCCATTGCCGATGGCGATGAGCTCGATGCCGTATTTTTCGATCATGACTTCGAGGGTCTTGACCGCGCGGTCACGGTCATTTTCGGGGGGATGGGGGTAGATCGTCGAGGTCGCCACGAGCTTGCCGGTGCGGTCAACGGCGGCGACTTTGACCCCCGTGCGGAATCCCGGATCAAGCCCGAGCGTTGCCTGAGGCCCGGCCGGCGCGGCTAAAAGAAGATTGCGGAGATTCTCCGCAAAAACACGGATCGCTTCGTCCTCGGCGTTCTTGCGCAGCCGCATGAAAAGGTCGAGCTCCAGATGCAGCCGCACTTTGTAACGCCATGCCGCGCGCGTGGTTTCGAGGAGCCAATTGTCCGCGGGGCGGCGCATCGCGCGCACGCCGAAGCGTTCGCACAGCGCGCCGACGAACTCGGCGTCATCGTCAGGTTTGCGGACGGAGTTGGCGAGTGCTTCTGTTTCGAGAGAGACCTGGAGCACACCCTCCTGGCGGCCGCGGAAAAGCGCGAGCGCCCGGTGCGAGGGGATGTTTTTTAACTTTTCCCGGAAATTGAAATAATCCGAAAATTTGTCCGCCAAAGAACGCGGCGGACCTGTCCCAGAGCGCTCTTGGACGGACCCGCCGGCGCTCTGTGGCGGGGAATCCTTTCTTTCGACGGCTTTCGAGACGATCCAGCCCTGATCCCAGAATCGTTCACGCAGGGAACCGATGAGAGCCGCGTCTTCCGAAAATTTTTCGATGAGGATCTCACGCGCGCCCGCGAGCGCTTCGGCCGTGCCGGGCACGTTTTTCAAAGGATCGACGTACGCCGCTGCTTCTTCTTCCGGGACGCGCTCGGGCGATGCGAGCAAAAGATGCGCGAGCGGTTCAAGCCCCGCTTCGCGGGCAAGCTGGGCTTTGGTGACTTTGCGGGGACGGTAGGGAAGATAAAGATCTTCGAGCCGGGCCTTCGTATCGGCGTTTTCCAGGGCAGTCCGCAGTTCTGGGCTGAGCTTACCCTGGGATTCAATGATCTGCAGGATCTCCGCCCGCCGCGCCTCGAGCTCGCGCAGCGCTTCGAGCCGTTCGGCGAGCAGGCGCAGGTGCGTGTCCGTCAGGCCGCCCGTGGCTTCCTTGCGGTAACGCGCGATGAAAGGCACCGTCGCTCCGGAATCGAGCAGGCGGATGGCAGACCAAACCTGGTGGCTTTTGACTTTCAGTTCGTGGGCGAGAACATGTTCGATCGAAGACGGCGCAGATGCGGTGTCGGAGGTCATGGCTCATTTTAGCATGCTTGACGCGGAATGCGTGCGGCGCGATGATGAAAGCATGTCCGACGAGCTCCACTTTCCACAGGTGTGCCACATCAAGATCATCGCGGATGCCGACGAGGGCATGATCCGGGCCTCGATCGAATTGGCGCTGACGGACCACGAGACGCTTACGGAGCTTTTGCCGGGCCACAGCTCGACAGGCGGCAAATATGTGACGTACAACGTGGACGTGCGTGTGCATTCCAAAGCCGCGATGGATACGCTCGACTTGTCGCTCCGGATGATACCGGGTGTGCGCTTTATCTTGTAATGGAACGAACGTTCGTTTATAATTAATTTCATGCCCAAACGCATCGATTTCAAAAACGTCATCGCAAAACTCAAAGATTTTTACGCAAAACAGCGCCGCCTGCCGAGCTATTCCGAGCTTCAAGAGATCTTACGTTACCGTTCGAAAGGCAGCGTCGCGGCGCTCGTGCGGCATCTTATCGAGCGCAATATCGTGCGCCAGGACGGCAAAGGGCGGCTCATCCCCACGGAGCTTTTTGACGGCACGGCACGGCTCTTGGGCACCGTACAAGCCGGTTTTCCCGCGCCGGCCGAGGAAGAAACGGCCGACACGCTGTCGCTCGACGATTATCTTGTTCCGAAACGCGAGACCTGCTATCTGCTCAAGGTGAGCGGGGATTCCATGATCGATGCGGGTATCCTGCCCGGAGATCTCGTTATCGTGGAGCGCGAGCGGACCCCCAACAACGGCGACATCGTGGTGGCACAGGTCGACGGCGACTGGACGCTGAAATATTACGAAAAGAAGGGTGACCATGTGACGCTCCGCGCCGCCAACAAAAAGTACCCTCTGATCCATGCGCGTGAAGAGCTCATCGTGAGCGCCGTCGTCGTCGGCGCCGCGCGAAAATATTAAATGACTCGCCGGTGTTCTGCCCTTTTTTTTGTCCTTTTTTCCATTCCGGCTGTTTTCCTGAATGATCCGTCGCACGCCATGGGCCGGGCGGAAGCGCCGGCGATCCAGGATGCGGCATCGCGGATGCGGACCGTCGAGTCCGTCACGGACGGGGACACGCTCATCCTGGATGGCGGCGAAAAAGTCCGTCTGATCGGGATCGACACGCCCGAGATACACGACTCGGACCGGAATGGCCGCGCCGCGCGCCGTAATGGTTTGGGCGCACGCATCGTCGACGATTATGCGGTCCGGGCGCGGGCGTTTGTGGAAAAGACGCTGCGCGGTCATGCGGTGCGTCTGGAATACGATTGGGAGCGCAAGGACCGCTACGGCCGCACGCTGGCTTATGTGTACCGCGATCCCGACGGACTCTTTGTGAATGCCGCGCTTCTGAAGGAAGGTTACGGCTTCGCGTTCACGAAGTTCCCTTTTAAGCATATGGAAGAATTCCGCCGCTTGGAACGGGAAGCCAGAGAATCCCGCACGGGTTTTTGGGGCGACCGCTCATGACGAATAAAAAACCGCCTCTAGCCGGTCTTTTTTGGCCGCTTGTTTTTTCATGTGCGCTCATTTTTGTTTCCTGGGGTGTCGCCGAAGCGCTGGCCGGCGGGGATTTTCTGTCTGTCGCGCGCGAGCTGGGCGCGAGCCGTCCTGCCGCTGAGCGGGTCCACACGCGTTACGACGCGGACCTTGGCTGGGCCAACGTGCCCAATATTTTTATTCCCGACCTGTACGGCCCGGGGCGTTCGTTTCGCACCAACCTGCGCGGATTTCGCAATGACCGGGACTTTACGAAGGAAAGACAGGCCGGAAAACGGCGTGTCGTGTGCTCGGGCGATTCGTTCACGCTCGGATATGGTGTCGCCGACGGGCAGACTTGGGTGAGCCGGCTCGAAGCCATCGATCCGACGCTCGAAACCGTGAACATGGGGCAGGGCGGGTACGGTATAGACCAATCCTACCTTTGGTTCAAGCGTGACGGCGAATCGATGGATTACGACGTACACGTGCAGGCGTTCATTTACGCGGATTTCGAGCGGATGCGTTCAGGCGACTTTCTCGGTTATCGTAAGCCTCGTTTGGTGGCCGGACCGGAAGCATTCGGCGTGGAAAAAGTTTCGCCGCCGGCGGGCGTGCAGGGCATGTCCTGGCTCACCCAAAAGCTGGTTGTCCTCCACCGTCTGCGCACCGTGCGTGCGCTGGAGTCTTTTTGCCGGAAATATTTTCTTTCCGTGGACGATGGAACGACGCGCGCACTGTCCGTGCGCATTTTTACGGAGCTTGACGCACGGGCACACAGCCGCGGGGCGCGCTTTGCCGCGGTCTACCTTCCGACCGAGATGGACACCGACCCGACTCGTCTCGACGACCTGCGCGCCTTCCTCAAAGCGGAGCTCGCGCGCCGCGGCGTGGTTTATATCGATCTCACCGATGATTTTCGCGCACTGCCGTCGGCGCAGCTGGAAAAGCTCTTTCTTACGGGCGCCGATTCTCCGTTTGTCGGCGCGGACGGCCATTATTCGGAAGCGGGCAACGCGTTCGTGGCGCGGCTTCTTCTCGAAAAATTACACGATGCGGGTATTTTGGTCATGAAGGATAATTAAGGCTGACGCATGCGCACGGTTAGTTGTATAATCACCCCATGACCCCACCACCCGATTTCAACGGTCACGATGAGGTCAATTTGCTTTCGAAAAATAAATCAGGTGGTGGGGTGAAACGCTACTCACTCGAAATCATCGTCTTTATCGCCGGCGCGGCCGTAATGATCCTGGAGCTCGTCGGCTCCCGTCTTGTCGCGCCCTATCTCGGAACGTCCCTTTTCGTGTGGACGAGCCTCATCGGCGTAATCCTCGGCTGCCTGAGCCTCGGTTACTGGCTTGGCGGCAAAGTATCGGACCGCCGCCCCGATTATGGAGCGTTTTCTGCGGTTCTTTTTACCTCGGCGGTTTTGACCGCGGCCATTGCGCTTATCGGCGATCCCGTTCTAGTGATCGTACAGGATAAGATCCTGGATGTGCGTGTGGGAGCCGTCGTGGCGACCGCGGTCCTCTTCGGCCTGCCCGCCGTCCTTCTCGGCATGGTCTCGCCCTATGCAGCGCGTCTTAAGCTTACGGATGTCGGCCATAGCGGTTCCACGGTCGGCGCGCTTTACGCGCTTTCAACGTTGGGCAGTATCGCGGGCACGTTTCTGTGCGGATTCGTTCTCATCGCGCGCTTCTGTGTGCCGTCCATCCTTCTGGTCGTGGCCGGCATGCTGGCGGTCCTGTCGATCGTCGCGTTTGGCCATCGCTGGGTGATCGCCAAGGCGGTCGTGGCGCTTCTATTCATGTCCGGCGCGTTCGTCGCCGAATCGTACGCCAATGCACCGCATACCAACGGCTTTGTCGACGTGAACACGCCTTATAATCGCGTCTGGATCTTCGATGGGTATTCGACGAAGGACAATGCGCGCGTCCGTGTGATGCAGATCAACGATGAAAACAGCTCCGCGATGTTCCTCGATCAGGACGGCCTGGTGCACGACTACACGAAATATTACCGTCTCGCGAGGCATTTCCGTCCCGGTTTCAAGCGCGCGCTCATGATCGGCGGCGCGGCGTACTCTTATCCCAAGGATTTCCTTAAAGAATATACCGACGCGACGCTGGATGTGATCGAGATCGACCCCAAACTCACGGAGCTTGCGAAGAAGTATTTCGGTTTGAAGTCCGATCCGCGTTTGCGCATATTCCACGAAGACGCGCGCACTTATCTCAACCGCACGTCTGAAAAATACGACGTCATCTACGGAGACGCGTTCCGCTCGTTCTCGGTGCCGTATCATTTGACGACCCGCGAGGCGGCCCGGCGTATGTACGACGCCTTGAACGACGACGGCGTGGTCCTGGTCAATCTGATCTCCGCCGTCGAGGGCGAGAAGGGGAAACTGCTCCGCGCCATGCTCGCGACGTTCAAGTCGGTGTTCCCCCGGGTCCTGATCTATGCCGTCGATGACGCGGACGACGGCTCGCGCCCACAGAACATCATGCTCGTCGCGCTTAAAAGCGACAAGCGCCCCAAGCCTTTCAGCGCGGACCCCGAGCTCAACGCCTATCTTTTCAAGACATGGATCCCCCCGGTGCCGCAGGACTTACCGGTCCTCACGGACGCCTATGCTCCTGTCGAGGATTACACGCTCCCGGTCATCGTGAACGTGCGGAAAGACCGTATGAACCCCATGCGTGAGCGTCTGGAGCGCTTTTTTGGCAAAACTCACGTAGTGGCCATACCTGACAAAAAGGCTTAAATACCACAATATATTGTATTTTTTCTTGACAGAGCGCCCAACTGTCGGCTACAATTTCTTTCACGTCACGTTCGTCCTTTCTAAAATGCAGGTTCGTACGCGTTGACCGGATCCGCTCTTAAAAAATTGAAAGAGGTGCCATGACCGAACCCATTCTCAAAGACAACAAAGACCGATTTGTGCTGTTCCCGATCAAGCATCAGGAGATCTGGCAGATGTACAAGCAAGCCGAGGCCAGTTTCTGGACTGCGGAGGAGATCGACCTTTCCCACGACCAAAAGGACTGGGAACGCATGAATAACGGCGAGCGCCACTTCGTCCAGAATGTGCTCGCGTTTTTCGCGGCCTCCGACGGCATCGTCAACGAGAACCTCGCCATCAATTTTATCCGCGAGGTGCAGATTCCCGAAGCCCGCTGTTTTTACGGTTTCCAGATCATGATGGAAAACATCCATTCTGAGGCGTATTCGCTGCTCATCGACACCTATATAAAGGATGCCGCCGAGAAAGACAGGCTTTTCCACGCCATCGAGACCGTCCCCTGCGTGAAGAAGAAGGCGGAATGGGCGCTGCGCTGGATCCGGAAGGCCTCGTTCGCCGAGCGCCTGGTCGCGTTCGCGGCGGTGGAAGGTATTTTCTTTTCCGGGAGTTTCTGCTCCATTTTCTGGCTCAAGAAACGCGGCCTTATGCCGGGCCTGGCTTTTTCCAACGAGCTGATCTCCCGTGACGAGGGACTTCACTGCGACTTCGCCTGCCTCCTCTATAATATGCTTGAAAATAAACTCTCCGCCGAAAGCGTCCAGAAGATCATCGGCGACGCGGTCGAGATCGAGAAGGAATTCGTTTCCGAAGCGCTTCCGGTGGATCTCATCGGGATGAACGCCAAGCTGATGTGCCAGTACATCGAATTTGTCGCCGACCGGCTTCTGGTGGCGCTGGGCTATCCCAGGCTTTTCCGCGCGTCGAATCCGTTTGATTTCATGGAGCTTATTTCGCTGCAAGGCAAGACCAATTTCTTTGAGAAGCGGGTGGGGGAATACCAGAAAGCCGGCGTCATGAACGGAACCAACGGCACCCAAAAAGACAAGGCGCATTCATTTAAGACGGACGAAGATTTTTAATTTAGCGGAATACCGAAAACCCGTATCGGCGCTCATTTAGAAAAGAGGATTTCATATGTTTGTTGTTAAAAGAGATGGCAGGCGCGAGTCGGTCAAATTCGATAAAGTCACGGCCCGTATCGAGCGTCTCTGTTACAGTTTGGACCCCAAGCACGTAGACCCGACGGACGTCGCGAAGAAGGTCATTCAGGGTATTTACGACGGCGTCACGACGAGTGAGCTCGACAGCCTTGCGGCCGAGATCGCGGCGTCGCTCACGACGAAGCACCCCGATTACGCGCTCCTAGCCTCCCGTATCGCCGTGTCGAACCTCCACAAGAATACGAAGAAAGCGTTTTCCGAGACGATGCGCGATCTTTACAAGTATGTGAGTCCCCGCACCGGCCAAAAAGCGCCGCTCATCGCCAAGGATGTGTACCAGATCATCGAGAAAAACGCCGAGCTCCTCGACTCGACGATCATCTACGACCGCGATTTCGATTATGATTATTTTGGTTTCAAGACGCTTGAGAAGGGATATCTTCTGCGCGTCAACGGAAAGGTCGCCGAGCGTCCGCAGCATATGCTCATGCGCGTAGCCGTCGGCATCCACCGCGAGGACATGGATGCGGTGATCGAGGCCTACAACATGATGTCGCAAGGCTGGTACACGCACGCGACGCCGACTCTGTTCAACGCCGGGACGCCCAAGCCCCAGCTTTCCTCGTGTTTTCTCATCCAGATGAAGGACGATTCCATCGACGGTATTTATGATACGCTTAAACAGTGCGCCATGATCTCGCAGTCAGCCGGCGGTATCGGTCTTTCGATACACAATATCCGCGCGACGGGTTCCTATATCCGCGGTTCCAACGGCACGTCCAACGGCGTCGTCCCCATGCTGCGCGTGTTCAACGACACCGCGCGCTACGTCGACCAGGGCGGCGGCAAACGCAAGGGTGCGTTCGCTATTTATCTAGAGCCGTGGCATGCGGACATTTTTGAATTCCTCGACATGAAGAAGAACCACGGAAAAGAAGAGATGAAGGCCCGCGATCTTTTTTACGCGATGTGGATCCCGGATCTTTTCATGAAGCGAGTCGAGCAGAACGGTGAATGGACGCTCTTCTGCCCCAATGAAGCCAAGGGTCTCGCGGACTGCTACGGCGAAGAGTTCGAGACGCTCTACGAGCGGTACGAGAAGGAAGGCCGCGGCCGCAAGACCGTGAAAGCGCAGGACCTCTGGTTCGCGATCATCGAAGCGCAGATCGAAACCGGCACGCCGTATATGCTCTTCAAAGACGCCGCCAACCGCAAGTCCAACCAAAAAAATCTCGGCACGATCAAGAGTTCCAACCTCTGCACCGAGATCATGGAGTATACGTCTGCCGATGAAGTCGCCGTCTGCAACCTGGCGTCCCTGGCGCTCCCGCGTTTCGTGATCGACGGAAAGTTCGATCACCAGAGGCTCTTCGAGGTGACGCAGGTCGTCGCGAAGGGCTTGAACCGCGTCATCGACATCAATTATTATCCCATCGAAGAGGCGCGGCGCTCCAATTTCCGCCATCGTCCCATCGGCATCGGCGTGCAGGGCCTGGCGGATACGTTCATCCGTCTGCGCCTTCCGTTCGACTCCGAAGAGGCGCGTCTCCTCAACAAGGAGATCTTCGAGACGATCTATTTCGGCGCCGTCACGGCCTCGAAGGACCTCGCGAAGACCCAAGGGGCCTATGAATCATTCCCCGGTTCGCCGATGTCGCAGGGAACCTTCCAGTTCGACATGTGGGGGGTGAAACCCTCGCCGCGTTGGGACTGGGAGACGCTCCGCGACGAGGTGAAGACGCATGGCATGCGCAATTCGCTCCTGGTGGCGCCCATGCCCACCGCTTCCACATCGCAGATCCTCGGCAACAACGAGTGCATCGAGCCGTTCACGTCCAATATCTACAACCGGCGCGTGCTTTCGGGCGAGTTTGTCGTCGTGAACAAATATCTGCTCAAGGATCTCGTAGACCTGGGCGTTTGGAACCACAGGGTCAAGGAAAAGATCGTCGCGGCCAACGGTTCGGTCCAGGGTATCGAAGAAGTGCCCCAGGACCTGAAGGAAATCTACCGCACCGTGTGGGAGATCAAGCAGCGGTCGCTCATCGACATGGCGGCCGACCGGGGCGCTTTCATCTGCCAATCCCAGTCGCTCAACCTGTTCGTCCAGGACCCCAACTTTGCGAAGCTCACATCGATGCACTTTCACGCATGGAAGCGGGGCTTGAAGACGGGCATGTACTATCTGCGCACGAAGTCGGCGGCCGACGCGATCAAATTCACCGTCGAGAAGGAAGAAAAGAAACTCGACGAAGCGATCTCCGCGAACGTCACCGACAAAGAAAAGAAAATGTCCGACATTTCGTGCTCGCTCGACAACAAGGACGATTGCCTGGCCTGCGGGAGCTGATAAGATGAACCCATGGCCAAACCCGTAAAATCCATCAACCCCTACCGCCTCGACCGCACGCTCATCCCGCGTCTTTACGACATCGCGCTCAAGGTTGACCTTGCGGCATTTACGTTTACCGGTGTAGAGACCGTTTCGCTCGAGGCTTCGAAGCCGTTTTCGCACGTCACGTTGCACGCGCTCGAGATCGACATCACGAAAGCGGCGCTCGACGGCGTGGCTCCGGAAAAGATCACGTTCGATAAAAAATACGAGACCGTCACGCTCCGTTTCGGCCGCAAGTTTCAGGCGGGCAAAAGAGCGCTTGTCCTCGAATTCAAGGGCACGCTCAACGACAAGATGCACGGCTTTTACCGCACGTCGTATGAAGTGAACGGCCAGAAGCGCTGGGGTGCGGCGACACAGTTCGAGGCGACCGACGCACGCCGCGCATTCCCGTGTTGGGATGAACCGGACTTGAAGGCGCAGTTCCGCGTGTCGCTCACCGTTCCCAAAGAACTGACAGCACTCTCCAACATGCCCGAGGTAGAAGAAACTATTTCGGGCGACACCAAGCGCGTTGCGTATGCCGTGACCCCGGTGATGCCGGCGTATCTGCTTTGTTTTGTCGTCGCGGACCTCGAATACGTCGAGACCAAGGACTCAAACGGCGTGCCCATCCGTGTGTTCACGACGCCCGGCAAGAAGGAACAGGGGCGTTTTGCGCTCGAAGTCGCCGCGCACACGCTGCCGTATTTCGGGGAGTGGTTCGGCATTCCGTACATGCTGCCCAAGTGCGATCAGGTGGCGCTGCCGGATTTCGCGTCGGGCGCCATGGAGAACTGGGGCCTCGTCACGTACCGCGAGACGGCGCTTCTGGTCGACCCCAAGAATTCTTCCGCCGCGGCCCGTCAGCGTGTCGCCGAGGTCATTGATCACGAGCTGGCGCACCAGTGGTTCGGAAACCTCGTCACGATGGAGTGGTGGACCGATCTTTGGCTGAATGAAGGTTTCGCCTCGTACATGGGCCCGAAGGCCGTTGATCATCAGTTTCCGGAATGGGACGTGTGGACGCAGTTCCTTGCGGACGATTATTTCGTGGCGCTGCGCGACGATTCGCTCAAGAACAGCCACCCGATCGAGATCCCCGTCAAAAATCCTCACGAGATCCGTGAGATCTTCGACCACATCACTTATTCCAAGGGTTCTTCGGTGAATCGGATGTTGGAGCATTATCTTTCGGAGCAGACATTCCGCAAAGGACTCCGCACCTATCTTAAAAAATATGCCTATGGTAATGCCAAGACCATCGATCTTTGGGCTGAGCTTGAAAAAGCGTCGGGCAAACCCGTGAAAGCCGTGATGGCCAGTTACACCAAGCAGGAAGGGTATCCCGCGCTCGCCGCGAAGCTCGAAGGTCCGAAGCAGGACATGCTCACGCTTAGGCAGGAACGCTTCCTTTTTGACGGCTCCAAAGACCTCCAGAAGCGCCTCTGGAAAGTACCCGTCACAGTCCGCGCAAAGGGCGGAAAGGATGTGTCCGTATTTTTGCCTGGCCGTTCGGCGAGCGTGCGTGTCGTTGCAAAAAAGGATTCGTGGATCAAGGTGAATCCGGGGCAGAGCGGTTTTTACCGCACGGCCTACACGCCAGAGCTTCTTGCGCGTCTTGCGCAGGGGATCAAGGCGGGGGATCTCCCGGTCATCGATTGTCTCGGGATCGTGGACGACGCGTTCTATCTGGCGCGGGCGGGGCGGATCCATACATCGGACGCGCTCGCGGTCGCTGAAAGCTGCCGGGACAGCGTTGATTACAATGTGTGGCTCGTGGTGTCCGGTATTCTCGGACAGGTCGAAAATATTTTGGCAGGCCATGCGTCGGCTGCATTCGAACGCTTCTCGCGCCGCCTTTTCGCGCCCGTCGCCGGAAAGCTGGGCTGGGAGGCGTCGTCGTCGGACACGCACCTGACGCTTCTTCTGCGGGGGCTCGTCATGGCGCGGCGCGGGCATTTCGGCGATCCGGCCTCGATCGACGAAGCGAAGAAGCGTTTCGAGAAGTTTAGTTCCGGGGGCGCGCTCGACCCGAACCTGCGCTCGGCGGTCTACGGGGTCATCGCTGAAAACGGCGGTCAGGCCGAATACGACAAGCTGCTCCATCTTTATCGTGAGACAAAATTGCAGGAGGAAAAGGTCCGCGTGCTCCGGGCGCTCACGCGTTTCCGTGATGCGGCTGTCGTCGCGAAAGTCCTCCAATTCTCACTTTCTCCCGACGTCCGGTCCCAGGACACGTATGTCGTGCTCGCGGGTTTTGGTTCCAACCGCGCCGCGCGTGAATGCGCCTGGAAATTTGTCAAAGACAACTGGAAGACGATCTCCGCGCGCTTCGGCGGCGGTAATGTCGGGCTTCTCGCGCACATACTCGAAGGCTCGACGGAAAGTTTCACGACCCGGGAAGCGCTCGCCGATGTCCGGCGCTTTTTCAAATCGCACCCCGTGCCCGGCACCGAACGCGCGACGCGGCAGGCCGTCGAGATCATCCGGGCGAATGTGCGCTGGCTTGCGCGCGATGCCGGTGGTGTCGCACAGTGGCTGGAGAAGCGATGACCGACCCCAAGAAGCGTATCCTGATCGTGGATGACGAAAAAGGCGTTACGGCGACGTTTTGCCGTCTGCTCGAATTGTCGGGTTATCAGATCGAAGAGGCTCATAGCGGCTCTGAAGGATTTCGCCGTCTTATGGGGGGCCAGTTCGATCTCGTTCTTCTCGACTACATGATGCCGGACATCCACGGTGACAAGGTCTGTGAGATGATCCGCAGTGAAGAGCGCCTCAAGGATCTGCCGGTCATCATCATCACGGCCTATCACGAACAGACCGAGAGCCGGCTCAAGGCCTGGGGCGCCACGGAAGTGCTCTACAAGCCGGTCGGTTCTGAAGATATCCTGGCCGTTATACAGAAGTTCATTTAAACCCTTATCTCATGAAAATCCTTGTCGCCAACGACGGCCATAGCGCCCTGGAGCTGCTGCACAAAAATCGCTACGACCTCGCGTTCCTCGATTTCACCATGCCCGAAATGACCGGTGTGGAACTCATGGATTTCATCAAACAGCAGGGCGTCGGCACAAAAACCGTCCTGGTCACCGCGTATTCACTCGTCGAAGAGGCGTTTCTAAAGGAAGCAGGGATGGACGAGTATGTCTCAAAGCCCTTTCGCATTCACGACATCGAAAAGATCCTCGAAAAATACAAAAACTTCCGCGTCTGAACCGATGTGGACCGTGTACATCGTGTGTTGCCGCGACGGCTCGCTTTACACCGGGATCACCAATGATCTTTGGAAGCGTCTGGCCGCGCACAACGGCAAAAAAGGCGGTAAGTATACGCGTTCGCATGCGCCCGTCCGGCTGGTTTATTCTGAGAAGAAAAGGTCCCGAGGAACGGCGACGCGGCGGGAGATGGCGATCAAAGCGCTGACGCGGGCGCGAAAGCTCGCGCTCGTCGCACGTCAGTCCGGGTAATGAAAGCTGACGGGACGGTCTATGTTCGGGTGGAGGCTTAAGTTCACGGGGCAGGTGAGGGCGGCTTTTTCGAGTGACGCTCGCCGGGTGGGTTCGATGCCGGCGGCCATGCTGACTTTCACCGTGATGCGCCCGATGCGCCGGTCAGGATCGGAGACCATTTCTTTGGTGATCTCGGCGGTGGTGCCTTTAAGCTTGATGCCGTGGCGTTTGGCGTAGATACCCATGATGGTCAGCATGCACGCGCCGAGTGAGGATGCGACGAGGTCGGTGGGCGAGAAGGATTCGCCCTTTCCTTCATTGTCCTTTGGCGTATCGGTCGACAAGACGGCAGCCGAAGGACCGTGGACGAGCCGGCAGCGCAAGTCTCCCTCATAGGCGATCTTTATTTTGACCATGATGGATTATAGCATATTTGGCGGCAAGACCGCGGATGCGTTCCAGGGGCGGGTCGAACGTGCCGGCGGCTTTCCATTCCCGGATCAGGGCAGTTTTGACCGCAGCGGAGGAGAGGGGGAGAGTGTTCACAAAATCCAGGTGGCCGCGCCCCTTCCGGTATTCCGGCGGGAGTGGCGGGAAACGCAGGGCTTGAGCCATGAGCTCCCCGTCGAACCCCTTTAAAAGGAACGTTCCGTGGAATAGGAGATGACTGCGTTTCCGCCTTTGGGCGTTGCCTGAAAATTTCCGCCCCCCAGCCGCCAGATCCGTATGTCCTTCTATTGTAACCTCTTTATTTATAATATGTTGCAACGCTTTTTGATTACGTTCCATGATCGAGCGGTTGGTCATCGTGATGGATTTATGACAGGATGCGTCGATCTTGAGGATCAACGCATAATTGAGGCAACCGGGACCCTGTAGAACCGTGCCGCCTCCCGATGAACGGCGAAGGATGGAAATGCTCTTCTGGCGGCAAAAATCCAGGTCGGTTTCCGACTCGGCCCGATTGGAGTAACCTAGCACCACAAAGGGACTTGGCGATTCCCAGAACCTCAGGATCTCGTTTTCAGGATGCTCCTCGCACCAGTCGAGCAGCGCCTCGTCGCAGGCGATGTTTTCTTCCGGGCGTTCGAAACTCAGGTCGAGGATTTTCATTGATGGAATTTCTCATGAGGTTGGTGTAAAATCATGGCCTTGAGTTTACCAAAAACATCGGGTTACTGCGCATGGAAAAATTGAAAATGAACACCAAGAATTTAGACTCCAACGACGCCGAAAAGTGGCTCGATTCTCTCGAGCACATGCTGCAATCCGCTTCCGAGAGGGATCCTCAGCTATTGGCGAGGCTTATGGCCCGCTTGGAAGGCGCCGGCATGCATCCGCCGGTCCCCGTCAGCACCCCTTACCTCAATACGATCCCGGTCGACAAACAGGCCCCGTTCCCAGGCAACTGGGAGGTCGAGCGGCGTATCAAGAGTCTCATGCGTTGGAACGCCATGGCGATGGTCGTAAAATCCAATCGCGATCACCCGGGCCTTGGCGGCCACATCTCGACGTACGCGTCGCTCGCGACGCTCTACGAGGTCGCCTTCAACCATTTTTTCAACGGTCCTGACGGGGACGATCCCGCGGACCTCGTCTTTTTCCAGGGCCACGCGTCGCCCGGCAATTATGCGCGCGCGTTCATGGAAGGGCGTCTTACGGCGCAGCATCTGCACAATTTCCGTCAGGAACTCTCCAAGGGAGGCGGTCTCTCGTCGTACCCGCACCCGTATCTCATGCCGGAATTCTGGCAGTTCCCGACCGTCTCGATGGGCCTGGGGCCCATCATCTCTATCTACCACGCCCGTTTCAATCGCTACCTGAAAGCGCGCGGCTTCATTCAGGGCAAAGAGCCGAGGGTCTGGTGCTACGTCGGGGATGGGGAGTCGGATGAGCCGGAGTCCCTGGGCGCCCTCACGGTCGCGGGCCGCGAGAAGCTCGACAACCTCACCTGGATCGTCAATTGCAACCTTCAGCGTCTCGACGGCCCTGTGCGCGGCAACGGCAAGATCATCCAGGAGCTCGAGGCGCTTTTCCGCGGCGCCGGCTGGAACGTCATCAAAGTCATTTGGGGTTCCGAATGGGACGACCTTCTCATGCGCGACAAAACGGGGCTTCTTCTCAAGCGCATGGAAGAAGCGGTAGACGGCGATTACCAGAAGTATTCCGTAGAACCCGGCAGTTATACGCGCAAACATTTTTTCGGCAAATATCCGGAACTTCTCGAGCTCGTCAACCACCTGTCCGACGACCAGATCCACAAGCTTCTCCGCGGCGGCCATGACACCAAGAAAGTTTATGCCGCGTACAAGGCCGCGACCGAGCACAAGGGCCAGCCGACCGTTATTCTCGCGAAGACCATCAAAGGCTACGGTCTCGGCGAAGCGGGCGAGGGCCGCAACGTCACGCACCAGCAGAAAAAATTAAATGAAAAAGAATTGCGCGAATTTCGCGCCCGTTTCAATATCCCCATCTCGGACGAAGAGATCGCCGACACGCCTTTTTACCGTCCTGCCGAGGACAGCGTCGAGATCCAGTATCTTCTCGAACGCCGCAAGAAGCTCAACGGTTTCCTGCCCGCCCGCAAAGTAAAGCCGGTCGACCTGGATCTGCCGAACGAAGAGTTTTATGCGGAGTTCCGCAAGTCTTCAGGCGAGACGGAGATGTCCACGACGATGTCCTTCGTGCGTATCCTCACGAAGATGCTGCGCCATCAGGGCGTCGGCCGACGCGTCGTCCCCATCATCCCCGACGAAGCGCGCACGTTCGGCATGGACGCGCTTTTCCGCCAGATCGGTATCTATTCGTCCAAGGGCCAGCTCTACGAGCCGGTCGACAGCGAGACCCTTCTTTATTATCAGGAAGCCAAGGACGGGCAGATCCTCGAAGAGGGCATCACGGAGTCGGGTTCCATGGCCTCGTTCATCGCCGCCGGCGCCGCGTACGCGAATCTCGGCATTCCCATGATCCCGTTCTACATCTACTATTCCATGTTCGGCCCTCAGCGCGTCGGCGACCTTATGTGGCTTGCCGGCGACATCCGCGCAAAGGGCTTCCTGCTCGGCGCGACCGCGGGCCGCACGACGTTGAACGGCGAGGGCCTCCAGCATCAGGACGGCCATAGTCATCTGGTGGCCAGCACGATCCCGACGCTCCTGGCTTACGAGCCGGCATTTACGTACGAGATCGCCCTCATCATCCAGGACGGCATGAAGCGGATGTACGGCGACAAGGAAGAGGTCTTCTACTACATTTCTCTGCACAACGAGAATTACCTCATGGAGGCCATGCCCGAAGGACCCGGCCTGCCTGCCGGACAGGCAGGTATTCGCGAGGGCGTCCTGAAAGGCCTGTATAAATTCCGCAGCGGCCCCCAGGACAAAAAAATAAAAGCTCAGATCATCGGTTCCGGCGCCATTCTCCTGCAGGCTCTGGCCGCGCAAAGGATCCTCGCCGAACGTTACGGCGTGTCGGCCGACGTGTGGAGCGCCACGAGCTTCAAGCGTTTGCGCAACGAAGCGCTCGAGGTCGAACGCTGGAACCGTCTGCATCCGGAAGAGAAGCCCAGGCGTTCCTATGTCGAAACCCTCCTCGAGAAAGAACAGGGTCCGTTCGTCGCTGTCACGGACAACATGAAGATCGTGGCCGACCAGATCGCGCAATGGGTCCCCGGCGGACTCACGACGCTCGGCACCGACGGTTTCGGCCGCAGCGAGACGCGCAAGAATCTCCGTCGTTTCTTTGAAGTGGATGCCGAAAGCACGGTCATCGCGACGCTCGGCGTGTTGGAACGCCAGGGTAAAGTCACGAAGGGGACCGTCGCCAAAGCGATCAAAGACCTCGGGGTCGATCCCGAAAAAACCCATCCGGTGAGTGTTTAAAATGGATATTCGTATTCCCAATCTTGGCGAGGGCGCCGAAAGCGGCAACATCGTCAATATTTTCGTAAAAGTGGGCGACACCGTCGCCAAGAACCAGACGCTTATTGAGCTTGAGAATGAAAAGGCCGTCGCGCCGATCCCCTCGACGACGGCAGGGACGGTCCAGAAAGTCCTTGTGAAGATCGGCGACAAAGTCAGCGTCGGGCAGGTCATTTTGTCTATCGGGGACAGCGCTGTCGCCACGGCCGCTCCCGCGCAGACAAAGCCCGTAGCGCACGCTTTCGCGCCCGCCGCAGCGCAGCAACAGCAGGCTCCTGCGACAGTTGCTGCTCCGCAGGCCGGCGCCGACGACTACGAATATTCTTCTGCCAGCGGTTTTCCGCCGCCCGCGTCCCCGACCGTGCGCAAAGCCGCCGAAGATATCGGCATCGACCTGCGCCGTGTGAAGGGCAGTGAATCCGGCGGCCGCATCGTGATGGCCGATCTTCGGGCGTACGTCGCGCGCCTTCAAGAGCTGGCTGCTTCGCCAAAATCTGTTGTTGCACCCGTCGGAGGCGGGTCCGTCTCCGGCGGAAAAGCGCCCGCAGAAAAGATCGATTTTTCCAAGTGGGGCCCCGTGGAGATAAAGGCCAACACGTCCCTGCGCCAGAAGATCGCGCAGAAGATGTCCGAGTCCTGGTCGACGATCCCGCACGTGACGCAGTTCGACGAGGCCGACATCACCGCACTCATGGCCCTGCGCAAGAAAGCCGCGCCCGCCTATGACAAAAAAGGCGCGGTGCTGACGATCACGCCGTTCATCATGAAGGCCGTGGTTGCCGCCCTCAAGAAATACCCCATCGTCAATTCAAGCCTCGACGAGTCGTCCAACGAGACGGTTTACAAGAAATACTATCACCTCGGCATCGCCGTCGATACCGGGGCGGGTCTCATCGTGCCGGTGATACGCGACGCGGACAAGAAGAGCCTGCTTGAGCTTGCCACGGAGCTTGCCGCCATCGCCGAAAAAACGCGCCAGCGGAAAGTTGCCATCGAGGATCTGCGCGGCGGGTCGTTCACCATCTCGAACCTCGGTTCGATCGGCGGGGCGTACTTTACGCCCATCATCAACAAGCCCGAGGCCGCGATTCTGGGTGTCGGACGGAGCGTCCATAAGCCCGTATATGTCAAGTCCGGTACCAAGCAGGAGCTGGAACCGCGCGCGATGCTTCCGCTCGCACTTTCGTACGACCATCGCGTGGTCGACGGAGCCGATGGCGCGCGCTTCATCCGGGAAATTGTGACGGTCCTGGAAAACTTCAAGCCGGAAGACGTCCAACTTTAAGGATAAACTGAACCATGCCTGGAACTAAATTGAAAACGGATGTGGTGGTGGTGGGTGCAGGTCCCGGCGGTTATGCTGCGGCGTTCTACGCGGCTGATATGGGCAAAAAAGTCATCCTGGTCGAACAGGAAAAGCGTCTCGGCGGCGTGTGTCTCAACCGGGGGTGCATTCCTTCCAAGGCGTACCTGCATGCGACGAAGCTGATCCACGAGGCTGAGCACTCGGCCCAGCGCGGCATCACGTTCTCGAAACCGACTGTGGAATTATCCAAGCTCCGCGCCTGGAAAGAATCCATCCTGGACAAGCTTTCCGGCGGCATCGTTCAGCTTGCGAAAGCGCGCGGCGTGGAAGTGATGACCGGCCGCGGCACTTTCGAGGATTCCACGACACTCCGCGTGGAAACCACGGAGGGACAGAAGTTCGTGACTTACGAAAAAGCCATCATCGCCGTCGGTTCGAAGCCTGCGCTCCCGAAGGCGTTCGATCTTGGCAATCCGCGCATCATGACGTCCACCGAGGCGCTCGAAGTCGAAGAGGTCCCCGATGAACTCCTCGTCGTCGGCGGCGGTTATATCGGCATGGAGCTCGGCACCGTTTATGCATCGTTCGGCTCGAAAGTGACCCTGGTCGAAGCGCTCCCGACGATCCTGGGCGGAGCGGATTCCGATCTGACCCGCCCCGTCATGCGTTACGCGGAAAAGAATTTCAAGCAGATGCGTTTCGGCGCAAAGGTTTCCAAGATGTCGACCGCCGGCAAACAGATCAAGGTCAAGATGGAGTACGGCGACAAGTGTTTCGAGGAACTGTATGACCGCGTGCTCGTCTCCGTCGGCCGCGTCCCCAACTGTGAGGATATGGGCCTTAAGAACACGAAGGTCGAGCGCGACGAGAGGGGCTTCATTAAGGTGGACGAGCACCTCCAGACAGCGGACCCTTCTATCTGCGCCATCGGGGACGCTGTGGGCGGAGTCATGCTTGCTCACAAGGCCGCCAAGGAAGCGCGTATCTGCGTCGGATCGATCATTGGCGAGAGCACGACATCCAAGAACGTCATCATCCCGGCCGTCGTTTTCACCGAGCCAGAACTCGCCTGGTGCGGTCTGACCGAGACCGAAGCCGCTCAAAAAGGCATTCAGGTCGTCGTGGCGCGCTTTCCGTGGGCCGCCTCAGGCCGTGCGCTCTCTTCCGATAAGACCGACGGCCTGACCAAACTCATCCTCGAACCCGGCACTGAGCGTATCCTCGGCGTGGGTATCGCCGGCGCCGGCGCCGGCGAGCTTATCGGCGAAGGGGTCTTGGCCATTGAGATGGGCGCCACCGCCGCGGATCTGGCGGGGACCGTCCATCCGCACCCCACGCTTTCGGAGACGCTCATGGAATGTGCCGAAGCGTTTTACGGACACTCCACGCACGTTTATGCCCGCAAAAGGGCGCCTCAACACGCAGACGCACACTGATCCTCGCCGGTTTTTAGCGCTGACGCCAAATGTCCTCCTCATCGAGCGATAAGGCATTCGCTTATCTCTGCATGGGGGCTATCGCCGGACCCTGCGTATTCGGATACGGTTTCAAGCTGCGCAAGCGCTACCGCCTCATCGAAAACATTCCTACGTCCAAGACGCGTTCCGTCGCAATGGGACTTGTCGAGGTCTGCGGCACCGCGGAGAGCGCCGACGGCGCCTATTTGACGAGCCCGTTTGCGTGCGCACCCTGCGTTTATTATCAGTACAAGATCGAAGAGGAGAGGGGCTCGGGCAAACATCGTCATTGGGCGACGGTCGCTTCGGGCCAATCCGTCCAACCCTTTCTCGTCAAAGATGACACCGGGTCGGTTCCAGTGGACCCTCTCGGCGCGGAACTGAATCTGAACGCAGACCGGAGCTACCAGACGGGCCTGTTTTCATCAGGCGATAACGAGGCGTTCCGGATGGGGTTGAGGAGGCTCGCGCTTTCAACGTCTGTTTTCGGCTCGACGTTGCGATGCAAAGAGACATTCATCAGCGCAGGCGATCCCATCTATGTGTTGGGCACCGCCGTGGGATCCGCCGGCGCGGTCGTCATCGCGCAGGGCGGTCGAGGCGATTCTTTTTACTTGTCCGACGGCAGCGAGAAAGACCTTCTCGGGTCGCTCAAAACCCAAGCGCTTCTTTGCCTTTACGGAGGCCCCGCGCTCACGGTATTCTGTCTGTATCTGCTTTTGCAGTTTTACTGGACGTCCTAAACAGGGAGGGAAGCATGGCCTGGATCGTTCTCGTGTTTTTCATATTTGTCGTAGTCGGGATCGTGGGCTATTTCGTCGGTCTTTACAATGGTCTTGTGCTGGTCAAGAACAACATCGACAAGGCTTGGGCCAATATCGACGTGATCTTGAAACAGCGTCATGACGAACTTCCCAAGCTCATCGACACGTGCAAAGGGTATATGGCCCATGAGCGGGGACTTCTTGAGCGGATCACGGCGGCACGCACGACGTTCTTGAACGCCCCCTCGATCGCCGCCAAGACCGAGGCCGAGAACGAACTCTCGAAAGGCCTCAAGACGCTTTTCGCCGTTTCAGAGAACTACCCGGACCTCAAGGCCAACCAGAATTTCCTCCAGCTTCAGTCGCGCATTTCCGCGCTCGAAGACCAGATCGCGGATCGCCGCGAATTTTTCAACGACAGCGTCAATGTTTACAATATCCGGATCCAGCAGTTCCCGGATATGATCATCGCCGGTAAAATGGGTCTGCAGCGCCGCCCTCTCCTCGAGATCCCGAAGGAAGAGACGGCGGATGTCAAAATTAACTTCAACGCTTAAGCTGTGATGAGCGACCCTGACGGCCCCACGCTCAAGAAGTTTTCAGCCGCCGACGGCTTGCCGTCTTTTATTGAGCGGATCGATGATTTTCCGCACCTGAAGATCGTTTATCTCAAAGGGACGCTCGACAACGCCGCCTCCGTAGAGATGGATCGTTTCTTCCAGAAGGCCCGGACCAGCCCCGCCGGCCTGGACAAGAACATCATCCTCGATTTCAGAAAAGTCCCCCACGTCGAGTCCGGCGCCATCGCCCAGCTCATCAAAGCCATGACCGTCCTTAAGAAGAAGGGCCATCACTTCGGCCTGCTCAATGTCTCCGATAAAATGAGGGATACGCTTGAGATCCTGAAGCTTGACCGCACTTTCAGGATCTTCAACTCGAAGAGCGAGACGCTCAAAGAAGTGATGAAGTGGAGCGAGGAGTGGTAGAGCGGTAACGCGCTGCTTACCGGGCGAGCTGCACGTCGTGCGTTTTTTCGAACGTCGTGATATCGGCTTCCTGTTTCAAGGTCAGCGCGATATCGTCGAGGCCATGGATGAGCCGTTCCTTGACGGCTTTATCGATCTCGAAGTGGAACGAAACTTCTTCCGGCAAATGTAAGACCACCCGCTGCTCATCCAAATTCACCGTCGCTTCGAGTCCGGGCGTGCGGTCGACCAGTTCAAAAATTTTATTCACCTCAGCCTCTGAAAGTTCGATGGTCAAAAGCGCGTTCTTGAAGGAATTGTTCCGGAAGATGTCGGCGAACGCGGGGATCTTCACGCCGTTCATCTCGACCAGGGGCGCGATCACGACGTTGTAGCCGGCCTGCTGGATAGCCCATACGGCGTGTTCACGGCTTGAACCGCATCCAAAGTTGTTCTTCGCGATGAGGATCGAGGCGCCCTGGAACCGCTTCTCATTGAGCGGGAATGACGGATCGGGCGTGCCGTCCGCGCGGGTGCTCCAGTCGTAGAAAAGCTGGGGGCCGAAGCCGGTGCGCGCGATGGATTTCAAGAACTGCTTTGCGATGATCTGGTCGGTGTCCACATTGGCGCGGTCGAGCGTCGCGACCAGACCGCGAAGGGACTGGAAGGGCTTCATTTCTTGTTCCCCCAAGTGCGGATATCCACGAAGTGTCCGGCGACGGCTGTCGCGGCGGCCATCTGCGGGCTCACCAGGTGCGTCCGCCCGCCCTTGCCCTGGCGTCCTTCGAAATTGCGGTTGGACGTCGATGCGCAGCGCTCACCGGGCTTGAGATAATCGGGGTTCATGGCCAGGCACATGCTGCAACCGGACTGTCTCCATTCCGCTCCGGCTGCTTTAAAAATTTTATCCAATCCTTCCGCCTCAGCCTGTCTCAATATCTGCTGAGAACCCGGCACGATGAGCGCACGCATGTTTTTGGCGATCTTGCGGCCCTTGATGGTTTCGGCGGCGGCGCGAAGATCTTCGATGCGGGCATTGGTGCAGCTTCCGATGAAAACGGTGTCGACCTTCACGTCCGTGATGGGGGTGCCGGGTGTGAGGCCCATGTACGCGAGGGCCTGCTCGACGTCGCGGCGGTTGTAACCGGGGACGTCGTCGGGGCCAGGAATGCGGCCCGTCACGTCCATCACCATGCCGGGGCTCGTGCCCCACGTGACCTGGGGCGCGACTGTTGCGGCGTCGATGCGAAGCGTACGGTCGTAGGAGGCGCCCTCGTCCGAAGGGAGCGTCTTCCAGAGCGCGAGAGACTTGTCCCATGCGGCGCCCTTCGGCGCATAAGGGCGGTTTCCGGAAGAAATATAGTCGTAGGTGATGTCATCGGGCGCCACCAGTCCCGCGCGGGCGCCGGCTTCGATGGACATGTTGCACATCGTCATGCGGCCTTCCATGGACATCGAGCGCACGGCCTCTCCGCAGTATTCGAGCACATAGCCTGTGCCGCCGGCGGTGCCGGTCAGCCCGATCATTTTGAGGATGAGGTCTTTCGCGCTGACGGGGGAGACCGGCTTGCCCGCGAACTCCACTTTGAATGTCTTGGGTTTCTTCTGCGCCAGGCACTGTGTCGCGAGCACATGCTCGACTTCGGATGTCCCGATGCCAAGCGCAAATGTGCCGAACGCGCCGTGCGTGGACGTGTGCGAATCGCCGCAGACGATCGTAAGGCCCGGAAGCGTGATGCCCAGCTCTGGTCCGATGATATGCACGATGCCCTGGTTTGGATCTTCGAGGTCAAAAAGTTTGACGCCGAATTCGCGGCAATTTGTTTTCAGGGCTTCGATCTGCGCTTTTGAAATAGGATCCTTGATGTTCATGCGGTCGTCGGTCGGGACGTTGTGGTCCATCGTCGCGAACGTAAGCTCCGGCCGGCGGACCTTGCGGCCGGTCAGGCGGAGCCCCTCGAACGCCTGCGCGCTCGTGACCTCGTGGATGAGGTGGCGGTCGATATAGAGGAGCTTCGTGCCGTCGCTCAGCGTGGTGACGGCGTGACGATCCCAGATCTTTTCGAACAGAGTGCGTTTCATAAGATTATCAGTATAGCGCATGGGAAAAGGATTTCAAGAAGACGGTTTTATGTTAAAATAAACGCAGAAATGGAGGCTCCCCGTGAAAAAAAATCCTCTCTTTTTCATCCTGTTTCTTCTGACGTTTCCCGTGATCTCTTTTGCCGAAGCGCCTCCGGCAGAGACGCCCCTGCTTCGGGGTGAGCACAAGGATCTGACGCCCCGTGAGCGTATCGTGCGCGGTTCGGCGAGCGGCATCAAACCCCGCAGCGAAAAATACATCCGGCTTTCCACGCGTTACGACTCAAGGATCTCCGACGCGAGTCTGGCCGGCCGCGTGCTGGCTGCTTTACGCGAAGACCCGGTGCTCGTTGAGCGCCCCATGCGTCTTAAGGTCACGTCCAAGAACCGCATGGTGCGTTTAGAGGGTGTCGTGAACGACGAAACCGAGAAAGCGCTCGTAGCGAAGCGCGCGGCGGCGATCGAGGGCGTCGAAAAGGTGGAGAACTCTCTGAGGGTCAAACGTTCGGACAAAGATCTCTTGGAGGGCTGAGAGTTAAAGCAGCCGTTCCCGGGACGTCCGCGAGCGGACGCGCGTCAGGCCCAATCGGTCGACGGTTTCTTCGGCCGCGCGGCGGTGATCGGTGAGTTTTACGCCTACAAGGTGAAAGGCGCCTGTGGGGCCTTGACGGAGCGCGTGCTCGCGCGAAACAGCGTGCGGATCGCGTGAGTCAGGCTCGAGCGCGAGCGGCCGGATGCCAGCGTCTTGGGACAGTATGTCCTTCCTTAAAAAATCCTTTCCAGGAAAGTAGCGCTTGAGTCCCTTCAAAAGATAGTCGATCTCATCCTCCGTCGGCGCGATGTTTTCAGGCTCACGGCATTCGCGTTCGGTCGTGCCCACGCGCGCCGCCCCGCCGGTATTGATGACAAAAAAGATGCGGCCGTCGTCCGCCTGCAAAATGACCGATGCGGGGAGGAACGGCGTGAGCGTGATGTGCGCGCCGGCGACGGGCAGGACGTAATCGAGGCTTTTTTCGCCGCCGAGGGCCCGCGTGCGGTCGATCCAGGGTCCGCTCGCGTCGACAAGCGATTTCGACACGAATGTGCGCGGGCCTTCCGGGGTGTCGGCGTGGATATCGAAGAGGCCCGCCGCATTTTTAGCATAACCTGTCACCGGGGCGTTCTCGAGGCAGAGCGCGCCGTGCGCGCGCGCCGAGGCGGCGGTGGCGCGGACGAGTCCCGCATCGTCCGCGTGACGGTCCCAGAGCCTTACTCCACCGAGCAGTCCTTCTTCGCGGAGTCCCGGCACGGCTTCCAGCACCGCGCGTTTGGAAGCGAGTATCTCCGGTTTCCGTGCTCCGCCTGAAATGATTGCCAAAAGCCAATAAAGCCACGCACCGAAGTAGACCGTCCCGGGCCGGCGTTTGTCGCCGGCGTACACGGGAATGACGAGGGCGATCGGCCGGACGAGGGAGGGAGCGATGCGTTCTAAAATGCGGGCTTCGGCCAGCGAAGCGAATACGAAACGAAAATTTTTCCAAGCTTCACCCGCACGGCCCGCTTTGAAGGCGTTCCAGGAAAGTTCGAGATAGCGGATGCCGCCGTGGATGAGCCGGGAGCTCTTGGCGCTGGCGCCAGAACCGAACGTGCGCTTTTCGAACAGGACGACTCGCAAGCCGCGCAAGGCCGCATCGCGCGCAACGGCCGTTCCGGCGATCCCTCCCCCGATCACCGCCACGTCGTAAAGCGCCTCTTGGGCCCCATTTTTCACCCCACCACCAAATTTGTTCGTCAAAGTTGGACTGATGTTTCACGATCACTGAAATTGGGTGGTGGGGTCATGAGTCAATTTTACTAACAAAGACGGCTCTGTTCCAGTAGAATGAGCTCATGAGACGCTTCTTTTTGACTCTATGTTTGATTCTCTTAACCGCCCAATCCTGCCAGGCTAAGGAAAATGAGGCGGCCGCCCCGCCGTCTTCCAACCCGGCTGTGCTGGTCTCCTGGGAAGACGGCCGCCCTCGCGCGAAAAGAGAAGCTCAAGGTGGTACGCTGATCGCTTGGGAGCCCAACCGCTCGACCGGGACGGTCGTAGCTCCGCCGATCCCCGCGATTATCCCGCTGCCCTCCTCCCGCGGAGCACGTCAGTTCGATATCGAAGAAGTCCCTCTGTCCAACCAGGGGATGATGATGCAGGCACCCTCCAGAATTCTCCCTGCGGGGGCGGTATTCACCCCGTACACGGAGTCTGCGGAGGTTTCTCACGAAGCACCCGCAGCCCCTTCCATTTCTTCGGAGTCCGCCCGTTCTTAATCTGCTTTAAGTCCGTATTCCGCCGCTCAGGCAGAGGCCTTTCCTGTTTGAATTCACCTTGACTGAAAATCCTATAAATAGGATAATTACATGCGATTAAGGGGAGTGCGATGCTGACCAAAACAAGTTTACAGACAATAAGAGCAATGGTGGAGTTGGCGCGTCTTCCTAAAGGAGAGTGGGAAGGGATCGGCAGCATTGCCAAAAAGATCAAGGCGCCTAAAAATTATCTCGGCAAGGTGCTGCAGAGTCTTGTCTCTGAGGGTCTCGTGACTTCCCGGAGGGGTTTGAACGGAGGTTTTCGTTTGGGGAGATATCCGGGGAATATCTCCTTGTTTGACATCGTCGATCCGATCGAAAACGTCGGTCGCTGGGAAGGCTGTTTTATGAAACAGGGGTCGTGCTCGACGAAGAAGGCCTGCACAATACATGAGCGTTGGAGCAAAACGCGCGCCGTTTATATCGATTTCTTAAAAAAAACGAAATTAAAAGATCTGATCATATGAACAGTAAAGTGGCGGGTATTGTCATGATCATCATGTTGGGCATGGTGCCGCTTTCTTGGGCTGAGGAGACCGAGCCTCAGGATAAGCCGGCGGAGTTTTTTATTGCTCACTGCGCGGATTGTCATACAATCGGAGGGGGCGAGCTCGCAGGCCCCGATCTGGCCGGTACAGCGGCGTGGAGTCCCGCGGACTTAAAAAAAGCGGTCAAGACAATGGAAGATAATGTGGGGGCGCTCACCCCTGAAGACATAGAGCTGATCACCGGTTTTTTGAAAGATCCCGACGCTACTACGAGAATCGCCAAGCAAACGCACAAGACCGAATCCGTTGCTCCGGCGTTGCTCCCGCCGCACGCTTTTGAGACGGGTCAGCAGCTTTTCCGGGGCGGCAAGGCACTCGCCAATGGCGGGTCCGCTTGTATCAATTGCCATTATTTTTCGAACGAGGGTGGATCGTTGGGGCCGGACTTGACACTTGTTAAGGATAGGCTTTCAGGAGTTGCGCTTCAATCGGCGGTCGAGAACGCCGGTTTTAAAATCATGCGCCGTATTTATGAAAATAAGAAAATCACAAAAGAAGAGTCTTTGTATTTATCGGAGTTCTTATCTCATCCGGAAAAGAGTGACTCGCGATTTGTTCCGACTTTGCGTAACGTCGCGGGCATGGCAGGAGGCGGGCTGGGCGTATTTTTATTCCTATTGTGGGGTCTGAATCGGCAGATAAAGGGCCGGGCCCGCGAGAATCTGATTAAAAAAAGCAAAAACAAAGAGGTAAGCGGTCAATGAGCTGGATCACAGATATATTTTCTCCCAAGGAAAGATCCTGGGAAGATCTTTATAGGAACCGCTGGTCTTATGACAAGGTGGTCAGGAGCACGCATGGGGTAAACTGCACAGGATCGTGCAGTTGGAATATCCATGTAAAGCAGGGCATCGTCACCTGGGAGACCCAGGCGCTTGATTATCCGCGCTTTGATAAATCGATCCCGCCTTATGAGCCTCGCGGATGTCAGCGGGGCATTTCCTATTCTTGGTATATCTATAGTCCCTTGCGCGTGAAATACCCGCTGGTTCGCGGTGCGCTGTTTGACCTGTGGAAAGAAGCAAAAAAAGCGAACCCCGATAATTTAATAGCCGCTTGGGCGTCCATTGTCGAGAACCCGGAATCCAGAGGCCGGTACCACGCGGCACGTGGAAAAGGCGGATTTCGCCGTGTGTCATGGGGGGATGCG
>ORJL010425508.1_pt1 | contig 36685 bp, 34 predicted proteins | sample 1779941 | NCBI WGS metagenome assembly ORJL01 (sample SAMEA104232317, study PRJEB22302) | groundwater metagenome | biome: forest; feature: aquifer; material: groundwater | place: USA | collected 2011-08-07 | depth 5.8 m | reverse complement strand
CTGTAGAGAAAGGGGAATCGTTGAAGATCGAACTTAACGACTTTTTAAATAGCATCGAACAAAATAGGAAACCTTCGGTAGACGGGTCAGAAGGGACCGAGGTCCTCAAAATATCACTGGAGTCGAGTCGAAATAACTTTTGTTCGCTCTACGAAATGGCACGGTAGGGCAATCCACAAGGGTGAAGAGCATGTATTCCGGAAAGAAGATAGGCGTAATAGTCCCTGCTCACAACGAAGAGGCATTTGTCGGGTCCGTAATACGTTTTATGCCTGCGTTCGTGGACAGGATATACGTCGTGAACGATGCAAGCACTGACAGGACGGCTCAGATAGTTTCGGGCGAGGTGAGCAGAAACAGCAGATTGGTGCTGATAAACCGCGAGCACAAAGGTGGTGTCGGTGCGGCCATTCTGAGCGGCCATTCGATGGCTCTACAAGACGGAATGGATGTACTTGCTGTAATGGCCGGAGACGGGCAAATGGACCCGGTCTACCTGGAAAGAATAATCCGACCGATCGTTGACAATAAGGCAGATTATTCCAAAGGCAACCGGCTGTCCAATGGCTCAGACAGGCAAGAAATGCCCGTGTGGAGGCTATTGGGAAATGTCTTGTTGACTTACCTAACCAGAATAGCCTCGGGATACTGGAACATCTCCGACCCGCAAAATGGGTATACGGCTATCTCGGCAAAAACGCTGAAGAAACTTGATGTTGACGGAATTGAACGCGGATTCGCTTTTGAAAACGACATGCTGGTGAGATTGAATATTGTTGGAGCAACGGTTGTTGACGTACCTCATTCCGCACTCTACGCCGGGCAAAATTCCAAGATACGTTATTCCCGTTTCATTGCAAGAACCAGCTGGGTACTACTTAAAGATACGGCCTGGCGTATCTGGATCAAATATTTCAGAGGAGATGTGCACGCCGCGCAAGCACTAGCAAAAAGAAATGAAACGAAGGTAGTACAAAAGTGAGTACAAAATCTGTTTCCCGGAACACTTTAGGAAGCTTCGACTTTACCCTGGGAAAATATGAAAACCTCTGCCGGGCTGTCGCTGATTCAAGCTATACGACCGTGACGCTGGCTGACTATCTTGCGATGCGCAAGCAGCCTACCAACGGGAAATACATCATCATGCGGCACGACGTCGACAGAATGCCGGAACGAGCTGTGGGGACAGCCGAGGTCGAGCGAAGGCACGGGATCAAAGCTACATACTATTTCAGGCAGCAGAAAGGTACCTATATACCTGAAATAATGGACCGAATCGGCGCAATGAAACACGAAATTGGTTACCATTACGAGACGCTTGACAAGAGTAGAGGAGATAGAGAGGCTGCAAGGGCTCTTTTCGTGAGGGAATTGGCCGGGTTCCGGAGAAGGTATGACGTGAAAACCGTTTGTGCACATGGTAATCCGCTGACGAGGAATGACAATAAGGATATTTGGAAAGGTTCACAATTCTCGGAACTCGGACTGCTTGGCGAGGCATTTCTTTCGTTGGATTTTCGCCAGTTTGCCTACTTTTCAGATAGCGGACGGACGTGGCTTAAGACCGATAGCCAGAAAATGCCCGGCAAAGACTCAGTTTCTACCGCATTCGATTATATCGTGCCGAAAAGCACTGATGATGTCATCCGGATCATTCGTTGGGGATCATTGCCGAATATTTGTATTTTAACCCATCCTGAACGATGGAGCGCAGACATTGCCGGCTATGTTAGCCGTTACCTCCTTGATCTGGCTTTCGCCTGGGGCAAAGTGGCGATACACGCCTATCGAAGGATGAGTAACAATGAGATTGCTGTTCATAATTAACACGGGACAAGATCATACGTGGAAACATGAATTTGTGAAATTGCTCAATCACGGACGTGTCGTGAAGACTGTCTCCGTGACTTCGGAAGCCTTCACCGATTTCGTTGACAACTTCCCTAACGGTATCGAAGGATCAAAAAAATCGGACTTTGTTAAGTGAGATGGATACTTTGTGTTTGGAAGGCAGATTTAAACGAGTACGAAATACCTTACCGTTTCTTATGCTTCTCGCGGCCGGGTCCGGATTTGGCTTAACTCTAGTTTTGCATAGGTACGACCTTTCAATCTTCAGTCTGGTACTGGTCATACCACTCGTTGCAGCAGCCATATTTCTTATTGCTAGCAAGGAGACAGAAATCGGGGGACCGTCGGTCCCCTTCAGCAGGTTCCGTTTTTCAAACCTTGCCATATTGAATGCCGTCATTTTCGCTGCCACCTTAATTCCTTTGTTTGTGAGCTACGTACGGCCCCTGGTGTATTTCATACTTATCGCGATTTACGCAGGTGTGTTGTTTCTGCAAATAATCTCAGCCCGACCAAAGTGGACAGATAGTTTGATAGTGGGGCAAATCATAATTTTATCTTTGAACCTGATATGGGGAACAACGCTCAAATACCCGCTTTATTTCGGCGACACGGATTTACTGGTCCATTTTAATCTTATCGATACCATTATCAAAACCGGGCACGTGGCCGCTTACAACGTGGATTATTTGCACTACCCGATGTATCACATTTTCAATGCTTTGGGCGTAGAAATAACCGGAGGCACTTTGAATGTGATGCTTTTCATTCTTATGGGCGTAGCCTGGCAGATAGGCATTATTTTCGCCTTCTTGATTTTCCTGAATCTGAGCAACTCATCGAAACTAGCCGGCATAGCCAGTCTTTTGTTTGCCTTGAGTTCACAGACAATTTTCTACGGCAGCTATTCAATTGCCCGTTCGTTAGCTTTTGTATTCTTCATTTGCTGGGTGTTCCTGGTCCTTAAGGCAGGGACGGACAGGCGATATCTGTTCCTCTCGATAATAGCATTGGCGGCAATGATTGTGACTCACCACTTGAACGTTCTGTTCGCAATACCGGTGCTTGGTTTGATCTATGTTTGCCAGATCATTGTTAACAGGTTCAGGCAAGAACGTCCGCTTAATCCGCTGTTTATATACTTACTTACGATAGGCGCATTATCGTACTTGATATGGGTCGCCTCAAACCTGGCGGATTCAATACTTCCGGGAACCATACGGTCGATGTTGAGCGAAACCGGACTTAAGAGTAGCGCCTCACTCACGCACGGCTTCGGTATTTCTGTTATTCTCGGCACTCTTTACTATTCGTTTGCGTTCTTTCTATCGCTGTTGGGCATTAAGAGATTTTTCGATCACCTTGCACAAAAAAGCCATTTCTCCGGGACGTTTGCCCTAACCGGTATTACTGCACTGGTATTGTACGTTCCCGGATTTATGTATTTGTTTCCATTTTCCGATATTCTGCTGACCGACAGGCTTATATTGATCGTTGCCCCTTTTGTTACTTTCCTGATGGCTTACGGCGTGGATTACCTTTGCCAGGCAAAAATATCCTGGGCACCGCTATTCGCAAAAACCGCTTACCCGGCGTTAATACCGACCATCTTGCTAATAGCGACGACCTTCTTCTCAGTAATAAGCATAGGGGACGCCAAGGATACCAATTATTTCCCGCACACTGCTACGGTGGATTCCCCGTATTTTACCGAATCCGAATTGGCTTCTTTTTCATTCCTGGATAACGATGGGAGCAAAGCAACGTCCGTTTACACAGACTATGCGGCTTCGAGAAACGATTATATGCTCGCGACGTTTGCCGACCGGGAGATCATTAGAAGCGGAGGTTTACTCGATATCCCCCCAGGGGCTTATCTTATGCTCAGGACCGGGGAGTTGCAGAAAAAGCAATCGCTCGGATTTTTGCCGGAAACTTCGGGGCCAACCGACCTGGTCAGATATCCCATCGATCAACTACTGCCGGAGATACGAGTTCTCGACAGTTCCGCGTCCGCAAGCAAAATATTCTCGGATAAGAATGTACAAATATACGTTGCGAAGGTGGGCTCGACCCCATGATTGGTTTCAATATTCGAAAATCCGTGAGGAAATATTTCTTCAGGGCAAGCGAAGATAAGCCCTCCGCAGATGGCAAACCATGTTCTGACGGAACGGAGTTTTCCGCCCAAGCCGAATCCAGGAAATTCACGGGCGACGTGATATGGTTCGCCATAGCACAGTTGTTTGTCTCAATAGTCCTTGGCGTCGTGACCTTACCGGCACTCACCAAATCCTATGAGCCTCTCGTTTACGGCATTTGGATTCAGATGAATGTGACCGTTGATTTCATCAGCCCCCTGCTGTCCCTTCAACTCGGTCTATCCGCGGTAAGATTTTTAGCCGGGGAAGAAAACACCGAAAAAAGGCGGCGAGCTTTGGGAGCCATGCTGTCGGCCACTACTCTAATCGTATTGTTCGTGTCGGCGGCAGGAATTGTGTTTTCCAGACAGCTCTCATCTTTTCTGTTCAACAGTCCCGAATATGTAACATACATTGACTTTCTAGTTTTATGGGTAGCCTTCAACTCAGTATTTAACTTTCTTCAATCATATCTTCGTGCGAGGTCGCGAATAAAGGAAATTTCCATAATCCAGATCATTCTCACGGTCCTGAAAGTGGTGGCGATACTGGTCCTCGCGACCCGGGCTGCAACAATTGGGAACATTTTCGCCGCGATGGTTACGCTTCAAGTATTATTCACGGCCATAACTCTTGCGATTATCATCAGGGAAACCGGGTTTCCGTTGCCCAGATTGCGTGGGTTAGGCACATATCTTTCCTACGGGCTTCCGCAGACTCCGGTAGTTATCTTGCTGTGGGCCATTACCCTGAGCGATCGCTACTTCATTACCAAATTCGTCGGGCTGTCAGAAACGGCAGTGTATTCATCTTCCGCCATGCTGGCCGGCCTGGTAGCACTATTTTATTCTCCGATCAGCCTGGCGCTTTTACCGCAATTGTCGAGGTTATCAGCCCAAAACCGCAAATCAGATGCCGGAAAGTATTTCGAGTCGTCCATAAAACTATTTTTGACATTGGCGGTTCCAGCTGCAATCGGGGTTGCCATAATCTCACAGCCCTTGCTGCAAATTCTTACCACTTCTGATTTTTTGGCCGGCAGGGAAGTAGTTTTTCTGCTAGCGCTTGGCGGGGTTTTTCTTGGTCTTTATCAGCTAAACATAAACCCTATACTGGTCGACCACCGTTCCAAATGGTTGCCGTTGGTGACTTCAACAGCTTATCTGACCAGCGTGGCCTTAAATTTTGTCCTTGTGCCCCGCATGGGAATCTTAGGAGCAGCAATATCAAATTGTGTCTCCTTTCTCGTGATCGCAGTTGTTACCACAGTCTGGGTAAAAAATGCCATTCCGTTTAGCTTGAATTTATCCTATCTGGGGAAAGTCGCCGCCGCAGCGGGTGCCATGCTGTTAAGCCTCACTTTCTTTAAAGTTGATACCTTTTTGCAAATGATCTTTGCCGCGTTTGTTGGCTCCGCCGTTTTTGGAGTTGGCCTCGTTTTTTTGGGGGGGATTTCTCTCAAGGACGGCAGGAATATTTGTAGGACATTTGGAGAGGTTTTGAAATCACTTTCGGAATTCAAGCCGAAGGACGAAGAAAAGGGTGCCTAAAATGGGAAAATTCCTGAGGCTTATATTAATCGTATTTATCGCAACCGTACTTTCAATCGGAGGAAAGCAACCGACCGGTGCGGCCAATCAGGGGTGGCTGGCCGGCTGGGGTAACCGCGTCCAACTTACTCTTGATCACACCAAGATCAACTCTACCCTTTCGGATTTTCCTGTGTTGGTACATCTAAGTTCATCTTCCGGTATCGATAAATCGGATGTTTCGTCGGTGTTTGAAACTCTTGGGACCGACGCGAATCGCCGTAAGATTGCTGTAACCGCCGGCGATGGAACGACACAGTTGTACGTTGAGATTGAAAGGTGGGATACAGCCAATAAGCAAGCCTGGCTGTGGGTGAAGGTTCCCAGCATTTCTAACCAGGTCGATACTATTCTATATCTGTATTTCGACATTCTCCAATCAAACAACCTGGATAAAGTAGGTGACACCGGTTCGATCGCGGCACAGAAGGTTTGGGACGCGAACTATGTTATGGTGCAGCACATGGAACAGGCCGGCAGCGCGACCCCCGGGCTATTCAAGGACTCTTCGAGTCACCAACACGACGGAACGGGCGATCACGGCAAAATTATCGCAGCCCCGCAATCCACTCTATCGGTAATTGGTCTGGGACAGGCCCTCGATAATTCCGCCTGCATAACCATTCCAGACAACGATGATTTTTCGGTGACGACGACGGGAGAACTGACTATAAGTCTGTGGCTCAGCGAATCGGTGCCTAACTTCCAGAGTGCCGGGTTGGTCAACGTCATGGGAAAGGGCGACGTCGGCGAGTACGAATGGTCCCTTTTTATGTATCAGCGAGATTGGACAGACCGTTCACAAAGGGTCTCTTTCTACGTGGATAATCCCAAAGGAGGTCTTGGCAGCGGTTCGTACACGCAAAAGCCGGTCGCTGTAAACGACTGGGTGCACATTACGGCCAAGGTTGACAACCAATACACTTATATTTACAGGAACGGGGTTCTTGCCGGGAAGGATCCTTACAAGGGACCCGACGCCTACGTAGAAATCTTTCCCCAAAACGGAGGCAAGCCTGTCAGAATCGGAACGAGGGACTTTGGTACCTGGTTCCAGGGCCGAATAGATGAATTACGTATTTCCAACGTGTCGAGGTCGAGCGAGTATATAAGTGCCAGCTACCAGTCTGATATGGACAACCTTGTCAGGTTTGGGGCAGTCCAAAACGATCACCCGGTGTTCAATCCGGTTGGCGACAAATTCATCGCCGCAGGGGAACCTCTCGCGTTCGGCATACAGGCGACAAACAGAAGCTTCAAGCCTTTAACGTATACTACAGCCAATCTCCCTTCAGGGGCAAGCTTTGACGCTCCTTCTAAAACGTTCTCCTGGGTGCCGCAGTCAATCCAGGTCGGCACATATCTTGTCCGTTTCGAGGTCGCTGACGGCGTATTTAGCGACACAATCGACGTGAAGATAACGGTGTTGGAGCCAATCCCCGTACCGCCGGAACCAGCAGCAAACCAGTCGACAGATGTTCAGCCCTCGGATAACCCCTCGGCACCAGAGCCTCCTCCTTCCGGCCAGCTGGCATCTGGACAGCCGCCCTCAGCGGATCAGCCTTCGGAACCGCCTGCCCCAAGCCTCCCCCCAGTGGGCACATCTTCCGAACCGCCCGCAGTGAGCCAGCCGGATCCAAGCCAACCAGTTTCGACGCCGGAAACTCGTGAAGACCCCCCCGGTTATTACAGTCATATTCATTATGGCTGGATTATGATGGCGAGCGCGTTGTTAGGAGTATTGATGATTGCCACGGTTGCAGCCGCAACGGCTATGCGACGAGGTCGAAGGGGTAAATAGTTGTATGATTATTCAGATAAGACGCATGAACCGCCATGAATCTGGTAACGCCAGGACAAACGGATTGAAGACCTTGATAAACCCGCGCGGTATATTAGGTTTGGCATTGCTGTTAACCGGCGCACCAGCTACTTTTTATTCCTATTTTATTTTGCGGTCTGTGCATTTGGCTGCAGTATGGATGTCGGCGACAATAATCGGGATGACAGCGCTGTTCGTGACATTCGGTATAGCGTATTCTACGGAAGAGGAATGCTCAATATTCAAACAAAAGTTTAAAAGTTTTATCCTCTCCCTGATAGCAGCTTTTGGCGGCTTGAATTTCGTTTTAGCGGCTACTAAAGAAACCGCTTTATCCGTTTACTTTATCGCTAACGCCCTGGCTTTCATGGTTCTAGTACTTGCCTACCACGACTTTAGCCCAGCGACTAAATCAAGGTTACATGCTGCAGCAACCGTTATTTTTGCCGCTTTCGTCGCCATTGTGTTATACAAAGTGAGTTTAACATTGATGAGTTAAGCTTAGTCGGGCATCGAAGTAAGCTTTAAGAACCAGGTTCGAGTTTATTGGTTCCACATGACAAGCTGCTAAGAGCCGACTTTTCGGGTAAAAAACCTGTTATATCCTCACAAAAAACCCCTATACTTCCAAGGGACTACTCGATATCAGTTCGAGCTTGGCGAATGACACAAATTTGTTACAAGTTCAATGTTTTTTTTATGACTTTTAAACTGTCTTCGCCTTAAGATAATTATTAAATAAACAATTGTAGATAGTTATAGTGACGTAAGTTGAGATTTAGTGGCGCCGTGATACGGCGAAATCACGAGTGATACGAGTAAATTGGAAACCGGATCAATGAATACCGACAAAGAAAGGCGTCATCAAATTTAAAGGAGAGTGGGTGATATGGGGTACAAACAAGGCGGTTTGATAACAACTACCGTGGCGGCAAGAATGCTTAACATACATATTAATACGGTGAGACGATGGAGCGATCAGGGCATATTGAAGGCGTATCGCATAGGGCCCCGCGGTGATAGAAGGTTTTTGCGGGAAGATGTTATCGGAGTTCTTAAAACCGACGATTATGGCTACAAGACCTCGACCGGTTAGACCGAATGTTCGTGCCGACGCAAATTCAAGATGCCATTTACCGGTTGGATTTGTAAGGGTCTTGATAGTTGTTCCGCACAAGAACAAAAACTGAAATTGTCAAGTACAGACAAATCGTGGAAAAAGGAGATAGAATGCGCATTCCGATGACTGACCTCAGAGCACAATACAGTTCTCTCAAAGAAGAGATAGACAGTGCAATCGGCAGAGTAATTGAATCAGGACGGTTTATTCTCGGCCCGGAAGTGGAGTCGTTTGAAACAGAAATGGCTGCGTTTTGTAGAGCGAAGTTTGCGATCGGTGTCGGCTCAGGAACGGATGCTCTTGTTCTGGCATTGAAAGCCGGTGGAGTTGCGCCGGGCGATGAAGTGATTACTACCCCGTTCTCGTTCATCGCCACGGCCATGTCAATAATTCATTGTGGAGCTTTGCCGGTATTCGTCGACATCGACCCTAAAACGTATAATATCGATCCCCGGCAAATAGAAGCACGGATTTCCGCGAAAACTAAGGCCATTGTGCCGGCACATCTATTCGGACAGGCTGCAGACATGGAATCTATTATGGATATCGCGCGGGATTACAAACTGAAAGTCATCGAAGACGCAGCTCAAGCCCTAAGCGCTGAATATAATGGGCAGAAAATCGGCTCGATCGGGGATGCTGGTTGTTTGAGCTTTTTCCCGGCGAAGAATCTGGGAGCTTTTGGGGACGGCGGCATGGTAATTACCAATAATCCCCAGATCGCCGATACCGTCAAAATGTTACGGAATCACGGTTCAAAGATCAGTTATTATCACGTTGTACCCGGTTTCAACAGCCGGCTTGATGCAATGCAGGCGGCTATACTGAGGGTAAAACTCAAGCACTTGGAAAACTGGAGCAGCTTGCGCCGCCAAAAGGCAGCGTTGTATTCCGATCTTCTCGGGCAAGTCGAAGGCATTGAAACCCCTAACGTGAGTGGTCGGAACACGATATCCGCAAACTACTATACCGTTCGCTTGCTAAATCACGGTCCGGACAGAGGCGAGCTTCGTAGTTATCTTGCCTCAAAGGGTATCGAAACCAATATATATTACCCTCTTTCTCTACATCTTCAAGAAGCTTTTCGGCACCTGGGCTATCATCCCGGGGATTTCCCCCACAGTGAATTAGCCCAACAGCAAGTCATCTCATTCCCCATATACCCTGAGATCCGAGATGAAGACATCGCTGAAGTTGTGGATTGTGTGAAAGAGTTCTCTCAACACAATTCGCGCGGGGTACTTTCCAAAGCGAACTGAGGAAGCAGCGAAGTGGTAGTAGATTTCAAGCGGATAGTGGTCATCAGTCCGCACACTGACGACGGTGAACTCGGAGCCGGAGGCACCATTGCCCGGTTTCTTGGCGAGGGAAAAGAAGTATACTACGTCGCATTTTCAGGTTGCGAGCTTTCGGTACCGGTTGGGTTGCCGAAAGACATCCTGCGGAAAGAATGCGTTAGGTCCACGTCAGCGGTCGGCCTGCCAGCCGAAAGAGTGAAACTTCTGGATTACCAGGTCAGGACATTTCCCCAACACCGGCAAGAAATACTGGAAGAACTGGTAAGGATAAGCAGGGAGCTGCAACCGGATTTAGTCATGGTTCCGTCGTCCCAGGACATGCACCAGGACCACGGCACGATATACCAGGAATCACTTAGAGCATTTAAACGTAATGCTTCGATCTGGGGGTATGAGCATCCCTGGAATAATTTAACCTTTACCACCGACATTTTTGTGAAATTGAATGAAGAACATGTTCAGAAGAAATTGAAAGCACTCAGTGAATACAAGTCACAGGGCAGCAGAGGATACATGAAAGAATCGAACGTTCGTTCATTGCTAACCGCCCGCGGAGCGCAGCTTGATACTGAGTACGCCGAGACATTCGAACTGGTGAGATGGATCTGTTAAGGGAGGAATATGGAAATACCTTCGACTAAACCGTTTTTCAGTGACGAAAGCATTAAAGCCATTTCAGGAGAAATAGAACAGGTATTGAAAAGCGGCAATTTAATACTGGGCCCTTATACAAGCAGGTTCGAGGCGTCTTTCAAGGAATACTGCGGGGTCAAACGGGCAGTAGGCGTTAGTTCATGTACAGCCGCTCTTGAGATCGTCCTTCGCTACTTCGATGTTACCGATAGCGACGTGGTTGTGCCCACCAATACCTTTATCGCCACAAGCAACGCCGTTTTGTACGCCGGGGGACACCCGGTACTGGCAGATATAAACCCCGATACCCTGTGTCTCGACCCGAAAGACTTGCAGCAAAGGATAACGCCGCAGACGAAGGGTGTCATTGTAGTCCACCTGGCAGGACTCCCTTGCCCCGACGTTAACGAAATCCAGTCCATCTGCCGGGAGAATGGAGTTTTCTTGATTGAAGACGCAGCTCACGCACATGGCGGCATCATCGACGGCAGGAAAACCGGAAGCATTGGTGACGCGGGCTGCTTTTCCTTCTATCCCACCAAGGTGATGACCACCTGTACCGGCGGGATGATAACCACTAACGATGACAAACTTGCGAATTATGCGGTCAGCCTGCGCCATCACGGCGTAGGCAGCGGGCTGACTCAAATCGTCAACCTTGGTAATGATTGGCTGATGAACGAAGTAGATGCCGTGCTGGGTTTCCACCAACTGGCTGCTCTTGAAAATAACTTACAGCAAAGGAACGAAATAGCCTCGCAGTATTCCACGGCATTCGAAGACTGTGAGTGGGCAAGTACTTTTCGGGTGCCTGCCGATATCCGCCACAGTTACTACAAATATCCTGTCCTTTTATCTCCGGCTATCGACAGGCAGCAATTGAACCAGAGGATGAAAAAGGAACGCGGCATCGCACTGGGTTCGGTCTACGACCCCCCGTGCCATCTCCAACCCGTGTACCAGCGCATTTTCGGGTACCGCGACGGGATGTTCCCGGTCGCTGACAACATTCTGAAACGTGTTTGTTGCCTCCCGATGTATCCTCAGCTGACCGCAACGGAAGTAAAATATGTGGTTGACTCACTGTCAGCTCTATTGCCGGCGTGCAAAAAGGAAACTGCCACCGTTTAAACGAGTTGGTAATTTGCTCCTTTTCAGAAATAAAAGTTCGCCGAGAAAGAACGTCGTTGAAAATAAGAATACCGAATCCGCTCATAATCGTTAACGTTCTCGATATCTTGCTGGCAGCCAGTATCTTCCTTATTCCCCTGGCTCCGGTGCGTTTCATCCTTGGTTTGCCACTGCTTTTGTTTTTCCCGGGCTATGCCTTACTTCAGGCATTGTTTATCAATAAAAAAGAAATCGGTGCTCTGGAAACCATCGGGCTCAGCGGTGCCATGAGCATCGCAGTCACGGGAATGACCGGCTTCATGCTGAATTACACAAAATGGGGCATACGCTTCGAGCCGGCTGTGGGCTTAATAGGAGGGTTTGTTTTTGTAGCATCCGTTGTAGCCCTTGTCAGGCAAGCGGTTTCATCCGGCGGCGTCAAATGGTTTACCGAATTGATCATTAATCAGCCGGCCTGGAAAATTCCGTCAAATAAAGGAATAGGATTCCTCGCCTTGACCGTAACTTTGCTAGTTTCAATCGTGGCCGTCGCATATGCGGCAGTTGATTTAAAAGCCAAAGAAACCTTTACCGAATTCTATGTTTTGGGCATTAACGGCAAGGCAGACGACTACCCCACCGCATTCACCATGGAATCCGGGAACGTGACGCGTGTTATCTATACTGCCGGCAATGAAACGGCAGGTCAGTGGGGCAAAGTTTATTTGAATATCGTCAACCACGAAAGCTCTACGGCGGTCTATTCAATATATATTAGTGTTGACGGACAGCCGGCAGAGTTCATTTACGGCGGCACTCCAAATTATCAGTTGGGCAACATACAATTAAGACAAGGCGAAAAATGGGAAGGCGAGATAGGCTTCACCCCGGCGCACATTGGTAACCATCAAAAGGTAGATTTCCTTCTGTTCAAAGACGGAGGGACCGATCCCGAAGCCTCGTTGAATTTGTGGATAAGTGCAATAGCACCGACACCTTGATCCGGGGGACACGTTGTTATTTGCATCTTACTGGAGCATCGCTAATGTCGACATTCAGCCGTACCGAGCCATAGCCCATGGAAGCAGGAGGCTACGTACGGAAATGGGGGGGGGCAGCGGGAAGCTGCCCCCCCCATTTCCGGATTCGGAAGAAGCCCGGACTAGGGAATCGTCACAGTTGCTCGCATGACGAAAGGGGTACTGTTAATCTGCCCGCTCTTACTGGTAGTGGGTAATGGGCCAAATGCGCTAGGATAATTAATGTGAGAGTTTGCCGGCATGCCGGTGCTCTGGTAAACAATTCCTGTGGTGCTCTGCGGCAAGAATGCCAACCAGTAGTAGGCTCCCGAGGTTACCGGCAATTTTAGACCGCTGATCCCTACCCAACCATTGGCGGCTTGAACCGACCCGGCGTCGAGAAGCAAGTTGCCCGGTTGGCCGTTATTGTCAGCGTACACACCCAGCCGGAGATTAGCAGTAGACGTGGTATCGCTTACCAGGACTTCCAGTTTGCTGAGCGTACCCGTTCCGGCAGTGTTCTGGAAGCGCTGTGCATTCAAGAAAGAACTTCCATAGACTGCATTGCCGTTGTTAAGGCCGAAAGTCGATGAGCTTGATGAGGGAGGTGGTGTCGTGCTAACGGCAGTGGTAAAAGTCTGATCAAGGCCGTAACTTGTTCCATCGCCGGCGGCAACCGCCCTGTAATGGTAAGTGGTGCCGGATGTCAGACCGATGAGACTGGAGTTGAAAGTCCCGGTTGTAGTTTTGGTCTGAACAGTAGTGGTGCTGCCGTAGCTGGTGGTCGTGCCGTACTGGAAACTAACGCCGACGCTGCCGGCAGTACCCAGACTGCTCAGGTTTCCATTGAGAGTAGCACTGCCTGTGGCAATACTGCTGGCAGCATTGGTGGTTACGGAAGGCGGAGCAACGGTTGCGGACGTTGACACTGTAGCCCGCATAACGAAAGGGGTACTGTTAATCTGCCCGCTCTTACTGGTAGTGGGTAATGGGCCAAATGCGCTAGGATAATTAATGTGAGAGTTCGATGGCATACCGGTGCTCTGGTAAACAATTCCTGTGGTGCTCTGCGGCAAGAATGCCAACCAGTAGTAGGCTCCCGAGGTTACCGGCAGGTTCAAGCCATTGATTCCCACCCAGCCGTTAGCGGCTCGAACCGACCCGGCGTCGAGAAGCAAGTTGCCCGGTTGGCCGTTATTGTCGGCATAAACGCCCAGTTCGAGATTGGCAGTGGACACCGTATCATTTACCAGTATTTCCAATTTGCTGAGGAAGCCCGTTCCGGCGGTATTCTGGAAGCGCTGGGCATTCAACAAAGAACTTAAATACACTGAGTCGCCGCCGTTAAGGCCGAATGTGGATAAGCCGGATAGCGGAGGAAGTGAGCTACTGGCGGTGGTAAAGGTCTGGTCGAGGCCGTAGCTAGTTCCATCGCCGGTTGCCATTGCACGGTAGTGATAAGTAGTGCCTGGAGTGAGACCACTAAGTGCTGAACTGAAAGTCCCGGTTGTAGTTTTGGTCTGAACAGTAGTGGTGCTGCCGTAGCTGGTGGTCGTGCCGTACTGGAAACTAACGCCGACGCTGCCGGCAGTACCCAGACTGCTCAGGTTTCCATTGAGAGTAGCACTACCTGTGGCAATACTGCTGGCAGCATTGGTGGTTACGGAAGGCGGAGCAACGGTGGACCCGCTGCCAGTTTGGGGAGCTCCGTAGCTCACCAAAGCATCACTTTCAGCGTAGTAGCTTGCCTTTATCCAGGCCGTAGAGCGTGAGACGTTAGAAACGCGGACTTCGCCGATGCGTCCGGCGAAAAAGTTGCCCGACCCGAGCCAGCCGGTGCCGATAGTAACCGGGGTAGGACCGTTGGTATAAGTCAAGCCGTAGCTTTGCCACGAATCAGCGTTACCGCTATGGATTGCGCCATTGCGGTAGATGTATTCGATGCCTTGAGATGAGCTGCTGCTGGTACTTGTCCCCGTAATGTAAACCCAGGAATTAGCCGGGAAATTGCCGGTGCTGTAGTCGCCCGCACCAAGCCCCCCGGATGCGGAGTAGTTGTAGAAGCTTATCCATTGTGACCTCGAAGAATAACTCTGGTCGTAATAAACAAATTGCCATTCGTGGCCGCCGGAAGCGCTTTTCCCCAACCACCGCGTGTAACCACCGGTGGACGTGGGTTGATTCACTACAGAAGGACTCATCCAGGCACTGACAGTAAGCTGGCCGGTTGTAGTTACGGAGAACGCATTTGCGTCCGGAACACTTATGTAGTTATTGTTGCCGTTGAATGATTGGGCGACACCCATTGGGGTACCCGAAGTTGTCACCGTCGGCGTACCCTTTCCAAGACCGCTGCCGCCCTGCCCGTTATAACGATTGGCGGTAGAATCGATGAATTCCCCGGCCGCACCGTTCCCGGATTGAGCCAAGTGCCAAACTGCAACGAAGCCGGGGTCCCAGACATTCTGCGCGGGGACGGAACCTGTAGGGCCGACGTAGCCGGTATTATTAGCCTGGTTGTTATCATAATAGAGATACAAAACGGTGTCCGTAGAACTGGATACACTGGGGACTTTGACCCACAAGTTGGCTTGCTTGTTCGTGCTGTCCCATCTGACGATTTCAACATAATTTTGCGTTGTGCCATCGGCTCCGGTCACAGCGATCTTCTGGCTGTTGGAGCCGAGTGCCGAGAAGACAGCCGAAACATCAGCACCATTTGTACCGGAAGACGCGCTGATGTGTATCATCACCGGGAAATTCGTTAGGGTTGAACTGACTTTCGTATGGTCTATGGTAAGCTGAATTCGATTGTTCCAGCCGGTCAGCCAGCCTGCGGCTGAAACGTTGGAAGGGTTAAATACTGCGAAACTACTGAAAAGTACAAATGCTAAAGGGATGATCCTCGACGCCAACTTAAATATTTTTCCTAGTTTCAATAGTCCTCTCCTTGATTTGATTTCTGATCAAGCCGGAGCGCAACCGTGCGGCAACCTGATCTATTAGCGAAGACACCGCGGGGGGGTTAAACAATCTTGATCATTTCCATGTTCCTCCTCCCAAAGACCCAAAAATATTTTTACAAGCCAAAAAACCAATTTATAAACGGAATATATAACATTTTTGTTACATTTTACGAAGGATTTGTAACATTTTTGTAACACGTCTTAACAAGCTGTCAGGTCGTAAGGCATCAGTATTAAAGAGGCGCAATTTTTCTCCTGTCCTGCAGGTTATTTTGGTAGGAGTTGGTAGGTTTAGGTATTTTTGCGCCTCGGATTTTTGTCTAACAATAATAGAAGCGTAACCTACCGGGGCTTTCGATCCAGCCAGGCAAAATAAATGTGAGGGAAAGAATATGAGCATATTCTCATCGGCTCCGATTCTAGACGTTAGCGAAACGGAGCCTACTGCAGAAGATAGGTCATCTGAATTCGGCCCGAAAATAAACCGGGTTGCGAAAATCGTGACAATCCATCAGCCGAACTATCTGCCATGGATAGGACTATTCAGCAAGGTCAGTTTGGCGGATTGCCTGATCATATTTGACAAAGCTCAGTATGAAAAAAACGGCGTGATTAACCGTAACAAAATAAGGACCGATAAAGGATTCGCCTATCTGACCGTACCGGTAGGCAAGTATCATACGGAGTCGAAAATATCCGAGATCACTTTGCCGCAGGAAAATGACTGGAAACGGGAACACTGGCGAAAGATCCAGGCGAATTATGCCAAAGCCCCGTTTTTTAAAGACTATGCAGGTTTCTTCGAAGAACTGTTTCAAAAGAACTTCCGTTATCTTTCGGAGTTAAACGAGAGAATTCTTCTTTACCTATTGTCCTGCTTTGAAATCAGCGTGGACGTGGTCCGAACCAGCCAGTTGGCGGTAGACCCCTCTCTGCACAAGACCGATTTGATGCTAGCCTATTTGAAAAAAGTGGGGGCAGGGGTATATATTTCCGGGCCTAGCGGCCGAAATTACTTGGAAACGGAAAAATTCCCGCAAAACAACGTAGCCTTAAAATTCTTCAAATTCCAACACCCTGTTTATCCGCAGCGGTTTCCCGGATTTGAACCAAACATGTCGGTTTTGGACCTACTTTTCAATGTGGGGCCAAGGGGAGCCGATATTATAAGAAGCTCAGCCGGAGCTGAAGATTGCCCCTCTGTTATGGGAGGTAGAGGATGAACGCCTCGAACAACAAGCTGCTGTTCATAATCAATACTCCCAGCCAGGCACACACCTGGCGCCATGTCATTGAGGGCCTACTGACTAATGGCTTCGACGTAAATATTCTGGCGAGGGAATACGGGGATACGCCGAAACTGCTGAGATCTTTCGGATTTCCGTACACTACTTTCAAGCCAGTCGGCTCAAAATTCTGGCGGCTCTTGGCGATCGCCAACCACTTCCAAACCTGTTATCGTATCGCTCGAGACATCAGACCGTCATTAATAATCGGATTCGGGCTGGATGCAGCAGTTGTGGGCTTCATGCTCGGGAAACCGAGCGTCGCCTTCTTTGATGATGAACACACGGTCTGGCAAAACAAAATGACCAGCCTGCTTGCAACCCGCGTGATAACTCCTGATACTTTTCAGAAGACGTTAGGCAAGAAACACATTCGCATGAAAGGGTACAAAGAGCTCGCTTACCTGCACCCTGCATATTTTGCTCCGGATGCGACAATTTTCGACGATCTTAAAATTGGCCGGCACGAGCCTTACGTGATTTTGCGATTCAATCTGCTCGATGCCATTCACGATATCGGCAAGCACGGACTTTCGGTCTCAAGCCAAATCGATCTTGTCAAGAAATTTGAAAAGCATGCTCATGTGTTTGTTTCCCCCGAAGGCAGCCTACCGAAAGAACTCGAAAGATACCGCTTGCAAATCCCTTATGACAGAATCCACCATGCTCTTTACTATGCAAACCTGCTGGTAAGCAATAGCTGCACCATGACCACCGAAGCGGCAATTCTTGGAACACCGGCGGTAAGAATTCATCCAATCGTCGGGCGCAATGTTGACCCGATGATCTTTTCCGAGCTTGAGCAAAGATACGGTTTGATCTATTCGTTCCGCAATACGGGGGATGCGGTGCAAAAAGCAATAGAATTAGTGTCCAAACCAGGGCTAAAAGAAGAATGGGCAGAAAAGCGCAAGATACTGCTAAATGATAAAATCGAACCAACGAACTTTTTGCTTCTGTTCATAGAACATTCACTGGATGGAACTTCCGAGAAGCTGCAACTCGGGCAAGTGGCATCAAAGCTTTTTAGTCCCCGGGGCGGGAAATAGTTTATGATGCAAGGTTGACAGAAACTACCGCCCGCTCAAAATCCGAGGCACTTAATAGAGTTTGCGGGTGAAGCCGTGCCAGAGTGGCAACGTAACGGTCGGGAATGACTTCAAGCCGGGCATTAAAAAAAGTAGCGACACTGTTAAAATAGTCCCGTGCCAGAGCGATACGCTGCTCCGTATCCACGAGCGATTGCTGCAGCTTCAGGAAAGATTCGCCGGCTTTAAGCTCAGGATATCGCTCAACGATGGCGGTCAGCAACGGCGCGATACCCTTGAAATCGGGACCGGCCACGTCGGACGGGGTGGCTTCCGCTTGAGCACGAATCCTTACCAGCAACTCGTGCGTTTCGCTCTCGTGCGTCTTGTACACCTGTACCGCAGCGACAAGGTTGGGAATGAGGTCATGCCGTCTCTTCAGCTGCACGTCAACCTGCGACCATCCCTGCTTTACCATGTGATGCAAATTGATGAGGCTGTTGTACACGGTCCAGAGCCAGCCGAGCGTAACCGCCAGGACAAACCCGGCGGCGGAATATATTACCGTCTGCCAGTTGAAGATGGCATTGCTTTTACCTGCCATGTCCCACGCTATCGTCCCGCCTGCGGCGGCAAACAAACCGAGCACGAGCCACAACCAATACCACCAGGTATGGGAGGCACTGGAATGTTTTTCCAGCCGCGTCGAGATCAAGAACATGGGAGCATTCTTGTCTTTAGCTATTTCAGGGGCAACGACGTCCTGCCGCTCGCGGGCTTGCCCAATGACGTAGAGCATCGTATGCAGCGGCAGTATGGTCTCATAGAACCGCCGCCGTTGGGTTGAGTTCGCTATCGCACCCGCCGGCCCTTTCTCATAATACAGGGCGTCGAGCGGCGAGCAAGTCTTATTGAATACGGTAACGGCGCCGATCTCGGCACCATCCGGAACGATGCGAATGACGCCGGTGTCGTCTTTCAAATAGAAGAGGATCGACTCTTTGCCGCCGGCTACCTTTGTCCAGCCGCTTTCCGTCCGCACGCGGGTCTGCACGCGTCCCTGGGCATCCGTGTAGGTTTCGACAACGGTCCGCGTCCAGTGTTCGTCGACCTGCCAGATGTAATGCACACAGCGGGTACCGGATAGAAAGGCGGTCAACGGATTTTCGCTCTCGGCCGTGCCTTTAAGTTCAGCCAATCCGATGAAAACGCCCAGAACTTTGGAAGTCGGGACGTCATCGATGAGACGCTTACGCCGCAAAGTCCAGAAAGCACCGGCAATGCATCCCAGAGAAAGCAAGCCGCCTATTAGCAGGAACAATATTCCTGAGGACATGAGGCTATTTTAGCACACAGGCAAACGCTACTTGACTGGGCAGGATACAATAGAATTCAGGCGGTGCCCTTACACAACGGGGGAAACGAAATGATCCGAGAACTAACTGAAATCGACAAAGCTTCGATTTATCAAGTAGTAAACGCGGCGGCCCGCGCTTATAAGGGAGTTATTCCTGCAGACCGCTATCACGAGCCTTATATGCCGGAAGAAGAATTGTGTGGAGAGATGGAGCGCATGACTTTTTTCGGGTGGGAATCCGGCACTAAAATCGTAGGGGTGATAGGATATCAGCCGGTCGAAGACGTCACCTTGATCAGGCACGCTTACGTTCTACCGGCCTGCCAGAAAAAGGGTATCGGGACAAAACTGCTGCAGCACGTCAAAAAACTAACAAAAACCAGGCGGCTGCTAGTCGGCACATGGGCAGATGCAAATTGGGCGGTCGCCTTTTACACGAAACAGGGTTTTGAGATCATGCCTGATAAAAACGGGCTGCTGCGCAAATACTGGAACATACCCAAACGGCAGATCGAGACTTCGGTGGTGCTGGGGATAGAAACCGGAATTGAGTCGTGAGCCGGCGGCTCATTGTGTTAAAATTAATTCATGCGCGAGGCTCGCCGAATCAAGCAAATAAAAGGTAGGGCTTATTCGGGTGTTCAAGGAGCTACACGTAAGAATTTTTGCCGGACTTACCGGGAAACCCTAACTCAAATTCGAGCTAAAACCGAAACACAGTTCGCCGCAAAACTATCCTTCCTGGGTGAAAAGGTATCCTGCGCCAAAGGGTGCTCTTACTGCTGCTTCCAACATATTTCGGCGCCCGCGGCTCATGCCATCGCCGTCGTGGATTTTCTTTACGAAAAAGAACAGGTCTTGACCCAATTTCTCAACAACTTTAAGTCCTGGCAGGGAAAAGCCGGCGATCTTTCTCAGGAAATCGACACCGCTTATAATGCGGCTATCGATCCGATGCAAACCTTGATTTCGGGAGCTTCGGGAAAAGCCTTTTCACGCAGCTATTTCAAACAGCGGATACCATGCCCGTTCCTGGTCAATTCTGCGTGTTCCATATACGAAATCAGGCCGATATGCTGTTCTGCGCATCGTTCCGTCACCCCGAGGGAATGGTGCGATCCCGCCGAAACACACGACGTACATACATACGAAGCAGTGCCGGGAGGCACGGACCTGCAGAAATTGGTAGCATTGGCCCCTCTCCGGCTCACTCTCTACCAGGTAACACTTCCCCTGATGGTTTACCGGATGCTGACACAAGACCTGGCTGATATCCTGGCAGAGATCGACCGGCAGTTCCCGGACATGGCCGCGCTCACGAGCCCCTTCGGAACTTAAGTCCCGGGAACCAGCCGCTGTTCGGGGCTATTGTCAAGTGCGTACAAATAAATAAAGGGGGGGTGAGAATCTCACCCCCCCTTTATTCTTTATAAATCAGGTAATTTATTGGGCGCCCACGGCAGCAGCAGCATCGATGAGTCCGGTTCCGTAGTAGCGATCCCAACCAGCCGGGCCAAGATCATGAGCGGTACTCTGAAGTTTGGCTTTAACATCATCCGGGCTCGAAGAAGGTTGAGCGAACAATATCAATGCAACGGTTCCGGCAACATGAGGGGAGGCCATGGAGGTACCGGACAAAACGGCGTATCCGCCTCCCTTGTAAGTCGAATTAATATTAACGCCGGGTGCAGAAACGGCAACTTCTATACCATCACTGCTCCAGTAAGCCCGAACGTCCCCACTGTCTGTAGCCGCAACAGCGATCACACTGGAGTATCTTCCCGGATAATTCACGTCGTCGTCGGGATCGGTATCTCCGCTGTTACCGGCGGCGGCGACAACGACGATTCCATGCTCTTTGGCGAGATCACAGGCATCGTGGAAAGACTGGATGTCGGAAGTTGTCCCCAGGCTCATATTAATAACCTGCATGCCGTTAGTTATTGCCCATTGGATACCATTGATAACCGCACTAAGGTATCCGGATCCTCTCTTGTCGAGTACCTTGACTGCATAAAGAGATGCTCCCGGAGCGACACCGACAACACCGATAGCGTTATCAAGGGCAGCGACAATTCCAGCGACATGTGTCCCGTGGCCGTTGTCATCATCCCACTTACTTGGATCTACAGTACCGCGAATCGTGACAAAGTTTTGTCCTCCGGCTACCGTCAGATCGGGATGATCTTTGTCTATACCGGTATCAATGATCGCCACTTTTATGCCGGCTCCGGTACTGCCGGGCCATACGTCGTTGGCATTTATTTTATCGATACCCCAGGGAAGAGTCTCGACAGGCTGCTGCCCGGGTGCCGGCTTCGCAATCGCGTTGACAACCGCATCTTCTTCAACGCGAAGCACTTTTCCTGTTTGCAATAATGCCTGAACCGCGGGTGGCGGCAAAAGAACAACGTTGGCATTACCCAGGAGAGCTATCGGTTCTGCAACGACGCCGCCGAATTGCTTGACCAGGGCACCCTTAGCGGCTTCATTGACGCCTGTACTGAAAATAACAATGTAACGCCCCTGGCCGCCTGCATCGGAATTGCTCGCCAGGGCACCCTGCCCCGCAAATCCAAGAGCCAGAACTAATACCAGGGAAAATGAAATAAGCATTCTGAGATATTTTTGAACCATTTATCCTACCTCCCGCCCCAACCTGATAACGTTAATTATGACGACTACAAAAGCAAAAAGCAATGTCTAAGCGTATCAATATTAATCTTGATTGGAAGAAATTTAGAAGATAGTTTTTCCAGATGGTGTCCCTGGGGCGATTCGAACGCCCGACCCACTGCTTAGAAGGCAGTTGCTCTATCCTGCTGAGCTACAGGGACGAATACAATTCAGCTAGATTTTACGACAAAACAATCGCTAAAACAACAACGGGGGACTGTCGGGAGTTTCCTAAGGAATCAAAGCACGCTTCGTCGGTAAGAACTATGCGGAATTATTCCCTACCAGTTACGGTGGCGGCCACTTTCCATGTACTGGGTTTTATATCTTCGCATAATTCCCTGGCCTCGGCAAAGAACACTTTGAATTCCGGCCGAGCTCGCCAGTTTTCGATGGTAGCGGTATTTTCCCACGCACCGAACGAGATAAAACTCGAAGGATTAGAAACGTCCTGTATCAGACTTGCTGTACCTACAGTCCCTGGTTGGTTCCGCATGGTCCATTGAGCAAACTTATCCCAGGCATCAATAAATTCGGACTCTTTGTCTTTTTTGACAGTCCAAAAACCAAGGGTATAAATCTCTTTTGATTCTTCCATTTTGCACCCCGCTAACTTTGGCTCACGTCGCCCGGATCGACGGCATGCTGTATGTATTCCACGTTGCAAGTACCTTCGTGCGTCTCGCACCATGCCTGGCACTTTTCCGCCCATTCTCTTTCTCGATAGAACATGCCGCAAACGTCACATCGATAAAGTATCTGCTTCCCCTGCTTAACTTCAGTTACCACGTGTTTCCTTACACCACAGCGGACATCAACGCTACGAAAGCGCAATTACATACATCCTTCTTATTATAAACGAAAAATAGATGCCGGCCCGATAAATGCGGGGTCTATCGACTTCCGCCTATATGGTTCGCACGATATGGCCTACCCTCCCCCAGATTCTTCAGTACGTTCAGAATGACAAACCAATAACCGGGATTGCCACATCGTCCTTCACACGAAGGACTCCTCGCAACGACAACCGGGATTAGTTACCGGGATTAGTTATTGCCGAGTGCCAAATCGTTGTGTTATACTTTGTGTTTGTCAATGTCTTGAGGGGGGATTAATTTTGCCAGAAACTGCAAATATCAATTCGACAACGCTAAAACAGCTTCTTGAAGCCGGAGCACACTTCGGCCATCAGACCAGCCGGTGGCATCCGAAGATGAAGTCTTACATCTTCACGAAACGAAAGGGCATCCACATCATCGACCTTGAACAGACGGTCACGATGCTGGAAAAAGCCTGCAATTTCATAAGAGACACTGCCGCCGACGGCGGTCATATCATCTTTGTCGGTACGAAGAAACAGGCCCAGGAAGCCATCCAGGAAGAAGCGAAACGCTGCGGCATGTATTATGTCAGTCAGCGCTGGATCGGCGGGACATTGACGAATTTCTCTACAATCCAGTCGCGAATCGACTACCTGGTACGACTGGAAGACCAGAAGGCCAAGGGAGAATTCTCCCGCTTGCCGAAAAAAGAGGCATTGAAACTGGGCGAGGAAATCATTCGCCTTAACCAGGACCTGGGCGGATTTAAAGAAATGACGAGCCTACCCGCGGCACTGTTCATCGTCGATACCGTAAAAGAAAAAAACGCGATCGTCGAGGCTAAAAAAGTCGGCATACCGGTTGTCGCTGTCGCCGACACCAACAGCAATCCTGACGAGATCGATTATCCGATCCCGGCCAACGACGATGCCATACGAGCCATCAAGCTGATTTGCAGCAAGATCGCCGACGCCGTACTGGAAGGTAAAGCCCGCCGCTATGCGGTTGCCGAGCCGATGCCGGCGGAGGCTGGCACCCCGGTACCCGCCGCGGCCGCCGAGCCGGCTGTTTCCGCCTCCAACCAACCCGCGGGGCAGTAGAGGAGATTAAGACTAGAATTGAAAATTTCCGCAGATAATGTCAAAACATTAAGAGAACAATCGGGTGCCGGAGTCATGGACTGCCGGAACGTCCTCGCTGAAACCGACGGCGATATTGAAAAAGCCGCCGCGATACTGAAAGAGAGAAACCTCTACAAGGCAGAGAAGAAGAAGGAACGCTCGACCTCTCAGGGGATCGTCGAAGCGTACGTTCACACCGGGGGACGCATCGGCGCCCTGGTCGAACTGAACTGCGAGACCGATTTTGTCGCCCGTACCGCCGAATTCAAACAACTGGCACACGATCTGGCGATGCAGGTTGCGGCAATGGATCCGCAGTTTGTTTCGAAAGAAGAAATTCCAGCCGGTTCCGACCTTACCGAGGGTGTATGCCTCCTGCAGCAGCCGTTCATCAAGTGCATTGATCTAACCATTCAGGACCATGTCAAACAGTCAATCGCCAAACTCGGCGAAAACATCAAGGTAAAACGGTTCACCAGATTTGAAATGGGCGAGTCCTAAGCTCGTCAGGGGAGAACGTTTTTTTATGAACACTCCCAAGTATAAGCGCATTCTGCTCAAACTGAGTGGAGAAGCCTTCGCCGGCAGGGGCAAACACGGCATCGACGCCGCTACGCTGAGAAAGATCGCCCGCAAAATCAAACCGGTTACCGAAATGGGCGTTAGCGTCGGCATCGTGGTCGGCGGCGGTAATATCTGGCGCGGAGCAGAAGCGGAGAGAAACGGGATGGACCGGGCAACGGCTGATTATGCCGGTATGCTGGCAACAGTCATCAATGCCCTATCTCTTCAGGACGTGCTGGAAGCGGAAGGTATTGACGTCCGGACACAGTCCGCGATCGAGATCCATTCGGTAGCAGAGCCGTACATCCGGCGGCGCGCTATTCGTCACCTGGAGAAGGGCCGCGTTGTCATCTTTGCCGCCGGCACGGGAAATCCCTATATGACCACTGACACCGCCGCCGCACTGCGGGGCATCGAGATCGGGGCGGACGTCTTGCTCATGACCAAATACCGCGTCGACGGTATTTATGATAAGGATCCGCGGAAGCACCCTGAGGCAAAGCGGTTCGACCGCTTAACCTACCTTAAAGCGTTGAACATGCGCCTGGAAGTAATGGATACGACCGCCATTTCGCTTTGTCTGGAGAACGGACTGCCGATAATCGTTTTCGACCTGGACGCACCGCGAAGCATTGAACGGGCTGTCTGCGGCGAGACTATCGGAACGATCGTAACGAGTGAGTAACGATATGGCAATGAATACTTTACGCGGCACGGAAGACAAAATGCGCAAGACCGTCGAGGGTTTGAAGACGGAACTGGCGACGATTCGCACGGGGCGGGCGACGCCGGCCCTCGTCGAACACGTGAAAGTAGACTACGAAGGCATGCTCATGCCGATAAACCAATTGGCCGGTATTTCGGTGGCGGAGGCTAAACTTCTCGTCATCCAACCCTGGGACAAGTCCACCATCAAATTGATCGAAAAGGCAATTCTGGCTTCCGACCTCGGACTGACACCGGTTAATGACGGCAACGTGGTCCGCATCAGCATTCCGCCGCTTTCCGACGAACGAAGACAGGAACTGATCAAGTCCGTCCACCGCCGCGTCGAAGAACGGAAGATCGCCATCAGGAACTTGAGACGCGACGGGCTGGAGGAATTAAAAACCCTGGAAACAGAAAAGGAAATCTCCCAGGACCAGCACAAGCAGGCGGCCGCACAACTGCAAAAGATCACCGACACCTATATCGCCGGTACCGACCAGGCCGGAAAAGACAAGGAAACCGAACTCAGGCAGGTCTAAGTTAGATCATTGGCAAAAACCGATGACCAAAACCGCCGTGCCCAAAAAGCTTTCTCTTTTCCCGACCCATCTTGCCCTGGTCCCGGACGGTAACGGCCGCTGGGCGGAGCGAAACGGACTTCCCCGTCTTGCCGGACACCAGGCCGGTATCGCCACCATGCACCGCATGCTGGAATACATCAGCGATTACCCGTTCAAGTATTTCACGCTTTACGGTTTTTCCACGGAAAACTGGGGGCGTCCCGAAACCGAGGTGGAAGGACTTTTCGACCTCGTCGAAGAATTTATCAACGCTCACGTTCAGGAAATTCACCAGAAAAACGTGAGATTCCAGCACCTGGGACGGTTAAAAGAACTACCGAAAGGACTTCAGACCGCAGTGAACGGGGCAATCAAATTGACGAAAAGGAATACCGGGATGGTCTTGAGCGTGGCCTTCAATTACGGGGGGCGGGCGGAGATAATCGATGCCGTTCGCCGTCTTATCGAAGAGGGAGTCGAGCCGCAACAAGTGGATGAAAAGCTCTTCGGGCGCTATCTTTACACTGCCGGATTACCCGACGTCGACCTCATGATACGCACCGGCGACGAGATTCGGCTCAGTAATTTTCTTATCTGGCAAACCGCTTACGCTGAAAACTATTTTTCCAAAGTCCTCTGGCCTGACTTTACCCGGGAAGACCTGGACAAAGCCCTCGTCGCTTACAGTAAAAGAAAACGGCGCTTCGGCCGGGTGCAGGCACGGCAATAGCCATGATGAAACAGAGATTTCTCACCGCGATAGTGGGACTTCCCATCCTTATCGCCGCGGTGTGGTTCGACAACTCTATACCTACTTTCACCATTTTCATCGCCGCCTGGGGAGTCGTCGCGGCTCTTGAATTCTACCGCCTGGTCAAGGTGGACAAGGTCCCCCAGCTTGCCTGGTTCGGCATGGTCTGGACGCTCCTGTTCATCCTCAGCCGTAACTCCGGAGTGCTGACGTTTATCAAACCTTATTTCGACCCCGGACTTCTGCCACAACTGCTGTTAACTTCGGCAATAACCCTTTCCCTCATCGGTCTGCTGGTACGACGGCCAAAGGAGCAGGCCTTTAACAGTTGGGCATGGACGATGGCGGGGATCCTGTATACCGGCTGGCTTCTCAGTTATTTGGTTGCCCTGCGCGGATCTGCGGATGGACGCAATTGGGTGTTGCTCGCTCTATTTGCCACTTTCGCTTCGGATACGGCGGCGTTTTTTGTCGGCCGTACCTGGGGACGGCGTAAACTGGAACCAACTATCAGCCCCGCAAAAACCTGGGAAGGCTCAATCGCCGGCATTTGCGGAGCGATAATCATTACTTGCCTCTTCACGCTTCCTACGCCGCTCCAGATCAATATCCCGTGGTGGCAGGGGGTTATTCTCGGCTTGCTGATCAGCATTTTCGGACAGTTCGGCGACCTGATCGAGTCTTTGCTCAAGCGCAACATGGGAGTCAAAGACTCGAGCCATCTGCTTCCGGGGCACGGCGGCCTGCTCGACCGCATGGACAGCGTTGTGTTCGCCGGGGTGCTGGTATATTATTATATGTTATGGGTAACCCGGTAAAAAAAATCGCCATCCTCGGGTCAACCGGTTCCATCGGACAACAAACCCTCGGTATTATCAGAACTTTCCCGCAACGGTTCGAGATAATCGGACTAACCGCCGGACAGAATACTACTCTGCTAAACAAGCAAATCGAAGAATTCAAACCGAAGTTTTACTGGCACGGCGGCAAAGACGTTAAACCTGATATTACCGGCAGCGAAAGGATTTCTCCCGAAGAACTAGCCGGTCATCCCATGGTCGACCTGGTAGTTATCGCCGCTTCGGGAAAAGCCGGACTGGCACCGACTTTGGCCGCGGTAAAAGCCGGGAAAACGGTAGCCCTGGCTAACAAAGAATCACTGGTGGCCGCCGGTGAGATCATCACGACCGAAGCGAAAAAGCACGATGTCCGGATACTGCCTATCGACAGCGAGCACAGCGCCATCTGGCAGTGCCTCCGCTGCGAAAACCAACCACCGGCCAGGATAATTTTGACTGCATCGGGCGGACCCTTCCGTCATTATTCCAAGACGGAACTGGAAGCGGTCACCCCACAGCAAGCCCTGAAACATCCGTCCTGGAAAATGGGGAGGAAAGTCACCATCGACTCGGCGACTCTGATGAACAAGGGACTGGAGATCATCGAAGCACGCTGGCTTTTCGATACACCTTTCGACCGGATCCAGGTTTTGGTCCACCCCCAGAGCATAATCCATTCCATGGTGGAATTCGCCGACGGCTCGACCAAGGCACAATTAAGCCATCCGGATATGCGCCTGCCGATACAATACGCTTTGTCTTACCCGGAACGCTGGCCGAACCAGAATCTTCCGAAAATGGACTGGGACAAAACGAAGGAACTGACTTTTGAAGCACCTGATTTGGAGTCATTCCCCTGCTTGAAGCTCGCTGTTGAAGCCGGAAAACGCGGCGGTACCTATCCCGCCGTCCTCTGTGCCGCCGACGAGACATCGGTGGAGTTGTTCCTTTCGGGACAGATAAAATTCACCGATATCGCCCGTCTGGTGGAACAATTATTGTTCGAACACCAGTCCCACTTCCAGCCTTCCCTTGATGAGATTATTGCTGCTGACGCCTGGGCCAGAGCGAAAACCATGGAGCTTGCCGCCGGAGCCTTTCGATGCTGAATACGATTATAACGATCGTCGCGTTCATAGTCGTCATAGCGGTTTTAATTTTATCTCATGAACTCGGACATTTCTTTACCGCCCGTGCCGCCGGGGTGGCGGTACCAGAGTTCGGCATTGGCTTTCCACCCCGCCTGTTCGCCATAAAGAGGGGGGAAACCACTTATTCCATAAACCTGCTGCCTCTGGGCGGGTACGTCAAACTGGCGGGGGAGGAAGACCCCAAGGTAAGGGGAAGTCTTGCCGGTAAGAGCATTCCGATTAGACTTCTTGTCCTGGCTTCCGGTTCGATTATGAATTTCCTGCTGCCGGTAATTCTGTTCTCCGTAGCCTTCATGGTACCGCACGATCAAATCTACGGGAAGGTAACCGTCGAACAGGTAATCCCCGGTACGCCTGCCGCCGGTGCCGGTCTCATCCCCGGAGACATCCTGCTCAAACTTAACGGCAAGGATTTAAACAACTCCGGCGACTTAAACCGGTACCTGCAAATCAACCTCGGGAAAGAGGTCAAACTGCTTGTCCAGCATGCCGATAATACCACTTCGAACGTTCAGGTCGTGCCGCGGTGGAAACCGCCGGCGGGACAAGGCCCGACCGGGCTTGTGGTCGACACCCCGAACTACACGACGTACAAGGAATATTTTCCGTTCTGGAAGGCGATTCCCATGGGTTTCGTCACGTCCTTCGAAACCCTGGCTTTGTTTAAGAACGCGATCATTGGTATGTTTATCGGAACGTCTCCAGTCGGCGTTACCGGCCCGGTGGGAATCGCGCAAATAACCGGAGAGGCGATCAAGGTCGGCTTCAGCGCCCTGCTGGAATTTACGGCCTTCCTCAGTATGAACCTGGCAATTTTTAACCTGTTCCCGTTGCCGGCTCTCGACGGAGGCAGGATCGCCTTCGTCGTTGTCGAATGGGCACGACGCGGTAAGCGGGTCAACCCGAGGACTGAGGCCATGATCCACTTGATCGGGTTCATTGCGTTTATACTGTTCATGCTGGCAGTTACCTACCAGGACATTGTTCGAATTGTGACCGGTCAGAACCTGACACCATAACCAAAATCAAAGATCAAAAGTCAAAAATCAAAGATACAAGATACAAACTCTAAAAAAATATCCAATAAACAATTTCAAAACGTGTTTTGATATTGGATATTGTAATTTGAATCTTGTTTGGTTATTGTTTCTTGGTAATTGGTGATTTATGCTGCAACGTCGTATCTCCAAAACAATAAGGATCGGTAATGTTACCGTCGGCGGCGGGGCTCCTATCGCCGTGCAATCGATGACCAATACCGATACGCGCGACGCGCGGTCAACAATCAACCAGATAAAGGCATTGGAAGATTGCGGCTGCGAAATAATCCGGGTCGCCGTCCCGGATATGAATGCCGCCAAAACTCTGTCCCGTATCAAGAAGGGTATCGCGATACCGCTCGTCGCCGACATCCACTTCGATTATCGGCTGGCTCTCGAAGCAATCAAGGCGGGGGCCGACGCTCTCCGTCTGAATCCGGGCAATATCGGCGATCCGGAAGAAGTCAAAAAAGTAGTGCTCGCCGCCAAACAAAGACAGGTGCCGATACGCATCGGCCTAAACGCCGGCAGCCTGCCCAAAGACCTCAATCCCAAGCTCACCACGGCAAAAAAGCTGGTCGCGGCCGCCCTGAAACAGGTAAAACTCCTGGAGAGACTGGACTTCGACCTCATCAAGATATCGCTAAAAGCCTTCGACGTACCGACAACCATTGAGGCGTATAAAGATATCGCGAAAAAGACGCCTTACCCACTGCACGTCGGCATAACCGAAGCCGGTACCCCGCGAACCGGCGTCATCCGTTCCAGCGTGGGCATCGGGACACTGCTGTACCTGGGAATCGGCGATACCATCCGTGTTTCGCTCACCGCCCCTCCCCGCGAAGAAATATTCGCCGGCTACGAAATCCTCAAAAGCCTTAACTTGCGCGAGCACGGGCCGGTCCTGGTAAGCTGCCCTTCCTGCGGACGGACGGAAGTCGATATTATCGGTCTCGCCCTGGCGGTAGAAAAAGAACTAACGAAAATCAGCCGGCCGATCAAAGTGGCAGTCATGGGCTGCGTGGTCAACGGCCCCGGAGAAGCGATGGACGCCGATATCGGCATCGCCTGCGGCAAAGGCAAAGGCGTACTCTTTAAAAAGGGCGAAAAGGTCGGAGTGGTCGAGGAGAAAGACTTTCTCGCCGCCTTAATGAGTGAGGTGGGGAAGCTGGTCAACGGAGGCAATTAATGGTATCTTCACAATCCGACAAGAACAAAGACCCACTGGCACACGTCGCAACTGCTCCAAACGAAGTCATCGCCGGCATGTGGGCGGACATACTTGAACAGAACGGCATCAATGTATTAATAAAAAGAAAACCGCGCAATTATTTAAATTACGGCGTTCCTGCCACTGATGACCTGTGTGAGATTCATGCTCCGGCATCTCTAGCGGGTGAGGCTGCACAAATTTTAGAGTCTCTCAGCGAAGGTGATGACCTGAAAGCGAACGACGAAAGTACTTGATACCAGCCGACCAGCAAAACCATTCCGTGTGAGCGACGCATCGCCATCCGGCATGATTTTTGGGAATCGGGACCTGACACGGAATCCAGCGACTCCCTCGTCTGTCATTCTGGAGCGAAGCGAAGAATCTAAGAATGGAGAGGAATAGCTTTAAATTTAACTTTTACGTTTTAAGTTAATACCAATTAAGCCTTTTTCGCCGATAAGGCCAACAGCCTTTTCGCCTCTTTCTTCATCAAGTCCACCGGAGCTTTTTGACCGGTCCACATTTCGAAAGCCAAGGCTCCCTGCCAAACGAACATATCAAGTCCGCTGATGGTTTTAGCCCCGGCCGCCGCCGCTTCGCGCAACAGTCTCGTCTCAATCGGATTGTAGACGATATCATATACGACCAACCCCGGCCGCAATATACCAGCCGCGACGGGAGTTTCAGATGTCTTGGGGCTCATGCCAACGCTGGTGGCATTAACCAGGATATCGGCTTTAGCCAGCACCTTTACCAGATTTTCGGGATTCAATTCCAGGGCATCAACCTTTTTACCGAAGGTCTGCGTGATGTGCCCCGCCAGCTCTACCGCCCAATTTAATTCCTCAATGCGATTAAGAATAGTCAGATTGGATTTTCGGTCGGCGAGAACGAAAGATGCCGCCCTGGCGACACCGCCGGCGCCAATGATAACGACGTTCTTTCCCTCCGGCTCAATCCCCTGCGCCAGCAAGGCATGGAGAAAACCGCCGGCATCGGTATTGTAGCCCCGCAGAACACCGTCGTCATTAACTATGGTATTAACGGCACCTATTTTCTCCGCCAGCGGATCCAGTTCATCGAGAAGCGGGATAACGGCGACCTTGTGCGGGATGGTGACGTTAAGTCCGCGGAGGTTAAAAGCCCTCATGCCGCCGATAGCCCGTGTCACATTTTCTTTATGGACGCGAAAAGCTACATAAACAAAATCCAGCCCCACCTCTCGGAAAGCAGCGTTATGCATCACCGGCGACATGGAGTGCTCTACAGGATCGCCGATAAGGGCACAAACCCTTGTTTTGCCCGAAATATTCAGTTCCTTCATTCTCCCATCATCTCGTAAATATTTCTCATTTCGCTAACGGTCAGTTGTCCCATGGCCGATTCCTTACCTTTTCCGATGGAGGCATAGGTAAATTCACCACCGGCAAGCGGGCACAGCACGCGGCTCAACAAGCCTAGCGGCCCCATGGCAAAAGCAACGATTTTAGCCTCCGGAAATTCCTTTATAAGTTTCAGCACCGTGAGATTATCTTCCGGCTCGCGGGCGGTGGAAATCACCTTGCAAATGTCCGCCCCGGCATTCAACTGCTTACGCACAATTCGCTTCATATCGTCGAGCGAAGGTGTTTTCTCCAGGTCATGGTATGACAACAGCAATTTGGTACGTTTCTTTATGGCCCGGGCAATATTCTCCAGATTCGGTGTATTCACCTCGACGTCGATGTAGCCGCCCCCCAGTTCCACGGCATGAAGCAGCGGCTCGATACGGCGGGCTTCAGGACCCTGCCACTGCCCTCCCTCTGCTACCGTCCGGTTGGTGGCTATCCACGGTTTGCCCAATTTCTTCACCATGTCCTGCCAGCCCTCGCCGATGAGGTCGATACGCAATTCGAAAAGGTCGGCAAGGGGAGCGACCTCCCTTATTAACTGCAGGTCGTTAGCGACGACGACAGCACAAATCGCGGATTTATTCATTTTCCCTCGAGAAATACCTGCTCCACGATCGAATTATCCACACCGTCGCTGATAACCACTTCACCGACCGTCCGCGGTAAAACGAACCGGATCTTGCCCTGCAATACCTTCTTATCGTGCTTCATGGCATGCATAAGTCGTGTTATCTCCAATAACGGCAGTTCGACAGGCAAGCCGGCGCGAACAATCAATTCCTTTATCCGGGTAACGTCCGCATCGGACAGCATACCCATACGATTGGAAATTTTCGCGGCAACCACCATGCCGATTGCTACCGCTTGGCCGTGGCTGATACCGAAATCGGAGACGGATTCGACGGCGTGACCGACCGTATGGCCATAGTTCAGAATGGCTCTCAAGCCCAGATCCGTCTCATCCTGAGATACGACTTCAGCCTTGGTCTTCGCCGAGCGATAAACAACCGTCTCAAGTGCCCGGGCATCACGAGCTTTAATCCGGTCGATGTTGCGCTCCAGATAGCTGAAGAAGCCGGGGTCGAAAATAACGCCGTATTTGATCGCTTCCGCTAAACCGTCGGTCAGATCGACCGTTTTCAGGACATCGATGTCGGCAATAACGAGCCGCGGCTGATAAAAGGCCCCGATCTTGTTCTTCATGGTGCCGTGATTTACCGCTACCTTACCGCCGATGCTGCTATCGACCTGAGCCAGGAGCGAGGTCGGCACCTGCACGAAAGGCACGCCACGCAGATAAGTAGCAGCGACAAACCCGGTAAGGTCGCCGATAACGCCGCCACCGAGAGCTAAGACAGGGGTCGTCCGTTCGGCAAAAACTCCGGTCAATTCCTCATAAAGCCTTCCGGCGGTTTCCAGGGATTTCTGTTCTTCTCCCTCGGGAACTTCGAGCACGGCAACCTTAAAGCCCCGGCTGGCAAGACTCTCCTCGAGCAGGCCGCCGTATAGTTTTTTCAGATTGGGGTGGGTAACGACCACAGCGCGGCCACTGAAACCGATATCCTGCAGCAGCAGGCCGGCCTCATCGAGCATACCCTGCCCGATATGGACCGCGTAGCTGCGGCTTCCCAGCCTGACCCTGACTTTTTTCATACCTGTATACCATCCTTCTCACCTGATGGGTGTTGTATCAAAAGTGAGAAGCCCCCTGTCACCTTAAGTCCTTCCGCCGAAGGACGAAGAGTATCGGTGGGGGTGATTCATAGCCCCATGCCCCGATATTCTTCGTCTCTTCGTTCCTCAGAATGACTATCGATAAAAAATCCCCTTAATGAGAAAAACAACATGAGGGTTGCTTGATTCTCCCCGCCACGAATTTACGACCTGGCTTTGGCCTTCGGTTGAATGGCTTTATAGACCCGCTGACAGGCGGCGATAACTTCTTTCAGTTCGTCCGGCGTGATCATCTGCTTGCCGTCGACCAGTGCTTCAGACGGGTTGTAGTGCGCTTCGATCATCAAACCGCAAGCTCCCGCCGCAACGGAAGCACAACTCATACTATAGATAAGGTCGCGGCGTCCCGCGGCATGGCTGGGATCGACCATGATCGGCAGATAGGTTTCCTTCTGGATCGCCGGAATTGAACCGAGATCGAGAACATACCGGGTGTAGCTTTTACCCTTGCCCACCGGTACGAGACCTCTTTCACAGAGAATGATGTTCTTGTTACCCTCGGCAGCGATATACTCGGCGAAAGAAAGGAATTCCTCGACGCTCGCCCCGAAGTGTCTCTTGTAAATAATGGGTTTATTTTTTCGAGCGGCTTTCACCAGCAGGTCCTGGTTGTACATGTTTCTCGCCCCGATCTGGATTATGTCAACATACTCGGCGATCAAGTCGACCTGACCTTCTCCCCTGACCTCAGTAACGACCGGCATCCCGAATTTTTCGCCGGCTTCCCGGAGCCAGGCCAAAGCATCTTCCGCCAGGTCGCCGCCTTCACCACCAAGTCCCTGCCAGGAATGAGCGGAGGACCTAGGTTTGAAGACGCCGCCCCGCAAAACATGGGCTCCGGCCTTCTTCACGCCTTCAGCGATTTTAAAAAGCTGAGTCTTGCTTTCGATGGCGCAGGGGCCGGAAATGTAAACCGGGGCATCACCGCCAAATTCAACGTCGCCCACTTTAACCACGGTCCGTGCTTCTCCTGCGGACGCTTTGTTAAACTCCCGGCTGATAAGTTTATAGGGAGTTTCCACCATTCTTGTTTCCTTTACTCCCGGGAGCGTGCCAAGACGATCGAAGTCGGCTTTAGTTTCATCACCAACGAGGCCGATAACTGTCCTGAAAGCCCCGCGGGATATCTCGGCACGAAGGCCGTATTTCTTTATTTCCTTCACCACCCGGTCGATCTGCTTTTCGGTGGCGCCAGTCTCCATGATGATCATCTTTTCCTCCGGTCAGTTTTAATAAGTTGTTTTGTTAAAAAAAAGACCCTCCGCCTGGGAGGGTCTTTTGCTTTTTATTTAAGATTTAAGTTGCAACGGTGTTCTTTTTGCCAAAGCCTCCCAAATGCCTTTAAGGCAGGGTAAACGTAAAGTAAAAGTAATAAAAGAACTGCCGTAAATTAAGCTTAGTCATATTTATAAAAACACCTGATTGATTAGTCACAAGGCTAACACATGCCTGACGGTTTGTCAATAAAAGGAACCCAAGATAAAAGGAACCCAAGATTGCGCTCATCAAGGCTGATTGCTATAATACTCACCAACAATCGCGGAATTGCTTGCGGGTATATTTTTCATCCAATCAAGATCATGTTAAAGCGGATTTATTCGCCTCTCGTCCCCGAAGGGCTGAGGGGTTTTTATTTGCAGCATTAAGGACATTAGACATGCCAACTAACGAAGAACATGAAACACCCGCTGAAAGTATCGAGGTTGCCCGCCATTCCACGGCACACGTGATGGCCGAGGCTGTAGTGTCGATGTTCCCCGATGCTAAATTCGGTATCGGCCCGGCGATAGAAAACGGCTTTTATTACGACTTCGAACTGCCGCGGGCGCTGACACCGGAAGACCTGCCCGATATCGAAGCCCGGATGGCAAAGATAATCAAATCCGACCTGCCTTTCGTCAGGGAAGAGGTAACGCAAGCCGAGGCAAAAGCACTTTTTTCCGGACAGCCGTTCAAACTGGAACTAATCGACGAAATCTCTGACGAGCAATTGACCGTTTACCGCCAGGGGGCGTTTGTCGACCTCTGCCGTGGGCCTCATGTCAGATCCACGGGCAAGATCAAGGCTTTCAAATTGCTGAGTATCGCCGGTGCCTACTGGCGCGGCGACGAGCACAACCGGATGCTGCAGCGAATATATGGGACCACGTTCCCCACCGCACGGGAATTGGACGAACATATCGCCAAACTTGAAGCGGCCAAGAAACGCGACCACCGCAAGTTGGGCAAAGACCTGGAAATATTTACCTTCGATGATGAGGTTGGGGCGGGGCTACCGCTGTGGTTGCCGAATGGTGCCGCGATGATTGAGCAAATTGAAAAACTCGCCGTGGAGACGGAGTTTCAGCACGGTTATGTGAGAGTCAAAACCCCGCACATTTCGAAAGAGGACCTCTTCTTACACAGCGGACATCTCCCCTATTACGCCGAAAGTATGTACCCGCCGATGGAACTGGAAGGAGTCCGCTACTACATTAAACCCATGAACTGTCCGATGCACCACAAGATATACGGCGCCAAACCCCGCAGTTATCGCGACCTTCCCTTACGTCTCGCCGAATACGGCACCTGCTACCGCTACGAAAAATCGGGGGAACTCTTCGGTTTGATGCGAGTACGTTCCATGCAGATGAACGACTCCCATATCTACTGTTCGGAAAAGCAGTTTGAAGAGGAATTCGCCGGCGTGATTAATTTGTATCTTGAGTATTTCAAGCTGTTCGATATCAAGGAATACCAGATGCGCCTGAGCACTCATTCCACTGCCGGCCTGGGGAAAAAGTACGTGAATAATCCAGAACTCTGGCTGAAAACGGAAGAAATGGTACGCCAGGCGATGCAGCATCATAATATTCCGTATTACGAAGTCGCCGACGAAGCGGCATTCTACGGCCCG
>ORJL010255426.1_pt1 | contig 36690 bp, 38 predicted proteins | sample 1779941 | NCBI WGS metagenome assembly ORJL01 (sample SAMEA104232317, study PRJEB22302) | groundwater metagenome | biome: forest; feature: aquifer; material: groundwater | place: USA | collected 2011-08-07 | depth 5.8 m | reverse complement strand
TTACCTTGCTTGATGCTGGCATCGTAAATTTTTGCCTTTAATTAAAGGGAAAAAAAAAAAAGCGTGATGACCCCGCCGATATAAACAAGGATTTGAATAGTGCCCAAAAATTCGGCGCCCAGAAGAAAATAAATACCGGCGACGCTTAACAAAACCAACGACAGCCAAATGGCGCTGTGAAAAATATGGCGCGAGGTCACCGTTAAAAACGCGAACGCGCACGCGCTTACCGCAAAAAAATAAAAAGTCAATTCAGCCATATGTGCTCTCGCCTATTTCTTTGGAAAAACTTCGGCAACCTTATAGGTTGGGTCAATATGTTTGTATTTCACGGGATCCATGAGGTTAATGTTTAAAATGTCCTCATGCGAGTAAACCGACACTTCATACATTTGATTAAGATACATCGCCTCCGTCGGACAAATCTCTTCACACAGCCCGCAGAAACAACACAATTCACCGTTATAGGTGAATTTCGTAATCTCTTTGACTTTCTTTCCGTCGGCAGAGGTTTCCTGTTTGTGCTTCAAATCCAGCGCGGCAACAGGGCAGATTTTAATACACTGATAGCAAATGACGCAATTTTTAACAATAAGGTCAACCATCCCGCGGAAGTTTTTCTTCATGGGTTGTTTTTCCAAGGGATAGTTGAGCGTCACGCGTCGGGCAAAGAGATTTTTCAAGGTCACTCTCATCCCGATCAGGATGCTGACAACACTCAACACAACGAATTTAATTTTTTGGAACATGCGAAGCCTCAACTCATTCGTTCATTGATGCTATCACTTAACCAAAAACCATCCGCTGACCAGCAAATTGGCCAGCGCCAAAGGCGTTAATACCTTCCATGCAAACGCCATCATCTGATCCATCTTTACACGCGGCAAAGTCCAGCGCACCCACATCAAAAAAACAATCATGCCGTAGACCTTGATCAGAAACCACGCCAATGGCGGCAAAAAAGGCCCCTGCCAGCCTCCTAAAAACAGCGTTACAGCGACGGCGGAGATAATCAGAAGATTAGTGTATTCCGCGACAAAGAAAATGGCGAATTTCATTCCTGAATATTCTGTATGATAACCGGCCCCCAGTTCGGATTCCGCTTCCGGTATATCAAAAGGAACGCGGTTCACTTCGGCTGTCGCCGAAATGAGATAAACCAAAAATGCCAGCGCCAAACTTGGATTGAGGATAAACCATCCATGCTGCTGTGAGGCGACAATTTCCTTCATCGAAAATGTCTGCGCGTACATTCCCACTAAAACAACGGAAAGAAGAAGCGGCACCTCGTAACTAATAATCTGTGCCGCTGAACGCATGCCTCCGAGCAAAGAATATTTATTGTTGGAGCCCCAGCCGGCCATGAAGATTCCCAAAACGCACACCCCCGTGTTGGAGGCGATAAACAAAGCGCCGACGTTCAAATCGCACGCGACTAGCGTCGGGCTAAAGGCAATCGGAAGAAAAGCCACAACCGAAGGGACCATGACGAAAAAAGGCGCCAGCCACCAGGACAATTTATCAACGCCCGTGGGAACAATGTTTTCCTTTAAGAGAAGTTTCATCGAGTCGGCAATCGTCTGCAGGCTTCCCTGCCAGCCGGTCACCATCGGGCCCATGCGGTTTTGAATCAACGCGGAAACTTTACGCTCAAGCCAGACAAGAAACATGGCCGAAACAGAAATCAGCCCCAAGACAAGCGAGCCGCTTAAGATGAGCGCGCTAAAATCAGACGGCTTCATCGGTCGATTTCTCCCATGACAATATCAATACTTCCCAAAACGCAGATGAAATCCGAGACGTTAAGCCCGCGGACAATCTCGGGCAAAACCGCAAGATTGGAAAAAGACGGTGAACGGATTTTGTTGCGGTAAGGCTTGGTTGTGCCGTCGCTGACCAGATAAAATCCAAGCTCTCCTTTGGGATTTTCCGTCCTTAAATAAACTTCCCCGGCGGCCGGCTTGAAAATCTTATTGACCTTCGCGACAGGATTTCCTTCGGGAAGGCCGCCGATCGCCTGTTCGATAATCCGCAAACTCTGCTCGATCTCATCGAGTTTAATCTTATAACGATCCCACGAATCGCCCATAATTCCGACGGGAACATCAAATTGAAATTTATCATAAATCAAATACGGTTCGTCTTTCCTCAAATCCCATTTGACGCCCGAAGCGCGCAAATTCGGCCCTGTGACGGCGTAGTTAATAGCCATCTCTTTGGATAAAATACCCACCTTTTTGGTCCGCGACAGAAAAATGGCATTGTAAGTTAAAAGTTCGTTGTATTCCCTAATCTTTGCCCGCTCGTATTTAATAAAATCCTTGAGAATTTTATCCGCCCCGGGCGGAAAATCATGCATCACCCCGCCGATTCTCATGTAATTAAACGTCAGCCGACCGCCGCAAATTTCATCAAAAAAATCAATGATCTTTTCCCGGTCGCGAAAACAGTAAAACATGGGCGTGGCGTAAGCCCCCAAATCCTGCGCGAACGTCCCGACGCCGATTAAATGGCTCGCCACGCGGCTCAACTCCGCGATAATAACCCTGATATACTGGGCGCGGTCGGGAACCGGAAGCTGAAGAAGTTTTTCAACCGCCAAAACATAACCAAGGTTATTGTTCATGGAAGCTAAATAATCAAGGCGATCGGTAAAAGGGACAAACTGAATATAGGTGCGGTTTTCGGCAATCTTTTCGCAGCTGCGGTGAAGGTAACCGATATGCGGTTTGCAATCGACGACGATTTCGCCGTTGAGTTTAAGCTCCAGATAAAGCACCCCATGGGTCGAAGGGTGCTGCGGCCCCATGTTGATGACCATTTCTTCGGAGCGAAGTTCGTCGGGTTTTGAGGTATTCACGAGGTCCATAAAAATTTTCTATCCTGCTTTAAGCCCGTCCGATTGCGGCAAGCGGACAAAGTCCGGACGGTCGAAATTTTTTCGCAAAGGATAGTCCGTCCATTCTTCCGGATTTAAAATCCGCCGCAAATCCGGATGATTTAAAAATTTAACGCCGAACAAATCAAAAATCTCGCGCTCGAGCCAATCAGCGGATTTCCAAAGGCCAGACACAGTCTCCACCGTCAAATCTTCCATCGTGAGGAACAATTTCATGGTGAGCATAAATTTATTTTTGAAGGAATACAGATGATAGACGAGTTCGATTTTTCCCTTCCAATCGACGGCCGTAACGCAGTGTAAATTGTCGAAAGAAAGATCATCTTTAAGAAAGCGGGCCAGCGCCAAAAGCGATTCTTTTTTAATGACAATCGCTGATGTCTTTTCTTCGGTAATCGCGTCAGAAAATTTCGCACGGATAGTTTGAATAAGCTGGCTGAGTTCCATTTAAGAAGCGGTCCCTTGCTGGGTTTGTGGAGCAGCCGGAGGCACGGCCGGAGGCAGGGCCGGAGGCACAGCTGATGGCGCAGCCAACGGTGCAACCGGCGGCGCGCTTTGCTGCAGGCCGCCGCCTCTTGCGTGGTTCGACGGCTCAAGTACCGGATGAGATTTATCTTTTGATTTTCTAATTTTCTCCTGAAGTTTCATCAGGCCGTGCAGCAGATTCTCCGGCCGCGGCGGGCACCCGCCCACATGCACATCGACGGGAATACCTAATGCCTCCGTTCCCGGAACAACCGAATACGTGTCATGGTAAAAGATTCCTCCGCCAATAGCGCAGTTGCCCATGGCAATGACATATTTGGGCTCAGGCATTTGGGCGTAAAGTTTTTTCATGCATTCGCCCATTTTAACGCAGATTGTCCCGGCGACAATCATGACATCGCACTGCCGTGGAGAGGCTCGAAAAACGCCGGAACCGATACGGTCGATATCAAATTTGGAGGCGCCCGTTGCCATCATTTCAATCGCGCAACAGGAAAGGCCGAACGTCAACGGCCACAACGAAGAGCTTTCCGCCCACTTTAAAAGATCCTGGCTTTTAGCCATGATGACTTCCCCGCCGGGAAACTGCTGCAAGAGTTTCTCGCCGGTGATTTTCATTCCTATTGCCATTCGAGAGCCCCTTTCTTCCAGGCATACGCCAGCCCCAAAGTCAAAATGAGAACAAAGGCAACCATTTCAAGGTAGGCCACGCGGCCCATGTCCTGAAACGCGACGGCCCACGGAGCGACGAACAAAACTTCCACGTCAAAAACGACAAAGATAAGAGCGAAAAGATAATAGCGGACATTAAATTGGATGTGGGATGAGCCTTTGACAATTTCTCCGCATTCATAGGGCGCGTTTTTAACGGGATTAGCCGCAACCTTCGGGCGTAAAATCCACGATGTAGCGAAGGCCGCGGCGACAAACGCGATACCTAAAAACAGAAAGAAAATAACGTAGACATAGTTTGGCAGCATAAAAATTAACCCGGCCTTTTAATATTTTTCAGAAATATGAAGATATCCTGGGCGGCTTTGACTACCTGCTGATTACCGGTCATATCTTACAGGGTTGTCCGCTAAAATCAATCACAAATTATTTCTTTTTTTATCCGCCAACCGAGGGTAGAAGGTATATTGTACACATGAGCGTTGATTAAATTCCGCGCCAAAGTAAGATGCAGATACTTGAAAAAATCACTAAACTTCCGGGCCTTCATTTGATCGTCGCACTCAAAAATTTAAAGTCAAATCTCTCCCGCTCGTCCTTGCCAGACTTCCTCTTCCTTCTTTTTTTAGCCGTCACAATTGGTTTGTTTCTGCTTTTAGGCGTGGAAAACACGGCAAATATTTTGACTGACTCCAAAGCGTGTCTGGCTTTGTTTTTTCTAATTCTCGCGGCCGTTTTTTGCTACTGGCTGGTTCTTTTGTCGCAGAACAGGCCAAACGCTTTGATATTCGCCCGGATATCGCTCACCCCTTTCTCCATCCTCGCCCTTTTAATACCGCATCATTTCTTTTATACCCAACTCAAAGGCCTGCAACCGTTGGGATGCCTGGGGATTGTTTTTTTGGGAACAATTTTGTTTAACCGTATATTAAATAACACGCAAAAAACCGTGCGGCCCAAAGCTTTGCTTTGGGCCGCAATCATTTTATTGATGACATACATCTTTTATTTCAGCGCCGTCAGCGTGCTGCGGCATTTGAATTATCAAAATATAAACCCGTTTGACGTCGGGCTCTACAGCCAGATTCAGTGGAACAATCTCCACGGGCGCTTTTTTCAAAGCTCCATGAGCGGGTCAAATTTCGCCACGCACAACTCGCCGTTTCTTATTCTTCTTACTCCTTTTTACGCGGCCTATCCTCGTCCGGAAACCCTATTGATTGTTAAAACCCTTTTTCTTGCCTTGTCCGCCATCCCCTTTTATCTTATTTCAAAAAGAGCTGTCCATGAAAACGCCCTTTTGCCTTTGGCCCTGGCTTACTTATTTTCTCCATTTATTGTGGGACAGAATTTTAACGCGCCCCATGAGATTTGTTTTTTGCCGCCGTTTCTTTTGCTCTCGTTTTATTTTTTTCAAAAGAACGATTTTAGGAATTTTTTAATCTTTCTTCTGATTTCTTTGTCCGTCAAGGAACATCTGGCGCTCATTGCCGTCATGTACGGGTTGTATGCGATTTATCTGCGCAGGGAAATGCGCTGGGCGGCCGCCCCGATTCTTTTGGGAATCGCCTGGGGGATTTTTTCCATTTGGCTCATTGACTATTTTCGAACGATGTATCAGGTGGACCGCCATCCGGCATGGCTCATCGACAATATTAAAAACCGCTTTTTCCGCCCGGACATGCCGGCGTGGCAGGGCTTTGTTTCTGGGATTCAAACATCGAATCTCGGAGGCTGGCATGGGATATTTTTTGTTTATCTTCTTTTGTCTCCGGGGGCGCTCATCCTGCCTTTCTTTTCGCCCGTTGTGCTTTTGGGCCTGCCGGAACTTTTGATTAACCTTCTATCCAGCGTGACGCTGATTTATCCGGTGTGGCATTACAATATTGCGGCAACCTGTTTTGTGATGCTGGCCTGTGTTGAGGCAATTAAGCGGTTGGCGTCGATCACATTTTTTCAAAAATGGGGGTTGGCTCCCGCGCAAACGCAAGCCCTCTTGGCGTGGTTTTTATGCCTTTGCGTGATGAGCCATTTTTTTCTTTGGTGGGATTATACCGAAGTTAAACCAAACGTTCGTTATGTTGGGACGATGAACGCCGCCCTGCGCCTGGTCCCTCGCGAGGCTTCCGTAACGCTTTCCAAACACCTCGCTGCCTACGTTTCTGACCGAAAAGATTATTTCCTGCACGAGGATACCCGTAAAGGCGACTATATTGTCCTTGATGCAAACGAAGATTTAAAAAATAGTTTTAAGGATAACGGGCGGGCGGAAGGATACGCAGAAGAATACGTCGAAATATTTCAGAAAGACGGAATTAGGGTTTACCGGAAGAAATTTTATTCGAAGAATTATGGCCGTTTGTTATTTGTCAATTGAGCGTGAAGGCCTTTGATCTTTTGCAACATCCCGGGCCGGCGCTCATTGATCGTCGCGATCAAAGAGTCAACTAATCCCATAAACCTCTCATTGTCTTTGTCCAATGCTCCTGCCTTCCGGTTAAAATCATCAAAAAGATGTTGTACCCACCAGCTCCCTTTTGTCTTTAAACGAAGCGAAAAGTCTTCCCGACCCCACGCCTTAAGCCCGGCAACAAGTTTATGAAAGAACCTATCAAGATAGGCGTGGATCAATGCGATAGCCAAAAACCCGGCCAGAACGCTGATCATAGCGATCAAGATATTTATCCGGACTATGGTCAACCAGAATAATTCTCCCGTAGAGCTTAGCGACAGATGGGATGAGAACGCCGCTTTTTCCAAAATGCCCTTAAGCGAACAATAAATAAAATACACAGAAAAAAATATCCCCGCAGCCAGAATCAACGCGTAAGAAAGAAGAAACTTGAGCTGAAAGTTCCCGCTGATAAAAAATGGTTTTCGTTTTTTCATCGTATTATTTCCTGTGACAAGTTAAACATAAAGCGCTTTTGGCATTACCCATGACCAGATATCCCTTCTTGTTCTGTGCGTACGGATCATGACACGAAAGACATCCCACCTTGCCATTAAAAAGCCTTACCTGTTCAGGTAAGCTCTCCCGAGGTTGAAATTCATCATCAGCCCCCATCCCCGGATACTCCACGCCCACCGGATGGCTTAAGCCTATGCCGTGTTCAAAGCTGCCAGACTTCACTACCACTGTAGCGGTGGACATCTTTGAAATAATTCCGTCATGGCAGCTCAGGCACTCGATAGAATATTCATCCAAAGGCCTGCCAAGATCTTCTTGGATCAATCGTCCGGGTGCATGCGCATAATTAACGACCATATTGTGGCGCCACTTTGCGCCCAGGACATCATCTTCGTGACAGACAAAACAAAAAGATCGTCCCTGTGTATGCCCGCGCAGAAAACCTTTAGTTTCCTCCCTCTGCCCTGCGGCCCGGCTCTCTTTATGAACGTCATGACAGGTCAAACAGGTCAAGCGCCCCTGTTTATCCAAAAACCGCCCCAACGGAATCGATGCCATTGGCTTGACATTGACAGGATGCGATGTACGCTCATTAATCTTATGACACTGGGCGCACAGCCTGTCTGGTTCGTCTTTTAAAACGACCTGCTCAAAAGGCGTTCCCACTGCCGGAATAACCTCGTGGCACATCTGGCACTTGCCCTCAAAAGAATGTTTGGCTGTCTGGGCAAAAACGGCATTCCAAATAAAAAAAAGGCCACACGCAACGACCGATACGACGATCAGCGTTAAGATACCGTTGACAGCCTTCGAATTACAATATTTCAAACTGCCTTCTCCTTGCCAAAAGATGCCCGCAGTTTTGTGTAAACAGCCTTTAACGCTGCCAGTTTTTGGTTAAGCTGCGTTTGATCTACATCTTTCCTGGAACTCAAAAACTCACACTCATGTATCATGCGTTCTGCCTCATGAAGCTCGTCCTGTCGTTGTTTACGGCGAGCCCAACAGGCTCCCTGCGTTTTTCGAAAAACTTCAGCGAGATATTGAAGCTGGTCATCCTCACGGAAAGCCATATCATCCGCCGGCTCCCTCGTTGAGAATGAATTCAAATAACGACGGAAACGAACGATGGGGCCGGCAACTTTATGGGCCCAGAATAAAGCGATCACAAGAAAAAGTAACGTTATCACGATCGCCTGGAATGTGCCCGTCGTAAAAAGAATGGCCGGAAATTTTTCCTCAAGATCATTTAATATCGAAATGTCCTGAAAATAGCCCGCGCCCAGGTTTCTGTTCAGAGCAAGAAACAAGCTGATTCCTAAAATGATAAATCCGGCTGACGCCACAGCGAGAAATCGCGCGGCAAAGGAAAGCGTGTACTGCGGATCAATAAAAAATGTCTTCTTGTTTTTCTTCATTTTACACCTCTATCCCGATGACAAATTTAATCAATACCAATATGGTCCTGTCCGTGACACATCAAAGAACAGCTCGCTCTATGGGTTCCGTAATGCTCATAGGTCAGATTCCCGTATGAATTAGGACTGACAATCGAACGGTCAAAGTTGATCAGATATTGGTAAGGCCCGCTCCCATGCGGATCATGACAGGCCGTGCACGGCGCTTGTACCGTCAGAATATGCAGGGCATGTTTTCGAAAAGAGCTTCCCGCCAGAATGTTATCGCGGCTATGGCATTTATAACAGAGCGCATACTCTTGTGCGCTCTCGATTGTGTAATCCGTGAGGTTTTGCTTTCTCTCAAGCAGGGGCGGGTATACCGAACCGTGCGGACCGTTAGGGCCAGCGCCCAAAATATTCGGGCCTGAATCATTGTTATGACAATCGCCACAGGTGATAATGCTTTCGGTCGTATACGGCGCAATAAGGCTCGGGACATCATTTTGGTTTCTTCCTATCCCTAAAACAGGATGATAGGATATATTGCTTGTCGCCAATGCCCTGCGTTTATTCATTTCCGGAAATTGACGGGTGATATACGGCGTGCTGCCGGTCGTATTATCCCCATGACACCGGAAACACAGCTCATGTTCCGCGCTGATTTGGCTGGTCGGGGTGCCATTGGCTCGAATTCCCTTAACATTGCGCAGAGCCCCGGACACATTTCCTATGTTCTCATTATTTGCCGCATGAGCATCATGACAATCCGCGCACTCCACATGCCTGTTGGTCACAGTGTTGGGTTCTGCAGGGTCGTGCATGCCGGAAACATTTGCTATGGGGTGAACGCTTAATTTATTGAACTCGGCGCTGATATTTTTTGTCGCCACGGAACCATCATGACAGTGAGTGCAATTTAATTCCTCAGACGTATAGTATAGCAAGCGTTCCTTCCCTCCGGCGCCGTGCAAAGCATGACAGCTCTGGCACCCGTATTCAGCCACCGTATTCCTATTAGGATCAGTGAATACATTAGGAATGCCCTGATACGGTTTGGCCGATGTGTTGTGGGAGGCCGCCGTCCATCCTGTCCTGTTATGGCATTGAATACAAAGATTTGAGTTGCTCGGATCAGTCACTAAAAAATCGCCGAATTGATCGTTGTGCGGATCATGGCAACTCGTACACTGCATTTGAGAAGAATGGTCGAGCCGCACCGGGCCTGTCAATGTCGATGGATCGTTCAGTTGCGGATCCTGAAGCAGTAGCGCTGATGTGTACTCAAAAGACACCGGATGATCGTCGGACAAATCCGTACCAAGGTTTGCGTCATTACTCAATAGTCCGGTAAATGTGATCGGGACATCGCGTGACCGGAGCATGCCCAACGCCACGGTCCCATCATGACAAGTCAGGCAAAGCTTGGAGGCGCCCGTCGGTTGTCCGATCGTCGCTTTAGCCGTCGTGCTCTGGTAGGGAACATAGACCTGTCCGGTATCATATCGACTCCAAAGTGGCGGCTGAAGGCTTGCATTATGCGGAATATGGCAAAAAAGACAGATCTCTGTTTCAGACATTGCCCGCACCTCTCCCGGACTCGAGACAGAAAGATTGTGCTTGGAATTCACGATGCTCGCAGCACAGCCATCGGCCACATTCAAGATCATTATAGCCACGGTCATGGCTAACACAAAAAAATATTTTTGATAATCGCTCTTATTCATCATTCCCGCTCAATAGATTAATCCCTACCGACATACTGAAAAACCTGGATCCGGTGATTATACGGATCAGCCACGTAAATATTGTTATTCTCGTCAACGGCTATCCCCGATACAATCCAGAACTCGCCGTCTTTGTGCCCCGACTCCCCCCAGGAAAGAAGGAACTCCTGTTTTTGACTGAAGACCTGCACATTATCGGACAATCCGTCTGTCGAATAAATATGCCCGAATGAATCAAGGGCAACGCCTTTCGGCCGCGAAAAATAACCTGAGCTGTCGCCAGGCCCGCCGATGGCGTAAAGAAAGCTCGCCTCTTTGTCAAAAACTTGAATACGAAAGTTAAGCGTGTCCACCACATAGATCCGACCTTGACCGTCAAGGGCAACAGCTGTGGGAAAATTGAACTCTCCGGGCCCTTTGCCGCGTTTGCCAAAACTCTTTACGAGATGCCCCTTCGCATCATAGATCAAAACACGATGCGCCCCTGTTTCAACCACAAGCACATGTCCGTTCTGATCCACCGCCAGGCCCGTAGGCCGCAAGAGTGCCTCATCCAAGCCGATGGTGTATTTCACGCGCCCTTTTGCGTCAAGGCAAAACACCTTTCCGAGTTTAGAATCCGCGATATAAACGAGCCCCTCCTTATTGACCGCTACCCCAACCGGCGAAATAAAATCCTGCCGGCCCGCCCGGAATATTCTGCCGTAACGTTTCGTCCCACGGTCAAGGACATGGACAACAGCGTTTTCAGTATCGCAAATATAAATCGTTCCCCGACCGCTTACCGCAATAGCCATAGGCCGGTTAAATCCTTCGTTCTCATACCCGAAGAAGAACCGCTTAAGCCTCATAAACATTGTTGGATTAATACCCCAATCTTGGGGTGTGTAGATAGGCTTCACAAAGACAATGCGGGTATCTGCCGGAGATTTTGGCCAAAACAAATGTGAAGCCTCGCCGGCGAGGGCATGCGCCGGGATAAACGTAAGACAGATACAGGCAAGAGTCAGCCGCTGACCAAAGATCATTGCCAAACGCTTACCAGTCATCGTCAAAATGCCCTCTTTATTTTGGTAAAGAAATAATGATTGATCAATTCTTCGCCGAGATATTTCTGATTCTCGTAATCATACTCGATCGTCACCAAAAATTGCCTCAGACTTACCTCAAGGCTCGAGCGGCTCGTCCAATCTTCGAGGTCCGCCTGCTCGCCTTTTTGACGACGATACCCTGCCTCCAGGCTCAACCGGCTTGCGGAGGTCAGGATAACCGAGTAACGATTGATCAGATCATAATACCTTTGCGTTTGCCCCGATGAAATGAGGCGCAAATTATTCTGCGACGCCTGTAGCGTATAAGTAGAACGCTGAAACGGGTTATAAGACCATGATTCTTTGGTGCTTTGGCGTGTGTACCGAGAAAAATTTGAATTATAATCTTCGACTTCCCATTCAAGCCTTAATCGATGGAACGCGGCATACGTAGAAAATACATTATCCCTTAAGGTCTGCAAGTTCACGCCTTCCTCTCCTTCGGCCCCGGAATGCCCCTCGCGATTAACGCGATACGCGAACCCGAAGAGCGAATCCATGAAATCCATCCCCGCACGGTAACGTTGAAAAAGAGTGTTGAATTGACTTGATGGAGTGCTAAGGACGCGATAATCAACGAACACCTGCGCCCCGTTGGCGATGCCCCCTCCGGGCAGGCGCTGTACCTGTAGCCTATCCCCGAGCGCGATCAACTGATAGTCCAGATTAACAACGTACGTTATCGTCCCTGCGCTGTCCGTAACGACAACAGAGCTGTTGTCAACATTCGCCCTATTGAGAAGCGTGATCTCCCCCGTTGTTAATGTGTGCGATTCACTAAAAACGGATTCAGCGTTTGAGTTAGAATTGATAGTTTCTTCATCAAAGGTCAATCCCGCCCCTGTCCAGACACTGCCGATCTTGCCGAGTTTCTTCGTGTAATCCACATCGGAGGTCACCCCGTAAATGTCCTGAGTTAGGCTTGAACCTGTGGTGTTGAAATAATGGAGATTCACATAGGAGTTTAAACTGTCATAAAGACGGTGGCGCAAGCCGACATTAAAACGATTGTCTCGGCTGTTCGACCCGCCTGAGGACCGGTCGGCAAGATCATACGCATACGATGAAGTAAGATGCTCATCGTGTTTAACATCCAGGCGTTCTTTAAAATCAAGGTATTTACTTTGCCTGCTGCCGCTCAGTTGATATACATCCAGGGAAGAGTTTAGGCGCTTATCCTCGTCGCCAAACAACAAGTAACGGTTGGACAACCGAAGATCCTTTGTAACTCCGCGCTGATCCGGCGCGTCTGACTCCGTGCGCACAAACTTGTCTTGGGAAAGGCTAAGGCGGGTAGCCCCCATTTTATCGGACTCATTGGAGAGGGAAAGATCGACCTTGTCATCATCATATTTCTGTGATGACCTTGACACCCGGGTGATAGTTTGGGAAGTGCTGTTGAAAGAAAAACTTGCCGGGATGGGAACTTCTTTAAGCCCAAAAATCCCGCCGTAACGGGTGGAATCAATGGTCTCGCGTTCGAAGAATTCACGATTCTGCACCTCACGCCCCTTGTCGGCCAGCAGAGAAAACGCATAAGGTTTTTCACGCAGGAATTGGGAGGAAATATGAAAACGGTTGAGCGTTCCCGTTGTGAATTTTCCCGTTGAAGTCGGCGGAGATTCTTCTCGGCGATGATCAAGGCCGTTCTCCACATCAATATCGAAATCGACAAGATTAGGATGGTAAATCGACCCGTTAAACCTGTTCTCCATGGTCTCCTCCAAAAGGATCCGCCGCTTGGTGACAGGCTCTGATGTCGCGGAACTTCGCCTTTTTTCGGCCTCCGATTCAAAACGGATATGCAATGCATTACCGGTATTACGCACCGCCAGAAATCTTAATTCATCCTCGTCAGACTTCGGCAACAACGAAGAGTGGTCAACCTCTTGAGGGTAAAAAAAAACGGCTCATCATTTGTAGGCTGGCTTAATTGACGAAATTCTTTATCAACATAAAACTTTCTCCAGGCCATTTCTTGCCGGCCGCCTGATTGGGCCTCACTTTTCTTTGAAGCAAGCTTGCGCATCTCTTCTTCCATCTTCAGTTCGCGAGCCGTTAGCTGGCCGCCTGATTGGGCCTCGCTTTTCTTTGAAGCAAGCTTGCGCATCTCTTCTTCCATTTTCAATTCGCGAGGCGTTAGTCGGCCACCTGACTTGAGATCACTTTTCTTTGAAGCAAGCTTGCGCATCTCTTCTTCCATTTTCAATTCGCGAGGCGTTAGTCGGCCGTCTGATTTGCCCTCGCTTTTCTTTAAGACAAGCTTGCGCATCTCTTCGTCCATCTTCAATTCGCGAATTGTTAAGGGCCGATCGGGGCCAACAGCCGACAGCTCCACCGCCGCTTCCCCCGGGGAAAAAACAAGTCCCTGAGAAAATAAAAATCCCAACACAATATTGAAGGCCAGCTTTTTCACTTTAACAACTTTTCCTTACCGGATGAGTGGATTTCATGACAGTCCTGACATGTGGTTTTACCTTCATGCCCAGATAATGCGCTGATGTCTTTCTGGTCATGGCAGGAAAAACAGATCTCCGGCGCAGGTTTTTTCAACACATGGTCATTGTTCGCGCTATGCGCCTCGTGACACGCAAAGCATTCGCCACTATCAACCGGCGGATGCACAACTTTTTTGTCCTTGGTAAAATCGTCGTGGCAACTGTAGCATATGTCAGGGACCGGTTTTTTAAGCACATGATCGTTTTTTGAACTATGCGCCTCGTGGCACACAAAGCACTGGCCATCATCGACCGGCGGATGAACGCTTTTCATCCCCTTGGCAAAATCATCATGACAGCCGTAACAAATTTCTGGAGCAGTTTTTCTCAAAAGGCCTTTATTAACCGACTGATGGGGCTCATGACACTCTATACACATCCCCTCATCAGCCGGAAGATGAACGGACTTACTGCCTTTCCCAAAATCATCATGGCACGAATAACATAATTCTTTCCCCTTCAAAATAAGCTTCTGTGAATATTTTGTGTCATGGCAACTGTCACACATCTGCTCGAGAAAAGGAGCGTGGTAGGTCATTTGAGGAATCGCCGACTCGCCAGCTTTTGCCTGCTCGGGTGTTACGTTCGCTTTCTTGGCGGCAGAAGAAGCGGGGGCCTTTTCCTTGCCTTTCTCCGGGACGCCGTCAATGAAAGTTCGAAGAAACTTATCCCTGCTGGCCTGGCTGCACCCTGCCAAAGATATTAAAAGAAACAGCGTCGCAAAGAAAAGAGGGCCTTTTTGAAGAAGGGCTCTCATTATTTCTTATGCCCAAAACCAAAAACGTTCAGTTTCTTATCGCCGTATTGGCTCGTTATCAAGACAAGGTATTCGATCTCAAAATCAGGGCTGGCAAGAAGTGAAAAGTAATCTTTGAGGGAATCATCGATGGCGATCGCAGCCGGAAGCACCAACGACGATTTGCTTTTACCCGACTCCGGAAAAAACAAAAGAAGTTTACCGTCCTTATCAAAAATCTGGACGTTCTCAAAAGCCGCATCCACGGCGTAAAGCCTTGACTCCTTATCGATGGCGATGCCCTTGGGCCTCGCAAACTGGCCCAAAGAATCACCATGCCCGCCGACGCTCCTTAAGAAATCGCCCGTGGGGCCATAAACCTGGATGTGAAACCCTCCCGTGTCGGAAACATAAATATTCCCGTCCTTATCCGCGGCCAGATTCGTCGGAGAAAAGAGCTTTGCCGCATCCGCGCTTCCTTCCGCAGGAAGGCTTCGCAAATACGTCCGATCCTTTACACTGTAAACCTTGACCGAGTGTGATTGAAGATCAGAAATAAAGACTTGCCCTCTGTTGATCAACACACCTACCGGCTTGAATTCCAAATGGCTGCCGATCACCCCTACGCAATCTCCTTTTTTGTCAAAAATCACCACCTGTCCCCGTCGGGAATCGGTCACATACATATTGTCATCATCGTCAAAATCAAGGGTAATGGGCGCCACAAGTTGGGCATCATCCTGAGGCTTAAAATATTCAAATTTTCTCGTCTGAAAATTCAGGATATCGATTCCGCCGTGCGCCGCATCGCAAATATAGATCTTGCCTTTATGAACCGTGACGCCATAAGGCTTCACAATCGGTTTGGTCTTTTTATTATCGCCAACAATGAACTTTCGAAACGAACTCGTCGGTTTTTCAAAATCATCGGAAGAAGAAAAGCTGGATAGGTATTGCAGGCGGGGTTCGTCGGGCACCGGAGGGAAAAATTCCGGATTGACCCTGGAGGCTTGCGGTTTTTCTTTGGCCTCAGAAATTGTGCAGCAGCAACAAGTCAAGACAATCAACGTCAAAGATGTTAAAGTTAATTTCATAAAAGCCTTATTTATTGTGACAGGTCAGGCAAAGCGCGCTGCCCTCGTTATTGACAACGAGAAGCTTTGGCGACGTCGGCGCATCGCCTTTATTGTTATGGACATCGTGACATGAGCCGCACTCAAGCTTATTGTCGATGAGCATTCCTTGAGCAATTGTTTTGCCTCCTAAAGAAGGAACCGTTTGGACGGTCGGATCAAAAAGTGTGCCGTCGGCTGTTGCCAAGTCCGAATCATACGTAAAAGAGACAGGGTGATCATTGGAAATATCCGTGCCAAGATTGGCGGATCCGGTTATCGTGGTATCTGTCGTGCCGGAAGGATCCAGCCCTAACGTGCCGTCGTGGCAACTTAAACATGTCTTGGATGACGCGCTGGGTTGTCCGACTGTGGCCTCCAAACTCGGGCTTGAATAAATCGTGAATGTCGAGGTTGTGATCGCGTGATTCCAGAGCGGCGCAATGGTGCTGATCGCATTATGCGGGGCATGGCAGACAAGGCATATTTCACCGCTAGGATTCCAGGATTCGGATGAAAAATCATGCTGTGACCCGGTAATCGCGGCAAACGATTTCAGAGCGAAAATAAAACCAAAAACCGCTAAAACCATTAAACTCATTGCTATTTTTCTTACCATGTTCTCCTCCTTGTTTGGCATAACTTTTTTTATTTTTTTTCAAACGCCGGCGTAAACTTAACCGGGCGTTTAAATAATTTTGATGGATTCTTCAAATTCCATCACTTTTGCTAAAGAATTTTTTGATACCTTAAGATAGAATTCGTCAACTTTCTTGGCAATAATCGCTTCGACCTGGCTGATGGATTCGCTGCGCTTTTCGATATTATCCTCGCGGACCCTTTTCAAATCGTCGATGGCCATCAGAGTGATATTCTCAAGAGACGAAACTTCCGGATTAATATTGCGCGGCATGGAGATATCAATGAAAACCAACGGCGCTTGCTGTCGCTCACCCATCACCTTTTCGACAAGTCCTTTTTCAATGAGATAGTTCGGACAGCCCGTGGCGCAAATACAAACGTCCACCTTTTTTAAGATCTCTTTGATTTCCCAAAAAGATACGGCAATCCCCCCGGCCTCCCGGGCCAGAGATTGGGAATGCTCCAAAGTCCGATTCATGATGTAAATCGCATCCATTCCCTTTTTTTTCAAATAACCGACGGCCAGATGGCTCATTTTTCCTACTCCGATAATCAAGGCCGACCGGTTTTTGAGCGTTTTTAAAATTTTATCAGCCATGGCTACCGCGGCCCAGCTCACGGAAGAGCCTCCACAGTTGATTTGGGTTTCATTCCGCGCCTTTTTTCCTGTACGGATGGCGATATGGGAAAGGATGTTGAACTCTTTTGACAGCGTGCCCTTTTTACGGGAAAGCGCCACAGCCTCTTTGAGTTGTCCCAAAATTTGCCGTTCTCCCAAAATCAGCGAATCAAGGCCGGAGGAAACCCGCAAAAGATGCGATACAGCCTTCTGGCCATGATAGACATAAAAATGTTTTTTAAAATTGAGATTAAAAGGGAGCTTCTTGATGCTGAACATTTTTTTTAGAAGCAATTCCGGGTCGGCATCGATGACATTGGCATATATTTCTGTGCGATTACAGGTGGAAAGAACAATGGCCTCGGCAACAGAAGGGTCATTTTTAAGTTCGCTTAAAAGAAGTTCCCGTTCCGGGCCTCTGAGATACAGGGCCTCCCTGACTTCAATGGGGGCAGTTGTGTGATTTAAGCCGACAACAAGGGTGTGCATCATAATTTGTTCTAATGGACGCGCTAGTCTACTTTTTTAACAGATGATAAAATGTAAAATATTTTCATTGATAAGTAAAGTTTGATTTTGTTATAATACTGATAAGTTTTAGTTATGTATGGAGCCAGGCCATGATCAATCTCTTCTTCCTTAAAACATTTGTCGATATAGCCAAAATGGGGTCCTTTCGCGCTGCGGCTTTTAAAAATAACATCACCCAGCCTGCCGTCACCCAACACATCCGCCGCCTGGAAAATGAGCTGGGATGCAAGCTCTTTGAGCGGGAAAATAAAAAGGTGACTTTGACGTCTTCTGGAAAGACTTTTTTGGTTTACGCCGAAAATATTTTGAAACAATACGAAGAGGCGAAGGCGCAGTTAAGCGCGGTCGGTAAGCGGTTTTTAGGCGTCATCAAGATTGCCACCATCTACAGTATCGGGTTGTATGAATTGAAGTCCATCGTCAAAAATTACCTTAAGAAATTCCCAATGGTGGAAATTCACCTCGAATACCATCCCGTCAACAAAATCTACGAAATGGTCGCCAATCGGCTGGTTGATTTCGGATTTGTTGCCTATCCGCAAAGAAGACAAGAAATCATAACGGAGGTATTCGCCGAAGAAGAATTGGTTGTGGTGCAGTCAAGGCATCATCCCGTTCTTAAAAAAAGAACGTCTCAGTTGAAAGACTTGAATAACGTCAGATTTGTTGCTTTTGCCATCGATACCCCTACTCGACGAGCTATTGACAACTTTTTGCAAGACAAGGGAGTCTATCCGAATATTGTCAACGAATACGACAACATCGAAACTTTAAAAAGTGCCATTGAATTAGGAATCGGCTGTTCCATCATCCCCAAAGATACTTTGACGCAAGAAACAAAAACCCGTTCCTTAGAAATTATTTCCGTTAAGGAGCTGAATTTAATGCGCCCCTTGGGAATCCTTTACCCAAAAGGAAAGGTCTTTAACGCCACCACTCAGGCCTTCCACGATATAGTCTTCGATACTCAAAAAACCTACGATATTTAGCAAAAAAGATTCGCGCAGAATGTTCAGAAAAATGGCGTCAGATTTATGTCGATGACTCATCAAAATTGGTAGTCATTGAGGGCTTGGCGGGATAAACCAAAAACCCTGCTTCTCTCGACTTGTCTGCCGACAGGCAGGCGAGAAACAGGGTTTTATATTGGTTGCGGGGCTGGGATTTGAACCCAGGACCTTCAGGTTATGAGCCTGACGAGCTACCGAGCTGCTCTACCCCGCGAGCTTTTGTTTAACTTCCTGCGAGCGGGCCCGTCATCGTCGCGTCAATCGTTGAGGGCCCCACGTTATCGAAACTGCTCTAATCTATTTTTTGGAAAACCCGCAATGAGATCCCGCTTTAACTTTCCACCTTCATATGACTTTAAGAAACTTTCTCTTCTTCGAGCTTCAAGCGACGTAAGATACTCTTCAAAATAAACAAGTTCAAAAGGCTTTCGCTTCTGGGTTGATTTTACTTTGCCGCTATTGTGAGCTTTTATTCTTTCTTCAAGATCAGAAGTACAACCCGTATAAAGATTATCATCTTTTAAGCTTTGAAGAATATACACAAAATACACAGCTAATTTATCGCCCTCTTGAGTAACCTTAATTCCAGGTCTCGGCCTACGGCCTCGACTGCTCTACCCCGCGATATTTTGCGCTTTGCTATCGCTCAACTACTTTTCGGGATTTTTTTGAAACCACCTTATTCTGCGTCACCGGCGCCAATTTGTAAACCACTTCCCCTTCGCGCGCCAGGCCCATCTTTTCCCGGGCCACCTTCTCTAAATAAACGGGATCTTCCTCAAGCCGCTTTTTTTCCCGCGCAAGCAAAGCGGTGTCTTTTTTAATGAGCTCAATCTGCTTGGTGTATCCGGAATTCTTCTGTTCCAAATCCTGCCATCTTTGATACGACGGCAGAAACAACATCAAGACCGCGGAGGTAAGAATAAAAAGCCAAATCGCATTTCTGATCATGCCTTACATCTTGCCCCAGAATTTGAGGTAGTCCTTCGCGATGCTCAGGACGGGCCCTTTGTGGGGCCCATTTCTACCAAATCTTGCCCCACAAAGGGCCCGCATAAACAGCTTTTTTCCCTAATTCTTCTTCGATACGTAAAAGTTCGTTATATTTAGCAATACGGTCCGTGCGCGACAACGACCCTGTTTTGATTTGCCCGACGTTTGTGGCAACCGCCAAATGGCTGATCGTTGTATCTTCTGTTTCGCCGGAGCGATGAGAAATAATCGATGTATATTTATTCTTTTTTGCCAATGCAATCGCCGCCAATGTTTCGGATAAACTTCCAATTTGATTAACCTTAACTAAAATTGAATTGCCAACCTCACGGTCAATGCCTTCCTGCAAGCGTTTGACATTGGTAACAAACAAATCATCGCCGACAAGCTGGACTTTGGCGCTTAAACGTTCTGTAAGCTTTTTCCAACCATCCCAATCATTTTCCTGCAGGCCGTCTTCGATGGAAACAACCGGATATTTGCCAATCATATCGGCGTAAACGTTGATCATGTCATCCGAGGAAACATCCTGCCCGTTGTAGCTGTATTTGCCATTTTCAAAAAATGACGATGCAGCCGCGTCAAGGGCGATAAAAATATCTTTGCCGGGCTTATAGCCTGCTTTTTCAATAGCCTCAATAATAACAGCAATTCCTTCTTCATTAGATTTAAGATTCGGGGCAAATCCCCCTTCATCACCAACAGAGGTGGCAAGATTACGGTCATGCAAAATCTTTTTGAGCGTGTGAAAGACCTCCGTCGCCATACGAAGCGCCTCGCTAAAGCTCGGCGCCCCAATCGGGGCAATCATAAATTCCTGAACATCCAAATTATTATCGGCATGAACGCCGCCGTTGATAATATTCATGAGGGGAACGGGAAGGACTTTGGCCTTGCTGCCGCCTAAATACTTATAAAGGGAAACCTTTTTTTGGTTAGCATCGGCTTTGGCAACCGCCATGGAAACGCCCAGAATCGCGTTCGCCCCCAAACGGCCTTTGTTTTCCGTGCCGTCGAGCTTGAGGATAATCTCGTCGATTTTCTTAAAATCAGCGTCTTTGCCTTTAATCGCTTTGGCAATAATTGTATTGACGTGACTGACAGCTTTGGTAACGCCTTTCCCTAAGTAACGGCTTTTGTCGCCGTCACGAAGCTCAATGGCTTCATGTTCACCGGTGGAGGCGCCCGATGGAACCGCGGCGCGCCCTAAAACACCATTGGCGAGAATAACATCAACTTCAACGGTTGGGTTTCCCCTGGAATCGAGGATTTGGCGGGCTTTGACTTGTTTAATTTTAGCCATGACTTTGAAATCCTTTTAAAAAATTTTTGAAAAAGAGAACGACAAATATTTTTCCTTCACGATGATGCGGTAAAATATCATAGTTTGATTTTAAAGTCAAGAATTATCCCCCCGTCGGAAAGAAAAAAGATAAACAAGTTGATCTTTTGCCCTATAAAATGCGACATCCCCAATTGACGATGGCAAATCGATATGCTATCCTCATCTTGCTTAAATAAACTATGCCTTTTAACCCTCCAAATATTTCACTCACCTATGTTTAATAAAATTATTATCTATCTTCGCCTCAACTGGGTCAAAATCCTCATCATCGGGTCTTTGCTTGGCCTGACACTCCTTATTATTGCCATGAGCTATTTTGGATTCGACAGCTTTCAGCGCATGGAATCCTACAGCAAGCGTCAAATCATGGCGCAAACCGGCGTTTACCTTGTGATTTTTCTCATCGGCGGCGTTGTCCAGTCTTTTATCTTTGCCTTCGTCAATATGTATTTTGTCGCCGGCGGCGGCTTTGCCAAAATGGGGCAGGACAGAATTAAAAGCGCCAGGGTTAATGTCAAGTGGGCTGACGTCATTGGCATGGACAGCGTTAAAAAAGAGGCATGGGAACTCGTTAAACTTCTTAAGGACCGTCATTTTCTTAAAACCATCGGCGGAAAAATCATTAAGGGCACTTTGCTCGTCGGGCCCCCGGGCTGCGGGAAAACTTACCTCGCGAAAGCCATCGCCACCGAGGCCGGCTTGCCTTTTTTGCAAGCCGTGGGAAGCGAATTTGTCGGAATTTTTATCGGATTAGGTTCACAAAGGATTAAAACCCTTTTTAAAGAGGCGCGTGCCCTGGCTGAACTTGAAGGCGGGTGCATTATCTTCATTGATGAAATTGATTCCTTCGCGCGGCCGCGCACCGCTGATCGAGGATTTGGCGGATCGATGGATCATAACGCGACCGTCAATCAATTTTTAACCGAACTCGACGGGCTGCGGCAAAAAGAAAATAATATCGTTGTCCTGGCCGCCACCAACGTCGCGGAAGATGAATTGGACCCGGCGATCATGCGTTCCGGACGCTTCGACCGCAAGCTTTTCGTGGGGCGCCCCAATCTTTCTGAGCGCAAAGAAATTTTTAAATTTTATCTGTCCCATATTAAAACCGACGAAAGCGTAAATGTTGATATTTTGGCCCGCAAAACCCTTTGGTTCTCGCCGGCGGATATTGAAAATATGGTGCGCGAAGGCAGTATTGTCACCGCCCGCGAAAGCCGCGATGCCGTCACGATGAAAGATTTCTCGGTCGCTTATGACCGCGTTATTTTCGGGCTTAAATCCAATATCCAGCTTAATGATAATGAAAAGCTCTGGGTCGCCTATCATGAATCGGGGCACGCGATTATCAATTATCTTCTCCATCCCACCGACGATGTTATTAAAGCGACCATTGTTCCGCACAAAGGATCGCTGGGCTCGATTAGCCCGCGCCCGCGTGAGGAAACCTACATCCATGACAAACATTATTGGCTGGCCGAAATCAAGGTGTGTTTGGCCAGTTATGCCGCCGAGATGATTAAGTTTGGAAAAACCGGAAGCGGGGTCAGCGGGGATTTTCGCCACGCAATGTCCTGCGCGCGCGACATGGTGTGGCGCTGGGGTATGGGGCCCTCGGGGCTTGTGGGCGATTTACATATGCAGGCCGAAGCCGGTTCTTTTTTGCCTCCCACCCTTTCTGAAAAGACGAAGGAAATCTTGGACGCGGACGTGCAAAAAATTTTACAGGATTGTTTAAAAGACGCCACCCAAATCCTCACGCAAAACAAAGAGCTTCTCGATTATTTTGCCCAGGAACTCCTTAAAAAAGAAGAGCTTGAATACGACGAGATTGAAGCGATTTTTAACAAATTCAACCTCAAGCCTGTTTCGCGGGTCATTTCCAGTTCTTAATTCTTTATGGCGAAATTTTTAAAACGTTGTGCTGCAGCTTGCCTTGTTCTTTTTTGCGCGGCAAGCTGCAGCACAAAAGAAACTCCCTATTCCCCTTCTCAAGCCGATCAGGAATTTCTAAAAACCCTGCGCGAGGAATCCAAAGCCGAAGCCATCGTCAATCGCATCGGCCAAACCCTTTGGATTTATATCCCTCAAAAACAAAATATCCTTGCCTTTAAAGCTGTTGAGAAAAACTCCGAAGATTCAGCGCCAAAACAAAGAAAATTCTCGATTCAATATCTCAAAAGCGCGTTTCAAGACAAAACGTTGACGATCGAATACGATATCATCCTTTCTATAAAATCGCTTCCCGACGACAAAAATCTCAAGACCGACTATACCGAAGAGTTCAGCCCTCTTTATCGCGGCGCTTACGCCGCCATCTTGCGCTCTTATTCCAGCAGTCAAAATCCTCCTCTTTTTATCGTCCTTATTTTTGCCGATATCCAAAACGGGATATTTGTCCAAAATACATTCTATCTCGATGATTTTAAGCAGTATCAGGAATCGATTTTACCTTACGAGGAATACGTCCAGCGGGTTTTAAGCGAGACAAAAGGCGACACAAAGCTCATCGGCGATGAAACAGGCGCGTCGCTTGTGCCGCAGGAGGTTTTGTGGGGGGATTTCCTGGCTAAACAAATCACCAACCGCATTGAGTATAAATATTATCGAAGCGACTTTGAGCCCGGCGATGACGCGCAAACAGAAATCTTGAATATCGCCAGAGAAACGCTGGATGCCTACTCTTTTAAAGATTTTAGCGCTGTCGAACTACGTGACGTCAGAAGCGGCGTAACCCGCAGTTTTGGACAGGATGTGTTAGCAGGATTTCCCGACGCTAAATTCTAAACAACTTTTCTTCCTCGAATTTTTAATTTCCCACCGACAAAAAGGCTGACCGCTTGAGGATAAAGGCGGTGCTCGGCTTTGTGGATTTTCTTTTCCAGCGTTTTCAATGTATCGCTGGGGCTCACGCGCACTTCCTGTTGCAAAACAATCGGCCCATGGTCCACTTTCTCGTCGACAAAATGAACAGTCACACCGGTTATTTTGACGCCGTATTCAAATGCATCTTTGATCGCGTGCGCCCCACGAAACGCGGGTAGAAGCGCGGGATGGATGTTGAGGATTTTGTGAGGGTACTCCCGGATAAAATATCCGCTTAAAATCCGCATAAAACCGGCGAGGACAATAAAATCAATTTTTGCCCGCCTTAAATGCGCGGCAACTTCTTTATCAAAGCTTTCTCTGTCTGGAAAATTTTTGGGTTCAACGACAAGCGTCGGGATGCCGGCGCGTCTCGCGCGCTTTAAAGCAAAGGCGTTCGGGTTATCCGAAACCACAACCGCTAAATTGGCTTTAATCTTTTTCTTCTTGATGGCGTCAATCATCGCCTGCAGATTCGATCCATTTCCAGAAGCAAAAACCGTGAAATTCATTTCACGCGCCTTTCTCCAAAATCACCTCACGGCGATTGTACCGTAACAAACCAAAAAATCCCACACCCATAAAAACAACGCCCACTGTCATTAAAATCCAAAATCGATCCACAAATTCGGCCACAAGCGAACTTAAAAGCATCGCCGAAAGAAACGCGAAATGGACAACCACCTCAAGAGCGCTGAATACTTTCCCGCGCATATTGCTGTCGCTGACCTCATGAACAATCGTATTGGAGGCAATCACAATGGGCCCGACAATCATCCCCAAAAGAAAAGAAAGCGCGATTCCCGTCGGCAAATGTGCCGCCTGATGAAGCGCCCCGGCGAAAACCAAAACCGCGGCCCCTCCCAGAATCAAACAAAGAAAGATGGTTTGAAACCGCGATGTCTTCCCGCCCCAACGTCCGTAAACTAAAGAACCCAGCAAAAGCCCCAACCCCAAAGACACCGCCAGGATCCCCAAATCCTTTGTGACGCTATGAAAAACTTCCTGGATGAAAACAATAATCACAACATAAATCGCCCCCGCCGCGGCAAAAAGAGTGAAAAGAAGGCTCATGATAAAACGGATTTCCCGCTTCTTGATTAAATAGGTAACTCCGTCTTTGATTTCCTCAACGACGGATTTCTTGATGGAGGAAAGCATGTCCCGGCCGGCATGGATAAATGTTGAGGGCCAAAGATGAAACTTCATCTGCCGCGTCATCGAAAAAACAAGAGAGCCGGAAATAAAAAATGTCGCGGCATCACAGATAAAACCTCCCTTGGCTCCGAATTTCTCGACGATAAATCCGCCCAAGGCGCATCCTAAGGTGAAAGCAATCATCCCGGTCGTTGATACCAAAGAATTGGCCATGAGGAGATCTTTTTCGTGTACCAAATCCGGGATAATCGACATCTTGGCGGGGACATAAAACCGGCTTAAACAAAACACCAGAAAAACTACAATATAAATCGGGATCATGGATCCGCGCGCCATAAAAACAAAGGGAATGGACAAGACCAAAAGCCCGCGTAAAAAATCGCAAACGAAAAGTGTCGTACGCCTGTCCCATCGGTCAACATAAACTCCCGCGATGGGCCCGACGATAAAAACAGGGATAATGCTAAATGACAACAATTTGGCTAATTCAAAAGCGGAGCCCGGCGTGCGCCCGGCAATAAGCCCAATCAGCGCCATTTGATTAATGCGGTCGCCAAACTGCGAGATGACCTGCGCCGTCCATAGGCGTAAAAAATTTTTATTTTTAAAGCTATCGAGGTGTTTACTCATGGTTTACTTCTTTGTAGATTATTGAAAAGGAGTTCAGCGGTTATTATATCATTGCGCCTTATTTTTATCCCCCATCTTCTCATGAATCACATCCAAATAAGATTGAAGGGCCAATGTTGTTTTTTCGTCACTTTTATTAAAAGCGATGAGTTTTTCAAAATAAAGGGCTGCCTCCGGCAGCCTGTCTAATATCGTGTAACTTGTCACAAGATTAAAACAGGCGTTTTCTAAAAAGGGGTCAATCTCAACGGCCCGATGGTATTCTTCAATCGCCTCGTCAATTCTTTGCGATTTTGAAAAAATAACGCCCAAGCTATAATGCATCCGGGCATTGGAAGGATCTTCGGCAAGACGCTTTTTGTATTTTTCCACCAAAATGACGTACGTCAAACGTAAATTATTTTCAAGAAGCTCTCGGTATTTTCCGGAATCAACAACTTTTTCATACTCCTCTACCCCTTCGTTAAAACGGCCCTGATCGCACAAAACCTTTCCCAAGGAAATGCGGGCGAAGGGATCAAAGGGATTTTGATTAAGGGATTTTCGAAAATGCCATTCGGCCTCTTTAAAAAGCCTTTTTTGCGCGTAGGATAGCCCTAAGGAATTGTTGATCCGGATATTGTCCGGACGGTATTTCAAGGTTTCTTGAAACATGGACATTTCATTGGCCGCGTAAATGTTTTGTTGAACCAACAGGCAAAAGAAAAAAAGGTATAGCCCCGCGGCGGCCGCCCGGAAAATATTTTTTGAAAAAAGGCCGCGCTCAACACGCGCGCGATAAAACCATTGGAATAAAAGGGCAAGCAACGCGCACGCCGCTATGGATGGGCCGTAAAGAAAATGCTCCGCCATTGACAAATAACCAGCCTGCACACTAATTGGGAAAATCTGCGACACCGGAAGAAGGCCGATAAAAAACCACGCGATGAAAAAAATAATCTCGGGCCTCACTTTTTTCCAAAGCCGCAACAAAAGTATTCCGCTTAAAATCCACACCGCCAATGTGAAAAGCGCCTCGGGATCAAAAAAGCTCTTTAAAAGAGCAATCGATCGGTCAAAGTGTAAATCAACCGGAAAGATTAAAATCCGGATATCCACAAGAACCGCCCGCAAAAATGTGATAAAGGACAACGTTGCATCTTTTGGTGAATCCCATTGATAAATTTCTGTAATCCCCAGAAATTTTCTTAGCGCAACGTAGCATAAAATAACGGTGAAAAATGGAAGCAGAGCAAAGAGGGCTTTTGATATCCTGCGACTGGATTTTTCCCCAAGGAAAAATTGATAGGCGAAAACAATGGCCGGAAGAATTACGGCGGATTCTTTGCACAGCAAGGACAAAGCAAAGAAGAAAATGGATGCCGCGTAAAATATTTTCTGCCGAGGCGACTTTGAAGACAGGCAAAAAAACAAAAACGCGCCCAATTGAAAAAATACAGCCAGCACAACCGCCCGCCCGGAAATATTCGACACCGCCTCCCAATGCACGGGATGCACGGCAAATAAAAGCGATGTAAAAGCCCCCATCATTTTATTTTGAAAGATAATCGTGATGATAAAGAAAATGAGGACAGCGTTAAAGATGTGCAGTAGGACATTATCTAGATTGTAAAAGAAAGGGTTGAGCCCAAAAAAACGGTGTTCCAGCATGAAGCTTAAAGAAACAAGCGGGCGATAATACGAGCGGTCATTAAAGAATCCCGCTCGGAATATCTCTTTGAGGTGAGAAAGGTCTTTGATTTCATCATTGTTGACGATGGAAAACTGGTCGTCCATCGTCTTAAAACCGCCCGGCATCATAAATGAATAAGCCGTTAGTGCCAAAATAGCAACGAGGAGAATGGTAAAAAATGTTAGGGAGGGAAAACGCCCTGCGGGAGCTTGTTGACTAGTCATTCGCGGTTCAGCTAATAGAAATGGGTGAGTTGGTGTATGGGTCGATTCAATGCTTTTAAAAAGCTGGCGAGAGGAATTGCACCTCCGACCTGCGGTTTACGAAACCGCTGCTCTACTAACTGAGCTACGCCAGCATAATACGATCCTGCCGATACGCTTCCAGCCCACAAATCCAAGCGCTTTCCGCTTAATGGCTAAAGGTATTTTTTAATGCGGCTTTTCAGCGTTTTTTGAAAACCAACGAAAACCCGTAAAGGACCGTTGTCACGACCACGAGCATTCTGATTCCGGTAATAAATGCAAGCACCTCCAAAAGCCCGCCGGCAACGGCGCCAATCAAATTTGAGCCAAAGGCCAGGCTTCTGTTTGGGCATTTGACAAAGCTAACGGCAAAAATAATCCCGGCAAAAAATATCGGGAGATTGAGCATAATACTTGCCAAAAAAGATTTCAACCAATAATTAAAAATATTGTAAGCGCCAAGCGGAATAAAAAAATTCACCAGAAGGCTCAAAAACAAAAGGGCATACGCCCAGCGCACGTCTTTTATCTTAAGGCGCTGGACGCAAAAATTGGCCATCAGAATCAAAAACAAAATCATGGAGATGTTAATCGAATTGACGATCCATGTCATCCCAAAGAGCAAAGATGTTTTATTGATATTTTGAAATTCCAGCAAAAGAAAGGCCGCCCCCAAAAAAAAGAAATGCAGCTCCAGGCGCCCTTTTTTCCCTAATAAAAATCCTTTGCCGATGAGAAAAAGAGCAACAATCACCGCGATCACGCAAAGATACATATCGGGAATCTTCCTGCTTCGTAAATAAAGATAGGGCCAATCATCGGTTGTATTGCCCTTTCCTACTTTGTAATTCACGAGATTTTGAGAGACATACTCCTCAATGACCGGGTCGTTATTCTTGACAAGATCAATGACATGCCTTCTGTCATGCCCCGATATCATCATCACGGGCCCCAACCCTTCATTGGCTCCGACGGAAATGACGATCGGGTCCCATCCAAAGGTTTCTTTGATAACATTTCGAATCCGTTCAGCCACCCAATAACGCTGCACCCAATATGTGATAACAAAAACCCCGTCTTTATTCAGAAGCTCTTTGGCTTCTTGAAAACTTTCCTTAGTATAAACATACTGATCCATGCGAATACTGCTCATCGCCGACGATTGGGAATGGGCATCCAATAACCCAAAATAAACGATGTCATATCGATTTTTTGTTTTCTTAAGAAAGGCCCGGGCATCATCAACAAAAACCCGTACACGGGAATCAGAATACGGTTGCTCGGGATGATACCGCACGCCCAACTGATATATGCTCGGGTCAATTTCAACAACATCAATACGTTTCAGGCCGGCTCGAAGGGCGCCGGCGGCATCATTTCCGGCGCCACCACCTAGAATCAGGACGGATTGAGCGTCTTTTTTGAGATGATACGGCAAATTAAATTTGTTTAATTTTCCCGTCGGTTGGCCGCTATAGACAGGATGATGAAGATAATCCTGAGCGACGCGGATAAAGGGATCAGACAGATTCAATAAATCGATAAAGCCAACATCATTAACCTGCATCTGATATCCGGAAAAATTGATTGTCTCAAAGGGATCTTTGTTAAACCGGCCGTAGGGGGACAACGTCAGTTTTTGATACGGAGACCATACCGTCATTCCGTGCGCCATCTTGTTTTTGTAAATGAGGGAAGATTGCGAAATCATTAATCCCACAGCTGACAAACTTATAATGAAAGCCACGGCCGTCCAAAATCTTTGGTTCGAAAGAAAATTGGCCCACCCGCCGGAAAAATCCGCCTCTTGTCGCGGCAAACAGGCCACCAAAATCCCAATGAGAGCGATGCCCAAAATCCACCAAACCCACGGAGGCGTATAGAAAAAAGACAGCGCGTTAAAGCACCATATCCCCAAGATGCTGGCGGCGATATTGATAGAATATGCCTTCATGGGGTTTTCGCATTTTTCAAGAATTTGGCCCAGGATTTGGCCGAAAGGAACAAAGATCATGAGAACGCAAGAAAAGATAACCATCGTGGCCAAAAATCCGACCACCTGCATGAACAGCAGATGATTGATCGTGGGCTGATTTAAAATAGCGGCATCGCCAAAGGAGGATAAGAAAATCGGGACACTTCGAAAAAGATGCAGCGACTGACCTTGAAAGTCAATTTTGATCGGCAGGACAATGAGAAAAATAATCAGGCCCAGCATGAGCAAAGAAATCTGCGGCCGGATTTTTTTCTCACAAAGATAGCACCCCAGCCCGCCGCCAATGAAACAGGCTAAAAGAACCAGGTTCTGAAAATAAGCAAAAATCCTGATTTCCGTCGATATCCAGCGAATTAAGGCAAGCTCAAGAAAAAGGATGAGAAAACTGTCCACAAAAAGGATAATATTTCTTTTCTGGCCTGTCATTGGATAAAAAACCCGTTTGAAATATTTAAAATGCAGAGTGTATCCGGAGAAATTGGGGTGAGAACATTCAAGCTATCGGACCTCGTGGGTATGGAGGAAAATGCCGAGGGCCAGACTTGCACTGGCGACGCCAGGCTTTTCAGGCCTGCGCTCTACTACCTGAGCTACCTCGGCAATATTTTCGTATAACTTGTCAACCTGCTCCGACGTTTCGCCGAAGGCGAAAGTCGGAGTCCCAACGGAGCATGAAATGCGAACGTTGGGAAGCTACCTCGGCAAAAACAAGAGCCACATTCTAACAAAGTTTTTTAAGATGTCAACCAGCGAGCATGGGCGAAAAGTATCCGCACTATCCTTTCAACCCTTAATCTTTAACCCTATTCATAATTTTGATGTAAATATTTTGGGCAGTCGCGATATTGGGGAAAAGGGCCTTGCGGGCTTTGACCTTTAAACGGACCGTCGATGACGTGATTTGCGATACTGTAATCATCACTTTAGTCGTATTGATGGTCGCTGAAACTTTTCCAAGCTCATGACTTTTACTGGTCACCGCCCCCATAATAGAAACAATATCAACGGCGGCTTCCCAGACGTCTTCAAAATCCGCTTCGCTCTCCCCTTGAATAGTATCCTGGCTGACGGCATACCCGCCGGCCGCCGCCGCGCCTCCCAAAACTAAATAAAAACATCCGCTCAAAGACAAGCTAAATGAAATGAGAAACACAGCGCACAAAATGTTTCTTATTTTTTTGCGAGTCTTTTTCATAACTTTACTTAAGCGTCCTTAATGCGCATTTGCGAAAATGACCGGACGACAAAAACAAGCGCCGCGATGAAAAACGCGACCGCCAGCGTCAAGCTTGTTCCGCGATTCAATTCAATGGCCAGCTCAATGGCCAACAGCCCAAAAAGGGTTGTGAACTTAATCGTAGGATTCATCGCCACAGAAGAGGTATCTTTAAACGGATCTCCGACGATATCTCCCACAACCGTTGCCGCGTGAAGCTCTGTTCCTTTTTCTTTAAGCTCGACCTCCACCAATTTTTTGGCGTTATCCCACGCGCCGCCGGCATTGGCCATAAAAATAGCCTGAAACAGCCCAAAGATAGCAATCGAAATCAAATACCCGATAAAGAAATACGAATCGAGGCAGGCAAAAGCCAGCGTGCTAAAGAAAATCGTCAAAAAAAGGTTGATCATCCCCTTTTGCGCGAACTTTGTGCAAATCTCAACGACCTTCTTGCTGTCCGCCATCGAGGCTTTTTCAATACCCTCAAGCTTGATATTCGCTTTGATAAACTCGACCGCGTGATACGCACCGGCCACAACAGCTTGAATGGAAGCGCCCGTAAACCAATAAATCACCGTTCCGCCTGTAATCAAACCCAATAAAAACGGCGGATAAAGAATGGACAGCTTATCGATATGTTCCGTCAGCCCGGCTGTCAAAATGAAAATGATTGAGAAAATCATTGTCGTTGCGCCGACAACCGCCGTGCCGATGAGAACCGGCTTGGCGGTCGCTTTAAAGGTATTGCCCGCCCCGTCGTTAGCCTCCAGATAATTTTTCGCGTTTTCAAAATCCGGATCAAAGCCAAAATCCTTCTTAATTTCTTCCCGGATTCCGGGAATCTTTTCAATCAACGACAATTCATAAATGGACTGCGCGTTGTCCGCGACAGGCCCATAGGAGTCAACCGCGATCGTGACCGGCCCCATCCCTAAAAATCCGAAGGCCACAAGGCCAAAGGCAAAAACAGAGGGCGCAATCATCAGCGCCCCCAGCCCCATCGTGCTCACCCCGTAGGCCATGGCCATGAGGGCAATAATCGCCAATCCCATCCAATAGGCGCTAAAATTTCCGGCCGTCAAACCTGCTAAGATATTCAAGGACGCCCCGCCTTTTTTTGACGAGTGGAGGATGTTTTGGACAAACGCCGATTCCGTCGAGGTAAAGATGCGGACAATCTCCGGAATAACCGCGCCTGCAATCGTCCCACAGGTAATAATGGAAGCCAGCTTCCACCAAATCGTCCCATCTCCTAAGTTAGCAATGAGAAGATACGAGGCAAGATATGTGAAGACGACAGAAACACCCGATGTCATCCAAACCAATGACGTCAAAGGCGCCTCAAAGTTCATTTGCTTGGCGCTGCCGTATTTTATTTTAGCCAGGATATCGTTAAGCCAGTAAGATGCGCCGCTGGCAATAATCATGACAAGGCGCATAATAAAAATCCACACAAGAAGCTGGGCTTGAAGAGTTACATCATGAACAGCCAACAAAATAAAAGAAATAAGGGCAACGCCCGTCACGCCATAAGTTTCAAAACCATCGGCTGTCGGCCCAACGGAATCGCCGGCATTGTCGCCGGTGCAATCGGCAATAACGCCGGGATTGCGCGCGTCGTCTTCTTTAATGTTAAAGACGATTTTCATTAAATCCGATCCAATATCCGCGATTTTTGTAAAAATGCCGCCGGCAATTCTTAAAACAGAGGCGCCCAGTGATTCGCCAATGGCAAACCCGATAAAACACGGGCCCGCGTATGTCGGGTCAATAAAAAGCAAAATACAAAGCATGACAAAAAGTTCAATGCTGATGAGAAGCATACCAATGCTCATCCCCGCCTGCAGCGGGATGGCATAGATGAGAAACGGCTTTCCTTTTAAACTGGCGAAGGCCGATCGGGAATTGGCCATCGTGTTAATCCGCATCCCAAACCACGCCACCGAATAACTTCCGGCAATCCCGATTAAACTGCAGATGAGAATAAGGGCAACCTTGCCGAATTCGAAATGCCGCAGCCAGCCGAAATACGCGATGATGATGATGCCAACCAGCGCCTCTAAGATGAGAATGAATTTTCCCTGCGTCAAAAGGTAGGTCTTGCAGGTTTCATAAATCAACTCCGAAATATCCGACATCGACCGGTGGACCTGCATGCGCTTAACCTGCAGAAACTGCACGAATCCAAAAAGAAATCCAAAGATACAAATACTCATGCCCCACAACAGAAGCGTTTTTCCGTCGGTATTAAGAAAAGTAACCGAACTCAAGTCAGGGATGATTAAATCTGCCTCGCCGGCAAAAGCGGGAAGGGCCAAAAAGAAAAATACAGCGGCTATCAGTAATTTATGAATCATGGCATTTACTCCTTTTTAAAAAATGCGAAATGAAATACGCTAAGCACGACCGCAACTTATTGAGCTTTGCACAACCAATTGCATTAAATCCGGGAAAACAAAGCGAAATATTGACCTCCTTATTGCCATTGGCAAAGAAAAAGTCAATAACACTCAATGGCCTTTGCTTGGGCCCTTGCCATGATTGGCCTTCTTGGAGCGCCACTTTAATTTGCCTTTTCTTTTCTTTTTGCTCATGAGAACCTTTCTCCTCTCTCCCCCAAATTATTCTGCGTTATAACTTCTTAAGATCGCATCTACAGCCCTTAAATGACGGCTGATCGCATAAGGCCGGCAACGCGACAACTCTTTTCTTGTGCTGGAACCCGTCGTCAACGCGATTGTCGCGAGCCCCGCGCGCCGCCCGGCCACAACATCCACCGTCATATCACCGACGTAAACCGCATCCTTGGCGTTCACGGATAGTTTCTTTAAAATTTTCAAAAGCAGTCCGGGATGCGGCTTAGGTTTTTTAACCTCATCCCCGCAAAGGATACAGTCAAAATACCGCTTAATCTTCAGATATTCAAGGATAATATGGGAAAATTTCCTGGGCCGGTTGCTGGCAATCGCCAAAAGGCAATTTTTTTTCTTTAGGTTAAGCAAAAGATTTTTTGCCCCCGGCAAAAACCGGGTCTTTCCCTTTAAAGACTTTTGGTGATGTCGCCGGTACACCGCTAACGCTTTATTTAAAGAATCCTTCGGAACAAAAGGCGAAATGAGGTTTTTGTCTCCCCAACCGACGGCGCGCTTGATGACAATATTTTTTTGTTTGGGGCAGCGCATTTTTTCCATCGTGAAATTAAAGCTTTCAACGATGGCCGGATAGGCGTTAACCAGCGTCCCATCCAAATCAAAAATAACTAATTTCAAACGTTGCGGCATTTTCAAAGAACGTCAACTGGGGTTAACAACGCCGTCCGAAACGAAAAATTTTATCGCCTCTTCCACCGTGATGTCCGTAAAAATAATCTCTTCACGCGGCACCAGCGCCACAAATCCCGAAAAAGGGCTCGGGGACGTGGGAACGAGAACATTGCAAAGGTCCTTTTTGGTCAAGTCACAAAACTTTTTAGCGCTGTCGCTGACAAGAAATCCGACGGAATAAAGCCCCTTTCTGGGGTATTCCACCAGGACAACCTGTTTGAATGTCGTTTTGTTTCGCGAAAAAAGAAACATGGCGATTTCCTTCATCGCCGGATAAATCTGGCGGAAAAAAGGCAGCCGTAAAAGCAGCCGTTCCACAAACGGGTATAATTTACCGAAAAAATGCGTTACCAGAAAGCCAATAAAAAAGATGAGTAAAATAAAAATCGCGATACTAAGCCCGCGAAAATACTCCAAATCAAAAAGAGAAAAAATCGGCCGGATAAATTTTGCCAAAAAACCGTCAATGATATTGAAGGTTAACATAAACGTATAAACCGTCAACAAAAGCGGCAGAGAAACGGTCAATCCGGTGATAAGATAACGTTTGGTTGCGGACATTTTTTACCTTTCTTCGTTCAATTTTTTAAGTGCGCCCGGCGGGCGCTATTTTTTCGCGAGAAAAAGAATCACCAGTCCCGCCAGCGCCAGCGCTATCCCGACGGCGCCTTTAAAAAGCACAACGACACTCTGCCAAAAAAATAAAATCAGGGCAATCCCCAAAACAAGAACGCACCCGCCCAAAACCAGCTGGGTAATCTTTGGGGAAATATCTTTAGGAGACTGCGTTGTCATACGGCCTCGGCTTCTTGTGGTTCAAGGTTCGGCTGCGGCGCCTCGGAAGACTGGCTCTTCCATCGCCGGTGCATCCAGCCCCATTCCTGCGGATAGACGCGGATATAACGCTCGATGACCTTGGTGATTCGCGAGGTATTAACAAAAATCGTTTCTTTGTCGCTTTCCTTTTCCTCAAGAATAAGCGGCGGATCGATGATAATTTTGTGTGAATTATCTTTTTGGCGGACGATAAACATCGGCAAAAGAGGAGATTTTGTCCTCATGGCAAAAACAACCGGGCCCGTCGCTGTTGCCGCTTGCCGGCCAAAAAAATCCACAAAAACACCGCCCGCGCTTCCGAAATGCTGGTCCAAGGGAATAAACAAAAGCTCGTTGTTGCGCAGCACTTTAAGCGATGTATCCACGCATTGTTTACGCGGATGGCTGTAGATGGTGTTGAGGCCCAATTTTGAACGCTGGTCAAAGAAATATTCTTCAATCTTTTTATCGCGAGTCGGGCGGATAATGGCGTTGGTGGGATACCCTGCCTGGGCCAAACGCAAAAGCATGAGAGGAAAGTTTCCGAAATGCGCGCTGATAGCGATGACGCCCTTTCCTTCTTTGAGGGCCGCGTCAAGATGTTCTTTCCCTTCAAAAGAAACTTTTTCCGTAATAAATTTAGGATGGGCCATGAAGTAAATAAGTTCAATCATCCCCTCGCCTAAATTCCTGAAACATTCCCTGGCGATGGCTTCAATTTCCTTTGGGGATTTTTCCTTCCCGAAGGCAATCTGCAGGCTTTCCTGGGCAATCTTTTTCTGGCGAATAACAAAACAAAAACCAATCGCGATAAAGGCATCCGCCATGACACGCATCGCCCGGTAAGATAAACGGGTAATGAGCCCCGAGGCGGCGCGCAGTCCATAACGCGCCGCGGCCCTTTTGAATATTTTAATACGTTCCTGAAATGTCATAGTCGATGGGCGCCTTTTTGTATTTAACGTTTATAGCCTAATTTACGTAGGAGGTCTTTTCGCCATTGGACATCTTGCGCGCCCTCAATACCTTTAGGCTTAAAGCCGTCAATCACGCCCAAAATCCCGCGGCCGGCGCCATTATCCGCCACAATGACTTCTAAAGGATTGGCCGTCGCGACGAAAACAGAACAAACCTCGCTGACCGCTTTGACGCGATTTAAAATGTTAATGGGAAAACCGTCTTTCATTGCGATAACAAAACTGTGGCCGGCGGCGATTTCTGAGGCTATTTCTCCGGCTGTTTTTTTTAATTCCTCATCGTTGCCTTCAAGGCGAATGAGGCAGGCGCCCGAGGCCTCGCAAAACGCCAGCCCAAATTTCATCGCCGGCGCCGTTTCAACAATCGCCTCATAAAGGTCTTCCGCCGTTTTAATAAAATGCGACTGGCCGAGAATGACATTCACATTTTCGGGTTTTGTGATTTTAACAGACCCTATGTCCATGCAGATTCCTTATGAAAGATTATCCCAAATTTTGTCCTCAAGAGGAAAAAATTTGCCTCCTGTTGGAATCTGAAAGATTCCCCAGGACTAATCCCAGGCAATCCTGCGGATTGACTGGGGTGAAGGGCCGCCGTGAGAAACCTCGAAGAGGTTTTGAGCGTTTGGCGGGGTATCCCGGATTTTTCCCTATATACTTTTTTGTGCATGTGCAAAATTTGGGATACCTCGCTAGCCAGGGCAAGTTCTCGTAGAATTTGCCCTAGCGACCTCTCGCTGCGTCCTGCACAATGCGAAGCATTGTACAGGATTAACCCCATGTAATCCTTCGGATTACGTGGGACTCGAGGCTGGATTTTTCTACTGAAAAATCCGGGATTATAGATGAAGGGCCTTCTGTACTTCGGCTAAAACCGCCTGAGGGTCAAGCGGTTTTGTTAAGTGCGCAACAGCCCCCGCCTCTAATTCCGCCTGGATATCATCCGGAGAATTTTTGGCTGTTAAGAAAACAACGGGAATGTGCTTTGTCGCCTCATCTTGTTTTAAGCGCGCGCAAACCTCGCGGCCTTTAATGCCCGGCATGATGACATCTAAAATAATGAGATCCGGCTTTCGGGCCCCGGCCACCGCACAGCCCGCCTCCCCCGTTTCGGTGGTCC
>ORJL010382416.1_pt1 | contig 36734 bp, 25 predicted proteins | sample 1779941 | NCBI WGS metagenome assembly ORJL01 (sample SAMEA104232317, study PRJEB22302) | groundwater metagenome | biome: forest; feature: aquifer; material: groundwater | place: USA | collected 2011-08-07 | depth 5.8 m | reverse complement strand
GCGACCGGCGCGGCGGGAGTCGCCCGTCGCGCCGCCGCCCCAGCGCGCCGCGCATCGGGAGAGCTACGTCCCGCCGCCACCGCAGCGACCGGCGCATCGGGAGCCGTACGCGCAACCGCGGGCACAGCAACGCTCGGAACCGCATGCGCAGCCTCGCGCCCCGCAGCGCGCGCCGGAGCATCCGCAGCATCGGCAGGAGCAGCACCCGCAGGAGCACCCGGAGCACCGCCAGCAGCAGCGTGCGGAGGAGCACCCACAGCGTCGGCAGCAGCATGCGGAGGAGCACCCGCAGCGCCGGCAGCAGCATGCGGACGAGCACCCCCAGCGTCGGCAGGAACAGCACGCGGAGGAGCACCCCCAGCGTCGGCAGCAGCACGCGGAGGAGCACCCGCAGCGTCGGCAGCAGCACGCGGAGGAGCACCCCCAGCGTCGGCAGGAACAGCACGCGGAGGAGCACCCGCAGCGTCGGCAGCAACAGCAGGCGGAGGAGCACCCGCAGCGTCGGCCGCAGCAACACGCGGACGAGCGCCCTCAGCATCGCGAGCAGCACGCCGAGGACCACCCGCAGCGTCGGCCGCAGCATGCGGAGGAGCACCCGCAGCGCCGGCAGCAACAGCAGGCGGAGGAGCACCCGCAGCGCCGGCTACAGCACCCGGACGAGCGCCCGCAGCATCGCCGGCAGCAGATGGAGCCTCCCGCGCCCCGTCGCCGGCGCCCCGCGCGGTAGCCGGAGGCGTTGACGACCCGATCCACGAGCGATAGGATTCAGTCATGGCCAAGCCGAACGGGTCTTTGGACGAGGCATTTCGCGACCTTGTCAGGGCACAGGCAGCGCTGACGCGAGCACAATCCGAGCTCCTATCGCGTCAGGGGGAGACGGATCGACTCATGGCGCAGGCTGAACGACAGAGGATCGCCTTCGAGCTCGAAGTCCGGCAATCGTTCGCTCACGTCATGCAGCGCATCGACGAGCTCGAGACCCGCCTCGTCGGGAAGCTGGGCTTCGGGAAGACCCCATAGGCTTTCCCGCTACTGGGGGCGCGAGCAGGATGCCTCCCACGCCCGATCCTCGCCGCGTGACGCCGAACGACCCGACGCAGTTTGCGACGCCGCCGGGCGAGGCGACCGAGCCGCTCGGCGGGGTGCCGCCGGTGCTCGGCCCTGCGACGACTCCGTCGACTCTCCCCTCCGGACCGGGCCTCAAGCCCGCCAACCCCGGCGCCCTCCAGCAACTCGGCAACTCCTGCATCCTCGAGCCGCTCGGCGAGGGGGGCATGAGCCTCGTCTTCAAGGCGTACCACGCCGGCCTCGACCGCTTCTACGCGCTCAAGGTGATGCAGGCGAGCCCGCAGATGCCCGGCGGCCCGATCGAACGCTTCCTCCGCGAGGCCCGCTCCCTGGCGCGCATCGGCAAGCACCCGTACATCGTCCAGGTCCACGACGTCGGGAACGAGAGCGGCCACTACTACCTCGCGATGGACCTCGTCGAGGGAGGCGCCCTCGACTGCCGCCTCGACGCCGGTCCCCTCTCCCCGCGCGACGCGGCCCGCATCGCGCGCCAGGTCGCGGAGGCCCTCACCGCCGCGCACGAGGCGGGCGTCATCCACCGCGACCTCAAGCCCTCGAACATCCTCCTCGACGCCGCGGGGGTCCCGCACGTCTCCGACTTCGGGCTCGCGCGCGACATGAACGCGGGCGTCCGCCTCTCGCAGGAGGGGGACGTCCTCGGCACGCCGCTCTACATGGCCCCCGAGCAGATCGAGGGGACGCAGGACCGGATCGGCCCCGCGACCGACGTCTACGGCCTCGGCGCGACCCTCTACGAGATGCTCACCGGCCAGCCGCCGTTCCCCGGCGACAACTCGCACGCGATCATGGTCCTGGCGACGACGACCGAACCGACGCCGCTGTCGCAGGTGAACCCCGCCGTCCCGCTCGACCTCGAGACGATCTGCCTGAAGGCGATCCAGAAGCGCCCCGAGGACCGCTACGCCACGCCGCGGGAGATGGGAGAGGACCTCGACCGCTTCCTGCGGGGCGAGCCGGTGCGCGCGAGGCCGGTGTCGATCGCCATGCGCCTCGCGAGGAGGGCGGCGAAGCACCGCGCGATCGCCGCGCTCCTCCTCCTCATCGCGGCGGCGCTGATCTCGTGGGGCTGCCTGCGCGCGATCGATTCGAGGCGGGCGTCGCGCGCGCTCGATCGGGCCGACAGCCTCGCCGCCGCGAGCCGCTGGAGCGAGGCCCGCTCCGCGTACCTCGAGGCGCTGAAGCTCGACCCCGGCGACCGGGTCGCGCGTGCGGGGCTCGACCGCGCCGACGCGGAGGCGCGCCGCGAGGGGTCCGAGGGGGCCGCGAGGCACGCCCTCGAGCAGGCCCGCCGGGTGCAGGACGTCCTCGCGCGGTGGATGGCGCTCTCGGGGACGCTCCGCGAGCTCGAGCGCGCCTTCCACACGACGCGGATGTCGGTGGAGGAGCGCCGCGCCGCCGCCGAACCGCACTGGCGCGCGGTGGAGGCGTTCATGCAAGCGACGCCCGCCGACGACACCTCGCAGGCCGCGATGCGGGCGCTTGCGGGGTGGGCGCGGCGCCTGGCGGGGCACGAGGACGAGGGGCGCGACTGGATGCGCCAGGCGGACGCCATCGACGCCGACCTGCCGTACGGCGCCTTCATCGAGGCGCTCTCCTGCCTCGCGCCGTACGTCGCGCAGCAGCCGCTGCCGCAGATCTACGGAGGCGATACGGGACTCCACTTCGGGCCGGTGCCCCCCGAGACGCCGGCGATGCGGGAGATGCACGCGCGGATGAACGAGCTTCTGGCGCGCGCGGCTATGGCGAAGGTCTGGGGCGAGGGGCTCGCGCAGGATTTTCGAAAGGCCCTCTCCGCGATGGGCGCCCTCCAGGAGGGGAGGCTCGAGGAGGCGGAGCGGGCGCTCTCCGATGCGATCGCCTCGCCGACGATGGAGGTCTTCCGCACGGAGCTGCTCTTCGCCCGCGCGAAGACGAGATATTTGTTGAAGCGATTCGCCGAAGGGACCGCGGATGCGGAGGCGGTCCTCTCGGTCTGGTCGGAGAGCGTGGAGGCGTGGCACTTCCTGGGGGTGCTGCGATCGGGCGCGGGGATGGACGCGACGTCGAAGCGGAAGGACGGCGACCCGGACTACCGGAAGGCGCTGGAGGCGCTCGACCAGGCGCTCGCACGGGAGCCGGGGAACCTCTCCGCGCTCATCGGGCGCGGCAATACGAAATACCTCATGCGCGACCTGGAAGGGGCGATCGTGGACTACGACGCCGTGCTCGCGATCGAGCCGAAGGAGTCGGCGGTGCTGCTCGACCGCGGCAACATCCGGCTCCTGCAGGGGCACGATCCGCAGGCGCTCGCCGACTACGACGCGGCGATTGCGGCCTCGCCCGAGCTGGCCCCGGCGTACGTGGGACGCGGGATGGTGCGCGCGCACCAGGACGACCTCGACGGGGCGATCGAGGCGTTCGGCGACGCCCTCGCGCGCGAGCCCGACAACCTCTGGGCGCTCCTGGGGCGCGGAAAGGCGTTCAGGCGGAAGGGGGACCTCGCGGGGGCGACGCGCGACTTCGACGAGGCGGTGAAGCTCGCGCCGAGGTACATCAACGCGCGGCAGGCCCGCGGCTTGGTCCGGCTCACCTCGGGAGACATCGAGGGCGCCCGCGAGGACCTCGACGAGGTGATCAAGCTGGCGGGGGACGGCGCGGGGGGATCGGGGATCGTGGAGGATCACTACGACCTCGGCTGCATCTACGCGCTCCTGTCGACGGGTGTGACGCGGCGCGGGCAGGCGGCCGTCGCGCCCACCGCGGGGCGCGCGGAGGAGTGCCGCAGTCGCGCGTTCATGCACCTTTCGAAAGCGATCGAACTCGGGTTCCAGGACCGGGCGCAGCTTGAGAAGGACGACGACCTCGCCCCGCTCCGCTTCGACCCGCGATGGAAGAGTCTTCTCCGCTAGTGCGATGCTGACCAATTCCTGCGACGGTTCTGATGTCGTAACTCCCTTGCGGGAGTTAGTCCACAGCGCCCTTGCGGGCGCTACTCCAGGACGCGTATTGGAGTAGCGCCCGCAAGGGCGCTGTGGACTGACGCCCGCGAGGGCGTCAGTCGAGTGACCCGCATGCCCCTCCGTTTCGCCACCCCCGCCGACCTCACCGCCTCCCATGACGGCGCCTGCTTCGGCGGCAAGGCCCTCGGCCTCGCCGCACTCGCGGCCGCCGGCGTCCGCGTCCCGCCGTTCTTCGCCGTGGAGGCCTCCACCGCCCTCCCCGCGACCTGGTCCGCCGCCGATCGCGCCGAGTTCCTCCGCCGCGCCGCCGACGTCCTCTCCCTCGGCCGCCTCGCCGTCCGCTCCTCCGCCCTCGGCGAGGACGGCGCCGCCCGCTCCTTCGCCGGCGTCTTCGAGACCGTCCTCGGCGTCTCTTCCGCCCCCGCCGCCCTCGACGCCGCCTCCCGCTGCATCGCCTCCGGCGCCGCCTCGCGCGCGACGACCTACGCAGGCGCTTCGACCGCGCTCCCCGTCGGCCTCGTCTGCCAGCTCCAGGTCGAGGCCCGCTCCGCCGGCGTCTGCTTCACGCGCGACCCCTCCGGCCGCGACGGCGCCGTCGTGATCGAGGCCATCCGCGGCACGGGAGACGTCCTCGTCTCCGGCGCAACCGACCCCGAACGCTGGCGCGTCTACCGCACCGGCCTCGGCGGTTGGGAGGCGCGCCGCGAGGGCGCCTCGCAGGAGGCCCTCTCCGCCGACGAGGCGATCGCCGCCGCCCGCGAGGCGCTCGACCTCGCCGCCCGCTTCGGCCGCCCGCTCGACCTCGAATGGGCGCGCGACGCGCGAGGCGCCCTCTGGTGGCTCCAGGCCCGCCCGATCACCGCCTCCGCCACGCCCCCCGCAGTCGTCATCGAGCGATCCTGTCCCGACGCGGACGACGGCCCCGTGACCGTCTGGGGGAACTGGAACATCCGCGAGACGATGCCCGACCCGCTCACGCCGCTCTCCTGGACGATCTGGCGCGAAGTCTTCCTCCGCCTCATGCTCCGCGCGACGATGGACCTCCCCGCGCGCTCGCCCCTCTACCGCCCGCTCGCCGCGCTCGACCGCGTGAACGGCCGCGTCTACTGGAACATGAACTGCCTCGCCGCGATCCCCGGCTTCGGCTGGCTCTCGCGGAAGGCGCTCTGGTTCATCGACGAGGAGGCCTACCGCCTGCTCACGCCGCTCTACGACGCAGGCGTGATCCGCCCACGCAAGCTCCCCGGCCCGCGGCTCGCGCTGCTCGGCGCGATGCTCGCGGCACAGGCGAAGTCGCTCGTCTCGGTCTTCGAGTCCCTCTCCTCGAAGAGGACGACGCAGCGGCTGGAGGCGTTCGGCGCCGCGGAGCGGGCACCCCTCTCGCGTCCCGTGGCGTCGTACACCGACGCGGGGCTGGGAGTACATGCCGCTGCGCGAGGCGCCGAAGCACCACCTGATGGTCGCCTTCCTCCGGATGCGCCGCGCGGCGACGGAGCTGGGGGCGCGGCTCGCGGCGCGAGGCATCCTCGCCGCGGAGGAGGAGGTCTTCTTCCTCGAGCTGCCCGAGCTTTCGGCCATCGCGCACGGCGCGGCGCCGCCGGCCGATCTTGCGACCCGGATCGCCACGCGGCGCGCGGAGCTCGCTCGGTTCGAGCGCGAGCCCGGCCCGGACAACGTGCGCTCGGACGGCGTGCCGGTCGAGGACCCCTCTCCCGCGCCGGTCGACCCACACCTCCTTCGCGGGACGCCGGTCTCGGGCGGCCGCGCGACGGGGCCGGCGCGGCTCCTCCGCACCCCCGACCCGACGCTCTTCCAGGACGGGGACGTCCTCGTCGTCGCCTTCGCCGACCCGGGCTGGACGCCCCTCTTCCCTCGCGCGGGGGCGATCGTCATGGAGGTCGGCGGGATGATGTGCCACGCGGCGGTGGTCGCGCGAGAGATGGGGGTGCCGTCGGTGTTCGGCGTGCGACATGCGATGAAGTCGATTCGCGAGGGCGACATCATCACCGTCGACGGCGAGCGCGGGACGGTCGAGCGCGTTACGCCTGCGGGCCCAGGAGGGAACTGACGCGCCGGGCGAGGACATCCGCGTCGAACGGCTTCGAAAGGAAACCGACGTCGCCCAACTCCGCGGGCATCTGCGACGGGTCGAACGACCCCGAGAGGACGAGGATCCGCATCTGTGGGTGAAGCCCCCGCACGCGGCGGCACAGCTCCCAGCCGTTCAGGTCGGGGAGCGAGAGGTCCGTCACGAGGAGGCCGACCGAGGGACCGGAGCGCTCGAAGATCCGGAGCGCCTCCGCGGCGTCGGCGGCCTGGACGACGGAGTATCCCTCCAGCTCCAGCAGGCGCGTGACGGAGTCGCGGACCTGGGGCTCGTCGTCGACGACGACGATCCAGCCCTTCCCCGTTGGCACCGCGCCGCCCGGCCGCATGCGTCTCCTCCCTAGTTCGCCGTTGCGCAAGTGCTGCGACAGTTCCATGGGTTCGGCCTCGAGCCCATGATTGCGAGGGGCGAAGAGCGAGGAGCGACTTCAGGACAATCGCTCCTCGCGCCTCGCCCTTCGCCCCCCAGCCTTCTCCGCGACCGTCGCAGAATCTCATCGACGCTGAACTAGTCCGCCCCGTTTCGCTCCTCGACCCGCTCGCGAAGGGGCCCGCCGTCCACGATGACCACGCGCTTCCGCCCCGCGATGACCCACCCCTCCCGCTCCCACTCCTGGAGCGTGCGGCTGACGGTGTGGAGGGTCGTCCCGATCAGGTCGGCGAGGTCCTCGCGCGTGAGGGGCGGGCGGATCTCGATCCCCTTCGACGTCTTCTTTCCGGCCTTCCTCGCGAGGTCGAGCACAACGCGCGCGAGCCGCGCCTCCACGCACTCCCCGGCCATCTGGAGGCACCGCTGCTGCAGCTCGCGGATGTACGCCGACTGCGACGCGATGAAGTTCGTTGCGAGGCGAGGGAAGGCCTCGATGGCGTGCATCCAACTTCCCTCCGCCCACCCGACCGCGTCGCAGGTCCCGACGGGGAAGAGCGAGAGGGGCGCAAGGCCGCCGGGCTCGCAGAGGCAGGAGCAGACGAAGTCGCCCGGTCCGAGGATGCGGAGGAGGACGCGCTCGCCGTCGAACCCCGTGGCCTCGAGCTTCCCCCACCCGTCGAGGAGGAGGAGCACGTCGCGGCCGCGCGTGCTGGAGGGCCAGAGGGCGCGGCCGTTGTCGGCGGGGACGCGGTGCGCGAAGCGCGCGAGGTACGACAGTCCGCTGTCGCCGACACCGCGGAACAGGCCGACGCGCCGGAACGGGGCGACGGGGACGGGAGCGGGCTTGGGAATCGTGGAACCTCTCACGCGATCTGGTCCATGGAAGAGCAGACGGGCGTGGAGGGTTCCGACGATTTCTCGCGGGAATGGCGTCCTTCCCTGCCCTACCGACATGCGCCGCCATACGAGTGCGACTGCCTCGAGGATCCCTGGTGCCGAGGCGGCGCCATCAACCCTGGTTCAGCGTGGATCATAGGAATCCGGGAGATCGGCTTCTTTGTTGCAGAACAAACTCGGAAGAATCGGCCAAAGTTGTCCGAGTCGGACCTTAGGTCCCTACTTCGTCTCGAGGGCGGGCTCGTTCGAGACGACGCGGTTGCGGCCCGCGTCCTTGGCCTGGTAGAGGGCCTGGTCGGCGCGCGCGATGAGGGCCTCTGGCGTGTCCCCCTTGCGGTACGACCCGCAGCCGATCGAGACGGTGACGGGGATGCTTGTCTCTCCGACGCGGAAGGCGTGCGACCCGATCGCCTGGCGGATCCGCTCCGCGACCACGCCTCCCTGATTCGCGTCGGCGTTCGGGAGGATCACCGCGATCTCCTCGCCGCCGTAGCGGCAGGGGATGTCGTCGGGGCGGACGTTCTGGCGGACGACCGAGCCGCTCTCGCGCAGGACGAGGTCACCCGCCTGGTGGCCATGGCTGTCGTTCACCAGCTTGAAGTGGTCCAGGTCGAGCATGAGGAGGGCGAGGGGAACGCCGGTCCGCTCGCTCCGAGCGACGGCCTCCTCGATCTTCCCGTCGAAGTACTGCCGCACGTAGAGGCGCGTCAGGACGTCGATGGTCGCCTTCTCGTACAGCTCCGCGTTCGTGAGGGCTATGCCCGTCTGGCTCGCGAGGATGGAGAGGAACTCGAGGTCCTCCTTCGTGAAGCTCCCTCCGCCGAGCTTGTCGGCGGCGTTGAAGGCGCCCATGAGCTTCTTCTCGTGGAGGACCTCCTTCGACTGCTGCCAGATCGGCACGACGATGAAGCTGTCGCTCTTGTAGCGCGGCTTGCGCTCGTACCAGGCGGGGAGGACGCGGGTGATCGGGTCGGGCGCGAGGATCGGGCGGCCGTCGGAGAGGACGCGGCCGCAGGGCCCCTCGCCGACCTTCAGCTTCACGGCCTTCCAGGTCTCCTTGTCCATCCCCATCGCGTAGGCGATCGAGGCGGCCTCGCCTCCCGCGTCGACGAGGACGATCGACACCTTGGTGCACTTGAGGATGGTGCTCGCGTAGCTCGCGGCCTCCTTCAGGATGGGGTCACGCTTCAGGTAGCTGGAGAGGGTCTGGGTCGCCCAGTCGAGGGAGACGAGGGTGCGGTTGTACTCCTGCGACCGGAAGGCGGTGCGCGCGTCCTCGATGGCGCTCACGAGCTGGAAGCAGATGCCCGCGAGGAGTTCGAGCTCGTGGACGTTGAAGGCGCCTTTCGTGCCTGCGAGGTGGACGGCCCCGCGCGGGCGGCCGAGCCAGGTGAGCGGCGCGCACATCACGGAGCGTTCGTCCTCGGCGACGAGGACGGCCTCCTGGTGGGTGAGGACCTCGATGACGAGCTCCTGCGACACGGCGAACCCGGGGGGCAGGCCGGGGGCCTGGGCCCCCGTGGGGGCGGGGGCGCCCGAGGGGGCGGCGAGGCCTTTCACGGCCTTGGCCTGGAGTTTTCCTCCCATGTCTTCCTGGAGGAAGAGGATTCCCTGCTCGGCGGGGAACGTCTGGAAGAGGAGCTCGAGGGTGCGGTCGAGGAGCTTTTGCAGGTCGCGCGCGCCGAGGGTTGCGGTCGAGAGGCGGTAGAGGGTGGAGAGGCGATCGAACGGGCGGTCGGACTTGGAGAAGCGAGAGACGAGGCCTGCGGCGTCGAGGAAGGCGGCGCAGCGCCCTTCGGCGCGGATGGCGCGGGCGCCGACGGCGGGGAGGGCACCGGGGGTAGGGGTGCGGGACTCCTCGTTGAACTGGAGGCGGGTCTCGGCGAGGACGACGATATCGCCGTGGGAGATCACCCGCTCGCGGTCGACGGAGACGCCGTTGACGACGACCTCGCGGCCCGACCCGTCGGCCTGGCCAGGCCAGCTTGCTGGGACGACGACGAACCGACCGTCCTTCCTTTCGATGCGCGCATGGTGCGGGGCAGCGCGGCGGTCGAGGAGGACGATAGAGTTCTCCGGGTCCGTGCCGAGCGTGTTGTGATCGGTGAGCGGATAGGCCTTGCCGACGTTCGGTCCGTCGATCACGACCAACTGGGGCATGCCCAGAGTATGCGTCGCGGGGGCGGGCCGGGTCAAGGCGGGAGTTCCGGCCGGGTGCATGAACGCCATTGCGGCGTCCATGGAGAGGCGCGCGTAAGCGCGCCGTGGCAGGGCTCGCGTAAGCGAGCCCGAGGACGCGCATCCATGGCAGGCCCGCTGAGCCTCTTGCGGGTCCCCGGGCCAGGGCGCTGCAGAGGGCCCCGTGGAGGCTGACCCGACGGAGCTCGCGGACGGGCCTGCGCCCGAGGGACCGGCAGGGCCTGAGGACGACCCCGTCGAGGTCGATCCGGTCGAGGAGTCGCAGTCCGATCCGCCGGCGGAGGGAGAGGCCGACACGGACGAAGCGAGGTGACGACCCACCCGGGGGGCCGAGTCCGTGGCTCCTCGTCAGACACAACTCCGTGCCGTGCGGCGAACCGCGGAGGCCGGTCGAGTCCCGAGGCCCCGCCGCGCGGGGGTCCCCTACTTCGACTGCGTAAGAGCCTTCGCCCAGGTGGAGTCCTCGGGTGAAAGCGGCGGGACCGGCGGTTTGCCATAGTCCAGGGCGACCCGGTAGCTCCCCGCTTCGTAGACGCCTTCCACGAGGGTTTGGAGGTCAACCGCCTGGTCCGCATCCCCCTCCATCAGGGGAATCGGAATGCGCGGCAGACGATCGCGAAGGGGGATCGGGTAGATCTCCGCGTGGGACCTCTGCCGAGCCCGACGGATGGCCACCAGGTAGTCGTAGGGTCCGTGCGGACGGAGCCGCTCGATCGGCACGGAAATCGTGTGCGCACCTGCTCGAAGCAGGTCGATCTCCACGAGGTGGACGTCCGAGCGCAGCACCTCCCGCTGCTTCTGGACGTACTTCTTGTGGCCGTCGGAGCCCGGGACCTTGTTCGTCGGCGAGAGGACCTCGATCACGGTCACGATGCGGCCTGTGGGTCCGCCGAGACGGATCTCGATGTAGGCCTGCTCGAGTTCCAGCGGCTCGATTTCGATCATGACCGCAGGGTCAATGGACACGCCACGGGCACCCTCGATCGGCCTTCTGGACTGCCGGTAGACGACGACGTCCGGGCCGATGGGCCGCTCCTGGGCCGCCTCCACAACGACGCGGATGCCGTACTTCGCGACATAGCGCGGAGCTGTCTTGGAGGAGATCTCGCGGGCAAGGTCGGTGATGAGGTCGTGGTGGACGCTCGGCCAGAAGACTGGATTCTCCAGCCAGGGGTCCATCCCAGGAAAACGGTATCTCTTCTTGGTGGCCATACGATGGAATTCTACGCCGATGGCCGGAGGCCCGCAAGGGGACGGCCCATCGCGGCATCGGGGGCCTCGCGAGAAACTCACGGACGCCTTCGAGGCGTCCCGGCTGCGGCAGCCCTGGCGGGCGAGGTCTACCCCTCGCGGATGAGGGCGATCAGCTCCTCGGTGGACAGCTTCGCGGCGCGGTCGGTGCCGTCGAGAACGCCAGCGACCAAGTCGCGCTGCATCTGGCGTGGCTCCTTCTGTTGTGCCTCCTGATCGGAGGCTTCGCCATGGCGGGGCCGCACGTCGCAGCGCTGGCGCAGGCCCACATCGAGCAGCGGGTCTCACATCAAGCCTTCAGGCAGCAACTCGCCGGGGTCGTGGACCGAGTGAACCTGATCCAGCGCGACTCCGTCCGCCCCCTGCGAGAGGCGCTCCTTGCCTTCCAGGAGGAGGCACAGTACGCCACGTCGGAATCACTGCCGGGCTCGGAGAAGGTCGACTCGGAGATGTGCGACCTCCTCTGCGCCATCGAGCAGAAGATCCAGCGACTCGAATGGAGCTACGGGGAGGTGCCGCCAGAGGCGGAGGCGGCGAAGGCCATTCCCGAGAACGTGGCGGAGGTCGTGCAGGACGTGAAGAGGCTCCAGGTCGTCTTGGATCGGCGTGAACGGCTAATGACCCAGCTTCGATAGGGCTGGTGGAGCCCGATGATGGAGTTCACCTGCCCGAAGTGCGGCAAGCGCTGCCGCGTCCCCGATGGGGCGGGCGAAGCAGTTGATCGAGCAGGCGAAAGCGCGCACTTGCGCGGGGCGACGCGCCCGACGCTCTCCGGCTTCTGGCCGATGCCCAGCAGGCGTGCCCTACCCTGTCCGACGAAGTCGATCCACTCCGGCGCCGAGCCCAGGCAATTCTCGAAGCCACGCGTGCAGCCCAGGCGATCGAGCCGCTCAGGCAACAGGCACAGGTGAGGGGCAGTGTCGGGACAAGGCAGGAGACGTCCAGAAGCGACTTCTCCACCTGTTGCATCGTCAGCGGGATCGTCTTTCTGGCCCTCATCGGAGCCTCGACGAACAAGAAGAAGAGGCGAAGATAAAGGCTGGTGATCGGCAGTGTCACGGCCGCTGGGCGGATCCGAGGGGCGGGGGATGGTGGAAGGGCCCCTTGCCGGGCCACACCAGGTGCGTTGCGTAGGCCTCCTCCAGCCCCGGGTCGCCCGTCTTCGTGAATCGCAGCCGCTGCCTGGGTCCCTTTCCCCAGCGCATGTACGCCGTCCACGAGGGGACGAGGCAGAGATCGTGGGCGTGGAACCGTAAGACGCGGAGCAGACGAGAGAGGCGGGGCAGGTTGCAGCGGATGACCCGCTCGAGGTAGGGCACGCGGCCGCGACGCCAATCGAGGAGGTGCGCCGGCGTGAGCATCTCCATGCGCACGAGCACGTCCACGGGCGCGACGAACTTTCCCTCCGCGAGGATGTCTGCGACGGCCCGCACAATCCGCGGATAGAGCTTGTCGTCGTGATACGTCGCGATCGTGGGCCCTGGCCGTGCCATGCGTGCCTCCTGGCTGCGGACAGACGTCCTGGCGGGCGTCAGCGGGGCGCCCGCGCAGCGGGCCGGCGCCCTTGCGGGCGCTACTCCATTGCAACCTACCCCTCGCGGATGAGGGCGATCAGCTCGTCGGTGGACAGCTTCGCGGCGCGGTCGGTGCCGTCGAGGACCCCCGCGACGAGGTCGCGCTTCGAGGCGTGCAGCGCCAGGATCTTCTCCTCGATCGTCCCCTGCGCCACGATCCGGTACACCGTCACCGGCCGCGTCTGCCCGATCCGGTGCGCCCGGTTCGTCGCCTGGTCCTCCACCGCAGGGTTCCACCACGGGTCGAGGTGGATCACGTAGTCCGCCGCCGTCAGGTTGAGGCCCGTTCCGCCCGCCTTGAGCGAGATCAGGAACAGGTCCCCCTCCCCGCGCTGGAACGACGCCCCCTCCTCGTCCCGCTTCGCCGCCGGCGTCGATCCGTCCAGGTACCGGTACGGCACCTTCCGCGCGTCGAGCGCCTCCCGCACGATCGCGAGCAGCGACGTGAACTGGCTGAATACCAGCGCGCGATGCCCCTCCTCGCGAAGCTCCTCCACCGTCTCCAGGAACAGCGTGAGCTTCGCAGACTCGGCCTGCGCATCGGGGAGCACCAGCCTCGGATGACACGCAAACTGCCTGAGCCGCGTCAGCGCCGCGAGCACCTCGAACCGCCGGTCCTCCCCATCCTTCGGCGCAGTCAGCGCCGCGAGCGCCCCCAGCCGCGCCTGGTCGTACAGCTTCCGCTCCCCCGCCGACAGCACCGCGTCGAGCCGGACTTCGGTGCGCTCCGGCAGCTCCTTCAGCACCTCGTCCTTCGTCCGCCTGAGCACGAACGGCCGCACCATCCGCGCGAGCGCCTCGCGCCGCTTCGGATCCTTGTCCCTCTCAATCGGCGCCGCGAACCTCTCCCGGAACCGCTCCCAGCTCCCGAACACCCCCGGCGAGATCGCGCGGAACAGGCTCCACAGGTCCCCGAGGTGGTTCTCGATCGGCGTCCCCGTCAGCGCGAGCCTCCACCCCGCCGCAATCCGCCTCACCGCCTGCGCCGTCTTCGTCTGGCTGTTCTTCACGAACTGCGCCTCGTCGAGCACCAGCGTCCCCCACGCGACCTTCGCGAGCCGCTCCACGTCGCGGAGCGCCATCGCGTAGCTCACCACGACGACGTCCCCCTTCGCGAATGCGACCTCCTCCTCGTCGCGATCCGTCTCGCGGTAGAGGATCGGCTTCAGCCCCGGCGCGAACCGCTTCGTCTCCGCGATCCAGTTCGCGGAGACCGACGTCGGCGCAAGGACGAGCGCGGGGCCCTCCTTCGCCCGGTCGACGAGCGCCCCCAGCGCCTGCACCGTCTTCCCGAGCCCCATGTCGTCCGCGAGGCACCCCCCCACGCCCCACGCCGCGAGGCGCGCGAGCCAGCGGTACCCCTCGACCTGGTACGGCCGCAGGTCGGCCGTGAGCCCCTTCGGCGGGTCGGGCGCGAGCGTCATCGCGCGGTCGAAGCGCTTGAGCAACGCGTTCCACGAGGCGCACGCCTTCAGGAGCCCCGTCTCCTTCACCACGTCGCGCAGCAGAGGCGCCGTCGCGACGCCGACCGTCAGCTTCCCGTGCTCGACGTGCAGCAGGTCGCCCATCTCGCGCAGCCGCTCGCGGAAGACGTTCGAGATCCGCACCCACATGCCGCCCGTCACCGCGACGTAGCGCCTCCCCGCTCGCAGCGCCTCGATCACCGCGGCGAGAGGCACCTTCGCACCGTCGACGTCGAGCTCCCCCTCGATGCCGAACCAGTCCTGCGCGTCCTGGACGGAGACGCGGAGGTCCTTCGGCGTCGCCTCGCGAGAGACGCTCAGCTTCCGCGCGTCGTCGGCCCACTCGACGACGACGCCAGGCGGCGGCGCGTCCGAGAGCCTCGCGACGAGGTCGAGAGCCTCGTCGTCGGAGGGGATGCGCCACGTCCACGGCTCACTCTCCGGGGGGAGGCCGATCGCCTGCGCAACGCCCTTCGCGCGCGCGATCTCGTCGAGGAGGTCCCGCCGCACGCACACGCGTTTCTCGCCCGCCGCACCGGAGAGTCTCTCGGGAGGCGACCCTGGCGCGACGATGGGGCCTCCCGCGAGGGGCCGGACGCGCAGGGTGGCGACGAGGCCCGAGGGGGCCTCGGGCGCGAGCCGCAGGCGGAGCGTCGTGTCGGCAGGGACCTCCTCGCCCGCGAGCTCCGCGGGGAGGTCGACGGGGAGGAGGGCCTCGATCGCGGGGAGGCGGTCGATCAGCTCCGCGCGGGCCTCCTCGGGGAAGGAGACATCCTCGCGCGCCAGGATGCTGAGCAACTCAAGGGTCCCGCCCTTCGTGGGGGCGAGGAGGAGTCGGTCATCCCCGACCCTCAGGATGATTCCCCCTTCTACCGTCCACCACAGCTTGGGATCGTCGAGGGGAACTCCTCCCACCGCGGCGACGGGGACGCACTCCCCCGCGTCATTCGCGACAAACGCAAGGCGCAGTTCGGTCCTCTCCAGTCGCAGGGGGATATCGGTCCAGTCCTCCCAAAAGACGCACGGGTGTCCAATGAGGTGGACGAGGGTCTCGAAGGCGTCCAGCTTCCAACTGTAATAGGCCCGCTGCGTGATGCCGTGCCACATCCCTGCGCGGACGGCCTCGACGTCCTGAGGGGACGCCGAGGGCTCCTGCGCGTAGGCGATGCGATCGGCCGTCGTGGCCCGACCGGGGGTCCACGAACCGGCGGCGCGGGCCTTCTGCACGTAGGGCTCGATGGCGAGGGTGTCCTTGCGCGCACGGACGCGCCACGTCATTCGCTCCTCGCGGGGGGCGTCCACCCGACGGGCGGTCTGGGCGATCTGCCCCAGCTTCTCCAGCGTGCGCGACCAGGCCGGCCGGGAGAGCTCGGCATGGATCGTGGCGGCCAGGGAGTCCCCCGGTTGACCGAGGAGGCGGATCGTCTCGCGAAGGAGGGAGATGCCGTGCCTGCAGACGCCCTTCGCGTCGAACTGATCGCAATCGCACAGGTACCCGAGACGGGTCTTCAGGTCCGAGAAGAGGAGGGAGGTGCGGAGGCCCCAGTAGCCGACATCGATTACCTGGGCCGAGAGTCTCATCAACTCGGGGTCCCACCGCAGGCTCGACACGCCGCCGTGCGCATGAACGCCTCCCTTGATGGTCTGCTCCGCGACCTGGAGGTGCTTCTCGAGCTGCGCGGCGAGCGGGGACCCCTGTGAGGCGACCCTCCCGCTTGGGGCGGGCGAGGCGTCGACGCCGTCGAGGGCATACGCGGGGCGCCCCGAGACCTCGCCCAGCTCGACCTTCGGGTACTGGGAGAGGAGCGGCCCGAGCGGTCCGACGGGGGGAACGAATCCTTGCGCGAGGCAGGCCGCGACGACGTGGAGAAGCTGCCGCGGGGCGGTGACGGGGCCGGGCGGCGGGGACTGGATCACGCGCGCCAGCTCCGCGCCGAGGAGGGCGACCATCTCGCGCCAGCGCTTGGTTGTCGCGGGAGGGTGCGGAGACAGGGAGAAGTGTCGCTTATCGAAGTCGATGCAGCGGACGAGCATCTCGGCGGGGGGCCGGCCGTGGTAGTCGCACGACTCGAGGTAGATGGCGTCGACCTCCTCGCGTCCGGCCGGATCGATCTCGACGACGGGGGGGAGCGGTCGGAGCAGGTTCGACGTCGTGATGGCGGTTGCGGTAGAGACCCGTGCGGACTCCGTCTCGACCACGCGGCCCGGGGTCCGGACGCGGACCCGAATGGGGACGGACGGATCGATCGGAACGAACGGCAGGAAACGGTGGCCGACGATGAGGATCCCCTTCTCGCGCTCCTCGGGGAGGAGGCGGACGACGAAGGATGTGCGCCTGGCGAGGGTACGGGGGGTGTGGAAGGCGTCGCCCACGCGCGCGACGGAGGGGTGCGCGGCGAGGCGGTCCGCGAGGTCGCGCACGGCGGCGGCCTCGGGGACGGCGGTACGGAGCTCCTCGAGGTTGAACGAGGACTCCTGGGCGCGGATCCAGGTTTCGACGGCGGCGGGGAGGGAGGGGGTGCTGCGCAGGTCGCTTTGAAGGGAACTCACGGCTGGACTCGCTTGGAGCCGGAAAACGGGGAGAGTATACCCGCCGCGGAATCGCGGTGGACAAGAAGTTGGGGCGCGCCGCCTACCTTCGCAGGGTTGCGGAGAATCCGGGGTGGGGCCTTACTTCGCTTGCCGGCGCTTCTCCTCGATCCAGCGAAGCGTTTCCTCGCATTCGGCCGCGTGGTCGGGGTGGTGATCCCGCGTGTCTTCGAGCCACTCCCGCATCGTATCCAAGATCACGTCGTCGCCTGGCTCCTCCTTCAAGATCCTTGCCACCTCCTCCTTCAGCTTCCCGATGGAAGCGGTCAGGTTCGCGGACGCGGTGAACAGCATGTACGCGCGGGCGCGACCGTGCATCCAAGGACCGTCGTTGGGCTTACCGGCCAACAGGGTCGAGTAGTCCTGCCCCGATTCCCAGAAGTCGCCGACGCACGTCCTCGCGGGCGCGCGGAGGCCGATCGCCTCCTTCATCCCGGGGACCATCTTCAAGGCCTCGTCACACTCCTTGACCACCGCCCGGAGTCGCGCGAGGACCTCCGGCTTCTTCTGGGGCGCTGTCGGCGCGTAGCGGTTCGGCTCGAACCCGCGCTCCGCCTCATCCCAGGCTGCCTTCGCAGGGAGAAGGTGCTCGCGGAATGCGAGGATCTGCCGCCGGATCTCCTCGGCCCGGGGAAGATCGGAGGGGAACTCGAGCGCCGTCGCGCAGAGCGCATCGACCTGCGTCAGGTCATTCGCGAAGCGCGCCTCCGTCCAGTGGCTCCGAGCCGCCTGGAACTTCGCCTCCGCTTCCGCGAGCGACCTCTGGGCACGGGCGAGCCGTGCGTCGTGGCCAGCCTGCTTGACGTAGTCGTACGTGCGCAGCGAGGCAACCGGCAGGACCACGAGCGCGATCGCGGCGAGGATCACCCTCCGGTGGCGGCGGAACTTCGTGCGGGCCCAGTAGACGACCGTCAGCCGCGTTGCCGTGACCGGCTCCCCCGCGAGGAACCTCCCCAGGTCCTCCGCGAGCGCCGCGGCCGTCGCGTATCGCTGGGAGGCCTCCGCGGAGAGGCACCTCATGCAGACCGCCTCGAGGTCCTTCGGGAGGTCTCGGCGCAGGCGCCGCGGCGGGGCGACCTCGCCATGCTCGATGTGCTGGAGCACCTGCGGGACGCTGGCTCCCGGGTGCGCGGGGGCGCCTGTGAGCATCTCGTACAGGACGGCGCCGAGCGCGTAGACGTCGGTCCAGGCCCCCGTCAGGCTCACCTGGCCGCGGACCTGCTCGGGCGCCATGTACTGGGGCGTGCCGAACACGTCGCCCGTGACGCTCAGGCGCACGCTGGAGTCGACGTCGCGGGCGAGGCCGAAGTCAAGCACGAATGGCTCCTCGTCGTCGCGGACGAGGATGTTCTCGGGTTTCACGTCGCGATGGATGATCCCATGCTGGTGCGCGACGTGGAGGGCGCGGGCGACCTTCTGCGCGATCCGCGCGGCGGCCTCGGCGGCGAGCGGCCCTCCCTTCATGCGGGAGCGAAGCGGCTTCCCGTCGACCAGCTCCATCGCGTAGTAGGTGATCGACCCCTCGCGGCCCAGGTCGTACACCGTGACGATATTCGGGTGCTTGCCCATCCGCGAGACGGCGGAGGCCTCGCGGTGGAACCGCCCGAGCGACTCGGGCGAGGCGTGCTCTCCGGCGATCATCACCTTGACCGCGCAGATCGTCCCGAGCCCCTCGTGCCGCGCGCGATAGACGATCCCCATCCCGCCGTGCCCGATCTCATCGAGCAGCTCGTAGGGACCGAGCTTCCGCGGGACCTCGGGGCGCCAGAGCACGCGCGTCTCGCCGCGGGCCGTGGGAGGGGACGCCGTGTCGGTCACCTGGATGGGGAGGCTGGGCTGCGAGGCACCCAACCCCGGGCTGACGACTGTCGGCGTGGCGGGGTCGGGGGCCGCGGGCTCTTCGAGAAGCTCCCGGGCGATCTGCGCATACGAGAGCTTTGTGGGATCGGTCACGCGGGGTGCCCTCACGGGAGGTGGGACTCTATCCCGTGAAGGCGTGTGACCGCAAGAGGCCCCATTCCCGGTAATGGACCCGCACCTCACGCATAGTCTCCTCGGGGCCATTGAACCTCGGGCACGGAGATGAACATCGGAGGTGCACCATGGTCAGGAAAGACGCCCTCACTCCGCTGATTGGAGGGATCGTGGTCGCCGTGGCGTGCCTGGTGGCCATTCTGCGGATGCGACCGACAGAGCCTCTCGGCAGACGGAGCGAGGTGGATGGCCGGACCGCCATGCGCGTGGTGCTCGCCCCGAAACACACGTGCCTTTCTTCGTAATCAAACACCTCGGCGAGCATATAGGGGGTGACACGAGCCCCTACGCGGCTGACTCGCGAATGGGAGTCGGGATTTCAGGCGTTCATCTTGGGGGATACACCATGTGGCAGAAACTCGCGTGTCGTGCGTCGATCGCCTTGGCCACCATGCTGGTCCTTGCGTTGATCTTCGATCTTGGGGGACAGCATCGGTTCCTGGCGAGTCGCCCTCGGACAGCCGGGCCCAAGGCCTCCTCTACTCCCTGCGCGACCCCGACGACCGTGCACGACCTGCCGATCTGCGATCACCCGGGCTCGGGCGCCGAGGCGGCCGCGCAGGAGGTCTCATCTGCCGATGTCGTCAACCTGCGTGCGCGCACCTTCGTCCCGGACTCGACCACCGCCGTGCCCAGCACGGATGGGCCGGGACTCGCGCGGAGACACTTCATCGTGCAGTATGAGCCCGGTTCCTCGGATGAAGTCCGTCGGGAGCTGGAGAAGAGGGGTGTCCACTGCCTTCAGTACGTGCCCTCCAACGCGGTCAGCGTCTCGGCACCACCCGACGCGGACCTGAGCGGGATCCCAGGCATCCGCGCGACGTTCGGACTGCTCCCCGAGGACCGCGTGAGCCCTTACCTGCGAAAGACCATCCTGCCCGACCTCGCCGCGCAGGCCGAGACCCCCGTGTTCGTCGAGTTCCATCCGGATGTGAAACGTGAGGAGGCGATCGCGATCCTGGCCTCGGCGGGCATCAAGGCCCATCTGAATCCGACGCTCCCGGGAAACGTGGTCCTGGCGAGGGTGAGTGCCGAGAACCTCCTTCATCTCTCCAAGAAGGAGCCCGTGGCCTGGGTGTTCCCGGCGACCGAGGACATCATGGCGAGCCCGACGCTCCAGTACTGCGCGGGCATGCAGACATCACAGGGCATTGTGGCGAACTACGCCACTCACGGCGATGGCTGGGATGGCCCGGGGCGGGGCTCCGCGACCCTCGGGTACTACTTCGGAACTTCCACATCGCGGCTCCCGGTGAGCCTGCAGCAATCGGAGATGGTTCGCGCACTCAACGTCTGGTCCAGGTACGCGCAGATCCGATGGCAGCAGGTCTCTGCCCGCAACCAGTCACGCTGCGTGGATCTCCACTTCTTCACCGGTGATCATGGGGACGGGAACGCGTTCGACGGGCCGGGCGGCATCCTTGCGCACGGGTACTATCCCGCGCCACCGAACCCGGAGCCGATCGCGGGCGACATCCACTTCGATGGCGCCGAGGATTGGCATGCGGGAGCGAACACGGACCTGTTCTCCGTGGCGCTGCACGAGGCGGGCCATGCGCTCGGCCTCGAGCACAGTGACAACCCCTCGGCGGTGATGTACGCCTACTATCGGGGGGTCGTCTCCGATCTGGCGCAAGATGACATCAACGGGATCCGCGCCATCTACGCATCCACGGATCAGACGCCTGCCCCAACGGACGATCACGGGAACGACGCGGCCCATGCCACCTCGATTCCGAACGATGGCACGACCATCGCCGGGAACATTGAGAGGGGCGGGGACGTGGACTTCTTCTCCTTCCAGGCCGTCCAGGGGGCGACGCACCTCCTGTCCACGAGCGGCCTCGGGGCTGGCATGGACACGGTCCTGACCCTGTTCGACGCAAACGGCACGACGGTCCTGCGGGAAGACGACGACTCGGGCGGGAACCGGGCCTCGCTGATCACCTGGAACGCACCGGCCTCGGCGAGGTACTTCCTGCGTGTGCGCCACTACAATGCGGCGGGAACAGGCACCTATCGAGTCGCCGCGCGGGTCGTGGCACCGCCGAGGGACGACCATGGGAACGACCCCGCCCATGCCACGCTCCTCCGGAATGATGGCACGCCGACGGCAGGCTCCATCGAAATCGCGGGCGATGTCGACTTCTTCTCGTTTGCCGCGGTTCGCGGTGCCCGTCATACGCTCTCCACAGGCAACCTGGCGGGGGGCATGGACACGGTGCTCACGCTGTTCGACACCAACGGCGTCGGAATTCTGGCGGAGGACGACGATTCGGGCGGGAACCTCGCGTCCCGAATCACCTGGGTCGCGCCGACGTCGGCCACCTACTTCCTGCGCGTCCGCCACTACTCGCAGGGTGGGGTCGGGACCTGCCAGGTCAGCGCCATGGCCGAGCGCGCGCCGCAAGATGACCATGGGAACAGCCCTTCTCAGGCAACCCCGCTGACCGTGAACGGCGTGAGCGTCGCCGGTGCGATCGAGTCGGCAGGGGATGTCGACTACTTCTCGTTCGATGCGCAGCGAGGGTTCACCTACATCCTCGCCACGAAGGACCTGGGTCCTGGGATGGACACGTTCCTCACGCTCTTCGATGTCAACGGAACGACGATCCTGGCGCAGGATGACGATTCGGGCGGCGGCTATGCGTCCCTGATCCGCTGGACGGCGCCTGCGGCTGGACGGTACTACCTCCGTGTCCGTCACTTCAGCCCCTCCGGGACCGGGACGTACCGGATGGCCGCGAGGAACTGACGGAACCAGCGAGCAGCGACCAACACGGAAGCGGCGGGCGGGGTCCCCCTGGGCGCGGCCCCGGGGGGCCCCCCCCCGCCGCGCCATTTTTCCGTCGACGTCACACCTGGCAGGTGGAATCCTCCCGCGCGGCCCACAGGAGACGCCCGTGGTCTCCTCCTGTCGGATCCGACAGGCCTCGCGGGCCCTGACTTCAGCGCCCGGCGGTCAGCACAGTACATCCCTTCGCCTGAAGGGATCCTGTTGGACGCTGGGGGTCAGGAGCGACCCGTCCGCACCTGGGCCGTCCCGGAGATATTAGCGCACATCCTGCGCGGCGAGGCCCTGTCGCCGCGGGCGGTGGTAGCGCACGCGCGTGGCTGCGTCAGCCCAGGGAGGCGCTCGACGCACTCGCCGAGGCCGACCGCGTCCTCCTCGACGCGCTTGCCTTCGAACCGCAACGCCAATTGACGATGGGAGAGGCGCGCCGCGAGGGCGGCTGGTGCTCCTACAGATTCATCTCCGCGAGCGATGTCGCGGTCAGGATCCGTTCGAGGAGACCACCAAGGCGGGCGACGTCCTCGATCGCCTGGACGCGCCGCTCGACATCCTCGGGCACGGCGCCGAACTTCGCGCGGAGCAGACGCAGCAGCGTCTTGCGCAGCGCGCCCACCTCCCCCTTCTCCACGAGTTCGTCCGCATACGTCTTCGCCATGGTTTCCACCTCCCCGACACGCGCCGGGTCCCGCATCGCACCCTTCACGGCCCGCAGCAGCACCTCATGGTCCTCCGCAGGCCGACAATGATGGATGTATCCTACCACAAACCAAAGGAGGCGCCAGTACCGGTCCCGCTCCACCGGCTCCAGCGCTACCAGCCGCCCGAGTGCCTCGTTCAGCAGGCGGAGCATCTCGCTGACAGGCCCCTTCTCCTGGAGCAGAAGAAGAACAGACCCCATCGCGTCCTCCAGCGCCTTCAATTGCGCGGGGTCCGTCTCGCCGACGTTCAGGAATACCATGTCGTAGCGCGGAAGGAAGCCCGCCAGCTCCGTCGGGACCTCCACGAGGTTCGTGAGCGAGCCGGGCGACTCCCACGGGCGCTGTCCGGTGTAGAAGACCACGGGCAGGATCGGTGTCAGGCGCTGCTTGCCTCGTGGGACCCCCTTGTTCGCCTGCTCCTCGAGTTCTCCCTTCCACACGCGGAGCATGTACGTGAGGAACCGGAAGGGGATGAGCGAGTCCGGGTCGGACTGGTGTTCGATGAGGACGTAGACCCAGACGTCGCGCGCCTCCGACCCGTCCAGGGGCCGGTAGGGCGCCCTGACGACGAGGTCCGCCTCGAGCTTGCGGAACTCCTCGTCGATGAAGGTGCGGGACAGGACGGTGATGTGGTCGTAGTCGATGCGGTCCGCGAGTCGCGGGACGGCGACGAGGAGGAGCCCGCGGAGGTTTCCGGGCGACTCGAGGAGCCAGCGCATGGCCCGGTCCATGAAGTCGCGCGGGGGCGGAGGCGTTATCGGGATGTCGCTCATGCCCGCGACGATAGCCGCGTCGCCTCGAGGCGTCCAGGAGATGCACGATAGGCGACTGGCGACCAGCGATCGAGGGTCGCTACCGTTCTCTTTCTGCTCTGCGCCTTGGGGAGGCTCGCAACTCTCGTGTGCGGGTCCCACACAGCGAGATCGTAGAGACGAGGCCTGTTCGCTGATGCGGGGCCCCTCCGCACCGATCCCGGACAGGCCTTGACGCCATCCACGGCGGGCCCCACACTACCCGCGTTCGCCTGAAGGGACCCTGTTGGACGCGGGGGGCATGAGCGACCCGTCCGAACCCACGCGGGAGCCACCTCCCCCCATCCCGCCGATACCGGTGACCGCAGTCGCCAGAGAGCTGTTGGCCGGCTCCGGCGCGGACGCGGCCCCGACGACCGTTCAGGCGAGGGAGGCTGGCACGGCGCAGCCCAGCCTGCCTGTCGTCGTGGCGGACACGGGCACTCCGCCGACGGCGCGCGCCGAGACGAGGGTGCTCTGGCGCGAAGGGGTGCCCCGCAAGCTCGGGCCCTATGAGCTGCTCGAGGAGATCGGGCACGGCGGGATGGGGGTCGTCTACCGCGCGCGGCACGAGCGGCTGGGGACGATGTTTGCAGTGAAGGTGCTGATCGCGGGCGAGTTCGCCTCGCTCGAGGCGATCGCGCGCTTCCATCGCGAGGCGGCGGCCGTAGCGAAGATGGGGAAGCACCCGAACATCGTCACGGTGTTCGACCTCGGCCAGGAGGCGGGGCTGACCTACTACGCGATGGAGCTGGTGAGGGGGAAATCGCTTCGCGAGCGGCTGGCCGAGCGCGTGTACGAGCCGAAGGAGGCGGCGGCGCTGGTGGAGAAGGTGGCGAGGGCGCTCCACTTCGCGCACGGACACGGGATCATCCATCGGGACATGAAACCGCACAACGTCGTCGTAACGGACGACGGCGAACCGCAGGTGATGGACTTCGGGCTGGCGCGGGACGTGAGTTCGGAGGCGGGATTGTCGGTGACGGGGGAGGTCTTCGGGTCGCCGAACTACATGGCGCCGGAGCAGGTGCGCGGATTGCACGAGGAGTGCGACGCGAGGACGGACGTGTACGGGCTGGGAGGGGTGCTGTACGAGGTGCTGACGAAGCTCCCTCCGCACCCGGGCAGGGCCGTCCCGGAGATCTTCGCGCACATCCTGCGCGGCGAGGTCCTGTCGCCCCGGCGCGTGAACCCCGAGGTGCCGAGGGACCTGGAGACGGTCTGTCTCAAGTGCCTGGACCTCGATCGCGATCGCCGGTACGCGACGGCGGAGGCGCTCGCGGACGACCTCGCGCGGTTCCAGCGGGGCGAGCCGGTCGTCGCGCGGCCGGTGGGCCGTGTGGGGCGCGCGGTGCGGCGCGTGCGGAGGCATCCGCTCGTCTCGGGGCTCCTCGCGGGGCTGGTCGTGTTGGCGCTCGGCCTCGGATGGAAGTTCCTGGCGCCGGCTCGGCTCGTGTACACGACGGACCCGCCCGGCGCGACCGTAGACGTGAGCGGGACGACGTTGTGGAGAGGTCGCGTCCTCTGGCCGGCGCGCCCGTTCAAGTTCCGTGTCACTCACGAGGACTGTCTCCCCGAGGAGCGGGAGATCCTCGCCTCGCCGGGCGCAACGATCGACCTGGGCTTGGTGAAGCTGCGTCCGAACTACGGTTTCCTTCGGCTGCAAGCGGAGCCGGACGGGGCGGAGGTCCTGCTCGACGGGCAGTCGTTGGGCCCCGGACACGGCACCGCCGAGTTCAAGGTGGCGGTCGGGAACCACCGGCTGCTCGTGCGCGCTGAGCGATACGAACCTCTTGAGCGGTTGATCACCATCGAGTCAGGAAAACCGCTGGAGGCGGGGCTGGTCAAGTTGGAGCGGGAGCGAGGTACGCTGGAGCTGACGGGGACGCCTCGGGAGATGTCGGTCGTCGTGTGGGACGTCGCCGCGAACAAGGAGGTCACGCGGCTCTCACCGCCTGCCACGCTGGCGTTGGAGGCGGGGGAGTACGAGTTGCGCGGCAGCCTCAGAGATTACCTCGCCCGGGATACTCCACTCGTGGTGCGGAAGAACAGCACCGTTCGGGCGGACTTGCCGTTGACGCGCCAGCGCCTCTGGGCCTACGAGACGGGCGGCGAGGTGTGGTCCTCTCCCGCGCTGGGAGACCTGAACGGGGACGGCTACCTCGACTGCGTCGTGGGGTCGGACGACACAAAGGTCTACGCCTTGTCGGGGATGGACGGCGCCGTCCTCTGGGCCCACGAGACGGGCGAGCGCGTGTTGTCCTCCCCCGAGCTGGGGGACCTGAACGGGGACGGCTGCCTTGACTGCATCGTGGGATCGAGGGACAAGAATGTCTATGCTCTGTCGGGGAGGGACGGCGCGGTCCTCTGGGCCTACGAGACGGGCGGCCAGGTGCATTCCTCTCCCGCGCTGGGGGACCTGAACGGGGACGGCGTACTCGACTGCGTCGTGGGGTCGATGGACAAGAAGGTCTACGCCCTGTCGGGGAGGAATGGCGCGGTCCTCTGGGGCTACAAGACGGGGCAGCCGGTAGAGTCCCCCCCCACGCTGGGGGATCTGAACGGGGACGGCGTACTCGACTGCGTCGTGGGGTCGGGGGACAAGAACGTTTACGCCCTGTCGGGGAGAGATGGCGGGATCCTCTGGAGTTGCGAGACGGGCGACATGATTTTGTCGTCCGCAGCGCTGGGTGATGTGAACGAGGACGGCGTACTTGACTGCGTCGTGGGATCGGACGACAAGAAGGTCTACGCCATGTCGGGGAAAGATGGGGCGGTCCTCTGGGCCTACGAGTCGGGCGACCGGGTGTTGTCCTCCCCCGCGCTGGGCGACCTGAACGGGGACGGCGTACTCGATTGCATCGTGGGGTCGCGCGACAACAAAGTATACGCCCTGTCGGGGAAGGATGGCGCGATCCTCTGGACCTACGAGTCGGGCGCGTGGGTGTTGTCCTCCCCCGCGCTGGGAGACCTGAACGGTGACGGCTGTCTCGACTGCGTCGTGGGGTCGTACGACTGGAAGGTCTACGCCCTGTCGGGGAGGGATGGCGCGGGCCTCTCGGCCTACGAGACGGGCGGCCTGGTGCATTCCTCCCCCGCGCTGGGGGACGTGAACGGTGACGGCTGCCTTGACTGCGTCGTGGGGTCGTGGGACAAGAAGGTCTACGCCCTATCGGGGAGGGATGGCGCGGTCCTCTGGGCCTACGAGTCGGGCAACCTGTTAGAGTCTTCCCCCGCTCTGGCGGACCTGAACGGGGACGGCATTCTCGACTGCGTGGTGGGGTCAGATGATCGCAAGGTCCACGCCCTATCGGGGAGCGATGGGGCGGTCCTCTGGGCCCATGAGTCGCGCGACGTCGTGAGCTCCTCCCCCACGCTGGGGGACCTGAACGAGGACGGCGTACTCGACTGCGTCGTGGGGTCGCACGACAAGAAGGTCTACGCCCTGTCGGGGAGGAATGGCGCGGTCCTCTGGGCCTACGAGACGGGCGGCTGGGTGCGCTCCTCCCCCGCGCTTGGGGACCTGAACGCGGACGGCTACCTCGACTGCGTCGTGGGGTCGGACGACACAAAGGTCTACGCCCTGTCGGGGAGGAATGGTGGGGTCCTCTGGACCCACAAGACGAGCCGCGATGTGTACTCCTCCCCCGCGTTGGGGGACCTCAACGGGGACGGCGTACTCGACTGCGTCGTGGGGTCGTTGGACAAGAAGGTCTACGCCCTGTCGGGAAAAAATGGTGACGTCCTCTGGACCTGGGAGACGGGCGACCGTGTGTTCTCGTCCCCCGCGCTGGGGGATTTGAACGGGGACGGCGTACTCGACTGCGTCGTGGGGTCGATGGACAAGAAGGTCTACGCCTTGTCGGGGAGGAATGGCGCGGTCCTCTGGACCTGCGAGACGGGCAACGGTGTGTTCTCGTCCCCCGCGCTGGGGGATTTGAACGGGGACGGCGTACTCGACTGCGTCGTGGGGTCGTGGGACAAGAACGTTTACGCCCTGTCGGGAAGGAATGGCGCCGTCCTTTGGACCTACGAAGCGGGCGGCAAGGTATTCTCGTCCACCGCGTTGCGGGACCTGGACGGGGACGCTTGCGTCGACTGCGTGGTGGGGTCGAACGATGGCATGATCCACGCCCTGTCGGGGAGGGATGGCGCGGTCCTTTGGGCTTGCAAGACGGGCGACTGGGTGGTCGATTCCCCCGCGCTTGGGGACCTGAGCGGGGATGGTTGTCTCGACTGCGTTGTCGGTTCGAGCGATGGCCGGGTTTGCGCGATCCGGGGACCAGACCCGAATTGCCTTCGCGCCTCCGCGAAGCAGAGGCTCGGTTTCTATCGCGGTGGGCGATGGTGGCGGACACTGGCCGAACTCACGACGGAGCGCCTCGCCGAGGAGAGGAACCCGTGGGCCCGCGCGACCACCTGTGTCTACCTCGGCATCGCGCGTGCGTGGCTGGGGCAGCCGAAGGACGCGCTCGACGCCTTCGCGGAGGCGCGCAAGCTCCATCTCCGTGCCCCCGACGGCGCGGTGTATGAGTGGGTCGCGTCGCGCGCCCTTGCGGACGCTACTCCCGAGCAACGCGCCGAGGCCGATGGCATCCTCCTCGATGCCCTCGGATTCGAGCCCGACGTCGTCTTCGACACGCTCGTCGAGTGCCGCGACCTCCTCGCGAAGCTCGACCCCGTCGACCTCCGCGCAATCCTCGCCCGCGTCGCCGAAACGCCGGCGTGCGCGATCGAGCGTCCGCTCCTCCTCGCATTGCCGATGTCCGACGGCTCGCGCCCCTACGCGAACAAGGCCGACCTCCTCACCGCCGCGCAACACCTCGTCCTCGCGCGGATCGCAAGGGGCGAAGGCGACGCCGCGCGGAACCTGGGCTACCTCGCCCTGATCGCGGACGCCCTCGGCGACAAGGACGCCTTCGCGAAAACCTACGCCACCTACCTCGACCTCCCGCGCCGCCCCGAATCCCTCGACGCGCTTCTCCAGCAGATCGCCACGCGGAAGTGAGGGTCCATGGATCCCTTGAGCGCGATTCGCAAGGCCATCGAAGAGGGTCGGTACCAGTTCAGTCTCCACGCCCTTGAGGAGGCGGATAACGATGCCCTGGCCGCGATCGATATCGAAAGCGCTGTCCTCACGGGAAGGCTTGTTCGCACGGACGACGACCCTCTCCGTGGACCCAAGCACGTTCTCGAAGGGCTCGCCAGCGACCTTCATGCGCGAGTCGGGGTCGTGACGCGGTTGCGAGCCGATGGCTCTGCTGTTATCATCACGGTATACGAGGTTCGTGAGTGATCCACATGTACGACTACCCCTGCGATTTCTGCGACGGTCGTGTGGGAGAGCGACTCCTGGACAACGAGATGCTTCGCGTGCCAACCCTCGGCTACGTCATCCTGGAGCAGGTGCCCGTCGGGGTGTGCGACCGGTGCGGAATGCGGTACTACGACTGCTCCGTTGTCAAACGGGCGGAAGACGTGTTCAGGTCCGGCGGAACCGCCACACGCCCCGTGCCCGTAGCCCCCTATCGCCTCTCGTCTGCCTGACGCGCAGTCGACGATCCCTCCTCCTCGCCCTGCCGCTCTGAGCACGCGCACACAATTCGATGGCGGTCGGGGCAGGCTGCTCGATGGGATCGATGCGGGGAAAGCTGCCCCCCCCGCGCCGCCTGGCCGGCCCGCTTTCCTGGACACCCTCCTCTCCGGGGCCGCGCGCGCGGCTGGCATGGCGCCCCGGCGAGGACCTCGGGCTGGCTCCGAGGAGTCGGCGCGATCGTGCGAGGACGCCTGCGACGTTGGAGAGGCGTTGATGGGTTGACCAACCATGGCGTATACTATGAGTGCAATGTTCGTCAACCGACGCGAGGCACCATGGCCATTCCGAAGCGCGCACCGGCTCGGCAGGATGAGAACCGGGCCACCGAGATCCTCACCCGCGGGATGCGAGGCCTTCTTCGCATCGCTGGGGCGATGCCCGCCAAGCGCATCCGCGAGGTCGCGCGGGCGCGCTCCGACTACGAGGTCCTCCTCCGTGTCCTGGAGTGGGCCCCTCCGCCCGTCGAGGGGGCAGGCGACGACCTGTCCGAGGCGCGTCTGCGGGGACTGCGGGAGCGCGATCGCCTCCTCGTCGCCGAGGGAGGCACCGTAGCCGTCGCAGAGGCCGCAAAGCTCCTCCACGTCACGCGCCAGGCGGTAGACAAGCGCCGCAAGGCCGGCCGCCTCCTGGGGCTGCCCGTCGGTCGCCGGGGCTACGCCTACCCGGTATGGCAGTTCAGCAGGGAGGGCGTCGTCCCGGGCCTGGAGGAGGCGCTCCAGGCACTCAAGGGCCATGACCCCTGGATGAAAACGGTCTTCCTCCTGAACCGGAACACACGCCTCGGGGGCGACTCGCCGCTGCAGGCACTCCGCAAGGGCCGCGTCGACGACGTCTGCCAGGCCGCGCGGACCTTCGGCGAGCACGGGGGCGCGTAGGGTCGATGAGCGCGCCAGGTCTTCATCCGGGAGCCCCTCCGGACTTCGATCGACGGCGACTCCCCTGGATGAACGAGTCCAGGGATCCTCACGTCCGTCGTCTCGCCCGCGGCCCGTGGATGCGCCTCCACCGAGCCGCGAAGCCCCCCCTCCACTTCGGACGAGGGACGGAACATCGATTCGACGACCCAAGGCGGAAGTACGGCGTCGTGTACCTCGGGGAGGACGAGAACTGCGCCTTCGTTGAATCGTATGGAGAAACGATCCTCGCGAGTTCGGGGACAGGGAGCCTCCGCCTCCTCACGCTCCACGAGCTAGGCAGCCGCAGTTTGACCCGCGTCGAGGTGAAGCGGGGCCGGGCCCTCAGGATCGTCGACTTCACAGGCATGGGACTGTCGCTCCTGGGCGCCGACGAGCGGATCTGCGGGGGAGGGGAGTACGGCCCCGCGCAGGCGTACTCCCGTGCCGTGTGGGAGCATCCGGCGCGACCGGATGGCCTCTGCTACCGTGCGCGGCACGACCCGTCCCTCCTGTCCATCGCGATTTTCGACCGGGCGCAACCGCGGCTTCGTGCCCTGACGCTCGGGAGTCTGACTCATCGTACGAATAGGCCCCGCCTGGCGAGAATCCTCGCGCGGTACCGCGTCGGGATTCTCCCATGACGAGGTCGCGGCGCGGGCGAGGGGGAGCGCCATCCGCACGCTCAGGGAGGTCCGTCAGGCGTGCGACATCGAATGGAGGCCGCCTCGAAACTCGAGCGCCAGGAACAACCCGACTACCGTGTCCCGCGTCGGATCGATCCCCGCGCGTGCTCACCGGCCCTGCAGGACATCGAGGGCGAGGGACCGCAGCTCGGGGGACGGGTCCTCCACCGACATCCGCGTCACCACCTCCCGTGCCCGCTCGTCGTCGCCCACATACCTCGCAAAGTACTCGATCGCGCACCGGCGCACCTGCTCGTCCGCGTGCCTCGACGCGCCCGTCAGGATCTCCTCGACCCTCGCTCCCGACCGGTACCCCAGCGCGTGCGCGGCGGCGGCCCGCACCATCGAGGACGAATCGGCGTCGAGGACCTTCGCCAACCGATCCTCCACGGACGCGTCCTCGACGAACCTGAGCGCCGAGGCGGCCGAGGCGCGCGTCCCCTCGTCGGCATCGCCCAGATAGCGCGTCACCACCTCGAGCGTCTCCCGGGCCCCGGCGTTTCCGAGGGCATCCAGGACGCTCCGCTTCCATTCGGCACCCTGCGACCTCTTCTCGCTCTCCAGCAGGAAGGCGATGATCCCACTCGATCGTCCCGGGTCCTCCTGCGAAACGCTCCTCGCATATGCCCCCAGCCCGACCAGCGACTGCCGCGTCTCCATGGCATCCTCGGCCCCCTGCGCCTTTCGACGGAGGAAGTCCTCGCTCCCCTGGGTCGGCCTGGCCACCAGCGAAAGCGCCGCCATCGCCGAGTCCCGAACTGTCTCCGCCGTCCCCGCGCTGGACAGGATCTCCATCAGCGCCTCCTGGGCAGGCGGCGTGCCGGCGCTCCCGAGCGCCCCCGCGACCGCCTCCTGGACCTCCGTCGAGACCGCGCCGTTCGTCCGCAGCAGCAGGACCCTGGCGACGGCCTTGTCGTCCAGGCGGAAGAGGATCGAGAGCTTCTCCCAGGCCTCGTATGCCTCGCGCGATTCCGGCATCCCCTGTCCCTGGAATCGCGCAAGGTCCAGGAGGAGACCGTCGACGGTCGCCCCCTTCACGAGCTCGCGCCATCTCTCCTCCTGGGCCTCGCGTGCGATCGCCAGCGCACCCTCGGGCCCGGCCGGGCCAGATCGCTCGCCGCCCTTCTTCAACTCCTCCATGCGCGCCGCCGCCTGCCGGGAGACCGCCTCTTCGTGCGTTCGCGACGAGAGGAACAACGTGGCCCGGCTCGCGACCTGCACGTCCTGCGCGAACTCGACCCCCTCGACGCGCAGTTGCTCGTCCACCTCCACGCCCTTCCACGACCCCTGCTCCACGTCGAACAGGCCCTGCGTCTTCCCGCGGGTCGTGACGTTGCACTTCATGGCCGCGTTCGCGACCGCCTCCAGTTGGGCGAAGAAGAGACGCGTGTAGCGATCCTTTTCGCGGGTCACCCGGGCGTACACGCGGCCGTCCGAGCGGCAGTTCCGCTCCAGCGTGTACCGGGCGACGTACTCGCCCGAGGTGTCCTCCTCGCGAGCCTCCCAGCCTGCGGCCTCGGTCTCCGGCAGCACGAGGGTCGCCTGGAGGATCAGGCCCTTCGTCAGGTTCCGCGCCCCCGTCCCCATGCCCTTCGGAAACCAGATCTCGGAAATCCGTCCGACGGGGGATGCGATCACAAGGACCTCGTCGGCCGCTTCGTTCTCGATCTTCGAGGTGACGGCCGCATCGGCGGAACGCCCTTCCCCGGCGATGTCGACCGAGAGGTCGGAGAAGCGATACCCGAGGACGACCTCCGTCGCCGTCGACTCGTACGCCGTCAACTGCAAGAGGCCAGAGAGGCCGAACGTGAACTTCTGCGTCTGGCCAGCCGTGCCGGTGACCTGGACCCCCTGTCCGGCGGCGCGAGAGGCGAAGGCCCCGCTGATACCGAGCGTGAGGTCCGATGTCGAATCGAACCGGTAGGAGAGGACGTCGCCGACCTCGAACCGATACCGCAAAGAGGTCTTCGCGGGCTCAAGCGAGGGCTCGGGGGTCAGGCCCTGCTCGAACTCTCGGAGGGAGACGGCTACCTTGCCATGATCCCTGTGCGTGCGAGGGGCCTTCGGGTCCGTGGACCAGCGGGACAGCAACACCACGAGGAGGAGCGCAACGGACGCGACGGGGACCAGCCAGCGCAGGGTCCTTTTCATGGTTCGCTCCCCCATGCCACGGGCGCGGGGACCCCGCAGAGGGCCCCCGCGCCGACCGCCCGAATCGGGGCTCTAGAAGAGGGTAGTCGACCAGGACGGGTAGCTGTAGTCCACGATCCTGTAGGTCCAGTTCCTCGCCGCGGTGAACAGGCCGATCTCGATGTAGATCCGAACGGGGTCGATCTGGAGCCGGACGCCCCCGCTGATGGAGGAGAAGTTCGCGTTCATGCCGGCGGTCAGGGTCGTATTGAACAGATTCAGCGTCACCTGTACGCCCACCCTGAACCCGGGCACGCCCACGCCAGCCCCAGCCTGACCGTAGGCGTATCCACCGATACTGCCATTGACTCCGCATCCGGTGGCCGCGATCGCGAGCTGCACACTGGCGTTGAGTCCTCCGCCAACGCTGCCCCACACATTGACCGGGATGCCGGGGCCTACGATGAAGGTCGCATTGGCTGTGAGGAACGTCTGGGAATACGACCAGGACCTGCCCCAAGACGTGCGCGGCGAGTTCGAGTACACCGTGGTCCCGCACACGTACAGCGAGACGGTGGTGCTGCCGCTTCCATACTGATTCCCGGATTGGGCCTCGGCGCGCACGGCTTCGATGCTCCGTCCGAACAACCGCACGCCGGCGCCCACCATCGCGCGCGCATCCGCGGAACTGCGCGTGTTGCTCATGGAGCCCGACGCGAAGACGTAGCTGCCCGCGTTCGAGTTGCCGTAGCTCCGCTGCACAGAGTTCGAGCGGGTGTCCGCCCCCGCCTCGATGCTCGCGACGAACAGCAGGACGGCGGCCAGCATCCCCATTCCCTTCGTTGCGTTCCGCATGACGCCCCTCTCTACAGGAGTCCATCGAAGTCCAACCTGGACGAGCAACGCCTGCCCGCCCCCCCCACACCCGTATCAATGCGCGGCCATCGCGGTAATTACAGAGACTCCGTGCGGCCGTACGAAGGCAGTCGAGGCTCAGGAGCACCAGTCCAGAAGCGCATGGTTAACAAGATGTTGCGCGCGGTTAGGTGACACACCCCTTGCGCCCATTCCTGGCGAGGGGTACATTCGCACGCCTCCGCCACACGAGGGCCATCCCGTGGGGAACTCTCCCAGCTTTGACCGGGTGCCCTTCCCCTCCACCCACATGTCCCTCGTCGCCCTCGCGGCGCGTCAGGGACAGCCGGGCTTCCGCGAGGCCTGGGAGCGGTTCTTCCAGGAGTACTGGCCGCCCCTCTACGCCTGGCTCCGCCGCTCAGGCAGCCCCAGCGAGGATGCGCGCGACCTCCTGCAGGACTTCTTCCTCGAGGGGCTCGACGGACCCCTCCTCTCCCGCTTCGATCACTCGCGGGGCAAGCTCCGCTCCTACCTGCTCACCTGCCTCGCGAACCAGCGCAAGGAGGCCTTCCGCCACCAGCGCGCCCGTCCCGATCGCCACCCGCTGCCGTTCCTGGACACGGAGCGCGTCGAGGCCACCCTGGCGGACCCCGCCGCCGAGGATCCGATGGCCGCGTTCGATCACGAGTGGGCGAAGAACCTGTTCGGCCACGCCGTCCGGGCCCTGGAGGAGCAGTTCACCGCCGCGAAGGAGGTCGTCTCGCTCCGGGTCTTGCAGGAGTGGGTGCTGAAGGCCGACCGACCTCCCGTCGAGTCGCTCGCGGAGACGCTGGGGATCACGGTCGGCAACCTGCGCGTGCGCGGGACGCGCGTGAAGGACGCGCTCCGGGGGCAGATCCAGGCGCAGGTCTGCCGCTACGCCGCGGACGAGGCCTCGGCGGACCAGGAGATGGAGGAGCTCCTGCGGATCCTCGCCCGGGGGAGCGAGCGGTGAGCGACCCGCTCCGCCACCCCGAACTTCCGCACGCAACGGGGCCACGGCATGTCATGAGGCGCGTCTTGTGGGGCCTGTTCGGCCTCCTGGCCCTGGTGCTCGCCGTGCCCGGTGTGGTGCTCCTCGTGAGCGCGGCGACCCTCTATGGCCGCCTGCTCGGGCTGGCGGTCCTCTGTGTGCCTCTGCCTGCCCACGTGATGCTGCTCGCGCCGCGCGGGAAGCGCAAGCGGCTCCTGCTCGTCGTGGCGTCTCCGATCCTCCTCGCGGCGATCGTCATGCCGCTCCACGCGCCTCCGCAGCAGCCCCCCGGAAGCCCCTGCGTCGGCTCGCGGTTTCCGGGCGAGTCCGGCTTCCGCCGTTGGTCCCTCTTCAACCTCGTCCCCGAGGCGGATCAGATGGGCCTGGGTCTGTTTCTTGCTCCTCTACTGGACTCGAGGATGACCCGCGAGCGCATGGCGCACTACCGCCCTCCTGTGATGCAGCTCTACGACGAGATGGAGAGAGACCCCGACTTCCGATTGCTCGGCTCGGTGCGGGACCGTGCGTTCGCGGATCCCCTCGGCGAGCCCTTCGACGTCGGGCACTACTACTGGTACGCCCCGCCGCATCCCGCGGGCAGCGAGCTGCCGGCAATCGTGTTCCTTCACGGGTGGGTGGGCAATTTCAAGTTGTACCTCTGGGCGTGGAAGCGCTTCGCCGATCAACACGGGTTCGCGATCGTCTGCCCCAGCTTCGGTTTCGGCCACTGGCAGCGCGCCGGCGGCGCGGAGGCGGTGGAGCGGGCCCGCCAGATCGCAGTGCAGGAACTTCACCTCGCGCCGGACCGCGTGTGGCTTGCCGGCCTGTCGAACGGCGGGCTGGGGGTCTCGCGGGCGGCGCTCACATTCCCCTCCGCCTGGCGGGGACTGATCTACATCTCCGCGGTCGCGGAAGAGGGGATTCTGTCGTCTCCCGAGTTTGTCTCGGCATGGAAGGGGCGCCCGGTGATCTTCCTGCACGGCAGCGAGGACGAACGGATCTCCTGGGACCTGTCGACCCGCCCCGCCGCGGAGGGGCTCGTCCGTCAAGGCGTCGTCGCCACCTGCAGGGTCTATCCGGGAGAGGATCATTCGCTCTTCGTCACCCGTCTGGACTCGCTCCTCGAGGACATGGCGGCCTGGGTGAGGTAGGCAGGGGCGAGGGGCTGTGACGGGTCGGCTGGCAGGACGCACGACGGCATCAGCCCAGGCCCAGGTCGGCCGCTACGCGTCGGACAAGGCCTCGGCGGACCAGGAGATGGAGGAGCTCCTGCGGGTCCTCGCCCGGGCCCTCTTGACACCCCTATCCCAGCCGCCTAGGATCGATCCATGGGAAGGGGGGCCGACGTGGACCACGACGCGCTGTTCAAGTGCCTGCTCAGGGAATTCTTCGCGGACTTTCTGCGGCTCTTCTATCCGACGAAGGCGGCGAGGCTCGACCTGCGCAGGCCGCGGTTCCTCGACAAGGAGGTGTTCGCCGACGTCGTCCAGCGGAAGGAACGACGCCTCGACCTCGTCGCCGAGGTCCCGACACGCGAAGGGGACCGTGAGATCGTCCTGGTCCATGTAGAGGTGGAGGCGCGGGCGCGCGGGCGGTTCGAGGCCCGGATGTTCCGCTACTACATGGCGCTGCGCTTGCGCTACGACCGACCGGTCTTCCCGATCGTAGTGGTCTTGTCGAGAGCGCCGGTGGGATTCGATCGGCCGACGCATCGAGAGGAGGTCTTTGGCGACGAGGTGTGCGCGTTCCGGTTTTGGCGGATCGGGCTCTCCAGGCTGCCTGGATCCAGACACGTCCAGAGCGCGAACCCGCTTGCGCGGGCGCTCGCGGCACTGATGGTTCCGGGGAGTCGGACGCATGAGGATTGGAAGGCGAGGTGCTTCCACGCGGTCATGGAGGCGAGGATGAACAACAAGGCGCGCAGGGGGTTGCTCCTGGACGTCGTCGAGACCTACCTGCGTTTGACCCCGGCGGAGGAGGTCCGCTTCCGCCGGCTAATGGAGCGCCCGGAAAACAAGGAGGTGAATGCCATGAGGAAGGCCTGGTCGGAAGAGCTGATGGAGAAGGGGGAAAAGCGCGGGGAGAAGCGCGGCGAGAAGCGCGGGGAAAAGCGCGGCGAGAAGCGCGGGGAGAAGCGCGGCGAGCTGAAGGGCCGGCTTGCGGCGAAGCGCGAGACGCTCCTCGGCCAGATGCGGCGGAAGTTCGGGGCCGTGCCGGCGGAGGTCGAGTCGCGCGTTGGCGCGATCAAGGACCTCGCCCGCCTCGACGAGCTCCTCGGACGCATCCTTACCGCCGCGTCGATCGAGGAGCTGGGGCTGGTGTAGCGACGACTCGCGGGGTCGCACAAGGAGGGCCACCCCCCTTCGCGCTCGCGCGCTTCGGAGGGCCGCCCTCCCCCGCGGGCCCGCTCCGTGTGCTTGCGCACGCGTCGAGGGGCACTCTCCCTTTTCGTCCTCCTTCGCCCTGCGGGCTATGGAGGACCGGAGATGGGACCAGGCCGACCGTCTCCGAGGAGGCGGCCGGATTCCATGGACCCCGCACATCCCGCACGCTCGGTGCCTCCGTGGAGGTCCCGATCCTGGCAGGCGGCGTCCTGCGCGCAACCAACCGAAGCCCGTTGTTGTTGGTGATTATGTGCTGGATGGCGGATCTCCGCCAGGGAGAAGACACGGGAGGCCACATAACGCATCGGGGTTTGGAGTCGAGGAAACATAACGTGGAAGGCTGGGCAGGCGGTCCGTGGCACCACGGGCTGTCTCTACAAAGAG
>ORJL010007150.1_pt1 | contig 36751 bp, 34 predicted proteins | sample 1779941 | NCBI WGS metagenome assembly ORJL01 (sample SAMEA104232317, study PRJEB22302) | groundwater metagenome | biome: forest; feature: aquifer; material: groundwater | place: USA | collected 2011-08-07 | depth 5.8 m | reverse complement strand
TGCAAAATTTATCAGATTGCTCATAAAATCACCTCATCATTTTATAGAATTTACGACGACAAACTTATATTTATATTTATCGTTCCAGACGAGAAATCAAATGGTGAAATTCAATTTTAACCTGAATTTTGCAAAGTTCTCCAAAGAAACAGAGGTGATAAATTAAATGCAAAAAAATCAAAGAAAAAAATGCACAAACTGCGGTTTGCAGATAATGAAAAGCGGCTTATATGACTCATTTATATGCAGAGAATGTGAAAACGAAAACCTTACAGTCGGGGAAAAATATTATCATTTGAATGTAACTGGGAATTGAAATCTCCTAAAACTTAACCTTCCCGCCCATCTTTTTCATCATTCTCTCGATGCCTTTCTCGTCCTTGAGAGTCTTCATCATTTTCTTTGACATCTTATACTGCTTGAGCATCTGCCTTAATTCCTGTTGTGAAATCCCTGAGCCGTTAGAAATTCTCTCAATCCTGCTTGTATCAATAACATTATCAGGATCAGTAAGCTCGTCTTTAGTCATAGAATCCATTGCAAACTTCCACTGCTCAAGCTTATGCTCCTGCGTCTCAAGAACATCCTTAGGTATATTCAAATTTCCAAATCCAGGTATCAACTCAGCAATCTTACCCAATGGACCTAATTTTTTCATTGCATTCATCTGCTCGTACAAATCAATCAGCGTAAAATCTCCCTGAATAAATTTCTTGCCCAAATCCTTTGCTTGCTCCTCGGAAATTGCGTCCTGCGCTTTCTCCAGTAAAGCCTCCAAATCACCCATTCCTAAAAGCCTCGACACAAAACCAGTAGGATTAAACTGCTCCAAATCATCCGGCTTTTCACCAGTGCCGATAAACAAAACAGGCGCCTTAGTAATTGCACATGCAGTCAAAGTGCCTCCAGCTCTTGCTGTTGAATCCATCTTAGTCGTGAAAATTCCTGTTATATTGCACGTGCTGTGGAATTTCTCAACTTGAGAATGCGCTGCTTGACCAATATCAGCAGAAAGCACAAGGATTGTTTCATTTGGTTTGATGCTCTTATGCAGCACAGAGATTTCCTCAATCAAATCTTCAGAAAGCGCATCCCTTCCGGATGTATCAACAATAATAATATCAAACTCATTCAATTTGTCCTTAAAAGAATTCCATATTTTCAGAGGGTTCTTCTCGTTCTTCTCGGTAAACGAAGGCGCGTTAACGCTTTTAGCAACCTGCTCAAGCTGGTCCATTGCAGCTGCCCTGTGAACATCCAATCCAACAAGAGCAACCTTGTATCCTCTCTTAAGATAAAACTTCGCAAGCTTTCCGGAAGAAGTTGTTTTGCCTGAACCATAAAGCCCGATAAACATAATCACAAACGGCTTTGACGAGATTTCAATTTTTCTCGGCTCTTTCCCGAGGAATTCAACAAGATGATTATACACAATATTAATAATCTGCTCTTTCTTTGTCAACCCTGCGGCAGGCTCTTTAAGCGCATCTCCCTTGATTTTCTTTGTCAGTTCATAGACGAGCTTTACATCCACATCTGCTTGGAGCAAAGCCCTCTGCAAATCCTTCACAAGCTCGTCAATTACTTTCTTATCTATGAAAATCGAACTTGCAATCTTCTTCAATGTTCCCTTTAGTGAGTCGCTTAATTTATCAAGCATTTTTTTTCAATCTTAGAATTTACTTTTTTATACACTATGAATATGCCAATTAAATAAAGCGCATAAGCAAACACTTCTATCAAATCAGGATTTCCGTTGTATCCGAAAAGCCCTTTCATGAAACTTCCAATCAAGCCGTTCTCGTGCAATAGCGGAAAACTTCCATTGGCATTAACATTAGGATTAATATCCCATATCGGCGAAACAATCGCAGGAAGAACATTTGCCTCAACTAACTCATGCACTCCATGAGCTGTTAATCCAGCAGCAAACAAAATCAGCAGGACACTGCTTGCATTAAACATTGTCTTGAGATTAACTTTTTTCGACGACACAAAAAATAGGTAGCCGACAACAATCGCAGAAATAATTCCAAGTGTGCCTCCGATAAAATTCAATCCAGATGCAAAATTAACTGCATTCAGGAAAATTACTGTCTCAACACCTTCTCGGAAAATCGCAATTGTTATCAAAGCAAATATTCCAAAATGCGTAAAAATCGGCTTTGACAGCAGGATATGCTTTTCAACTTTGTTTTCTAATTCCTTTACAATATGTTTTTGCCTCAGCATCCAGAAAATCATTGTTGTTATCAGCCCGGCTCCAAGAAGCATTGTAATGCCCTCAAAAAGCTGTTCAGCAGTTCCTTCAAAACCGCCGGCAATCCTTACAAAAATAAACGCAGATAGAATACTCGCAACAATTCCTGCAACTATACCATAATAAACACTTTTCTTATAATGATGATTATTTGTCTTATGAAGATATGCAAGCACTATACCTACAACAAGGCTTGCTTCTAATGTTTCTCTCGATGTTACTAAAAACGATTCCAGCATTTTCTGCTCCCTCAGCCCTCATCACACTCAACCTTCTCTGTCTCAATAATTTGTATTCTGTGATGTTATTTAAACCTATTGTAGAAAAAATTAAATAGCTCATAAAGAAATATACTTGTATGCCGGACTTATCAGACGAATTAGACAAAGAAGAGTTTGCAGAATTCCATAAAGACTTCTCAGAACTCCTCAGGATAACAATCGGAATAGACATGGCATTCAAGATGCTCGACCCTACGATAAATTCATACGAAGATGAATACAAAAAGCTCATCAGGATTTTCATGAAGAAATATTCAGGATTAGCGCTAAAGCACGAAACCAGAAATGGCACATTGAAGTTGAGAATCTTTCTAAAAACCGAGAAGGACATAAAGGAAATTTTCCTCAAGGCAGCCTCAAAAATATCAGGAATAAAATCAGTCGGACTGAACTCCTTTGACGAAGCTCAAGTCTCAGACGCAGCAAAAGTCACAAAAGCAATCAATGGAATCAAAGACAAGCTTTACATAACATACAATGATCCTGAATATGAAACATTTACACTTTTCCTTATCGAAAACAAAATAGAGAAAAAAATCGAGATTGTTTACGACCTGAAAACTGCCTCTGACAAATTCAGGCCAGAATTCAAGCTGATTGCATTTTATGCTCTTAAATCAGGCATGAAGAAAAATATAGAATTTTTTAGCAAAGCCGCAGCCATCGGGTTTGTCAGAGTTTTTACCGATGAAGAACGCAATAAATGGACAGAAGACTTTAATCCAAAGCTGAATGATTTTGGTTAATCTGTAAAAAATTACCTAAGTAAATCTCCTAAGAATCAGAAACGCAATCAAAAACCCAATCACAATCCCAATAAGCAGTCCAAGAATCAATTCCTTTGTGCCATACTCAACCTCCTCTAAACGCTGGAGTTCTTCCTTTATTTCTTCCTGCTTTTTTTCTGGAGTTTGTTTCTTAGGCATATATAATTATTAATGTCCCTTGCTATATTTAAATTTTTGGAAATCCATTAGGAAAAGATTAAATCTGATTAAATATCTTCTAATCAATATGCTCTCAAAAATCCCCTACATAACGCCTTTTCAGAACTCGATTTATTCTCTCCTCAAAAAAATTCCTCGAGGGAAAATTACAACCTACAAAGTCATGGCAGAAAAGCTCGGCATCAAAGCTTACAGGGCAGTTGGTTTGGCGTGCAAAAAAAATCCTTATGCACCTGAAATTCCATGCCATCGGGTTGTGTGTTCTGACGGTAAATTAGGAGGTTATAGTGGAATTGGTGGATTGGCTGGAAAAATTAAATTACTTGAGAATGAGGGTGTAAAAATTAGGAAAAATAAAATTGAAAATTTCGAGAGGGTTTTGTGGAAGGGTTTACTCTGATGCACAACTAACTCACCAATAAAATTCCAAGCAACACTTCAAAAGAACTTCATGCAAAACATTTTCAGGTTTCCGAGAAAAACAAAACTCTCTAAACCTTCTCTTATAACACAGCAATAAGAATAAATGAATTGCAATTTGTTTCTATAAAATTAAAAATAAAACTAATCACTTCTTCCTTTTCTTGACTTTCTTGATTTCCTTGTCGAGCTTTAATTTCTCAAGCAATTCCTTGTATCTGTTTCTGATTGTAACCTCTGTAACTCCTGCAACATCTGCAACTTCTCTCTGTGTTCTTTTCTCGCCGTTAATCAATGCAGCGACATAAAGAGCAGCAGCAGCAATTCCAGTCGGTCCTCTTCCAGATGTAAGCTCTGCTTTCTGCGCCATCTCGAGAATTTCAATGCTCTTTGACTGAGTTTCTGGCCTTAATTTAAGTGCAGATGCAAACCTTGCAATATAATCAGCAGGATTCGACGGTAAAATTGTAATCCCAAGTTCTCTTGTAACAAACCTGTAAGTCCTTCCGATTTCTTTCTTCTCGATGCCTGATGCCTCAGAAAGCTCGTCTAAAGTTCTCGGAACATCATGCCTTCTGCAAGCTGCGTAAAGTGCGCCAGCAACAACAGATTCCATTGAACGACCTCTTACAAGACCTCTCTGGACAGCCATTGTATAAATTCTCGCCGCTTCCTCCTCGACAGATTTCGGCAGCTTCAAATAAGAACTGACTCTCTTCAATTCAGCCAAAGCAAGCTTAAGGTTTCTTTCAATTGCAGTGGAAATTCTATACTGCCATTTTCTCAGCCTGAAAAACTTGTCTCTGTCCTTTCCGCCCAGTTTGAATAAATCAGCTTTCTGACCAACCTCAGTTCCAAGACCTTGGTCATACTGAGTATAAGTCATCGGCGCTCCTGTTCTTCTCTTTGCTTCGCCTTCCTCAGAATCAAACTCGCGCCATTCTTGCGTGAAATCAACCATCTTATCTTCTATAACAAGACCGCAATCCTTGCAAATAATCTCTCCCTTCTCCCTGTTCCAAAATAAATTAACGCCGCTACACTCAGGACACTTCTTAATCATTTCTGCCATATTTTATCACCTTAGCAATTAATCTAAATAATCAGCAACCTGAAAACTTGCTTTGTTTCATTACACATTTTTACCCCCGCATGTAAGTAAACAAAGTTTATATACAAGAAAAACGAAGGGTTTATAAAGTTTTTGATTACTCTCGGAAGTTGTTCAATTTCATAATGAGAAAGTAATTTCTTTAAGAAAATCCACAGACTATGGAAGCCAAAAACTACACTTCGTCCTTAAGAAACAAGGATTTGGTGTATCTCAAAGACAAATGAAGTTTGTCCTTTCATTGTGTTAAGCGATAAGGGAACACAATTCTACAACTAAGAGAACTTCCCATCAACCATATTCTTAGAAATATCTTCAACAGTTTCTCTCTTCCTTATCAGAGTGCTTTTTCCGTCTTTGACAAGAATCTCTGCACACATTGGTCTTGTATTATATTGCGAGCCCATTGCATAGCCGTAAGAGCCAGCATTCAGAATCGCGATTGTATCTCCTAAATTTATGTCAGGCATTTCCCTGTCTTTAGCAAGTTGGTCTGTATTCTCGCAAATCTGTCCGACGATATTCACTGTTTCTATCTTCGGAGCATTTAATTTGTTTGCGATGACAATCTCATGATATGCACCATAAAGTGCCGGTCTGAGAAGAGTATTCATTCCAGCATCAACGCCGATAAATTTCTTGTATGCTTTTTTTATCGAGACAACTTTCGCAAGCAAAATTCCAGGTTCGCACACAAGAAATCTTCCAGGCTCGATTTTCAGATATGGTTCTCCTAAGTCATGCTCCTTGATTTTCTTCTTGAACATTTCTCCGACAGCTTTGGCTGTTTTTTCAATATCCAAATCATTCTCACCTGGCTTGTAGCTTACACCTAATCCACCGCCTATGTCAATAAATTCAAACTTAAGATTCAGCTCTTTTCTGATATTCCCTGCAATGTCGAGGAGCTTTGCAGTTATCGCCTCGAAATATTTCCAGTCTGTTATACAGCTTCCTGTCATCATGTGTATTCCGAATTTTTTTATCCTGTATCTCTGGGCTTTTTTGTAGGCAGTCAAAATCTGCTCCTCGATAATTCCGAATTTTGCATCTTTTCCAGCGAATACAAGCCCTTCATACTTTCCGCCTCCAATGCCGGGATTTACTCGGAAGCAGATAGTATCAGGAATTCCAAATTTCAATAAACGGTCAATCTGGGAAACATCCTCGAGGTTTATCACTACCTTTGACATCAATCCAAACTCAAGCTCGTCATCTCGATGATAAACACCTGAATAAAGAATCTTGTCCTTGGAAAAACCTGCTCTATTTGCTAATTCAATCTCAGCAGGGCATGAACAGTCTGCGCCGACTCCCTCGGATTTGAGGATTTTTAGGATTGCAAGATTATTGTTGGCTTTGACTGCATAGTAAAGCTTGAATTTAGGATAATACTTGGAGAATTTCTCTATCAGCAGTTTTGCGCGCCTTCGTATTGCATTCTCGTCGTAAACATACAAAGGAGTTCCATACTTCTCTGCCAAATCAATTGCATTGCAGTTTCCGACATACAGAATTCCGTTTTTATTTTCAAGATGCTCTTTTATTTCGTACATTTTCTTTTCTTATTCACGCCGCACAAATCCTGCAATGCTTCATAAGCTTTCATAGAATCTTTCTTATGCAGAATTAAAGTAAGCTCTGTCATGGTCGAGACAATTTCGTAAATATTTATCTTTTCCCATGCAATTCTTCTCGCAACATTGAATATAACTCCATGTGTATAGAAAAAATCTCCTTTAAAGCTGATGCTCAGGGCAACAAGATTGATTTCCCTGTTAATTATTTTCTCGCCTTTCAAAAAGCTCTCGAGGTTCTCAAGATATTTTTCGCTGATAATTATGCTGACTTCGTAATTTCCTACGATAACATTCAGTGTGTCGCCTTTATCAATATCAACCATTGAATAAAGATTCTTCAGGTTGCTCATCAGGGAATTCGACTTGATAACGCCGATATCGCACAAATTAGTCTTAATCACAATATCAGAGCTGTAATCAAAATTCCTGATAATTTCTGTATCTTCAGAAAGCTCGTCTGAATATCGTCTCAATGCCATCACAATCGCAGAATGCTTTACTTTCTTTCCGATTTCTTTTTCGACATTCTCTATAATCTGCTCAGCAAGAGAGCCGAAGCTGATAATCTCTCTGCGCATTGCCTCCTCGATGTACGGCTTTTCCTTGATTAGTTTTCTGACGATGTGGCTTACTGTTACCATTTTGATTAATCTATCCGCCAATTAAATTCTCTGTATAAATATATTTCCATAAGATTAAAATCAATATCCTTCAAACACAATCTCCTTTTTATCTTTCTTCAAAATAGTCCTTATCTTCTCAGATTTCTTCACAAATCCAACAATCTTTGCATCCTCTCCAGAATTCTTCAAAATCTCAAGCACTCCATCACTGTCCTTATCGGAAACAATCAGGAAAAAACCCATCCCCATATTAAAAGTCTGATACATTTCTTTGTCTGAGAAACCAGATTCTTTCTGTAGGACAGAAAAGATTTTCTGCGGCTCAAACACATTATCAATCACAAACTCAACCTTAGCATCAAACCTGTTAAAATTCTTCAACCCATAACCTGTATTATTAACACCGACAACAGAAAACCTCTTCGCTGCCTCAGCAACTGGCTTGACATAAATCCTCGTCGGCTCAAGAAGAATCTCTCCAATACTTTTTCCGTCAATCTTATCATTCAGAGAATACTTTCCTTTATACAATGCCTTAACTTTCTGCCGAGACTCAAACTCTCCTTTCAGCAAAAACCTTCTTGCATCAGTATAACCGTTAGAATGCAAACCAGAACTTTTCAACGCAATAATTTTGTCGCCGTGCGAAATCTCTCTCGGTTTAAAATCCTTAGGCACAAATCCAATCATTGCAGCAGCAAGGTCAAAACCAAAACCCTCATTAAAAGAATCCAGCATTTCAGAAATAGAAGCAGTCTCGCCTTTCCCAAAATTCACTCGAACATCATTCTTGAAAATTCCAGATGTTTCGCACAACTCAAGTCCCTTCACAATCCCTCTGATAATATCTCCTGCCTTAAGCTCGACCTTCTCCTGAACAGCAAGATAATCCATAAACAAAAATGGCTGGGCATTCCCCAAAGTCGCCAAATCATTAGCGCACATCGCAACCAAATCAATCCCGACAGTATCATACTTGCCAAGCGCAGCAGCAATCAAAAGCTTAGTCCCAACACCATCAATAGAACAAGCGAGATAATGATTCGGAAAAATCTTGCTCTCGAAAAGCTCAGCAAAAAGTCCTTTAGATTTTCTGACAATATTCATCTTCATAGAATTAGGAATTGCCTTCTTAATCTGCTCCAATGCCTGAGACTCAACATCCTGATATGCAATGTTTGACATGGCTTTAACTAATGGATTGGAATATAAAAGAGTTTCTAGATAGGGGACGTTGCGTGGATATTAATCATTTCAAAGGATTGTTTTGAATGTATATCTTATGCTATATTCAAAATCCTGCAAGTTTCTTTCAGATGCTCGTTAGTTAGTTTATCACATAAAGTATAATCTCCGAGAAGGATGAAGTCAACATAGCATTGGTCTTTTGATTGGACTGTAAGGAGGGATTCACAATAGTCAGGTATCGAGAGAGTTTTTGCCAATGTAACAATACATTTTTCTTTTCCTGCCACTGAATCTATGTTGACGCAGTATTTTTTGTTCTGGGAAGTCTGCGCAATATCGTTGTGGCATGAATCCCTGTCCTGAATGAAATACAATTGCTTGCAGTATCCAACAGCTTCTGAAGGGCTTGAACTGCTGAGTTCTTTTGCTTTCGAGAATAGTTCATCTCTCGTCGGTAGCTTTTTTGCCTGCACGCAGTCTTTTGCGCATAACGATTCTTCTCCTTTTTCGCAGACGGAATTTCCACAGCATGGGATTATCTGCTCGTGTGCGCATTGGTTTCCATATAGAGAATCTGTTGTGCATGAGTTTTTATCGTCGCAGTTTTGTTCTGATTCAGTTTCAGGAGGTGTTTTTTTGTCCTGTGATTTTACATCGAAGGTTTTTGCTTCTGAGATTGTTTTTCCTCTGTAAATCAAGGATGCTGTTAATGTGTATGTTCCGTCTTTGGTTTCAGAAGGGATTTCAACTGCAATGGTTTTTGATGTTTGTTTTTCAAATGAGATTAATTCTGATTTTTTCAGGATGGTTTCTCCTAGGGAATCTGTTAAAGTGTATGTAAATCCAGCTGAGATTTTTTCGTCCTGAGTACTTAAGAAACCTGCTATGAATTTTAGCTGTCCTGATGAGTATTCCGGCTGGGAAATTTTGAGCTCCAATTCTGCTTGCTCAATTTTTGGCTGAGACGAATATTGGAGATAGAAGTATCCAGCTATCAGAATCCCTACAGAGATTAGCACAATCCCGACGATTATTTTCAACGAGAAAAGCGCATGTTTAGGATGAAGATAGTAAAGGTATTCGTCTATTGTCTGCTTTGGATAGCCTGCCCTGAGAAGTGCATTGGTTATTTGTTCTCGTGAGTATCTTTTTCCGAGAAGGTCATTGATGTATTTGACAAGTGCAGGATTCATTTATGCCTCTTTTTTAGAAGTATCTTTGGGTTTGATTATTATAAATTTTTGGGTAGGGGCAGCTTTATAAAGTTTGAAAACGAAATTTTATATAGAACTATGGATTTTTCTTTTCTGTGGAAGTGAAAAATTTTTCTGAAAATCTTGTATATCTTACAAAAGATATTATCGGAATCGGCGGGCAGATTAAGTCTGTTCCAGAGCATTTTTCAGTCGAGGAGATTCCTGCTTATAATCCTTCCGGCGAAGGAGAGCATGTTTATGTTTCGATAACAAGGGAAAGCATTGCATCAACAGAAATGCAGAAAAAACTTTCTGAATTGTTTGGTATTCATTATAATGATATCGGGTTTGCTGGCTTGAAGGACAAACATGCAAGGACAACTCAGGTTTTTTCTCTGCTTATTAAGGAGATTGATATGAATTTGATTGCCAGCAAAATCGCTGAACTTGGAGTTAAAGTAAACTGGATAAAAAGGCACAAGAACAAATTAAAGCCAGGTCATCTCGATGGTAATTTGTTTCAGATTTTGGTTCTGCATCCTCATCCTGACCATGTTTTGAAGCAGGCAGAGAAAATAAGGAAGATTCTCCTTGTGAAAGGTGTTCCTAATTATTTCGGGATGCAGAGGTTTGGCGTCAATGGGAATAATCATGAGGAAGGAAAAGAGATTTTGTTCGGAAGAAAAAAGCTGGGGAAGTGGATAAATAAATTTCTTATTTCTGCTTATCAGAGTTCGCTTTTTAATTTGTGGCTTGCTGATAGAATCAGGAATGGATTGTTTGACAAAATTCTCGAGGGAGATGTTGCAATGAAGGAGGATTCTGGAGGAGCTTTTGTTGTTGAGAATCTAAATACAAATGTGGAGCAAAGAAGGCTTGATGCTGGAGAGATTTCGATAACCGGTCCAATTTTTGGCTACCGCATGAAAAAATCTCTTGGAAAATCTGGCGAGATTGAAGAAAGGATTTTTTCTGATGAAGGATTGTCGCATGATGTTCTGAAAAAAGCTGGTTTAAAAGGAGTGAGGCGTTCTGCAAGGATTGTTGTTAAAGAGATTAATATCGAGAATAAATCCAATGGATTATTGTTTTCGTTTACTCTGCCGAAAGCTGCTTATGCTACTTGTGTGTTGAGAGAGTTTATGAAGATTGATGGTTTGTGATCAAGCATCAACAAACTTCTCCTTCTTTTCTGCTTTGAAGAACAGCATGAAAATTCCCCATGCAAAGAGTATCATAATTCCTGAGACAATTATCGGCAAACTCCTATTGAGTGTTACAATGAATCCTGCAATTATCGGCGGAATTGCCTGCGCAAGCGATTGTATTGACTGGTTTATTCCGAGAATCTCTCCTTGCGATTCCTTGCTACTCAGGTTTGAGATAATTGCTGTTGAATTTGGATATGTAAGCCCGTTGAAGACTGCAATGAATGGGAGAATAAAGTAGAGATAGATTGCTTTCGACGGGATAAGCAGGAATGGCATTGTCAAGCCGAGAAATAATGCTGAGAATGGCAGTATCTGGTGTGACTTGAATCTGCCTGAGAAAAATCTTGTGACTATTCCCTGCGAGAATGCTATCCATAATCCGATATATCCGAATAGGTTTCCTATCTCAGATTGCGTGTATGAGAATTTATCAATCAGAAAAACCTGAAAGAACTGCGCAAAAAAGCTGAAGCCGAATGCGAGGAGAAAAACGACAAAGAACATTATCCTGAGATTTTCCATCAGGAATGCTTTTTTGAGGTTCCTGAATCCTGTGAAAATGCTGATTTCTGACTGTATTTTTGTCGAGAGAGTTTCTTTAAACTTGAGATTTACAAATAAAATGTTGACCAATGCAAGAAGAGCAGCAAACCAAAATGGAGTTGCGAAGTTGAACCAAGGCAGTAGATGAGGATCCGAGAGTTTTCCGCCTAAGAACGGCCCGAGTATAAATCCAAGACCAAATGCCATTCCGACCATTCCGAAATTCCGCGCTTTGGATTTTTCGTCTGAGATGTCTGCGATTGCTGAGAGAACAATTGAGATGTTCCCGCCGGTAAATCCGTCTATGATTCTGCTGATGAATAACAGGAGAATGTTTTGCGTGTAGATTCCTATTGCAAAGATGATATATCCAATAAATGTCCCTCCGAGAGAAACAAGCAGGACTTTCTTTCTTCCGACTCTGTCAGACCAGCCGCCAAGGAGAGGCGCGCCGAAGAACTGTGCAAGCGGATATGTTGCAATGAGAAAGCCGAGAATTATTGTCCTCAATGAATCTGAATAATTAGCAGGCAGGATTCCTGTGTGAGAAAGCAATAATGGAGCAAGAACAGGAATAATTATTCCAACTCCAACCATATCGAGAAATATTATTAGAAAGATGAGAAGCATTGAGAGGTTGTTTTTGTTGTCTTTGATTGAAGATTGCATTGTTGTTTTGCGTTTTTGTGTTTGTATATAAAAGATTATCATAATTATTTTAAACTGCGCAAATCCCTTTCTATATATGAAACCCATTGCGATTCTCGGCTCTACTGGCTCGATAGGAAAGCAGACTCTTGAGGTTGTTCGAGAGCATAAAGAAAAATTCCGCATAGTAGGATTAGCCGCAAACAATAACATAGAGCTTCTTCAAGAGCAAATAGCGGAATTTAATCCAACAGCAGTTTGCGTGATGAATCCTGTGAAGGCAGATTTGCTGAGAGAAAAAACAGGTGTTGAGGTTTTTTCCGGCATTGATGGATTGAATAAAATCTCTGCGCTTGATGAAACTGATACTGTTGTGAATGCTCTTGTTGGAAGTATCGGAATTTTACCGACGATAAATGCAATAAAGCATAAAAAAAATATTGCGATTGCAAATAAGGAAACTCTTGTTACTGCTGGAAAGATTGTGATGGAAGAAGTTCGCAAGAATAATGTTTCATTCCTGCCGATTGATTCTGAGCATAGCGCGATTTTGCAGTGTATTAAGTCCGAGAGAAAAGAGGACATAAGAAGGATTATTCTGACTTGCTCAGGAGGTCCGTTCAGGAATTTTTCGGCCGAGCAGATAAGGAATGCAACTGTCAATGATGCACTGAATCATCCGACGTGGAATATGGGAGCCAAGATAACTGTTGATTCTGCGACTTTGATGAATAAAGGGTTTGAAGTTATCGAAGCGCACTGGCTTTATAGTGTTCCGTATGAGAATGTTGAGGTTGTTGTTCATCCCGAGAGCATTGTGCATTCTTTTGTGGAGTTTAATGACAGCTCGACTCTTGCGCAGATGGGTTTTCCTGACATGAGGATCCCGATACAATATTCGCTTTCGTATCCTGAGAGAATCCCTAATAATTTTCAAAGCATTGATTTTGGCAGGATTAAATCTTTGAATTTTGAGAAGCCAGATTTGGAGAGGTTTCCTTGCTTGAGGGTTGCTTATGACGCAGGAATTGCAGGAGGGACTTTGCCGGCTGTGCTGAATGCTTCCAATGAAATTGCCGTAAAGTTTTTTCTCGACGGAAAAATAAGGTTTTTTGAAATCTCTGAGATTATTAAGTCTGCGATTGAGAGGCATAAGGTAATAAAGAATCCTAACTTGGATGAGATTCTCAATGTGGACAGGAAGACGAGAGAGGATGTGCAGAATTCCTATCATTCATCACCATAATCCTCAATGCTTATCTGCCCTTTTCTCTTTCCAGATGCAATCGGCTTGATGTTTTCGTCAACCTGCTTTTTGATGCTGTGCGCTAATTTATCGCCGAGAATCTGGACGAGTTTTACTAAGTCTGATTTTTTCACATCAGAGATGTCTTTGATTCCGTTGAAATATAATTTTCTTGCTCTCGCGCGACCGATTCCTTCTAACCTGATAAGAGGCAGGAGTTCTTCCTTGACGCCGTATCTTAACCTCATGCGGATTTTTTTTATCTCAGTAATTATCGAGAGTTCTTTCATAAGCCGCGCAATTTCTTCTGTTGAGTAAAGCATCCAGTCAGCGCGCTCGATTTTTGCCCTTAGCTCGCCTGGGCGAACATTGTATTTTTCAAGGATTGTTTCTTCGTCTTCCTCTGAAATCCATTCATCGAAAACAACTGCTGTTTTTATTGAGTCGAGAAAATCTTCATAGTCAATGTCATACATGCTCGGCTCTTTGTCGAGGAGCAAATCACCGAATTTCAGGAGCATTTCCTGCACAATTTCATAATCTTTCTGCCTTGCTCTGAGGAATGGCCTAAGCTCGTTTGTATGTGAAATGAGCTGCAATAATGGAAATGACCTGATGGTTTTGTAATGCTTTGCCCTTTTTAGGCATGTCATGATGAAGTTCGCTGAGAAAGGATCAACATAAAGCTCTGCAACTCTTTTCCCTATCAGTGTTGCCCTGTATTTCTGCTCGATAATTTCATCTGCTGATGCAAAGTCTTGATTTTGTGATGAGACAATGAATTCCCATTCTTCTAAAAGATGAAGCATTTTCTCGATAATGATTATCAGCTTGTCCATGTCCTTAAAATGAAACGCCCAGAATGTTTTTTCAAAAAATTTTATTATCTGCTCTTTTGTCGAGATGAAATTTGCTGAGATTAATGAAAGGATATAAGTTCGCAGGACTGGCTCGACTGCAAGTTTTGAATCTATTGTCTCTGGCTCGCCTAATACATATTTGTTGAGGATTTCGTCTTTTTCTGCCTCTGTCTGCGCTAAACAAATTGCTTGACCTTCTGTATCATATTTTGGTCTTCCGCTTCTGCCTGACATTTGCATATAGTCGAGAACTGGTATCCATGCATAACCGCGATAGCCGTATCGTTTTAAATCCTTGATGACTGTTCTGTATGCAGGCAAATCCAACCCATAAGCCAATGTTGGCGTGCAGCAGATTATTTTTATTGTGCCGTTTCTGAATCCGTCCTCTACAATTCTTCTTTGCTCTGTTACAAGACCTGCGTGATGGAATGCGATTCCTCTCTTGATGCAGGTTGCAAGTCGTTCGCATTGCTTTGTTGGTTTTGAAAGGCAGTTTTTTATGCTCTCTGATAATTCATTCAGTTCAACACCCTTGATTTTTTTTGAGATATCTTCTGCGGTTTTTTCAGCAGAGCTTTTTGTCGAGGCAAATACCAATGCCTGCTTATTGAGCTTTAATGTGTCGAGAATGATATTTATTGTCTGATTTGTTGTTTCCTGATGGATTTTGAGGTTCATTGGTTAAGATAATTCTCAATGGTTTTAAAAGATTGCGAAAACAATCTTATTCCTCAGTATCGGAGACAAAATCTCATATTCATCATCTTTTCCAAACCATTTTAATTCTGCAATCTCTGATGATGGTTCTGGATTTCCAATAATTCTGCCTTGATATAATTTTATCTGCACAATCAGATTTTTTTCGTATGCCGCTATATCCTCAAAATCTCCGAGATATTTCAGCGATTTAACATCAACATTGCAGTTCAACTCCTCGAGAATTTCCCTTTCAATGCACTGCTCAGCATTTTCATTTCCTTCCGGCTTTCCTCCTGGAAGAATGAATAACTCCGTGTGTTTTTTTCTGCATATCAGGAATTTGTTGTCCTTGAGAATTATCAAACCGTATTTCATGACTTTTTGCATTTTCAAGCGACAATCTTTTCAAAATTTCCAAGCGTTGTGCCTTTTTTCAGCATGGAAATATCCTGCTTTTTTCCGTCAATAATGTTGTTGTAGGCGTTGATGATTGTTGCTGTGTCTATTTCCAAGTCAAGGAAGAAGTATTTTATTCCTGATCTTGCAAGCTCAAGGACGTTTTCGTAAACTGCAATCGGCCGAGAGTATAGCATTTCTGTATTGTAATTAACTACTCTCATAGGGAATGAATACATTTTTTCGTCGGTGAGATTTCTCTGCGGATAAACTCCTTTGAAGTGCATGACTGGAATTCTGCCATGCGCATAATAGATGAATTCTTTGTTATGGAATTTCTCTAATTCTTCCGCGCTTAATTCTGGCGAAACCATCGGCAGGATTTTTAGTGAGCGCAATGCTAGGACATCAATATCGTTGAAAACATTAAGAGAGTATTTTCCGTGTTTCTCTCCTTGAAATTTTGTTTTGAGCATTCCCCAGTTTCCGACACAGATTCCGTCTGGCTTGACGTCCTCGATTATCTTTTCTGCCCTTATTATGTCATTGTCTGTCATTATTACCGGAGTGTCGAGGAAGAATTTTGTGTTTTTGCAGAATTCCTTTGCTTTTTTTATCTGCTCTGAAAAAATGTCAAAATAGACTGCGAAAACTCCTGCGTTTACCGCTTCAATAAGCTGTTCGACAGAGTAAACCTTGACTATAAGTTTTGGCGTTGTGTCTATTATTTTATTTTCTATGGATGGAAGTTTTGACTCGGAGAAATTTGAAGTTCTTTGAGGAATGTATCGTGAGAATATTGTTTCTTCTAAATTCTGCCTGAGTTTTCTCAGCACACTGAACGGCATGAACAGATTTTCTCCGAGAGAGATTTGATTCATGTCATACTTAATGCCGAGATGCTCTGATTTTGAAAACTCTTTATCTATGTCAGATTTTTGCAGGGGATTTTTCTCTGCCTTCTGAAAAGGTATTTCTGACAGGAGTTCAAAATTTTTTCCTGTGATTTTGAGAGGTTTACCTTCTTCTCCTGATAATGAGATTTTCTCAAAGAAAAAATTTAGATTTGTTGAGAAATCTTCTTCATTGTATTTTGATGTTAGGAATACTTTGCAACTGTTTTTGAAATGCCTGCTCGGAATTTTTACTATGTCTCCTTTTTTTGCTGACTCTACTTTTTGGCTGTCCATAATTAATTCTTTCAAAATAAATCCTTCCATCTTTCCTCTGTTATCTGGATTCCAGATTCCAATTCCATCGAGGAGGTTTATGTCTGCTTCAAGCTTTAGATAATGATATCTGACTGTTCCGAGAGAAATACCCCTGTTCATAGGCATTTCACTCCCGACGATTGATTTGTTTCCTGAGAAAAACCCGTCAGTGAATTCTCTGTTGAATCCCATCTTGAGCTTTTCAACTTGTTCATTAGAAAGCGGCTTTGTTTTTCCATTTACAGCCGAGTCAATTTGTTTCCTGTATATCTTGGTTGTAATTGCAACATACTCAGGACTTTTCATCCTGCCTTCTATTTTTACTGAGTTTATTCCCAGTTTGTAAATCTCGCTGATTTTGTTTGCCAACATCAGGTCTTTCGGGCTTATCAAAAAACCCTGCATGTTGTATTCTTTCCTGCATGAGCTTGCGCATATTCCTCTGTTGCCGCTTCGTTTGCCAATGAGAGATGATATTAAGCATTGCCCTGAATACGAGATGCACAAATGCCCATGAACAAATATTTCAAGATTTACTTTTGTGCACTTTCTTATTCCTGAGATTTCTTTAGACGACAATTCTCGCGCAAGAACAACGCTGTCTAAAAGATTCTGCTCTTCAAAAAAATTTATTCCATGATAGTTCATTAATGATGATTGAGTTGATGCGTGAATTTTCAAGTCAGGAAAAAATTTTTTTATTAACGGAGCAAGCCATAAGTTCTGAATAATTACTGCGTCTATTCCAGCAAGATATGCGCTTTCAAGAGACTTGAACCATAGTTCTATCTCGGGATTTTTTACAAGCGTGTTCATTGCAAGATAAACCTTGACATTGTGGAGATGGCAGAATTTTATTATTTGTTTTAATTCCTCGAGAGAAAAGTTGTCTGCCATTCTTCTTGCGTTGAACATTCTCATTCCTAAATAGACTGCATTTGCGCCGTTATAAACTGCGGATTTTACAGATTCAATATTTCCTGCCGGCGAGTTTAGTTCGATGGTGTGCATATAAGAAGGAAAAGTCTGGATTTTATTATAAGATTATCTGAAAACGATTGAAAAAAAGATAAATAATATAAAAGAGATTGTATATTGAAGATTTATGCCATCAAATAAATCAAAAGCAGATAACATTGCAGCCAAAGCAAAGGAATCTTCAAGAATGCTTGCAAGCGCGCGTTCCGAGAAGAAAAATCTTGCGTTAATAGAATTAGCTGAGAGCATTGAAAAAAACAAGAGCGCGATATTGAAGGCGAATAAAAAAGACGTTGAAGATGCTGAGAAGAGCAAGCTTTCACAATCCCTGCTTGCGAGATTAAAACTTTCCGATGAGAAAATCCGTGAAATAATTAACAGCGTTAAAGGAGTAATTGCGCAGGATGAGCCAGTCGGCAAAACACTCTCGGCAATTGAACTTGATAATGGGCTTGAATTATTTCAGGTTACTTGCCCGATAGGAGTTATAGGAGTGATTTTTGAGTCGAGACCTGATGCTGCTGTGCAAATCTCAAGCCTGTGCATCAAGTCAGGAAATGCAGTTATAATGAAGGGAGGTTCTGAAGCAAAGAACTCAAATGAAATTCTTGTAAGGCTGATAAAAGAATCGCTGAAAAAAGCAGGACTTCCATCTGATACTGTCCAGCTCCTCGAAACAAGAGAAGATGTCAAGGAAATGCTTGTAATGGACAAGTATATTGACTTGATTGTTCCGAGAGGATCAAATTCGCTTGTGAAATATATCAAGGAGAATACAAAAATCCCTGTTGTCGGGCATGATGAGGGAATTTGCCATCTTTACATTGACAAAAAAGCAGACTTGAAAAAGGCGCTTGAGATAGCTTTCGACGCAAAATGCCAGTATCCTGCAGTATGCAATGCAATGGAAACCTTGCTTGTGCATAAAGATATTGCAAAGGATTTCCTGCAGAAGATTGCGCATAAATACAAGGATGCAAAAGTAGAGATTCGTGGAGATGATTCTGTAATAAAAATCCTTAATGGCTTTGATGTGAAAAAAGCAACTGAAAAAGACTGGGCAACAGAATACAATGACATGATACTTTCGATAAAAGTCGTAAATTCCGTCGAGGATGTGATTGCTCATATAAACAAATATGGCTCAAAGCACACAGAGGCGATAATTACTGAAGATGACAAAGCAGCTTTTAAGTTTTTGAATGAAGTTGACGCATCATCAGTAATGAGGAACTGCTCAACGAGATTCAGCGATGGATTCAGATACGGCAAAGGCGCTGAGCTTGGTATATCAACTGCAAAACTTCATCCAAGAGGGCCTGTTGGTTTGGAAGGATTGGTTACTTACAAATATATTCTGACAGGAAACGGACATGTTGTTGGAACTTATTCAGGAAAAAATCCAAGTAGATTCACACATAAAAAAATTGACAAGCTCTGGCATTTTTGAAATCATTCATAACATTGTTTGTAATTATGGATCCTTTTGGAGGAATACCAATCTTTATCTCGCTGACAAAAGGGTTCAAGGATAAAGACAGGATAAGGAATGCGATAGAAGATGCATGAAATTTTTTGAAAATAACAATTTAATATGTGTAATATGATAAAACATAATTTAGGTAAACTAAGAAATATTTAGATTTTTACACAAAATTAGCAGATGAATATAGCAAGATAAATTCAAAATGGAGAAAAGTTAAAGCTCAACCACAGAGCTGGCTTAGTTTTGGTGCTGGAAAAAGCGGTTTAGGTTTTGTATGGGCATTTAAAAGCAATAATAGAATTTCAATTGAGCTATACATAGATACAGGAGACAAAAAAGTCAAGAAAGAAAAATTCAAACAAAAATGGAGACTTGGAAAATTGGCGCAACAAAACAAAAACCTATATAAATATCAATCAAATAAGTTAAGTCCATGCCACATCAGAGCAAAATTCTCAGTGCAAAACGCATCATAATCAAGATAGGCACGGCAATAATCACTCAGAACAAAGTTCTTAACGAGAAATGGCTTCGAGGGAAAATCAAGGAAATTGCTGAGTTGAGGAAATACGGTAAAGAAATTATTGTCATCACATCCGGAGCAGTAGGAACAGGAATGCTGCTCGAAGGATTATCTGTAAGGTCAAAGGATGTTTTGAAACTGCAAATGCTCTCTGGCAAAGGACAGCCAATGCTGATGAATATTTATCGAGAGAACTTTGAGAAATTCGGAATCCATACAGCGCAGGTTTTATTGACGCATCATAATTTCTCGAATACAGAAGAGATGACAACTCTAAAGAATGTTATGAACGGCTATATGAAGGAAGGCACAATTCCAATAATCAACGAGAATGACATTATTGCAAAAGAAGAACTCTGGAATAAATCGCTCGGAAGATTTACCGATAATGACGAACTTGCTGCCATGTCAGCGATTTCGCTGGATGTAGATTTGCTTGTTATATTGACAGATGTTGACGGATTATTTACAGAAGATCCAAGAAAAAATCCAAATGCAAAATTTATTTCAGAAGTTAAGGAAGTCAATGCCGAGATAATTATGATGGCTTCCAAAGATACAAATGCAATGGGTTTAGGCGGAATGCTGTCGAAAGTTCTTGCTGCGAAAACTGTTTCTGAGAAAGGTATTGTAACGATTGTTGCAAGCGGATTAAGAAGATTGGATGCGATTATTTCAGGAAGAGAGAGAAGAACTGTTTTTTATTGAGAAAATAAAATAAAAAACTCATTTCCTGATTACATAACTATTAGCAACCTTATCATGCAGTGCCTGCTTTTTCGGCTCCCAGACAATAAACAAATGCCCTATCCCAATAATCATAGAGGATAAAACCTTTCCGATATATCTTAATGCTGCTGTCGGAATGCCGATATATTTTCCCTCGGAATTTACAATTTTCAGCCCGAGAATAAGCTTTCCGGGAGTTCCGCCGTATTTTCCATCGAGATAGATATAAAGAATAATTACAAGTATAAATACCAAAGAAGACAAAATCTCAATCCTGACAAAGAAAGTCAGCAAAATACCTATCAACACAGCAGGCAACCAGATTATCAGAATGTCCAGAATCGTGGCAATAAACCTAATCCAGAATCCTGCATACCTGAAATCAACATCAGGATTTTGCAGTTTAGTAGATTTCCTTGGCATTTATTTCACCTGTTAGCTTTCTGAGGGTTTGCATCCTTAATATCTCTCTTGAACTCAATATACATGTTAAAATAAAACAAATTAAATAGGGTAAAAAGATAAGCAACTGCAATAATAAATACACCTACAAAAAAGGCATTAATCAGGATTTTTAGGATATAGTCTCCAAAAAAAGAATCCCTTATCGCAACCGATAACGGCTCTGTTCCAATCATCCCTATAAGATATGCTGCACTGTAAAAAATACCGAATATAAAAAGCGTCTTCAGGAAATTACCCTTTGTAATGACAAAACTTTCTTTGTAAGAGCCAAAAGCAGTTTTATTCTCGAGGAACATTGCGGGATGGGAAAAGAAAAACCTTATCCCGAAAATAACTAAATAGACTATGTACAATATAATTAACAGTATAAAAACTAAAATCCCGACTATTTTACTTGCTAATATCAGTAAGCCAGCCAATATCATGATTATAAGCACAGGGAGGAGAAATATCAGAAACCCAATCACATTTAAAGCAAAATATCTAAGGAATAGTTTTAATGATGAAACAGCAACTTTAGCCAAATCAATCTTTCCTTCCTTGATTGCTGATGCACTAATTTGATTGGTCATTACAGAGAGATATAACAGAATTATAAAACCAAAAACTGCAATCAAGATAATTAATGCAAGATTTCCAAGATTAAAGCCAGTGAATATTTTCTCAAAGCTAAAACCATTATTTGCAAGATAGGTATTAAAATCTTCTCTAGGGCTTCCTTCTTTAAATTTTTCAAGGTCAAAACTTTCCTTGACATAATTATCATAATGAGCCTTGTATTCTTTGAAGAATGGATAAATCCCGGTAACCTGAAAAAGAATCGCGCCAAATAGGATGAATGTAACGAAAAACATCAAATATGGAAGTACAATTCTTTTGTCTTTCAACAGAATGTTCCAGCTGTTTAAGAATGCCTTCTGAAAGTTCACCATTTTTGATGTTATATGCGGATGTGTATTTAAAGATTACTGAGATTTTTACTTTGTGGATTTGTATATTGGGTGAGGATTGTGCGGTATTAGCGTAATACCAAAACTCTTCTGTATCCAACTTGCTCTCTTTCCATTTTTGTTGATTTAAAGAGTAAACCTTCGCAAGCTTCCCTTGAGTAGACTATTCTAGATATATTTCCATATGGTGCATCACCAACAAATCTTCCTATATATGGTGCATCACCAACAAATCCAGTTGTCTGTAATACTCTATCACTATCTAATCCAGCAAATCTCATGGTATCTTTATTATAAACTTTTGGATGAAATGCAATGGACCCTATTTCACTTATTCCACCATATTTATTATGGTTATGGATATATATTCGTCTGTCAATTAATGGTAGAGATTGCATTGCACTTTCTAAACTTACTCCGGTATCTACTGTTATTGGCTCTTGGTCAAACTTCAATGTTTGTCTCGAATTTCCTAACCAATAAAAACCAAATTTACCTGTATTTTGCAAAGTATTATTATCAACTGTATCTGTTGTTATTAGAGTAGGATGTTCTGTATAATTAACAGGTATTAAGCCGATTACATAAACAATACGATCAATGCCTTTTCCATGTAAAGAAATATTAGGATGATGTGACTCAAGATCATGCAGCCAAATTACTCTTTTTGCAGGAAGCCTTAGTTCACCTTCTATCTCTCTTGCATCTAACTCTTCTTTTGTTATATTAGGTAAATTCCAATCCTTTATATCATCAAGTTCCATGTATGTATAGAATTGGATTACCTTTTTATTTATTGCGTTTTTTATTGAGGAATTTTATCCAGTATCAATGACAAATAACCCTTCTTCATCTTAAACCCATTTCTCCTTGATAATTTATCTAAGCCGAGAATAAATTTGCTTCCATACTGCGCAGCTTTTTTTCCTCGCCACGCAAACTCTTTAGGCAAACCCAAACTTTCAGCAGTTTTTCTCAAAATAATCTTTTTATGCTCAGAATCCAGCTTAAGTTTTGGATGAATATTCATAGAAGATATAATTACATCCTTATCGAGAAAAGGCGCGCCAATCTCAATTCCAAATGTTTTCGCAATAGCAAAGTCTCTTGACAAATCCCTCTGCCACATTCCTTTCAACCCATTCCAACATTCCTCATGCAGGGCTTTCCAGTTATCCTTCGAGTTATTTTCTCCGAGAGACTTCAAATGCCTGTCATACCCTGCAAAAATCTCCTCTGAGCCAAGTCCAGTCAAAATTCTCTCGACAGAATCTTCTTTAGCCATCTCAAAAATTGCATATCCAACAGAGCCAACAGAAACCTTTGTAACATCCGGCTCTCTAATAATATTTACAACACTCTCGATAATATTCTCAAGCTCATCAATCGAGAGAACCTCTGCTCTCAAATCAAGCCCTAATTCTTGGGCAATTTTCCTTGCAAAAAAAACATCCTGTGAATTCTCAAGCCCGACAGCATAGCATCTGAAATTAAAACCAAGTTTTTTAGCAACAAACGCAATCAATGTAGAATCAACACCTCCTGAAAAAGACAATGCAAACTTGCCTGTGCAATTCTTCTTGATAGCTTCAATAATAATCGGCTTGAGAAACTCGACAGCGTTTCTCTCGTCGGAAATTAGATTGTCAAAACTGTTTTCTAAGGGCAGAATAAAATCGAGCCATTCTTTTTCGTCCATTTTCGCAAAAATCTATTCATCCACAAACAGCAAATCAGGATCCTCAAGATGCTTTATTATCGTATTTAAGAACCTTGCAGCCAAAGCGCCGTCTATAATCCTGTGGTCATAAGTCAAGCATAATGGAATGCTTCTCTTAACAATCTTCTTCTTTCCTATCTTTATTTCTTGCTCGATAATCCTGCCAAGCCCTAAAATCGCTGACTCAGGATAATTCAAGATTGGCGTAAAGAAATTTCCTCCGATTGTTCCGAGATTAGTAATAGTAAATGTTCCGCCTTCAAGCTCTTCGAGAGAGATGCTTCTTTCACGAGCCTTGTCAGATAATTTTTCCATATCCATTGCAAGCTCCTTGATGCTCTTCCTGTCAGCATTCTTCAAAACAGGAACCATTAAACCATCAGCAGTATCAACTGCAATCCCAATGTTGTAATATTTCTTCAGGATAATGCTGTTGGAATCCTTGTCAATGCTCGAATTCACATAAGGATGTTCTCTCAAAGCAATAATAACTGCCTTCATAATGAAAGGAAGATAAGTCAGTTTGTATCCCTTTTTTTCGGCAATCTTCTTTTCCTTGTCTCGGACTTTTGCCAAGTCAGTTATGTCTGCAACATCAAAATTTGTAACCATAGGAACCCTTACAGCTAATTCCATTCTCTCGACAATTGCCTTTCTAACGCCTTTAATTGGAATTTTTAAAATCTGACCGTATTTCTCAAATGTAACTTTCGGACCTTTTGATTCCGAAGAAACAATTGCTTGTGATTGTGATGATTGTGTAGATGCATTCTTAATATCCTCATCAGTAATTCGTCCTCCGGCGCCAGTTCCTTTGACAGAATTAATTTCAACACCAAGCTGTTTTGCAAGCTGTCTTGTATGAGGAGTTGTTACTATTCTTCCTGATGGAGATGATGACACTGATGAAACAAGTTGACCAGATTTTACAGCAGGAGCAACTTTCGGCGTCTCAACAATTTCTCCGGGCTTTCCAATAACAGCAATCACATCACCAACTTTAATTGTCTGCCCGACAGAAACATTCACAGCAAGAACAGAACCAGAAGCAGGAGAAGGCATCTCAACAACTGCCTTTGCAGTCTCGATATCAAACAAAACCTGATCCTCCTTGACAGTATCTCCGACTTTAGTATGAATCTTTACAACATCGCCTTCGCTTATTCCTGAGCCAACATCCGGAAACCTGAATTCAACAGCCATTTTTTCCTCGACTTTTTTCTTTTCTCAAATCAGAACTGCATAACTTTATTTATCGCGCTCACAACCCGATTAACACTCGGCATAAAATAATCCTCAAGCTTGTACATAGGGAACGGAACATCAAATCCAGTAACTCTCTGAGGAGGCGCGATTAAATCAGTGAGCATATTCTCACTAAGCTCTGCAATTATTTCTGCGCCAAGACCGCATGAGCGATGGTCTTCATGGACAATCACAACCCTTCCTGTCTTTTTTACTGACGAGAAAATCGTGTCAATATCCAATGGGCAGATGCTTCTTATATCAATAACCTCAGCAGAAATTCCATGCTCTTGGACAGCATCAGCAGCTTCCTGAGTCTGCTTCATCATTCCTCCCCATGAAATTAGTGTAAGGTCTTTTCCTTCGCTTACAACTTTTGCTTTTCCAATAGGAACTGTATAAATCTCGTCGGGAACTTCCTCTTTTACTGTTCGATATAATTTTGTCGGCTCAAGAAAAACAACAGGATCCGGATCTCGGATTGCACTTATCAATAATCCCTTTGCATCGTATGGTGTGGAGGGAACAACTGCTTTGATTCCTGCGATATGAGAATAAATTGCATCCAAAGAATCAGAATGCTCTTCCAAAGGCCTTGTTCCTCCTCCATACGGAGTTCTCAAAACCATCGGACAGGTAAATCTTCCACGAGAACGCATCCTTATTTTTCCTGCGTGATTTTTCAGCTGGTGTAATCCCATCATTGTAAATGCATTAAACTGAATCTCTGCTATCGGCCTTAATCCATTTGCCGCCATCCCAACAGCAGTTCCGATAATACCGGATTCTGCTAACGGGCTGTCAAAAACTCTCGCAGGTCCGAACTTATCTCTTAAACCATCTGTTGCTCGGAAAACTCCGCCTATTCCTACATCTTCACCTATAAGGACAACACTTTTGTCTTGGGACATCTCCTGATGCATTGCCTGATTAACTGCCTCGATTAATGTGATTTTTGCCATTTTTTTCCTCTACTTCTTCAAAGACTCCAATAATTCAGCTTTCTGCTTTACAAGAAAATCCGGCTGCTGTTCATATACATAATCAAACAAATCACTCGGCACATCGCGAATGCTTGCAAGCCCTTCATCTGTTTCTGCCTTGACTTGCTCAGCAGCTTTTTCCTTGAGTTTTTGAAAATCATTGTCAGTATAAATCTTCTTTGCCTTCAGATATTTCTCAAACCTGACAAGAGGGTCTTTCTTATTCCATTCCTCGAGAAGTTCTTTTGGAATATATCTTGTCGGATCATCAGATGTTGTGTGCGGTGCAATTCTGTATGTTTCGCACTCAATCAAAGCAGGAACATTCCCTTTTCGCGCTTCTTCGATTGCCTCTTTTGCAACTTTATACACTGCAAGAATATCATTGCCATCAACCTGAATTCCTTTAATTCCATAAGCAATCGCTTTCTGTGCAATTGTCTGCGCAGCTGTCTGGAGTTTTCTCGATACAGAAATTGCATACTGGTTGTTTTGGCAGATAAATATTGTCGGCGTTTTCCATACTCCGGCAAAATTAAATGCCTCATGCGCATCACCTTCTGAAGTTGCTCCGTCACCAAAGTAAGTCAATGCAACAACTTTATCTCCCCGATATTTGGAAGCATACGCGACTCCGACTGCATGCAATTGCTGTGTGCCGACGGAAATACATATAGGAAAATTATTCCTGTCTTTAGAAGTGTCATTGCCAAACTCACTTCCTGCCCAATATTGAATTAATTGTTTGATTGGTAGTCCGCGAGCAATCAATGCACAGGAATCCCTGTAAGACGGAAAAATCCAATCCTTTTTATCAAGCGCAAAAGCAGTTCCAACTTGAATTGCCTCATGTCCTTTAGAAGACGCATAAGTTCCAATCTTTCCCTGCCTCTGGAGATTAATGCACTTCTCATCAAATGCCCTTGAAAGAACTATGCAATAATACATCTTCTTCAAGTCGTCATTGCTTATCTTAGGTTCAAGCTCCTTGTCGAGATTTCCCTGCTCGTCAAGTATCGAAACTCTCTCGATGGTAAACGTCGCAATTTTTGTTACAGCCATATCTCTCAAATCTAAAGTCAAGGTATTTTATATATAAACTTTACTTATTATAGTATTTATCTAATAACAAAAAATATTTATACTATAAAAGAATCATTTTTTTCGGGGATGTCAACATTGAAAAAAACTGCTTTGTATGCAGAACATATCAGATTAGGCGCAAAGGTTATTGAGTTCGGCGGCTGGATGATGCCTGTTCAGTATTCTAATGTTATTGACGAGCATACAGCAGTAAGAACAAAAGTCGGCTTGTTTGACATCTGCCACATGGGAGAGATTTTTGTAAGAGGCGCAGATGCACTGGAATTTTTACAGCACATCGCAAGCAATGACATTTCGCTTATTGAGACTGGAAAGTCTGCTTATTCTGTGATGTGTAATCCACAGGGAGGAACTGTTGACGATATTTTTGTCTATTGCTTTGATGATGATTCTTATCTTGTTGTTGTGAATGCCTCGACATCTGACAAGGATTATGATTGGATGAAAATTCATTCGCTGGGCTTTGACGTAATTATCGAGAACAAATCAGATGATTATGCCATGCTCAGTATTCAGGGACCTTATGCTGAGAAAACCCTTCAGAAACTTACAAAATATCCGCTAATGAATATCAAGAGGTTTGAATTTGTTGAGGATGATGTTCTTGAAATCCAGACGATAATATCAAGAACCGGCTATACAGGAGAGGATGGGTTTGAGATTTTTTTTGATAATACTCAGGCAGTAAAAGTCTGGAATGCTCTTCTTGAATCTGGAGAGGAGTTCGGAATAAAGCCGATTGGATTGGGAGCAAGAGACACTTTAAGATTAGAATCATGCTACTCTTTGTACGGGCATGAGTTGAGCGATACCATAAGTCCGCTCGAAGCAGGTGTCGGATTTGCTGTGAAGCTCGACAAGAAAGAATTTATTGGAAAGGATATTTTGATGAGGCAGAATCATCTCGGCGTGAAGAGAAGGATTGCCGCTTTTGAGATGAAAGACAATTCTATCCCGAGAAATGAGTATGAGGTTTTTTCCGGCGAAAAAAAAGTCGGCTATGTAACATCAGGGACTTTTAATCCTTCAAACAGAAATGGCATAGGATTGGCAATGATTGACAGACCTTATTTTGAAATCGGCGCAAAGCTCGACGTGAAAATAAGAAATGAACTGCATCCTGCAATTGTTATTAAAAAACCGTTTTATAGCTATACTGGAAAGAAGTATTGACATTCGATACCAATATTGCAGGTATTTCGATAATTGATTATGTTGGAGGGAAAAATGGATAATCCAAAAAATCTGAAATACACAAAAGACCATGAATGGGCAAGAATTGAAGGAGACACTGCAGTTGTCGGGATAACTGCTTATGCTGCTGAACAGCTTACAGATGTTGTTTTCGTCGAGCTTCCTGATGCTGGAAAGCATGCAACTCAGGGCAAGCCAATTGCAGTTGTTGAATCTGTGAAATCGGTTTCTGATGTTTTTGCTCCATTAAGCGGCGAAATTATTGAGGTAAACAACAAGCTGAAGAATTCTCCTGAGACAGTAAACAACTCTCCTTTCGAGGATGGTTGGTTTTTAAAGATTAAGATTGAGAACAAGGATGAAGCAAAGAATCTAATGAGCGCTGATGATTATACAAAGTTTTGTAAAAAATGAGATATGTGCCAAAGACAAAGGAAGATGCTCAAGCAATGCTGAAAGAGATTGGCGTTAAATCCACCGACGAGCTTTTCAGCGATATTCCAAGAAATCTTTTTCTCAGGCAGAAATTGAATGTTCCGAGAGCGCTGACTGAGATAGAGATGCGAAAGCACATGCAGGAAATCGCATCCAAAAATATAGTTTCAAATCTGAATTTTCTCGGTGCAGGAAGCTATCAGCATTATATTCCTGCTGTTGTGAATCATCTGATTTTCAGGAGTGAATTTTATACTGCTTATACTCCTTACCAAGCTGAAATGAGCCAAGGAATTTTGCAAGCATTGTACGAATATCAGTCTTTGATGTGCGAGCTTACTGGAATGGATGCTGCAAATGCCTCGATGTACGAGGGTTCAAGCGCTCTTGCTGAGTCGTGCATTATGGCAGCCAACATAAAGAAAAAAAAGAAAATCCTTATTTCAAAAACAGTTCATCCTGAATATAGAGAGGTTGTAAAGACTTACGCGCATTTTTTTGGCATCGAGATTAAGGAGATTGAATATGTAGATGGAGCAACTTCATTAATGGACATTGAGACAAAGCTCGACGATGAAACTGCTGCTGTTATAATTCAAAGCCCGAACTTTTTCGGAATTGTTGAACAACTGGAAAAAATCTCTGCTGTTGCTCACAGTAAAAATGCTCTGCTTATTGCAAGCTTCACAGATGCAACCTCTCTCGGAATTTTATTGCCTCAAGGAAAGTTTGCGGATATTGCAGTCGGAGAAGGCCAGAGTTTCGGCAATCCTGTAAATTTTGGAGGTCCTTATTATGGAATTCTTGCAACGAAAAATGATTATGTGAGAAATCTTCCCGGAAGGATTGTCGGCGCAACTGTTGATTCAGACGGAAAAAGAGGTTTCACCCTTACATTGCAGGCGAGAGAGCAGCACATACGCCGTGAAAAAGCTTCCTCGAATATTTGCACATCTCAGGTTTTGAATGCGCTTGCAGCAACAATTTATCTTGCATCTGTTGGAAAAAATGGATTGAAAGAGATTGCTCAACAAAATGTCCAGAAAGCAAATTATGCTCTTGCGAAAATCAAAGAAGCAGGATTCAAGCAGATTTTTAACAAGCCATTCTATAATGAGTTTGTAATAAAGTTTGATGACATCCAGAAAGTAAATGCAAAACTTATAGACGAGGGAATTGTCGGCGGTCTTGATTTAGGCAGATTTTATCCTGAACTGAAAAACTGCGCGCTCTTCTGCGTTACAGAAATCCACTCAAGACAGGAAATAGACAAGCTTGTTTTGGCTCTGAAGGGAGTTGATTAAAATGAAGACTTTGTTTGAGATTTCAAAGCATGGAAAAAAAGGCGCCGAGATTCCAGAATTGGATGTGCCAAAACAGGAAAATCTCATTCCAAAGGAATTTCTCCGGGAAGAATTGAACCTTCCAGAACTGAATGAGGTTGATGTTGTAAGGCATTATACTGCTCTCTCGAAAATGGGCTTTGGAGTTGACAATGGTTTCTATCCGCTGGGAAGCTGCACAATGAAGTACAATCCAAAGATTAACGAGGAGATTGCAAACCTTGCTGGATTTACTCAGATTCATCCTTACCAAACTGTTTCATCTGTTCAGGGCGCGCTGCATATTATTTCCGAGCTTGAAAACTATTTTTCCGAGATAACAGGAATGAATGCAGTAACTTTACAGCCGGCTGCAGGAGCGCATGGTGAATTAACTGGTTTGATGATTATCAAGAAGTATCACGAGTTTCGCGGCGAGAAAAAAACAAAAATCCTTGTCCCTGATTCAAGCCACGGCACAAATCCTGCAACTGCAACGATGTGCGGTTTTGAGGTAATTACTATCAAGTCTGATTCAAGAGGATTGGTTGATTTGGAAGACTTGAAAAAAAACCTGAGCAATGAAGTTGCCGCATTGATGATAACAAATCCAAATACTCTCGGGCTTTTCGAGGAGAATATTGCTGAGATTTGCAGATTGATTCATTCCTCAGGCGGACTTGTTTATGGCGATGGCGCAAATATGAATGCCCTTCTCGGAGTTATGAAGCCCGGAGATGCAGGGATTGATGTGATTCATTTGAACCTGCATAAAACATTTTCAATTCCTCATGGCTCTGGAGGCCCTGGAGCTTGTGCTGTTGGTGTCAAGGATTCTCTTGCGAAATTTCTGCCTAACCCGAGAGTCAAGAAATCTGAAACCATTGGAAGTGGAAGCGGTTATTTTCTCGATTATTCAAACAGGCATTCTATCGGAAGAGTAAGGGCATTCTATGGAAATTACAACAATCTTGTCAGGGCTTATGTTTATATCAGGTCTCTTGGTCCAGAAGGGCTTAGGGATGTTGGAATACATTCTGTGCTGAATGCGAATTATATGCGCGTAAAGCTGAAAAAGGAATTTAATGTTCCTTATGACAGGATTTGCAAGCATGAGTTTGTAGCCGACGACACAAAAATGCCGAATCATGTAACGACAATGGACATTGCAAAGAGATTGATTGATTACGGCTATCATCCGCCGACGATTTATTTCCCGCTGATTGTGCATGGCGCGATAATGATTGAGCCGACTGAATCAGAGAGCAAGGAAACAATGGATGCATTTATTGAGACCATGATTCAGATTAAGAAAGAAGCTGATGAAAATCCTGATTTAGTCAGGAATGCTCCGCATACAACTCCTGTAAAGAGATTGGATAATGTAAGAGCAGCAAGACAGCCTGATATAAAGTGTAATTGCTGGTGATTACATATTATTGTTATCTTCCATCAAAGTTAAATATGAAAACTCTCCTTCTATATTCTTCATTTCTACAAGATAAAGTAAGTATTATTCTAAATAGAAAGACATTATTTATCCTTATTTCTCTAATATTTATTATCTCAGCTAGGGGTGGAATCACTTGAGTTTCATGTGGTGTGATTATCTTGAATTCTACAATATCATAAGGTAAATAAACCCTTCTATTTTGTGGTAGATGAAAGGGATATCCTACGCCTGATGGTGACGGAATGACTCTAAGCCCAAAAACTTTCTGGCCAAATGCATCATATATTGCTGAATCATTACAAGCATTAGGCTTTGACACAATGAGTTCAAAATCAGAACAGTTCGCCATTGATTCACCATCTTTAAAATCAACAGCATAGAAAATAAAAGTATCACTCATATTCTTATCATACCCTACAATCTTCCAATTAAATGTTAAAACCTCTTCTACCTTTTCTTCTTCTCGACTTACCCTTTCCTCTCTTCTTTCTGTCCTTTCAGTTTTCCGTTCAGTTCTTTTTATACTGCTGAAAAGCTCAATTAATCTTGTAAAATCTCTCTCACTAACCTTCAAAGCGTCAAGAAGTGTTTTTCTAATCGTTTCTGCTCTTTGAATCTCTACTTTAGTAACGGGACTCCTTTTTTTTGCTTTGTTGACATGAGTTAACAGAAGAATAATCTGATTCAAATTTCCTTCAACCGCATGCTCCACTAAAAATTTATGTAACGCACTGGCTTCTGCGATTAATTCAGTTAATTCCTTTTCTTCTATAACATCTAATCTCGTTCGTAAATCCAGCAATCTTTGTAATAATGACATTTAACTCGTTTTATATCTGAGATTATTTTTAAATATTTGTATTCTGAGCAGGGGAAATATGGAAAATTGTTGAAGAGGGAGAAAAAGATTGAGGTTATAATTGCCTTATTACCCAAATGTATCATATAATCTTAAATATACCAATAACTTTTTCTCTTATATTATAGAGGTGAAACTATGTTAAAAGAGCTATGCGATAAATTCGGAGAGAACAAGTATCTTGTGTTTAGAATAATTGTCGGGCTGGTCTTTTTCGGGCATGGCCTGATGAAGTTCGGATTTTTAGGAGGGAAAGCTGTAACAGGATTTAACATGTTTATGGCTGCTGGAATTATTGAAGTTATCATCGGTCCTTTGATAGTTCTTGGACTGTTTACAAGGATTGCATCTATCTTAGGAGCAATTGAAATGCTTGTGGCTTTTCTTGTAGTGCATGCCAATATCCTCGGAAAATTTGGACCAACTCCAATCAACCTAAATCCGCTATCAAACGGAGGAGAGCTTGCACTATTATTCCTTGCAATATTTTTTGCAACAGGAGCATTAGGCGGAAAGAAATTTTCAATTGATGCATCCTTGAGCAAGAATGAGGCATTGAAGAAGATTCTTTGATTGGATTTTTGTTTCTTTATTTTTTTTTATTTGTCTCAGGAAGTTTATTATAATTCACATAGATTTACTAATAGAGATGATAGCCCTCTCACATTACCAAGCAAAGATTATTTTGAATTTTTTTGAGAGAAAATTTTCCGAGGCAGAGGTTTCTCTTGACTTGGGGATTTCTAATGCAAGAATAAAGTTTTCCGATGGAAAGGTATTTTTCCCTGACGGGCAATCTATCAGCATTGAGGATGTGAAGGAGATTACAAAGAATGAGAATGTGTGTTTTGTTGTTGAAGAAAATATTGTCAAGAAAATTCATTTCTTTTCCGAGAAGACAAACCAGTTTTACAAGCTTCTTCCGACGGGTTTTTCGACAGCGCCGACTGTTGAGATTTCAGGAATCAGGATGCATGCTGTTAAAGATATTGAGCCGATGGCTGATGCAAAAGAGAAGATTGATTCTATAAAGCCGTTTTCAGGAAATATTCTTGATACATGCTCTGGTTTGGGTTATACTGCGATTTTGTCTTCTGAATATGGAGAGGTTTTTACGCATGAGGCAGATGAGAACATAATCAGGATGGAGAAGTATAATCCATGGTCGAGAAAACTGTTCACCATCAAAAATATCCACAGGGTTCATGCAAGCATTCTCGATAAGATTGGCTCTTTCAAGGATGGTTTTTTTGATGCGATAATTCATGATCCACCGAGCTTTAAGATTGCAGGAGAGCTTTATACAAGGGATTTTTACAAGGAGCTTTTCCGTGTTTTGAAAAAGGAAGGAAGAATGTATCATTACATCGGTTCTCCAGGCAAGAGAAACAGAAATGTGAATATCGAGAAAGGAATTTTGAAGAGACTTGAAGAATGCGGATTTAGTTTTCTGGAGAGGGCTGCGAAGGGAATTGTGGTTGGAAAGTGAAGTTTCCTAATTGGCTTTTTACATAATCAGATATGTGTTCTGGAGATACTATAATGAGGGAAACTCTGCCAAGAGAATAATTTATTAAAGATGATGTATGATCTGCACCTCCTATTAGTACTCCAGCAGGAATACCTGTCTGATTAATTATATTACTTCCGAAATTAATCCAATATTTACTTCTATCGGCAAGAGATTCTTCATTAATTTTTCTTTCTAATAGTTTCTTATAGTGTATTCCTTTTGCTGTTAGTTCATATAAAAGGGAAACCTCCTGTTCTGGTACACTCCCTTGTTTAACAGCAGATTGAAAAAGAGTACTTGCACCTAATTTAGATTTTGCCTCTGAATGGGAAGCATCATCCGGAGATATTCCTGTTAAATACAATAAACAAGTAGCAACTTCCCTTCTCATTGTTAATCCTTGTGATTCTCCGGAATCATCGTATTTCGCGGAATCTAAAAGGCCTAACAGTTCAGTAATTTGAGAAAGAGCATCTTTCTGTTCCTGTGGAATTCCTTTCTTGGACAGAGCTTTCTTTATTGCCTGCTGTGCATATTTTAGTTCTACATCAGGTTCTGTGTTTGCAGGAGAAAAAAATAATTCTGGAAATAAGTCTTCCAATGGTTTAGATATATGCTTTTCAATTCCGTTAATATCATTATTTCTTACATAGGTTACTAGTTTGCCCCATGAGTTGTTTTCAATAAGGAGTGTCCCAATAATTACAGCTGTGGGAAGATACATTGCACTCTCGTAGCTTTGAATTGCATTTGCAAGTAATTGCATATCTTCTATGCCATAAGTTAAGACCTTATCGCCATTTGTAAGTTCATAAGTTCCGCCTGCATCATTTTGCAATGCTTCCCTACTATATTCAGCAATTTCCTCAAAAGCAGAAAGCACATATCTGGTAATTCTTTCTTTATCTGCTTTAGATATTGAAGTAATGCCTCCAATAAACTTCTTAACTTTCTCGCCTACCGCCCGATATGTTTGAAGGATATCATGTGTTTCAGATAATTCATCATTTCCTAGCTCATTTTTTTTATACTCTGTTGCATCTAATCCTTCCAAGAGTAGAAGTTGTGGCTTAAGTATATCTAGAAGAGAGGCTATTTGCCTTTGGGTTGCAGATAGATCTCTTTCATGAGATTTTAGAAGAGGAAAAAGGTTTTCTGAAAGAGTCAGTAAGGAATATTGTTCCATTAACTCATTCCATCCTATAGGATCTTCATGGTATTGAGGAATATATACAATCACAGGTGCCCCTTCAATATAGTTGCTGTAAACTACTGTACCATATGTAGAGTAATCTCTGTTAGCAAGATTGTCAAATAGCTCTTTTGAAGAGGCAGATTTTACAATGTCATCTATGTATTTGGCTGCTTCGGTTTCTGGTTTAGCTGGAATAGCTTCTAATGTAACTGCTGGTTGTGGGGCATAAATCGATGCAGCAACTATGGCTGCATGTGTAAGTTTTTTTAGCAAGCTCATTTTTATTCAACTATAAGGTATAGAGAATAATAGGACGGTTTCTGTATTTAAACCTTTTGTTTTTATGACTACTATAGAGTGTTGAAATCAACCACTAAACTTCTTCTTCCAATAACCACAAATATCAACAACCTTCTTATCAGCAATGCCAATATACTTTTCCGGATTGTAAAGCAAATCTTTCTGCCTTGCTGTGAATTTGGAAATGTATTTTTTTAATGAGGCATCTTTTTTTACAAGCTCAATTAATTTCTTTCCTGTTTTCTGGCTTTCAAGAGTGAGTTTTCTTACATGCTCATGCGCATCAGGATGACCATTAGATGCAAGCAAAATATAAAGCGGCTCTGCAATTATCATGTCTTTGCTCAGAGCAAAATTCTTTTCCATGCTCTTCTTATCAACGATGAGCTTTTTCATTACTTTGTCCAATCTCTCGACGGAGATATAGAATCCTGCGAGCATTTCTCCGATAAATCTACCTGACGCAGAGTTTGTCAAGTCTCTTTGATGCTCTGATATTTGGTCCATATAATTCGTAATCATTCTCGGCATATAGACTTTCCACATTGATTTTACATTCTCGAAATTTATCGGGTTTCTTTTCTGCGGCATTGTTGAGCTTCCAACCTGCTCAGCGCCGAAGCTTTCTGCAATCTCTGCAATTTCGCTTCTCTGCAAATGCCTCATGTCGTCGGAAAGGTTCGCAATAACGCCGAATGCTGAAATAATTGCATTGCAGTAATCTGTCATGAATTCTGCCTCTGCAACCTGAGTTGATGTCGGCGATGCCTTGATGCCAAGCTCGTCCATGATTTCTGATTCAAATTCCTCTGCATCGTCAAAAATCAAAGATGAGGCATTGTAAGAGCCGACCGCTCCTGAGAATTTCCCACGGAGATTGTTTGCTGTTCTTTCTATTTCAAGAATTCTCTGGCCGAGTCTTGAAACATAATGCGATACTGCAAATCCAAATGTTATCGGCTCAGCAAATTGTCCGTGAGTCCTGCCTATTTGCACAGTGCCTTTTTCTCTCACGGCAATTTCTATGAGAGTCTTCTCAAAATTCTTGAGTTTTGGTATCAGCACATTGTTTGTAAAATCCTTGTATCTGAGTGCATCTGCAGTTGCGACAATATCATAAGATGTGGATGTAAAATGTACAAACGGTCGGGCTTCTTTGGAGATTTTCTTTTTAATGCAATTGACAAGAGCGCGGATATTGTGCTTTATCCTGTCTTCCTCGTCGTAAACTTCCTTTGCTGAAATTGTTGCGCAAGCACGAGAAACTTCGCCAGAAATTTTTTTCGAGCAGATTCCTTTTTTTGCAAGCACACTAACAAGCGCAGCCTCGACTTTTGCAAGGTATTTTATATAGCCCTCTTCTGAGAGATAAGGGGAGAGTTTCTCAACCAAGTCTTTTTTTCGTGCATAATACCTAAAATCTAAAGGGCTGATTGTCAAGAAAGGATTTATTTCGTTGGTTTGTTTTTTCATTTTGCCAAATAGATAATATAGATTTAGGTATTAATATTTTTGCTTTTGAAAGAAATTTTGGATGATATAAAGTATGAGAAACAAAGATTTAAATAATTCCAAACCAAAGATTTCATTCAATGCTAAAAATCAATGATATCATCATACTTCTCGCTTGGATTATCTCTCTAATCTATTTACCTAACTTTTCATTGAATTTTAACCACTACATCTTCTTTATTTTCTCTCCGTCGTAGAAATGTAAACAGATACTTGAAAATAAGTTGTGTGTAAGAACTCTACCATTCATTAGGTTCAATACCTAACTCATAATAAGCTCTGCTTAATACGGAGAAATTATAGGCGCACCATGTTAATTCGCTTTCTTGCTCTTTTGCCGTATCATTTTTACACAACACATA
>ORJL011089329.1_pt1 | contig 36760 bp, 80 predicted proteins | sample 1779941 | NCBI WGS metagenome assembly ORJL01 (sample SAMEA104232317, study PRJEB22302) | groundwater metagenome | biome: forest; feature: aquifer; material: groundwater | place: USA | collected 2011-08-07 | depth 5.8 m | reverse complement strand
TGTAATTCCCTTTTAGAATGATGTAACTAACAATATGTCAAAGAGCTTAACGCTGAAAATCAATGTGTCTAAGGCATTTTTCAATAAAAAAAATAACATTGGATCACCCAGCCTCACTCAATATTGCCGTTTTTTCGGTTTCCATTTTCACATAATTATTCCTGTAAAGATGGTGATTTTCCGTTTTGTAGATAGTGCCGAATCCAGCACCAGTTGATTGACCTATTCCAATGTTGTGTAGCAACTCCGCAACTTTCCTGTTGCATCGAATGCTCAGTTGGCACTGGTTGGCAAAGTTCAGTATATTGTTCACATAAACCTTTTTTACCTTGTGCTTGTTGTGTTTGACACCATTTTGGAATTCATCAATCTTCACATCGAAATCAGATAAATCAAGTGATTCGTTTATTTTTTTCAGCTTGTTGAAAATATGTTCCTTCACTACATTTTCAAAATCATATCCTTCCTTTTTTTCAACATCCCACTTACCATCAACCCTCTTGTATTCGCCAGCCAAAGTCATGAAGCCATAATCATTTTTTCCGTAAATCCCCTTTATGATGAATGGCGACAACACTGCAAAATGATTCCACCCATTCATGAATTCCTCATTCATATGTTCGAAGTTACGGAACTTCATTCCATAGTTCAATATAGGATTATTCAATAATCCTACAAGGATTTTACCCATGAACTCATTATCCAACGAGGAAACAATTATGTATCCGCCATTCGGATAACTCAGTGTCTTTGGATTGTGGCTATTTATTTCCCCGCCATATAGATGAGAGATGTTGTATGAGCTTGCTATGTCGTGATACTCATTGTCCCTGCCCAAGCAGCGGTGGATGTATTCCAAGACAACATTATTGTTGTTTGGGACATCAGATGTGCTTTTTGAAAAATTAACCTTTATTCTCATGATTGTTTTTTTAATTGCCGTGAAATTCCTTAATATTTTTCCAAACTGATTTCAGATACCTTGACGTGTTTACAGACATCTATTTCGTTCTCGTTGAATATTCCCTTTATGAATACCAAACCGCCATCCAATATCGAGGCGCAACCTTTATGACTGTCTAATTTCAATATGTCATCATCGGTAACTGGAATAATGATTTCACCGCTGAGTTTTGTTATGGACTCGGTTGCAGTCGGAACTGTTACCTTGATATTTGCCGCCATGTTCATTTCACTTCTCCGTTTTTCCCCGCCAATGAAATGGGTGACTATCGCTGTTTTTTTTGTTTTTATCATCTTGGTGAAAAAATAATCCAGCGGAGTGCCTTTTTTATTTTTCACAAGATCATCATAAAACAAATTCAAGTCCAGTCTTTCTTTTTTGGATTTGTCGTCGTCATTTGTCAATGGCGCTGGAGGTACGGTTGCTATCCCCATTGACAATACCTGTTCACGCAATTGTATGAAGGAATATTTATTGGTAATGTCATCCACCTCAAATAATTCTGACAACAATTTTTTGAACTCGTTAAATAGCTCAACACCCAAATATCTCGAAACGCGTTCCCAATACATGAAGTCGGTTTTACTCCAAGAATCATTAACAACTTTTTTCGTTTGCAGGAACTCGCTTACGAATTCCTCCCTCTCGATATTGCTCTTCTTGTCTTTTATGGTTCTCTTGTAAGAAGTGATATGGAGGTATGACTGCGAAGCCTTTTGATAATAATAATCGACATTTCCAAAATGCACACCCCTAAGAGATGGCACTGGTCGTTCACCGAATAACACATGAATCACATTTGATATTTGATGCGCCGTAATGGGTTCTCTGTAACACAGAGAATCCTTACGTTTGCGCTTGCCCATTATATCAAAAATGAAATCCTTTGTATCCTTGTGTTTCTTGAAGAACCCAGCATTCCTGAATTCCAAAACCAGATATTTTTCCATTTTTAGTTTTCCCTTTCTTCGGTGTGCAATTCTTCAACAACAACTTCGTTTTTCTTTTTGTTTTTCTTTTCTTTCACAAAATCCTTTATCTCCTGTTTTTTTGCAGAGGATTGGGTATCCTGTTTTTTACTGTTTTCCTCAATATCCTTTCGCAATTGCAGCGCCTCTTCATCTTTGTGTTGGACATAAAAATTCTCAGGCTTGAAATTGATTTTGTCAATATCCGAAATGTCCTTGACCGACACCCATCCCTTTTCATCGTACTTCGTATCTTCACTTGGAGTGTAAACAAGTTTATATTCAAACTCACTTGTCATTGCCGAAGATGATTTTCTGCGGATGTTCATATCCAAAATGCTTGTGAATAAATGCTTGACCAAAAACAGGATATTTTCATCACTGAATTTGAAACCGCGTTCAGGTATTGCGTTGATGCTGTTTTTCATTCGGTAATACCCCAGCTCCGAATTGAAATCCTCCATTCTTGTTTTCAGAAACCGTGAAAAAAGATTGAATTTATCATCGGAAAATGCAAGTCGGTCAAAAATAATATCCGTGCTTACGAATTGCAACTGTTCCAAATCAACATTCCCTTCGGTAAAATATTCAATTTGACCAACGGTTTCTTTTTTGAAAAAAGTGTTGTCCGCCTTATCGTCAATGGTATTGTCGGTTCTTTTTTTTCCGCTTCTTGAAAAGGTTTCAAGTTGGCTTATCGGCTCAAGTCCTTCGGAATTTAAAACCTGCTCGGCATCATTCAGCAGAAAAGGCGATTTTCTTTTGAATGCAGTTCCTCCTTTCCCAAACTCAAAAAAACCACCACGTAAAATGTATGCAGGAGACCCTATGAATGAATATAGAACGGATTCATCGTGTGATACGTTTGGGCTTTGGAATGGGATTTCCTTTTCAAATATGGCGTGTTTCAAACAGTCTGAAGAAATTTTAATTTTGTACACCGTTTCTCCATCTACATCTCTGTAAAAATTTCTTTTGCCATAAGTTACATTGTTGTGAATTGTTTTCATGTGGTTCAATTCGGTTTTGCCAAATATCCATTTTTGATCGCCCCCATCGTAGTTGACGATTCCATTTCCCTTGATTTTCAATCTCAAGAGGATGTTCTTGACTTTCTTTCTTGTGTTTTCCATTTTTTGTGTTTTTAAAAATTGTTTGAATTATTATTGATTTGTTTTGAATTTAAAACTTATTTAAGACTGATTTTTTTATCACACCGTAAACGGGATGATATACAACATCGAACCTGATGTAGGGTGTGTCGGAATATATTGCCGCCTCCTTCATGGCACTAAGGTCATATGTTTTCTTATCATCAATCAGTGATGTGTAATCATATCTTTCGTCACCGCTGTCTCTTATTGTTTTCATGGCTTTTTTCATTCTGCCGAAAGTTTTCCCATCCTCTCCATATCCAGTAAAGTGCGAATAATTATTCGCTGAAATAGCATCGCTGTATTTTTCGGAATTATGCACCTTGCAGATGAAAAATATCTCATTGCCGCTACTGCGCAGTTTATTGGAATTTGCCGTTATCTTTTGCAGCGATTTTGGTTTTCTGTTATTATAATGCCTTGGAAATATATTAATGAAATTCAAGAGGCTTTTATCATGGCAGTTTTCAATGTATTTGTTTATTTCGATGGAATTGATCTTGTGAAATTCATTGTAAATCCCATAAAACTTATCCAAGTTTATTTCCTTTCCGTTGTACTTGCTGATGAAGCTGAACCATTTGTCCGACAAACTCTCGGTATACAGAATCCCCTTCATTTTGTTTTCCCCTTTCTCATCATCGAATTTGTAAATGGCTATTTTGGAAGTCTTTCCATAATCGCCAAACCTGTCGCATCTTCCAATGCGCTGTAATGTGGATTGTGGGGATAATACCGATTCATGCAGGTTAAGAAAAGATATGTCAAGGGAGGCTTGTATAACATGTGTTCCAGTGATGTTTTCCTTTGACATGATTCTTGAACTGTTCTTGTCGAATTTATCATAGATGTAATCAAAAATCTCGCCCTTGTCCGCTGGACAAAAATTACTGTGGATCAGTTTCCCTGACGCAATTTGATTATGGATAATTTGGGAATTGCTTATGCTATTCAGGATAACGACACTGCTCGTTTTGGGCTTCACGCCAAAAGCTGAAATTCCTTCTGATACAAATGTTTTCAACTCATATTTTCTCTTGTGGGCTGCGGGGTAATGTGAATCGTCAAATGGAAGGATTTTCGTCGTGTAGTTTTTCCCGTTATCCCAAAGGCTGTTTATTTTCAATGGTGTTGCGCTCAACAATATTGTCTTGCTGTTGGCAAACCTACTTCGCACATTCATTATGTTCACAAACCCAGAAAACAGCGCCTTATCCCCGACAAATTCATGATACTCATCAAACACGACATCGCAGTTGATTATAAAGAATAAGCGTTCCGCATTTTTTGTGTTTATTGAGGGACTTAGGAAATTGTCGATATTGGTTACGATGATATCGGAATTGAATTCTTCAATAAACCGTTTCAAGTTTGTTTTCTTTCTCTGTCCTGTCAAATACAATTCAACACTGATGTCATTCAGGATACCCAGCGAATTGAGTTCCTTCAGGATATTGATATAAACGGATTGTGCGACATCATTTCTCGGACAAACCCAAATCATCTTCTTGTTGCTCGACAAGAGATTCCATAAAACCCCGATAAGACTTTTCCCAAAGCCAGACGTGGCATTCACAATGGTTGTTTTATCACACGACCCAACAATATCTTTTTGTATCTGTAACCTGCTTGGATCGTAATTGACAAAAGAAAGCTTACTCTTGTCAAAATCACGCCTTGTTAAATCATCGATGAGTTTTTTTATTTCATTCGAGTCCTGACTTTCTGATATTTCCGTAAGCTTATCCACGTCCAATGAACAAATCAATTTTTCTGCGGATATAACACAGGTTCTTATAAATGTGTTTTTGGCATTGGCGATGCGGTCGGTTTTGGAACAATACATCGGGGCATCTGTCTTGATGTCGCGGGAATGATGGTTATAAACGGAAAGCGGAAGTATTTCATCCAGATACCCAAGCATTTTTGATTTATCTGAATCATCAACGGAATCCATGACATTATTGTTGTTATAGCCACCCACTTGCTTGTTTTTGTTGGTCTGTATTCCGTTATTCCAATAGATGCAGTCCAAGATTAATTCAGAACCTTTGTCATGTAAATGTTTTGTCAGGAAAGCCCATCCAACCTCATTGTATAGATATTTTGAATGCTCCTTCTTGTCTGGATTGCCTATGGCTTTTTGAAAAGTTGTGCAGCATTTTCCAATATCTAGCAATAGTGCGGAAAACCTGACGGCATCAATAATTGATTCATCTTGATATGATAGGGTTAATTTTGCTATCTCCACTGCAAAAAGAGATCGCAATCTGGAATTATCCACAAGCGCCAGTCTATTGTTGTCTGAAATCAATTCACGGATAGGTGTATTTAAGATATCACCAGTACTCTTCATTGTGCTTTTTATGATTGTACATAGACCGTTTTCAAAAGGCTTATTGAAATCCCATTTATCAAGCTTGGATTTTGAAGCCATTAAATCCTTATTTTCTTTACAGAGCGCGGACATGCTTCCGTAATACCTGTTTGACTTGTTCATCTTCTTATACAGGTGAAATATTTTTTTCATATTACTATTTTTAATTTTGGTAAATATATGGCATATATTACCGTTTATGCAAACTTAATGCTTATTTTATATGTAAGCTATTGACATTGAGGTTAAAAGAAATACTATAGCCTTATTTTCACAAAAACAAGTAAGTTGAAAATTATTTTCAGAAATTAAACACACACCCAATTTGTTTTCGTTACAGCCCGTTTCGCCACGGATCGCGTTTCTCATTGGTGATTTTCGCTTATTTTACAAATGAATGTAAAGAAAAACACAAAAGAACAAAGAGGATGTAAAAGAAACGAAAACGAAGTAACGTTGTACGATAAAACAACCAACAAACCAGTTAGCTGCGGTTAGCTCAAGTTAGCTGCGGTTAGGTTATCCAGATGAATTGGTGTCAAACGGATAATCCTGAAACTTGAAAACGACTTCCATGATTGCGTCAATCGTGATGTCAATATTCCTTACCGCTATCGGAAGCATAATTTTTCTCGACCCCGCGTCCTTGATTACATGTGATACAATTCCCCTTACTTTAAGCAACTGTTCCATAGCGTTTATTAGCTGTTGGCGGTCTTTCTCCCAGTTGGTATTGGTATTTATCATTTTTTTTAGAATTTCCTGTTTATCCCGCAATCCTTTACCTGATCCATAACCTCTTCTGATTTCAAGAGTGTACAACAACCAATCAAACCGTCACCGCTACCACGGAAGAACGGGCAGCACTTTATGGAATATCCATATTGTCCATCCTTCATCTTCTTGAATCCAGACGTAGCGGTATAGCAATAAACGCCTTTAGGAATCTGCTTCTTTTTCTTGCGGGGGAGTTTCATGGTTTCAATAATTAAAGATTACACTTTTGATTTTATCTAAGGCGCTCTGTAATTGAGACGCTAACACATAATTTTTCAGAAAGAGTTTGATTTTTACTTCCTGTATTTCAGCCATAGCTTCTTCTAGCTTTTTCTGATCAGGATGCCATTTGTTGTTTTCGTTTGCCATTTTTTATTTTATATGTTTTTATAAATTTCATACAATTCCGAAATGTTTTTCTCCACATGCTTCCCATTCTCAACGTAGAAATACTCGTGCGTATAACTTAAGATAACGTGTTTGAAATAACATGTAGTTGTATTATGACACAACCACTTCTCGAATTCAGCACAGATTGTTTCGCCCAACTCCTCACCAAGTATTTTAATCCTCTCCCGCATTCTCGTTCCGTGAGGATCATACGCCACCTTCTGTTTCGAGAAACAATATTCCATCCAGTTTATCTGAACCATTGCGCTTATTCTTTGTTCTTTCTCTGTGGCGTTCATTATATTGTCATATTGAAAATATCTTCATATTCCTTGAATCTGTGTTCCCTTATTGGTTTTATTTTAGGTTCTGTTGTGAAATACAACAACAGGCACGGGCTTATTGATTTGTATTTATCCACATACTCATAACCTTTCAGTTCGCGGTTTTTTATTCTCTGTTTTATCTTGTTGTGGTATGGATACATTTGTCGGTGAATTACAGAAGTTTAATCATTATTCTTAATTAACTCATTCATCTTCTCTATATGCTCAGCATCAAGCCCCCAACGCACATCAAACGGCATTTGCTGGATTATTTTCCTGCAAACGGGAATTGACATTATCTTCAGCGATAGTTCACCGAACGTAACTTTCGCCGTTGTGAAAAACACCGACTTCGTTCCATTGCGTGTATCGTTCCAACTCCCCTCTATATAGCAAATGGTATACTTCTTTCTTCTGAAATAAAACACATCCCCTTTCTTTCTGCTTTTTTTATCATCCGCAATAGTTTCTGGACAAAATTCGTCACGCCAGAAATCGTCGTACCTGATTCCAGTTCTGCATAAATTATTCCCGTCACATATCCAAAGAAAATACCCCTTACTATTCAAGCTTGTTCCGAAATAGTACATGTTACAAAAGTTCAATCGTTAATATTCTTTTCTTTTCAAACGTGAATGCGTTTTGGTTGTTCAATGCTATCAACAACCATTCGTTTGAATAATGATATTTTTGCTGGCGCTCATCCCAAATCCTAAATTTTATTTCTATCACTATCATGTTTCTAAAAATAATTATTATCAAAATTAAAACATATCCCATTCGGTTTCCAAAGACTTCTTGCCCAGATCATAATTCATCTTTAAGGGAATTCCATGCTTTGGTTTTCTGATCGTGACTATTGCATCTCCGATTCGCAGTGGACACCATTTCGGGATGGGAACTTTGATTATACTGTGTGAGCTATACTTTCCCGTTATTTTCAATTCGGTATTTCCCATGCGCCTTCTATTGTGTTTGATCGCCCTATCCAAGTCTGGCGCATCACAACGACCGCTGGCGGAATTCCCATGAGACTCAAAGATGAAAAACGGGCAATCCAAACAACTATCCTTGACTTTAAGAATCATTGGAATGTGTTTCTCCTTAAATGATCTCATGGTTTTCATTTTTGCTGAAATTTGAATTTTGTTTTTTTAATGTGTGGACGCTGCAATAAATAAATCGCAAACTCAACGTGATCTTTTTCGATAAGATTTTCGTAGCGCTGCCTGATATATCTCTTATGTTCCTTATCTGGCAAATCAGGGTACTCTGGATGTGCCATTCGTTCGGCGTAAATAATTTCGCATTTGCGCGTCATTATAACGTAGCTCTTAAGCATTTCAATTGCTCTCTTCATTTTCTTTTCCAATTTTTCAGTGACCAAATACCCCGACCAAGAAAATAAGTCATGATGCCCATCGCTATGAGCGACATGGAAAACAATAGCGGATAAACCCATGTAGCGGTGTGTTCCTTGAACCAATCAAGAAATTTCATTACAAATATTATTTGTGTCACCTCAATGACAGCCAACGCTGCCAGTGCCAAGTAAAATTTATTTCTGCTCATTGTTTTTGTTTTAATTACCATTTCTCAACCTCAGACAAATCCAACTCTTTTTTAGTCAAATGGCTGAAAACCCTTACCGCTGACCCTATTCCTGTTGGTGTAAAAATGTAGTCGTAATGACCATATTCACCAAACAAATCCTTGATTTTGTTTTGCCACTCTTTTAGTTTTTCAGCTTGGCTTTCATTTAATTCGAATTTCATACTTTTTTTAGTCTATTGGTTTGTGTAAGCGCACACAGGTGGTATTGTCCCATAACTTACCCGTCCCCTTGAAGCCTGTGTTGATAATTAATGCTCCTTTGACATGCTCTTTTGGTGGCAGCGGTGCTGGCTTCGGCGACAAGTGTTCGAAAACATTATCGCAGAAAACAGTATCACCCATTCCCCATTCGAACGCTGTGAACTTTATCGACTCTGGAAGTTTCTCAAACATCTCCATAAGCTTTTTCTGCGGATGGCTTTTGTCGGTTGCAGACAGAATCACATCGTGAAAACACGCCCAGTCGTGAGATGTGAATGTTTTTGTAATGAATAATGTTTTATCCTTAAATTTTCTCATTTTTTGAAAGGATTACGTGGATCGGGCATTACATATTGTGTTGTGACTTGTTTGATGTCTGGTTTCGATTTATTATACGACTCCACTATTTCATTAAGCGAGAAACCTTTGCTAACCCATCCGCCTTTAGCATCAGCGGTACTGAACCACACCGTCACTTCTGAGCGCTCTGGCTCAATGTAAAGCCCATTAAATGGCATTCGAAGCTCAACTATTATTCCAAGTCCTAGCGGTGTTATAACTTCCTGACCCAAATGAAAATCGGGAAGCGTGGAAACGTGTTCCAGTTGTTTTTCGTAATCTGTTTTCATTGTATTCTTTTAAACCATTTCCAGCAAGCGATGAAACCAACCCTTGCTGCGCGGTGATTTTCTGGAAGACATTCGTATGAATAATCCAGCGCTGCCCTCTCCACCTCTGAATCGCGAATGTCAACTTGTTTCATGTGATACTCTTTTCCTAATCGCGTGATATAAATTTCACCCATGATTTTCGGTTCGCTCGGTGACACTTCTATTTTTTCGTATAGTTCCATTTTATTTTTTGATTTTTATTGGATCGTAGTTGTCAGTTTCGTCATTGTATTTTAAATTTTCCTTTCTCCATTCCTTGTAAACATCGTACAGTTGCAGTGTGGATAACATCTTATCCAAGTCCCAGTCCATTTCAGCTTCTTTTTCCAAATACCAGCCCTCAATTCCATTTTCGCAATATTGCGGAACCGCAAAATGTCTTGCCCACTCAGCGAATTTCATATTAAGGTTGCGCTCTTCAATGACAACAGTGGCGAGATAAATATTTCTCCATTCAACTAGCTTTGGATTTGGTGTAAATACATCTATGCAAAATGGCTTGATTGTTTTCTCGGCTTCATTATTTATCCTTCCGCGCTCATCGTCACGCGCAGCCTGAAGAGCATCAAGAATGTTTTTCTTGAAACTCCGTTCATCTGTATTAAGCAACTTCATTTCATTACGAGATATCTCGTCTTCGAGAATCTCTTCGTTCGATTGAAATTTTATTTCTTCGCTCATGGCTTAGATTTTACTGATCCTAGAATTAGGTATTGAAGTTCTGTGATAGGAATTTTCTGGACTTGGTGTTTTTCGATCAAATAACAAACTGAGTGCGCGGTTCTCTTGTTAAGATAAAAAGCGATTTTCTCATCGTATGTGCGTATTTCACCATTTTCAGAATTCACAATCACGTAAAAATATTTATTTTTCATTTTATTTCCGTCCCTTCCTTTTCCGTGAAAACACTTCCAAGAATCTTGCTGTTGTGAAACATATAAATACCTCCATAATAATTCGTATGATTCAATTTAAGTCCGAATCCAGTTCCATTCCAAACAACTGTTGTGATGTATTTGCCCCGCTCCGATTGCCTTGAACTTCCAGAATATCACCGAAATAAATTTTCTTATCATCCCTGTCATTCACTCCAATGTATTGCACAATTGCCTTTACGTGCTCAAGATCAGGACTGAAATTCTCATTCATAAATTTTCCAACACTGTAACCTCCATCAGGGAAGAAACAAAGTTCTTCCACGATATACCATTTGTCGCGGTACAGCGCTTTGAATTTCGGTGTTGGGGATTGTATCATTTTATTTTTTTATTGATTTATTTATGCCGCGATACACCTGCGTCGTAAGTAAGGTGACTATTAATGTCAACGTCAATTCAGTAATACTAATTGTGTTTTGCCCTTCAATTATAAAAAAAACAAAATACAGAACAAGAACGCTGCTGAATAGCCATTGTGCCACAAAACTATCAAACTTGTTTTCCATTGTTTTTATTTTAATTCCCAAAATTACAGTCACAATCCTTGCAAATAAAACCATTGTAACCGCGCGAATCATGCCACGCGATTTGCCAATAACTTTTTATCGAATTTATTTTCCATTTTTTTGCTGCGCAAAAAATTACATTATGAATGCCTTCCACTCTTGCAGGAGAATTTTCCCCTGATGAGCTGCGAGTTCTCGTGTTTTCGAGCAAAGGCGAGAAGCGGAAGCCGTATACGCACACGCGACACCGTAAAACGCATTGTTGAAAACGAAGCCCGACGAAACATTGAAATATGGGTAGTAGCGGTATTCTCCCTTCTTTGGAGTCCAACCTTCATTAAGCACCGCTATAGTGAATTTAAGTTTTTTGTATGCCGCTTCGTCTGGCGTATCGCATGAATTGAAAATGCTGGAGGGTTTTACCTTCTTGTATTTACAGGCGTCCACAAAACTATTAACAATATCCATGATGGATTTTGGCTGAGAGGCTTTCTTCTCCGCTTCAATTTTCTTGCGCAGCGCTGCCGCTTCTTTCTCTGCTGTCGCTATTTGTTTTTCTTTCAACTGCAATTCCTTTGCAAGGTTATGTTTCTTGTTTTTCATTGTTTGTGTTTTTAAAAGTGAATTGTGGGGGCAGGAAAGTTCGATTTTCCACCCTCAGATTACTCTCTGGCGCTCTGCCAAACTGAGCTTTACCCCCCATTTTGCCCGAAGGCATTTCCCGCCAAACTTCCATTTTATTTAACGTAAATATTTTGCGGTTGGTGAGCCGCCTCTCCTTCCTTCAGAATCGGAGCGGCATACCAGAACGCATCCTTGCGCACCTGTAGAATCTTGCAGCCCATGAAAGGTTTTTTCATTTTAAGAACACAGTATTTTTCATCTCCATCAGCCGAAGCAAGGGAAATTATTTTTCCTTCGATTTCATTATACACAACTTCAGCGCCGATAATCAATTCTGGCTTGTGAAGTTCGCGTTGAAAATCCTGATCGGTGAAATGTGGTGCGTGGTGGCTCATTTCCCAAATGTAGAATAAATAACAAACAAAAAACACACAACCTAATTGATTGCGTGTAATTGACTGAATATCAATCCAATTATTTTATTCACCAAATGTTGAAGTTTGGGTAAGTTTTGAAGAACGGTTGGTTTCCAACATATATAATGCCGAAGCGTGACATATTAAAATAATCGTGCTTATTTATAGGCGTTTAGCACTTTCTTTTATCTATTTGTTGGGCGTATTATGTTTCCCTATACATTTGAGACATCAAATAGGATCAGGGAGTAGGTACTTTGGATATTCCGACACAGGCTTCCTCTAAGCAACGCGACTCCAAAAGAAAGGTTGCCTGAGTAGCCCCCTGATCCGATTTGGTAAACTAAAACCACCACAATGATTTTTACAAACATGATCGAAGCGAAGAAATGGTTTATGAAGTTTAAGCCATTGTCAAAAGAAATAGCTCACAGCATTCCAAATTTCATTGATTTTGAAGGAGAAGATGCCAAATGGGAATTCGGTGAATGGATATTGTTTCAACACATTAAATACAGCTACGATAAGATAAATCCTATAATGATCGGTCGTCCACAGTTTGCGATTTTTACAAACTATAAAATCTGGGATCAGGCACTTGTCATAAATTTTATTGAGAAGCCTAGGGCTTGGGAAAACCATCATGAAGTAATTACAAATCCTGACATTAATTATTCGGAGGCAATATCTCAAGGGGACGATAAAGTTGATGCTATACAATTCTGGACTGACAACATAAAAATCTTAGGTCACTGGAAAATTAAGCCTACAATCAGCGATCTGAAACTTGCAATGAAAAAACAAATCTAAAACCACCATTATGAACACGGAAAAACAAATCAAGAAAATTGAAATATATTTGGGGCAGCTTACACAAGAAGGGGATAAAAATACCCAATTCTACGATGTGTGTGTGGTTGCACTGGAAGCCCTCCGCGAAGTGCGAAGAAGCTTGACGCGGAAAATCGAAGCGCTGCCGAAAATGATGGATACAAATGAAAGTGATATTGCAAAATTGGGGTTGACTGATTTTGAAATACGGTCAAAACTGGAAAAGAATATTCCAGATGAACATCTTGGAACAGGCATTCAGGCGGCGGATTGGATTCAGGAAATTTTGCTTGCCAAATTCGAAGCGGCAAGCGCTTTAAAAGACAGGGAACTCGAAGAAATGAAATTGGTGGTGAAAAATTTGAAGGATAATTGCAGAACGCTTTATCAGGAAGGCGCTACGGCAATGGATATTTACAACCAAGTAATAAATACATTAAGCTAAACACCACCATGAAGCCGAACGAATTCAGAATCAACAATTACATCACCATTGATAATGGCGAAAGACCTCCGTACAAATACCAATTGACTGGCTTTGACATTTACAAGTTGGATGAGGGTTGCGATGATGATGGAAATTGCGATAAAAAGATTGTTCCAATTCCATTAACATTGGATGAATTGACAAAAGCTGGATTCACTTACAATAAAGCCCGCGGTGCTTGCGGAGCGGATATGTGGGCTGGAATGGGTTTTATTTTAAAAGATGGAGAGTGTTTATTTCGCGGAACTCCGAATGATCTGACTTTAGTTGGATTTTTTAACACCAGAATCCAATACGTTCATGAATTGCAGAATATTTATTACGATCTCAAAAAAGTAGAATTAAAATTTTAAAGACATGTATAAATCCACCAGTACAATATTTACGGCAGGAATGACACTGAGGGATATCCAGAACTTCCTGTTGAACCAATTGAATTCACCATTTGACAGGTCGCCTATTGAAATAGTCGCTGTGCCGCATGATAATGACAAGAGATTCGTTGGATTTGAGGCGAGAATAAAAAACAATCCTTGGGTCATGAATTATTCGGTCTTGAAATTCAAGGAAGAATATTACCAAACAGTAAAGAACGTGTTGGCGAATTTCGGGTTTCATTTTGTGGAATTCAGCAACGAAGGAAGAAAGATTAGAGTTAAAATATTTAATTAGTTATCCGATCAATGAAAAAGCTAAATGAAAAGGATAAGGTTATTTATGATGGAGAGGAAATGTCCATAACCAAGGTTTGGTTTCATGGCGGTGATCTGCTTTACTACGATCTTGAAGCTACCGATGAAGGTTATCAAAGAATACAACTTTCGGTTCACTATACGGAAATAACGGAAGCAAAATGAAAACTGAAAAAATAAAACTGAGTTGGAGCAAGAAGGAAGATGATTGGCAATTCCATTATCCTGATCGCATGGGGAACCGATTGACTGGACTGTTTTTCGAGATGCTTAAAATTGAGGAAAATATAAGGTTCTTGCAACCGAATATTTTAGACCCAGACAGAAAACCGCCAACATTAAAACAAATGCTTACCGAGAGCGGTTACGATTACAAAACACTGAAAATAACCTGTGAGAAATTCCCGAAATGCGTTTCCTGCGAAAACCGCACCGCTGGGAAAAATATCGCATATTGCGATCAGTGCTTGATGAAAGATGATAATACTTTAAATTAAAATCATGAAACTGAAAACAACTTATGTCTATCGACAATTTTCTGAAATTGTCTATGAAAAATATTGGAACAATGATGTGTATGAAATGAAAATATTCCATAAGGCAAAAACACAATTACGGGGATTTTTCACGGAGTGGCTGGCGCAGATCAATAATGATTTATCAGCAGCGGAACATGAAGGGAGTGTTTCACCCGAATGGCTAAAAGGATATTTTATGAAATTGATAACGGATAATTACGAAAATCATCTGAATGAGGTTTTTTGCAAATGGTCTGATGATGGTAAATACCCGTTTTGCAATCAGGTGGAACAGATATTAGTTCGTATGGAATTTAGACTGCTAAATAACAAGGGCGAGATACAAAACTCTATTTGGCTGGGTGAATATGAGGCTAAATTCACCGAATACGGAAAGAAGAAATATCCAGAACTATACAAATAAAAAATGGGAATCATAAAACAAAAAATATTCGCTGACCTTCCTTTTGTCGAGGGGAAAACGTACATGACGAAATTCCAGACGAAGGAGATGTTCACCGTCAAGAAAGTCATCACTGACAAAAACCGAAAACAGCGCGTGTATGGAATCTATGAGAAATCTCCGCACCTTGGCGAATGTGGTCTGGATACCGACAGATTAATCGCGGACAAAACATTTCTTCTTGAAATGGAAGTTTGCGATGGGTGTGGAAGACCGATAAATCAAAACACTATTGATTCAATTTCGAAAGAAGCTTCTGATAAATTAAACAAATTGTAAATTAACACAATATGAAAAAACAGGAAACAAAACTACACATCGGAAAATTAATCCGAAAGCATCTCGAAGAAATCGGAATGACTAAAAGCGAATTCGCCAGACGGATAGATACTTCTCCTCAGAATATTTATGGAATATTCAAGCGGGAGTCCTGCGACACAAATCTTCTGAAGAATATTTCCGATTGTCTGAAATTTGATTTCTTCGGTTATTATTCTTCTGGTTCGAAAATTATAGGCGGAGAATTAAAAACTGCCACTGATATGCAAAAGGAAATATCTGAACTCACAAAAGAGCTGGATCAGATCAAAGCAGAAAACGGTTATCTAAAGGAAATTCACGAACTGCAAAAGAAAAAATAAACCGATGAAAATGAAAAAAGAAAGTGCCGCGATGCCAAAAATAAAATGGTTGCCGAGGTATTCTGAAACAATGGAAAATGACAAACAGGGTCGATGGACGGCGTACTCCTCGGCGTGGGATACCAAACATATTTTCTTCCGTGGAAAACCGTGCCATTGGGAAATTGCATGGGTAAAGAAATTGGAATCTGGTTCGAAAAAATTCTTCATTAATTATTTGTATCCTTCAAATGGAGGAATGCGTTTCGATACCTTAAAGGAATGCCAGAAAGAAGTCGAGAAAACATTTCGATGGTTCATGAAATGCTGCAACAAGAAATAAGATGGACGTAAAGGAAATCTACAAACAATGGATTGAGGCGTGTAAGGAATCTTATGCGCACAACAAAATCCGACTGGAAGTCTGCGGAATTCAGGTAAGAGAAGTCACGCATCCAAATGGCTCTATATTTCGCTTACGGAACGAAGCGCTGGATTGGTATCCAGTGGGAAAGGATAAAGCAGGGTTGCCGACAATAAGTGTGCGCATTGAGGATTGTCGTGAACTACTTGAAATAGTATTCGATAACATTGAGAAGAAATGAAAGATATGAATGATATGAATGATGTAATTGCATTTTTGACAATGAACGGATTTAAAAATACCAGCATAAATTCACTCAGCAATGGTGTTTGCTTTGTGATTCTTCATGAAGACCATTATTCCGTTACTGGATTCTTTGATGGAAAAGAAGATTCCACGATGTATAGCAAAGACCTGAATATTTACTGGCTCATTGGGGTTCTGACATATTACGGATTTATAAGAGGAGATTATAAAACAAAATGAATATCGGGGACAAGGTGATCTTTACAGGTGATCTAAAATTCCTCCCTAATGGCTGTATTGGCGTTATAGGCGCAGTATGTCCGACTTGGGCAACAATTTACTATCCACAGCATCAATCCTTTCAGGAGGACGGCAATGGTGGGTGGAAACCAATTAAGGGTATTCCTAACGCAGTATTTGCCCATTCAGCAAAACTAAGTGAAATTATACTTGCTGATAATCAATGAGTTACGTCTTATTTTATAAATAATTAAAATTAAATTAGTTTTGCGTTGTTATTCTTTCTACATTTGAATATCAAATCAAACTAAAACCACCACATGAAAACCAAATATCCAGTCATCAAAAAATTAAATGATTTTTTCACGACATCCGAAGAATTCGATGATCTTGTTGGGAAAGTCTGCGTTGGAATGGTAATGCTTTGTGGGTTTGCACTGTTTTGTATGTCCACATACTTTACTTTTTGGGGTTATTAACTCATAAAACAAACCACCACAAAATGAAAACCATTACAATGAAAGCATACGTCAACACAATAAAAGGAACGAGGGTTGTTGAAATCGACGCTTGTGACGCTCCTTTCTCCGAAAGGGAATTGGAAAAATGCATAAACAAATTCAATAACGACACGCGGGTTATTGAAACGGTTAGCTCTGTCAGTTATCATATCACATATAAGGGAAAGTTCAACAGTGCAAGATTAGCGAGTTCGTCGTTGGATGAATTGCTTGAAATGTATAAGTGCGCTTGGAAAGGGAAAAACATACCAGCAAGAAAATGTTATATGATTGAAAGAAAACAAACCGCATGAAAACAGAACATACAAAAGGAATTGCAACATCGAAGGAAAACGATATGTTCGTCGGGGAAAAACATATCGGTAAAATGTATTTAATGCACATGAAGTATGATGATCGCGGTCGCTCAATTCCAGACAAGGAGGGCTTCGCAAACGCAGCCTACGCGATGAAATGCTGGAACATGCATGAGGAACTTGTTGATGTATTACTGACAGCAAAAGTCCAGATCGAATACCTTCATGAAGCATTTGTAAGCAGTGGTGGAACTGGAACAGGTCTTGCGGTAATCGCCAAAATTGATGAACTAATTAAAAAATCGAGAGCATGAAACTGGAAACAAAATTCACAAAGGGTGATTGGATTATCCATAAAAACTCTGAGACTACAAACAACCACAAGGGGTCGCAAGGTTGCAACGACCTCAACAATGCAGGATGGAACTGAGAAAACCTTCATCGAAAATCAGGCGAATGCAAAACTGATCGCCATCGCTCCAGAATTATTACATGCAGCCAACGAAGCGCACGAATTGATTGACATGATGATCCTTTCAACTCCAACAGGGAAACTGAGAAACAAATTGTGCGACGCAAACATCAAATTAATGTCCGTAATTGATAAGGCAATATGAACAACGAAACCAAAATATACACACCGCTGGTGTTCACGCCAGCAAAAGATTTGTTCTGCGATAATTTCCAATCGCCTTCTTATGTTCTGATACTGAAGAAAAATCCGAACATCGGACTTTGCAAATACATCGAAAAGGCTGTGAATGCACACGAGGAAATGTTGGAGGCGCTGCTTTTAGCCGACAAGCTTATAACTGGGTATGTCCCGTCATCAGGTGAAGAACACATGAAAATAAAAAACGCAATCAAAAAAGCTCAATCATGCTAACCATAACCCCGCTACCTAAAGTTCAGAAGCACTGTTCCTGCTGCGGCGCTGACATCATCCGCTGGAAAGGATATGAGAAACAATATCCCGATAACGAGGGTTCCCAGTGTAAGCGTTGTCATATATCACAACTTCGCGAATATGCCGCTCAGATTGAAAAAGGGAAGCAGCTCATAAGGGAATCTCTGAATGAAGCACATAAGGTGAAATTTGATGCAATGTCAAGCCACAGAAAAAAATATCTTGTGTGGCAGATGTGGGATGAGAAAATGATTGGTTGGGAAGTCGGGACTAAAAATTAAATATTATGAACGATCAGATGAATTTACAAATAGTAAAAAATCAATTTTACGAAGAAGGAGATGGACTTCAATTCGGTAAAATTACTATCAATGAAGATTATTGTAAGGAGTGGAAAATAAATCAGAACGATTTTATCTGCCTTGCTAAAAATGGGGTACTAATCAGACCTACGCTTTACCGTATCGGTGGAATTAACACTCCGAAGTTAGGCAAAGACGAATACTTCATGCTACTGAAACATCGCGAGGCGAAATACTCAGAGCGCATCATGAAGATAACAATAGATAAAGAAGGCATCAATCGTAGTCCCAAACATCTGGAAAGCATTTGGTGTATTCTCGATAAGGATGGAAATGAGAAAGTTGAATTCAGTCCGTTCGAAAGTCCATATCTGATAAAAGACAGTCAGATTTATTCCATCAATGGTAAATATTATAACATTGAAACTGGGGAGTTTTATGGCTCAGCAAGTTCTCAAATGGCGACTTCTGAATTTTTGTTTTTAGATAATCCTTATGATGAAAATAAATTGAAGCGTGGTGTAATAAAAATAAATAAAAAAGATGGACGTTGGGAATTGTTTCCTGAATAAAATTAAAAAAAAAATAAACTCAATGAAAACAATCTTTGATCTCGAAGAATTACAATCACCTAAATATGGCGGATGTGCTATGATTATTGGGAAAGATGCCGAATATAATCCTTTCCTAGCAATAAAAATTTATGGAAAAGGATGGAGGGGCGGAAGATCGTTTGAAATGGCGGATAAAGACCTAGAAAGATTTGCAGTTAATATCCTCAAGGCATTAAAATCAAAAAAAATATCACATGGACGAAAATAACGAAATTACAAATGACTTTCAAGCGGTACATGATAAATACGGCACTACTCATGACATTAAAAAAGTTTATGGGGTAGAAATTGATCTTCGTAATTTAAATCCTAATGAATGTGTTTGTTGGGGAGATGGCGCTACTTACCACTGGCTATTAACCGAAAAAACGAAATAAAATGGGAAAGTTGACATTCAAAACAAACGGAGTGCCAGATGAGAAATATTTCACCTTTAATGGTAGAATTTATTTCAATTGCCTTGATTGTGGAAAAACAATGTCCCGCGATTTTTCTGAAGATCATATTGAATATATAAATGATTATATTGGAAAGGATATTGAAATTGTTTTATATTGTGGCGGTTGCAATAAACAACATTCTATCCCGATCAAAATAAAAGAAGTCAGCTATCATGTGAAGATTGAGTTTGACCAAAAAGATTTAAAAAAAGATAATTAAAATGGAAAAAATAATTGTGTGCGACGCTGATGACGCAGAGAAAAAAATAAACCCAGAATTACGTGATGGCTGGAAAGTGAAAAGTATGGTTGCAGAAAACGTTTCTATATCCGTATCTATGACTAGCACTAGTCGGGATTGGATACAGAAGCAAAGAGATGGTGCATTTATTTTTGTACTTGAAAAATAAAAACCTATGAAAAACCAGAAATTCAAACTGATCGCCACAACGTGCCGCAGGTGCGGGAAACCAGTCACGACTGGGAATCGGTCACTTTACGGAAATGACGCAGCCAAGGCGAAATTAGACCGCATTTGCAGCGATTGTATCACACCTGAAGAGGCTGCGGAAATCCGCGGAACAAGACCTAACATCGGAAGAATATGAAACTCTCCTGCGAAATGGAGCGCTGCCTTAGTGTGCTTCAGGAACACAAATTCCTTACCAGATACACTGGAGGATTTTGGCAGATTCCTAATTGCGAGACAAGGAACGGTTATAATAGAGGTGTGATTGCTTATCGGGTTCCAATCCACACAGAGAATTGGTTCGGATTTTCAACAATAGATGCGCTTGTGAAAAGAAATTTGGTTATAATTACGGAAACAAATAATTACGGTGAGCCGAGAACGGTGGAATTAAAAAAGGAGTCATGAAAAAAAGATTTGAAGCAGCGGTGGCTGAATATGTAAAAGCGTTTTGCAGGAAACATGATCTGCTATTCGACGGATGGGTGGCGGATCAGGTTGGAACCGTTGGAGTATTTGGTGATTATTTTTTCGATCTGGAAACAATCCGAATTGATCTTGACACCAAGCAGCCAAAGAAACAATTATTCGATTGGTATGACAATCTGATGAACTTGAATTCCGACAACTATTATAATTACTGCCGCAAAAAAAAGAAATAAAATGGCGAGACAACACCAACCTCAGAATATAGATGATTGCACAACATGCACTCTTCCAGAACGATCTGGTGGGCTTTATCACGCCTGTATGAATTGCAGGAATGTTGCGGTGAAAGAATTGGAAAAAATAAAAAACGAGTTGGAATTCTCAAAACAAAAAAACAAATAAAATGGGAGACAAGGACTTATCAATGACCGCCAGAAAATTCATTACAAAACATGTGCTGAAATACACCAAGGAGAATTGGGTAGCGCTGAATGCGGAAAATGGAAACGTGGACAAAAATATATTAAGGGATATAAAAAAAGACCCTGCAATCATGGATTGGATGATTGATGAGGTGTTGGCGCGTGGCGCGTGGGAAAAACTTGGAATCACATTACAATACGAATGGGTAAAGGAGGGTAGCGCTGACCTCCATGTTGCAATATTCAAGATAAAGAACAGATATGTGAGATCATTCACCACATTTGGAAGGAATGAAATCGCTTCGTTCGAATTCGTCAAGCCCCGAAAAAAGAAAATAACCATAACCGAATACGAGGTTGTAAAATAAGACAACATGGAACAATATATTGGTAAATTATTTAGTTGGTGGGAAAGTTACGTGGGAATGTTCGGGGGAAATGGTGATGATATACTTTTACATGTAGATAAAACACATTGTTATCTGTTGCCATACATTTATAATGGGAATATAATTAAAGACGATAATCGAATGGGGTTTAGCCACAATATTAGAAAAATGACAATTAATAATTTCAAAAAAGCGCTGGATAAAAAAGATTATGTCCCATTCGGAAATTCAGGATATTTATATGCCAATAAAAACAAGGGCGCGGAACTTTCGTATGACATAGAAGAACTGAAAAGTAAATATCTGAAACTGAAATAAATAAAATAACATGAACCTAGAATACTTCCCACACTTCATCAGGAAGAATTACCCAGCGCTGAGAAACGAGCAGAATGAACTTCTTTTGGAACTCGGAGCAGAATTCAAGAAATACCTTGAAGTTGTTTTCAAAGAAAATATGGATAAATTGGCGCCGATCTGGAATATCGATGCGCGTGATGTGATTATGAATCAGGTGAACAAGACGCCGTTTATGATGAATGGATATCATTCAGCGCTGATAATCCATTTCGGAAACTTTATTGATAAAATGAAAAGAGAAGCGGAAGAGGAAATTAAAAACGAGAACTTATGAGTAATATTTTACCCGTCATCACTCTTTGGCAGCCATGGGCTACGTGGATCATGCGCGGGTGGAAAACAATTGAAACTCGAACACATAGCCGATTCACGTCGTTATACGGAAAAACAATTTTGATTCACGCTGGGATGACAACAGATGACAGCTCCTTTGCCGTGAAAAATCCTTACCTGACTCACGAGCAAATCATATACAACCCAGAGGAGGTGATTAACGGATTTATTCTAGGTAGTGTTTTTGTTGGTGATGTTCACGCATTGGATGATAGCGCGTCAAGCGCTGCCTTGATTGATTGCGGAAGTGTTGACAGATTCGGTTTATTTCTTGAAGATGTGAATAAATTTGAAATCCCGATTAGAGAAAAAGGCGGAATGGGAATCTGGTATTATGACATGGATAAAAAAGAAAAGGTGAAAAAGATTTTAATTGCTCCTCCGAAAATTGAAACACTTAAATTATTTTAAAATGATAATAAGAGTATATAAATCAGAGTATACTGGAGAACTTTTTGAAACACTCAAAGAGTATAAAAATCATGTCTCTGACGAAAAATATAAAGAGAAGAAACTTAAGGAGAAGAAGATTGTTCAGATAATCGAAAATGATTCTGTTCTTAATAACACTCAGCGCGTTACCATTTATCACGACGGAAATAATCTGATGGATTCATTCAGCGGACAGGTTTTGGTTGTGGATAGCCGAACACTTTACAAACAAAAAAGATTTTCGAAATTCGGAGAAGAGGAGATGTTGGAATTTGCCAAGCGCTCAGGATTTAATAGTATACAGGCGTTTTTTTCTTATTATTATAAACTGACTGGAGGAAAGCCTTTTCGTGGAATTATCAGATACAAGGATGGACACAGGTGGTTTATGAAAGAGGATTCAGATAATAATTATGAGGGGTGGAAACCAAAGAAATGAAGGCGATTCGCTATTCTCGTATAATAAATCACGGAATAAAATATCTTCTCACTGGAAACATCGTCCACCGATGGGAAGTCGAACATTACTTTTACATGAAACAATTTAAAAAATGAAAATATATCTTGATTTCGATGGAACTATTGTCGAACATGAATATCCAAAAATGGGGCGAATGAATTTCGGGTGTTTGGAAGTAATAAAAAAACTTCAGAATGCTGGGCATGAATTTATTCTCAATACTTATCGAGCTGATTGTAATGACGGAACTTTACAGCAAGCGCTGGACTATCTGAATAACAATGTGAGATTTGAAATCAGCCCCATTACACAGCACACTAAAACTAAAATCAGCCCACACCCTTGGGATATTAAAACTGCCAAGGAGCGTGACTTTATGCACATTGATGACATAGCGCTGCATATCCCTCTGAAGCCCTGCGCAATGATCTCTGGGAGCATGGTAGATTGGGATGCGATGGATAAGATATTTGAGGAGAATGGGCTGTATAGTACAATATAACTATTTCAACATTTTCACTTCTTCATAGTCACAAAATACACTTTGCATTGCTTTTGCAACGTTCTCGTCTGTTGTAAATCCATAAATATCAGAGTAGTCTCCGCCGCCACAATTAAATCTTCGGATCAAAAAATATTTGATCCCGTTTTTTTTATTTTCTTCGTCTTTTTTATAAATATTGTAGTGGCGTTCGCAATCATTGCATTTCATTACAGAGCCAATTGGTTCTGATACAGAAATCTTCAAAACTTTATTTACTGGTTTAATTTCTGCAAGAGATTGGGTATTCTCGCTAGTACAATTCGGACAGATAGAAGTCATGTTTAATAATTATTTATAAGTAGTGAGATTATTGTTTTCTTTTCCTTTCGATTTCCAATATCAATGGGTATAGCGCTTCTATATCACCTTCGTCAGCGCCCATCTCAACAAGTTTATTGACGGAACAAAAACAACATCCATAAACCTCTTCTGTAACGGTAGAAACTCCATGAATTTTAACCATTGTAGCTACAGCGCAAGCATATCCCTTGCAGAAATCCTTTGTTGATTTGTTCATGCGTACCTCCATCCTATAATTTCCTGAAACTTTGGATTTATTGCGAATGGAAACATCCATTGCGCTTTACCGAATGGTGTTTTCGATGGGTCGGTTTCGTAAAAGCCTACCCAGATTTCCTCGTCTTCTGTTTCTGGAAGTTGGAAAGCGGAAGTATGCCCCATCATATCATGAAAATATTCCATTCTTTTCACTTGATCGTTTTTTATTTTCACAAAAACGTTATCGGAAAGAGTCGGAAGAGATTTGCCAGAAATCCATGTGTGGTTGTCAATTTCTTTTTCTTTTGGCGTTTGTGGTTTTAATATTTTCATTTCCTGAATAGATTATGTTTCGGTTTGCAAACCTGTTTCAATTCGATTACCGAAATTGTTTTTTGGTTATGTGTTTTCCATGATGCAAGCATTCTCTCTTTTGCGATCCTAGCGGTACGCTCTTTTTTCGTTTCGGGTTTTTTAGCTGGAAAACTTGCTGCGCAATGCCTCCAGAATATGCTTCTGCCGTCAGAACTAAACACGTATCCATAAGAGGTGTCAGTCGCCACTGTTGGCACAGCGGTAGGATTATAATCGTTTGTATATACTGTTGGTGATATCATAGCGCCAACTCCTCCTCAGTCAATTCAAAAAATAAATTCTGGAATTTATGAACGTACTTCAATGGTATTTTTTCAACTCCGACCAAAACATAAAACACCCCTCTTTGATCCTGCATTACCGATATTGATTTTTGAGATTTCATGTATTTTTTATTGAAAAGAATAAAATCCTTTCCACTCACATCCATAAATCCCCATTTCAAGAACCAATCCTTGGTGATTATAACTGGGATAAATTCCAAAACACCAGCCTCTACCAACTGAATTCCATATAGCGTTATTGCAACTGGGCAAATGTCACCGACCTTCACCGTTGAAATCCCCATTCTCGGAATGGAAAAGTCTTTCCCTTCGTGGATATTTCCAATTCTCAATTCACTGGCGGTTACTTTCATGACTGAAGTTTTATTTGCTCCTCAATATAATTCGCAATCAGGATAACAGAATCTGGATAAATCCAATTGTGCCATTTTCCGTTTATCATTATGGATAAATCACCATCGCTGGGATCAAGAATAATTTCTGAAACTGTTTTGATTGGATTGTGGCGCAGACTATTTTTCTTATCAAGATTCAAAGTCCTTCCGTGAATATTTCCCTTGTTTCTTTCCTCGTGTTTTTTCCTTTGCTCGATTTTTTTTTCACTTAGAAAGTTATAATAATCAGTCAATTTTTCACTGTTGTCTTCTATCACAACATCCAAATCCGACCAATCCAAAACCTTGTGCCAATTCTTTACAATGAAGGATTTTGCACACATGACAATCACTTGCATCCCAATGATGTGATTTTCATAGAGTGCCTTGAATTGGCTTTTTGTTGAATATTGTGTGGAAAATGCCATCTCCCCATATTCATCTTCGCTGGTGTGGCAAGGAATCATTTGCATTCCAGAAATGTAGCAATAATGCCTGTTGTCGTATTGGTGTTCATTTTCCATTTTCTTAATATAAATCTTCTGAATAAAGCTTTCCTTTTGAGCCTGATATGTGGGTTATCTGTTTTGCCTTTTCAGCTATTATCCAAGCCCCTTTCGTGAAATCCAAATAAGATGAAGTCTGTGTTGATCAAGCCGAGAAATTGAAATTCGCTTATTATTTTATCGTCAATCACAATTGCCCCTCCCTCATCATCCAAAAACTCAATGCGGGATAAAGGCTCGTTGTTTATTCCCCGTTTCCATTTTTCCATTTCTATGATTTCAGATATCTTCACCTGAAATTTTCCCAGCTCATTGATATGCGGAGTCAGCGAAATAAACTGGTTGTGGTATTGTTCCATGAGCAAATCACAATCGCCAGAAGTGAAATCGGCATTACGAATCGGTGGAAGCTCACTTGTTTTTATATACAAGTCATTTATGAGATCAATACGTTTTTTCATGGCTTTACTGTGCTACAATATATTCCAGTGTACTCCTCAGCCGAAAAACTTTTTTGTGAGGAGGATGCCACTTGTGTAAATTTCCTGTGGCGCAGCGGTAAAAGATATTCCCCGAATTTAGCAAAAAGTTTCCTTTGTATCGAATTCATTTCCGTTTGGTTCAATAACCCATATGCGTTTAGTTGACGCAGCGCTGTGATCGCTTTCATCGCCTTTATTTTTTCATCATCAACTCTTTTTCAGAAAGACCCTCCAAACATTTTTTGCATTTCATTTGCGTGACCCTTTGCGCCTTCCAGTTTTATTGAAAGGTTGCGGATCACATCTATGTTTTCCGCAAGTTTCAGCATCAATTCCAACTGCTCCAATTTCGCCTCATTCAAATCCTGTTGTTCATTATGCAGAAATGGGTTCGGATTAAGCACCGCTGCACTTTCGCGGAAATTATGCCTCTCGCGCATTTCCTTGAGCGCTGCTGTCAGATAATCCGAGTCGAGTTCCATTGCCGCATCCATCATCTTTTTAATCGGGATGGCGGCTTTAACCGATTGTTCGTGTGAAAAGTTTTTCATATTAAATCATTTTATCTAATTCTCTTAATTCTTGCAAATCTAATTCTGATGCCTTTTTCCATTTTATAATATTAAAATGGGAAACGCCACATGGATTAGGATCGTCATAAATAATTTCAACCATTAAAACCAATCCTAACCAAGTTTTTTTAAAGTAGGTTTTTTCTGTAAGCTTGTATTTTTTTATTTTCATGATGTAAATTCAGATTTACTTGCATCCGCTACCGTAGCAAATCCTTTTTCGAGTTCAGAAATAATAAATTTAAGATGTTCAACATCGTTCCATTGTTTACGCTGATGAGCCTGATGAATATTTCCTACAAGCGCTTGAACAAAACAAATTGTCAGCGATTTGCTGCCTAACGCCGTCGGAAACCCTTCTTTGTCCAAGTATTCCGAGCGTTCCAGATTTTCGGAAACGTCAAGATTGAAATCGGTGGCAATGTGTGTCGATTTCTTGTCTCCTTTTTGATGTGCAAGTTTCAGAATGCACTTTCCTCTTATTTCAAATTCCATTTTTTTATTTATTAATTAATTTTCGGTGCGCGACCGCCTTCTTTTTGCGTAGCGCTGCCATTGAAATTATTGTAATCTGTTTTTATTCTTTTATAGGTATTCTCCGATTGCGTTTTTGCAGCACTCGCTGTTTGGGGTGTTTTATTCATATCAAGAAAACCATCGCTTATTTGAGCGTATGCATAAACTTCCTTGTTTGTATCGATACCAAATCCATAATCCCACCATTTTGAATCAACGATTTCTATTTTTTTCTCCGATGGTATGTTCGCGATGACATATGATCTTTGTGTTTTGTTTTTCCGTTTTATAAATACGCGAATGCAGTCGCCATGCTTGAGTTTAGATAGCGCTTCCTCTGTTGTATTTTTTTCTGGAACAATTCCGCCTTTGTTTTTCAATTTATACTTATTCGGAAGAACCCAAAGCGCCGCTACTAATGCGATGAGGAATATTAAAACTGCCAAAATAAGAAACTGTTGTGTCATTTTTTTTATTTTTTAATCCTCTTCGTCTGGTTTGCAATCCAAACATTTCGCATTTTCATCTTGTGACATTTCACAATTCTCGTACCACCAACCACATTCCTCGCAGCAGAATTTTTCCTGATCGATATACGCATGATCTTCATCGGTTAAATCCTCCCATTCCATTCCTTCTGGAAGCTTTGAATCAAGCGTATCGCAAGTCCCTTGCAGCGCTTCAACCAATTCCTGAATGTCAAAGTTTTCTGGTTTCATTTCTTTATTTTTATATTCCCGTTTGATACCGCCTCGGTATACATTTTTTCCGCGGATTCCACAATTCCCAGCGCTGTACTCCATTCGAATTCATCTTTCTTTTTCATATTTTATTTGCATAAAATTTGTTGTTTTCAATCACCAGATATTCCCCAGAAGAATTGAATGTGTCAATCAGCACGATTCCATCGTCGGACAAAACAAGATTATCCTGATATGTATGACCAACAACCTGAGTGAATCCATACAGTTTGTCTTTCCGCAAACTGTTGGGGCGAACCCAAATTGGTGATTGATAAACGTCATCCCCAGAAGGATCGCCACCGCTGATGTATTCGAATATCCGTGGCGAAAACTTTAAGAAGTCATTTATCTTTCCCATATTCGGAAATTCTGTGCAACCTTCTGGATTATGCATTACCATTCCATTGTTCTCACACCAATTCATCGTAACTCCTGCATGTGAGAAAATAATAGTGTCCGTGAAATAACACGCCTGAATCAAATCTCCTTTGATCGCATCATTCAAATCCTGCTCCACCGCCATTTTCCGCGCAGCGCTGAAGCCCTTGTATTCCTTCTTGCAGAATCTTGTGTAATGGAAATCATGATTACCTAAAAGCAAAACAACGCGATCCGTGTTCGCTTTCTTGTATGCAATGAGGTCGCGAAAATTTTCCAGTTGTTTCATGGTCGGAATCTCGAATGAGTCAAAATAATCGCCAACGAAAACAATTTTGTCAAAGTTTTCCTTTAACACAACCTGTTTCCATTTGTCATTTCCATGAAGATCACCTATGGCGATGGTTCTCATTTTTTGTATTTTGAAAGTATTTGAATCAGGAGTTTCCGTTCCTCTGTGGAAAATAATTGTGGTTGCGCGTTGGTCAACAAAATGGATAATTTAGTCGCCTCTTGTTTTTCAATAATCTCTTTTCGGATTTCGTCCGTAATAAGACGATATGAGATATTTGACCAAGGGTCACTCCCAGCACCAATTTGTGTTACACTTCCATAATTACTAATTTCCAATTTGAATTTTTTGAGGATTGTTGTCGATCCATTCTCGCCATCCCTTTCACAAAAAGCCATTGACTTTGCAATGCGTGTGATTTTATAAACGCTACCAGAAAAACTTCCGCGTTTGTACGATGCAATCTCATCGTCCAGTTTCAAAAATATTTTTTCTTCGCTCATTTTATTTGTTGTTCATTAAAAACTTGGGTCTTGGTAATATCTGCGGAAATCAATTGCAACCCTGTGAAAATCATATTTCATTGGGGTTCCATCCTGCATGTAACGTCCATTCTTGCGCAATGTGTATTTTGTTCTCGCGCCTTTGGCGTTTGGAAAATAATTGTATTGCTGATTGGAATAGTAATTGAATCCTTCAACTGGCTCGTACCTGTCCGCCTGAATGATTATCCAGTCAAGCATTGGACTCACCTCAATGATTGTATGTGGATAACAATCGCTTCCAGCGCCAGTGGTGGCGCCCATTCCGACCTGTGGAATTACGTTGTCTTTTTTGGAGAGGAGAAGTTCCTCGTTTTTCACCCGTCTTGTGAGTGATTTCAGTTCCTTTGCGTTTTGGATTTTCATTGTGGTGGTTTTAATTGATATTCAAATGTACCGCAAAAAACAATATCCGCAAAAGTTTTACTGACTTTTTATCAAATGCGCTATAACTGTCTGATAATCAACACAATTATTTTATAGCGAAAAGCCCAGAGTAGCTAATTCTGGGCTTTTCAAGTTGGTTAGGCGGTGCAGCCGAATACAAATCAGAAGGGCAAACAATCAGTCCCCAAGAAACTTTGGGATCGGGTTTAAAAGAACTTTGCGCTTTGGTAATTAAACTTTCACGAAAAGAGCTTTAAATTTTAATCCTTCAACCTTTAACTTTCAACTTTCAACTTTTCAATTTTGCAATCAATTAAGATTGCGTTATTGCAGTTATCCGCTCTACCGATTGAGCTACCGCTTTCGCGGGATGGAATCGAACCACCGACCTAATAATCCAGTTGCATGTCTCTATTAACAGTAGAAGTGCTTTTCTAACGCTCAAGCGGCGGATTGTGTTTGTGGTTTTCGCACCGACAACCAATATCGTTTATGAAATAGTGATTTCATTAAGGGCATTCGATTCGCTCAATACGGCATCAACTTCCGATTCGAATTCCATGATACCACTTTCCATTGTTTCAATCGTCTTCACGATCTCCAATGGGTCGCAAACGAGGAAAGTGTTCGTGTCAAAATATTTTTCCGTATAGAGGTTGTATTGATCCTTTGAAACATCCTTAACCTCTTTGCCAGCAGCCGCAATGACAATCTTTTCCGCATTATCGGAAATGGTCTGGTTTCTCTTTACAAGATCAGCGGTGCATGCGTTATTGTCTTTTTTCAAACGGTCAATGAGTTGTTTCTTCAAAAGTACAATTGCCTTGTAATTGATTGCTTCGGCAACAGTCATTTCATTTGCGCCGACCTTCACTTTCACAACACCGTTTGAAAGAACAATTGCCGTCTTGATCTTGTTTTTTCGGGCGATCAGATCACTGATAGCCTGAAATTTTGCTTTCGCATTTTTGGTAAAATCTTCTTCGGTGCTTCGCGCATTTACCAATTTCCCTTTTTGGTAAATTCCGATTGGCTCAATTTCCTTGATGAGCTTCTCGATTTTCGCGTCCGCGAGTTTCAATTCATTAAGCGCTCGGTGAATGTTCATTTTCACTGGGGCGCATGTTTCTGATGTTGGTGCTGTTGCTGTGTCGTTTGACATTGTAGTGAATTTTTAGTGGTGAATTTTAAATTGTGAAGGCAAATGTAGTTAAACTTTTGATATTCTGAAAGGTACTGATATATCTATTTACACTAATTTTTTTTGATGAAGATTTTATAAATAAACCATAAAGCGAATACTCCATATATTATCAATCCACCCCATTGGTGACTTAATATCATATATCCGCCAACAATAATTCCAATTAATATTGAAACGGCAATTAATCCCTTTAAAAACTCTTGTGCCTTTTTGCTCTTTGCTAAATAATCAAAAAAAAGACCAAATAGAAAAACGATAACTATAATAGCAATTGCGCTTCCGCCCCCCTCCAAAAGGATAATCTTTAGCATGGTGATCTATTTATTTTTCGCCTTTATTTTCATTCTTAATTGGCGGAACTGAAAGCACCCCCTTTAAAATATTCCCAAATGGAGAATTAAGCAATTTTTTTTTCTGTTCCTCTCTTAATTCTAATACTTCCCTTGCGGTTTTTACCAATAGCATTTCGGATAGATTTTTTTCAAAATCACTATATTCTCCAAGATTTTGTTTTTCCTCAAAAAGATTATCCTCGTTTTTTCTAAGAACCTGTCCATTTTCTGTTCTTAGCATTGCTTCGACAAGATTTGCAAGATTAATCGCATTTATTTCTCCCTTTAATTGAAGAAAATCCCAAACAGAATTTCTTACAGATTCGTAACTATCCAACAAAAGTATTTTTTCTCTTTTTGTTTTTCTCAATAAGGTTTTCGTTAACGCGACCTGATGATTGTCACAATATTCTCTTATTCTTTCATCAATTACTTTTGGCGAAATATTTAGTATTTCATTTCTCCATTTGTGAAAATCCGCAAATGGATTTTGTGATCCACTTTGTGCCGCATATACATCTCTATGAGCATCTTCGACCAACTCTTGATGTGCAACATACTTAAATACCTCTTTTAATCTGATAAGAGAAAGGATTTGATCGTGATTTAAAAGGTCGTATGAAAATTTCTGTTTTTCAATTTCACGTAACCGTTGCAACTCCTCTACCAAAAACAATTCAAACTCAGGGTTTAGCCACCCCGCAAAACGAATGGCTATATCCTTATGGGCATAAGTCCCCCCTTTGAGGCTTCTTACAAATATGCCTTTTAAGTTTGTTTTATTAGTCAAAGCCCTAACTGAAACAGAGAAGTTCCTGTCGCTCAGGCGTTTCATTATTCCGCCGAATTCGGCGGAATTGAAATTAGGATTATGTTTTTTCTCCCAAACCTCAATATACTGCAACGTTTGCCGGTTTTTTAACCATGATCCTATTGACTTTAAGCCACGAGATAATTTTGCCATCTCTGTAATGCTAACATAGTCATCCTTTTCATCTGAGAAAATACTAATCTGCGTACCATTGTACTCGATTTTGATATTTTTTTCCTTACCCATGTGTTGTAAGTTGTTTGTAGGTTAGTTTTTTGCCATCGACTTGTAAAAGATAAGCATTAAATCTTTTTGGATCGGCAATTTTTCTTGTGTTGTAACGGTAAGCAAATTCATAAAGATAAGACTGGATATGTTCGGAACTAATATTGTGATAGATTCCGATTACACCACGCTTAAATAAAGACCAAAATCCTTCGAGCGTGTTCGTGTGGTTTTCTCCGTCTACATATTGGTTAAGTGCATGGCGAACAATTCCGTGATTATAATATGCACCTAATCCACGATAAGCCCACCATTCGTCAGTCATTAATTTACTTCCTGCTTTTACATTGGAAATAATCATCGGGTGAATAGTTTCCGCTTTAGTATTTTCTACTTTGAAAGCACGAACATTTCCACCTCTCTCAAGTAATCCCGCAACAGGTGTTTTATCTTTGATACTACGTCCTTGTGTTCCTTTCCCTTTTTTATTCTTGTGCTTGTTTCTTGCTTTACCACCTACGTATGTTTCGTCTGCTTCAACGGTGTTTTCCATTACCTCTTGGAACTTCTCATGATTGAAAGCATAACGCACTCTGTGGAGTAAATACCAAGCGGTTTTCTGAGTGACTTTAATATCTCTTGAAAGTTGGTGTGAGGAAATTCCTTTTTTGTGATTAGCAATTAAGTAGATTGCCATGAACCATTTCTGTAAAGGTATTTTTGTATCGTCGAAAATCGTTCCTGTTTTAACGTTGAAATATTTCCCTGTGTTTTTGCACTTGTATTTGTTACCCGCACATTTATAAATCTTTGAATTTGCATCGAATGGAGAAACTACGTTTCCGGCCCAAAGAATAGCCTCAAGGTGGTCGATACATTTCTGCTCAGTTGGGAAGGTAGTTACGAGGTCAACTATTGAGGAGAATTCTGTAATTTCGGGGATAATCATATCAAGTCGTTTCAATGTTATACGACAAAGATAAGTAGTTGGTTACACTAATCCTAATTTATTTGGTGTAAATAGATATATCAGTACCTTCTGAAATTATTTTATGAATTGTTGAAAAATATTTATGTGTGGTAGTTAAGTTCCGCCCGAAGGATTTGAACCTCCATTCCAACAGCCAAAATGTTGTGTCCTACCAGTTAGACGAGAGCGGAATATGTTTTCAGTACCCGAAACGAGAGTCGAACTCGTAAGCCGTAGCGAGAAATTTTAAGTTTCTTGTGTTTACCATTTCACCATTCGGGTAAATATTAATTATCCGAAGGCTACATAATCGTTCGTCTTTTTTCATTTTCATCTTATTAATTATTAGTACCGCTGACAGGAGTTCAACCTGCATGTCTTTCGACACCCGATCCTAAATCGGGCGTGTATTGCGTTCCACCACAGCGGCATTTTAATTTTATTACAAACGGCAATATTTGTTTTTATTGCCGATAATTACATTTGTTGGGATGATAGGATTCGAGCCTACTCATGCAATGCAAACGATTTTACAGACCGTCCCAGCTCTCCAGCTCTGGCGCATCCCAGTGTACTTTTTTAGCGGAGAGAGTAGGATTTGAACCCACGATACCTTTTGAGTATGCTTGTTTTCAAGACAAGTGCAATAAACCAAGCTCTGCCATCTCTCCTATTTTGGATAATGATATTCCGAATCTTCTTCCATATTATTTGTTTTTTAATACAACCATTAATTTTTTCTTCATTATTTTTGTTTTGCGGTGAGAAAGAGATTCGAACTCTTGAAACGCTTGCACGTTTATTCGTTTAGCGGACGAATTGTTTCAGCCACTCACACATCTCACCATATTTTAAAGAACTACACTGGGTGAAAAACGAGAATCGAACTCGCAACCTTCTGTACCACAAACAGATGCTCCGCCGATTGAGCTATGATCACCATAATATTGTCGTGATGCCGCGACTCGAACACGGAACCTGAGAGTCCCAAACTCCCTATTCTACCAATTGAAATACATCACGATAAAAAAAAGAACAAAACAAAAACGCCCCGAAGATTTCTCTTTGAGGCGTTCGATAAAATATTTTTTTATCTCTTAGATCGTACTGATTTTTACACAGTGCTTTCCAGCCTCAAGTATCGGTTGATACTGCGGTTGTTGTAGCGAACTATGTAAGAGATTTTTCATGATGAGGCAAAGTAAAGCTATTTTATTCTGATATGCAAATTTATTTTTATTTTTATTTCAAATATCTTTGCGCAAAGTAAAACCTAAAAACAAGCAACTAAAAAAAATGAAAAAACTATTCGCCGCAACTGCGCTTACACTGCTTTTGATTTTATCAATGATTCAGTGTCATAATGAAACAGGAAGCCCCTCGTGCTCCGACTCCATTCAAGCGGACACTACAACAAGAATTCAGATCATTAATAACACCGATTCAGCGGTGACTGTTTATATCACGCTCGGAGCAACCGCTGGATGCCTTCAGCATGTTTCGTTGATTCCTTATATAACCGACTCAATCGGCAATCTTGTCGGATCATTTGTATTAGGCGCTCACGATTCAACAGTTTCCTATGCACCAGATTTAATGGGACTCAATGGAAATATAACTTTTGGAACACAGCCTTTAAATTGTCCTAATACACAATTCCCAAGCGGTACAAATATTTTCGAATTCATAATCAATAATTCTTTTCAAGCGGGAAATCCGCAAAACACAGTAGATATTTCCTGTGTGGCTGGAGTTAATTGTTATATCAAGGCTTATTTGTCGGGAGGAAAAATCTGGAATGCAAGTCAGGCTTTTCCGTATGTTGATAGTCTTTATAATTCAGGAATAAGCAGCAATAGCGGACTCGTAGGTGTTTTTCCTTATTCTTGTGATACCTGTACTGGAAGAAAAAATCCGCCGTCCTGTGCTAATAATGATGGCAATAAGCAAACACAATCTATTTGTAATGTTCAGCGGAATGCCATTGGAGCGGGCGGTGGATTAATTCAAATTATTTATCTTGGGAAGAATTAAAAATACTCTCGCATAATTAAAAAGACCAATATTACTATTGGTCTTTTTTTGTGCCTTTGGAGAGAGTCGAACTCTCAGTCGCCTGATCCGTAATCAGAAATTTTATCCAGTTAAACTACAAAGGCTATTTGTTTATTTTTACAATATATTTATCCGACATATCAAAAATTTCAATATCGGTTCTGAGTTTCAGTGTCTCCCATAGCGCTATACTGAATTTATTCATTGTTTGTTTTATAATAGAAAGTCCGCTTACTCCTTTTTCTTTTATAAGATAATTTAAGCTCCTTAAGAAGAATTCTTCTCCAAGTCCTTTTCCTATATAATTACCTATTAATCCATATCCGAAAATTGATGCTACTTTTTCTTTATTTGGAATTTCCACGAAAAATGATCCGCACAATATTTTTGTTTTCTTGTGTACAAAATTTACAACGCAGAAAATATATTCTGGGTTAACTTTAATAAAGTCTAGGTGAGAAATTTTTTCTCCTTCAACTATTTCTAAATCAAAAAGCATATTGTGTATTTTTAGTATTCCCAGAGAGAGTCGAACTCATCAACCTACGATTTAGAAAATCGTTGCTCTGCCAGTTGAGCTATGGGAACAGATAATTTTGTCCCCACTGAAATTTATGGCATCGTGTGATGATTAATTTCAGTAAAGCGGGACATGGGGCTTTGTCTCCGCCTAGTTCGGCAGCGCTCACATGCAAATATTGGATTTTCTCCGATTGGTTTCTGAAATGTGTTCGGGCAGTAATGACATTGTATAATGCCACGGCTTTCCTTCGCAGAGAAGAAAAAAGAATAAAATTTTATTGCCGTGTTTTTCATTGTGCAAATGTAAATTATTTTTTGATACTTGGACATAAACTTGGACATTTTGTCCAAGTTGATTTTATTTAATTGTGACCCCGCCGCGAATCGAACGCGGAACCTTCGGTTTAAAAGACCGAAGCTCTACCAGTTGAGCTACGAGATCGTGTTTTTGCCTCGTGCTTTTCTTGTGTGTTTCCATTTTATTTGTTTTATACTTTGTTGTAGGAATGAGGTGAGTCGAACACCTGACCTTTTGCGTTTGTAAGGCAAACGCTACTGAACCAACTGAGCTACATTCCTGTTTATCCTATTAAATCTTCCAATGCTAATTGGTCAACAAAACTTCGGAAAGGTTTTACCCTGTTTAGTTAGTGGAGATGGAGAGCTTCGAACTCTCAGCCCCTAGCTTGCAAAGCTAATGCACGTCCGCTTGTGCTTCATCCCCAAAATATTTTTTTCTTCATCTTTCATTTTATTCCTTAGTGTGCTTAGTCAGTCTCGAACTGACGACCTACGCATTATGAGTGCGGCGCTCTAACCAACTGAGCTATAAGCGCATTCCGTTTTGAGTTCCGCGCAAGGATCGAACTTGCGTAAATAGTTTTGCAGACTATTGGTTAACCGCTCACCCAGCGAAACATTTGAGCGGAAAGTCAGGCTCGAACTGACCACCTCCTGTTTGGAAGACAAGCGCTCTACCGAATGAGCTATTCCCGCTTATTTATTTTTATGTCACCCGTGGGAGAATCGAACTCCCGTTTTCACATTGAAAATGTGACGAACTAGCCGTTATTCGAACGGGCGTTTTACGCTCGAACGGTTCGTCTGTATCTTTTGTGTCTTTATTTTTCATGTTGTATTATTTTACAATTTTATTTTTACTGCGGAACAGACGGGAATCGAACCCGTTACCTTCACCTCGACAGGGTGTTATGCAACCAAGTACACCTCTATTCCATTTTACTGCGGACAACGATGGAGTCGAACCAACTACCTCCAGATTAACAGTCTGGCGCTCTATCCAGACGAGCTACTTGTCCATTTTATTTCTGTTGACAATACTGGGTTCGAACCAATGACCTCTACAGTATCAGTGTAGCGCTCTAAC
>ORJL010236349.1_pt1 | contig 36762 bp, 48 predicted proteins | sample 1779941 | NCBI WGS metagenome assembly ORJL01 (sample SAMEA104232317, study PRJEB22302) | groundwater metagenome | biome: forest; feature: aquifer; material: groundwater | place: USA | collected 2011-08-07 | depth 5.8 m | reverse complement strand
TTTTTTCCATCCATATCTTCCAGATGGATATTAACACCATCAATAACAATATCGTCTGCTTTGCCATTTCTAGTTCTAATCTCATTATATTTCTTCATGAGCTCATTATATCACCAAAAAATCCCTTCTTGGAAAACTGACGGATTAAGTGGAATTCTACAAATTTAATTTATTTTGGGGTCCAAGTACTGATTTTACAGCATAATAAGACATTATTGGTAGAAAAACTAAATTTATAAGTGCAAATCCTCGTGCTAAAGACAAATTATCCCCACTAACTCCCATTCCTATTAGCGACAACGCATAACCTGTGGCTCCATAAAAAAGTCCCACCCTCAACGGAATTTCCTTAATATAATCAGCCATGCTACGCAATTTATCTAAAAAAGTTGGAGGCTTAAAGGATAACGTCTTATCTACTATCTCCCTTGTTTCCTTATCTAACTTTAAATATTCATCTATCTTGTTTAATAATTGGTCTTGTTCACTGCTCATTTTAAAAATTATCCTAATGATGAGCCTTTGAAGATTTTGGGGGTCAGCCATTCCGGTTCCACTGTTTCAGAAATAACCCCTTCGCCGTAAGGCCTTTCCTCAGGAGAGGGTTGGGAGACCTGTTGAGCAACAGATTCATGATCGCCGGCATCAACAACAGATGAAACAACCGGAGGAACCATAAAATCAGGCGTGGTTTGTCCTTTTGGCATAGTGATCGCTTCTTTCGGAAGAAACGCAGACCAATCATATGCCGGCTGTTGCGGCTGGAGTTGGGCAACTCCTGGCATCACGCCCGGTTTTCTGCCTCCAACCCTCAAACAATTTGCCACAGCCATATATGTTTCTGCTGATGTTTTTTCATTTGTTAAATTGACCGTTGCCTCAAAAATTCCTGCCAATAAGTTGCTGGCAGTATCGCCGTCTAAATTAAATCCTAAATCCGTGATTAAATTTGTCATAACTTCAGAAACAGAAGGAGCACCCGTATCCAAAACATTGGTAACCCCAAAGCTGGTGTTAGCAATCTGGGTATCTATATTAACAATATGTGTTCCGGAAAAAACACTCTGGTTTTGTGAATAAGCATTTCCTAAAGCATTTAAATTAACAGCTCCTACTGCAAAAATTATATTAAAACCACTGCCTTGATAATGAGGGACAATCCTTGCAGGTTGAAAAGTTTGGCCCGCTAAAACATGGAAAACCAAGTTTAAATTATTATTTTCTGAATACCAATCTAATTTTTCTAAAGCAGGAACTGTATTATCCGATGCCGCCACTCCTTCCAAAGTTAAAGTTAAATTACCGCCTTCTGTGGAAGTAATATTCTTTTGAATATGATCTACTCCAAAAAGATGGGATTGGCCAACCACAATATTATCGTCACAAACCACGCTTACTTGTTTTCCGGCAGCTTCAAGTATCAAAAATAAAGCCAATCCTGCTGATAGTTTATCAATACTACTGCCTGCAGGTAAGACAATCAAAACATTTTTGGCAGTCGGTAGAAGAGTTTTTAATTCAGTAATTTGTGAATCGTATTTCATATAAAGTGGCAGATACGGTTGAATTCTATCCTATAAACCTGCAAGAGTCAAATTACTCTAAAACTTTCAACTACATCGTTAACTGCAAAATCAACCGGCGGATCAAAAAGCATGCCGCAATCATTACCTTTTTCTGCCTTATTAATCTCTTCTTTAACTTTTTTCAAAGATTTTAATTTAGTCTCCCCAATAATTTCTCCGTCTCTGACAATCCTAACTTTACGTCCCTTGGCAATTTCCCCCTCAATTATTCTACATCCGGCAATTCTCTCTCCCTTACCGTAAGGAAACTCCGCAATGATATTAGCCTTTCCAAAAACCTCCTCCAGCTGCCCCACCTCAAGCAAAGTATTAACCACTTCCTCAATATCTTCCAAAAGTTCATATATAATATTGTAGGTCCTAATTAATACGTGTTCGTTTTCTGCAAGCTTTTGAGCAGTTGGTGCCACCTTGACATTAAAGCCAATAACAATTGCTCCCACTGTTGCTGCTAACTTAATGTTTTCTTCCCCGATGTCTCCAGTCCCTGAAAATATGTAGTCAATTACTTTTCTCTCTGCATTGAATTTTTCCAAAGATGTTTGAATTGCCTCCAGAGAGCCTTGTTTATCAGCCTTAATAATCACTTTAAGAGTTTTTTCATCCCCTGCTTTCAGCTTATCCACCAAAGATTGCACAGCTTCTGCCTCTGCAACCTCTGCCTCATTTCCCAAAAATGCTCCAACTTGTGGAACCGCTTCCAACCCTAAAATTTCCACAGGAGTTGAGGGCCCTGCCTGATCTAAAACTTTGCCATTAAAATCAAACATCCCTCTTATTTTTCCTTTAACTCCGCCGACTAAGATCTGATCACCTTTTTTCAAAGTCCCTTGTCTTATCAAAATTGTGGCAATCGGACCCTTAAATTTATCTAAATTAGCCTCAATTACTACCCCGGCTGGAGCTACTACAAAATCACCTTTCAACTCAGATAGTTCTGCTACCAGTAAAATGCTTTCCAAAAGCTTATCAACTCCTTCACCTGTTTTTGCAGACAAAGGTACAATAGGCACATCTCCTCCATACTCTTCTAATTTCACACCTTTATCAGATAACTGTTTTTTAATCTTTTCCAGCTGGACTTTAGTATTAATTCCTGGAAGATCAATCTTGTTAACAGCCACAATCAGGGGAACTTTGGCCTCATGAATGTGATTAATTGCCTCCAGCGTTTGAGGCATTATTCCATCATCAACTGCCACCACTAAAACAGCAATGTCAGCCACTTTGGCCCCACGGGAGCGCATTTTTTCAAAAGCTGCATGGCCAGGAGTATCGATAAAGGTTATTAATTTCCCATCATGTTCAACCTGATATGCTCCAATATGTTGGGTTATACCACCGTGTTCCTTGGAAGCAACAGAAGATTTACGGATAAAATCTAGCAGGGTAGTCTTACCATGATCAACATGGCCTAATATAGTGACTATTGGTGGTCGTGTCTGTTCTGCCATAATAATTTATGTGAAAAACTCTCATACTACTTACCGCCATCGGCGGGGTGTACTGGCTTTTCACTAGACTTTTCTGAATCAACTTTTTCTTCAACCTTTTTATCGTCATCTTGAGATTGCTTCGCTTCGCTCGCAATGACAGAATCATCAGGTGGCTCACCTTCACCCTTTTCGCTTATTTCCGGCTCTTCTGCACCCACTATATCAATCTTCCAACCAGTTAATTTGGCTGCCAGCCTAACATTTTGCCCGCCTTTGCCAATTGCTAAAGATAATTGTGATTGAGCAATAGTGACTGTGGCTACTTTGCCTTCTTCATCTAACCTTACCTGAATATCTTTGGCAGGAGACAGCGCAGCAGCAATAAATCTGGCCGGATCATCCGAATATGAAATAATATCAATTTTCTCCTCACCTAACTCACTCATCACGGCCTGAACCCTCACTCCTTTTTGTCCTACCATAGACCCTACCGGATCCACACCTTCCTGAGTGGATACAGCGGCAATCTTAGTCCTTGATCCGGCTTCTCTGGCAATCACCTTTACCTCAACAGCGCCTGATTGGATTTCCGGCACTTCCAGAGCAAAAAGGGCCTTCACCAAATTAGGATCAGATCTTGAAACTACTACTTCGGAACCTCTCCCCCCTTCCCTAATCTCTTTGACCAAAAACTTTAACCTTTGGTTTTGGCTGTAAACTTCGGTATGAACCTGTTCTGAAGGGGGAAGCACACCTTCAGCCCTGCCCAAATCTACAAAATAGGTATTACCTTCCTGTCTTTGGATGGCACCGGATATCATAGTTCCAACTTTATTTTCATACTCAGATAGAATTGCTCCCCGCTCAGCCTCATTTAAGCGTTGCATAATCACCTGTTTGGCAATTGAGGCTGCAATTCTGGCAAAACCCGGAGGGGTGACATTTTTCTTCTTATCAAAAATTTTTATCTCACCGGTTGAAGGATCTACATCTGATGTAAATTCTTCAAAATCTTCGGGAATAGGTTCATTTCGGAGCATTAAATCCTTTCTGTAGGCAGCTAGTGCCGCTGCTTTAATTGCTTCTGTCACCACGGAGGGATCCACCCCTTTTTCAGAGGCTATTTGATTTAATGCTGCTGCAAATTCGGTCCTAGCTTGTGCCATTTTAGTTGTATCCTTAAAAAAAGGTGGGACTAGCCCACCTTCCCAGTTAATTGGATTATTAACCAAGGCTTATTTTAATTCTTTATCAATTTGAAGTCAAGCTACTTCCCTGCAATAGTATAACCACCATCAACAATAATAGTTTGGCCTGTGATAAAACCGGCTCTGTCAGATGCCAGAAATAATATAACTTCTGCTATCTCTTCTGGGTTAGCCAACCGTTCCAACAGAGTATTATCAAAAAATTCCTTTCGCAAGCTCGGACTCCAAAGCTTTGCTGTTTCTGTTTCTACAGGGCCTGGAGCTACTGCATTTACAGTGATAAATGGGGCCAGTTCCTTAGCCAAAGTTTTTGTCAGGTTAATTACTGCTGCTTTTGAGGCAGCATATGGAATACTGGCTGTTCGTCCCATGTCCAAACCCCTGACAGATGCAACGTTTACAATCTTTCCATATTTTTGTGCAAGCATCACTTTTGCAACAGCCTGACAGAAGAAGAAAGTGCCTAGAAGATTTATGTTTAAAGTTCTCTCCCAATCTTCCCTGGTTAATTGCAAAAAAGGTTTAATCTCTGTAATGCCTGCACAATTAACTAAAGCATCTATTTTACCTAACTTTGTCACAATCCTATCTACTTCTGCTTTAACTTGCCTCTCATCTGTAACATCACAAACAATATATTCAGCACCTAATTCTTCTGCTAATTTTTTTATTTGATCGCTTCCTGTTTTTCCATGTAATATAACTTCTGCTCCATATCCTTTAGCAAGTTTTGCAGTTGCTACCCCAATTCCCCTGGATGAACCTGTGATCAGTATAACTTTTCCCTCAAGCATATTTTTCATAAATTATACTCTTGTCTGGCATTTTCCGGAAAATTAACTGCATCAAAAAGGACAAATTTAGTAGGTTTAATTCTATAAAAGCGGTGAGGTTTTTCTTTATTTTCCATAAATTCTTTGATTTTTTCTTTTGAGAATATTCTATCAGTAAAAAGTGAAGTTGCCCGATCAATATCCTTCTGGTCTTCAAGCATTTTAGCTATTCCCTGAAATTGTAAGCCTCTTGGTGGATTATCTGGATTTTGAGGCATAACAATTGCTCCGGCCACTTTTGGATTTTTTAATACTTCATTGCTGTGGCGTCTTGCTTCAGATGAAATCCAGTAAATATTTAAATCAGCATCTGCAGCAAACCAGACAGAACAAACCCAGGGCTGGTTATCTAAAGATGTAGCCAGCTGCATTAACTTAGCCTCTTTTAAATAATCTTCAATTAACTTTCTTAAATTCATTTAGTGACACTCCGCGCTAAAACCAGCCTTTTTTCTTAGAACTGAGGTTATACAATTCCTCGTATAATTGTTTTTCCTGTTTGGAGGGGTTTTGGGGAACTTCCAAATTTACCCTGACATAGTGATCTCCATGACCTGTGCCTCCTAATCTTGAGACACCTTTTCCTTTAAGCTTAACCAAAGATCCTGGTTGGGTGCCTGGGGGCACTTTAACTTTCATCTTTCCCTGCACAGTATTTACTTCAAACACATCTCCTAAAACCAACTGGGGAATATTTATAGTAATTTCTGAAAATATATCTGCACCTTCTCTTAAAAATTCCGGGTTTCTTCCTACATTAAACGCAATATCCATCTCACCAAATCTCATCTTGGTGCCATTATCCACTCCTGCCGGAACCTTGATCTTTAATCTTTTTCTAGTTAATCTTCCCTGTTGGTTTCTCTCCTCAATCTCCACTTCTTTAGTGACTCCATGAATAGCTTCATCAAAAGTTAAATTTAGCTGATAGGTGGGTCTTCTTCTCATTTGAGCACCGAACCCACCACCAAAAATTTGTTCAAACAGTTCAAATGGATCCTCAAACCCGCCAAAATCAAATTGGATATTAGGATTTCCGGAAGTCGACCAACTGTAGGATTGCCCGCCGCCACCAAAAGGGTTTCCTGCCCCTGAAAAAGGATTACCTCCACCAGCTCCACGATCAAAAGCAGCATGACCAAACTGATCATAAGCTCCTTTTTTTTGTGGATCAGATAAAACTTGATATGCTTCCCCTAGCTCTTTAAATCTAACATCTGCCCCAACAGATTTATCTATATCAGGATGATGTTTCCTAGCCAGTTTACGGTAAGCAGATTTAATCTCATCGCTAGATGCAGATTTATTAACTCCTAAAATTTCATAATAGTCTCTTTTTGTAGACATATTTCTGTATAGTATAGCAGTCTGTGCCCAAAAGTGCTAGATTTGATTGTGGTATAATTCTTGTATGAGACAAACGCAAATTATTTCTAATCCGGAAATTTTAAGCGGTAAACCTGTGATTTCTGGAACAAGAATCTCTGTGGAGCTTATATTAGATAGAGTAGCCTCTGGAATGAGTGTGAAAGAAATATTAACAGACTACCCTCATTTAACAAAACAACAAATCCAAGCTGCAATATCATATGCTAAAAATTTAGTTGTCAAAAAAAATTCTCGTTCAAGGATGGAATCAGAACCTGTCACTCTTTATACCCATGAAATTTCTCGCTGATGAGGATTTCCCTAAACCTTTGGCAGTAAAAATTCAAAAATTAGGACATTCAGTTAAAACAATTCAACAGAAAAATCTTCAAGGATCATCAGATGAAATGGTAGCTAATTTAGCCTTAAAAGAAAAACGAATAATTCTAACTCTGGATAAAGATTTTCTTAAAAATCAACCAAAAAGTTTACAGGTAATTATTTTTCATTTTCCTAAAACACCAACTTCTGAAATTATTCCATTAATCGAAAATTTCTTAAAGGATTTAAAGCATGTTAAACTTTCTAAAAATAAAATCCTCAAATTCAGCAAACCTGGTCTATTCTCCAATTTCTAATTTCTAATTATCATTCCACCATTAAAAATACTGACAGATAAAAAAGATGTATACTTATAATAATGAACCAAAGAGGTACTGTACTTTTAATAGTTTTACTGGTAGCTGCTGTAATAGGTGGGTATTTTATTTATACCAATTATTCGAATAATCGAACAAAAACAGCTCAAAACTCAACAGCAATCTCTCAAACTTCACAAGCTACCGATAGTACAAGAGTTATATATAATTTGGGTAATTTTACTCTTGCTATACCCAATTCAGATATAGCGAAAAGTGAGAACGATTTTTATGGAAAAGTTAGTACAACTAAAATATCTAAAACATCTGAAAATCCATGTCCAGTATATGTAAGTGGAATAAATACCCTATATCTAGAAAAAACTTATCCTGTTTCCCCTAAAGATATTTCGAAACCTATAATATCTGTGTCTGAATGGGATACAGACAATTTGAAATTTGACAATGAAGAAACTAAACAAAATTTCCTTAAACAAGTTGAAACTTTAAATAAACTATCTAATTTTCAAGGTACACCAAATGATGACCAAACTCCTCCTCGTTTGAATTTTTCCTGGGTAGAATCTTGTGCTGGTATATATAGTATCTTATTTTCAGCCCGTAAGGTTGAAACTTCTAAGTTTAGTTCTGTTTATTTCGCAGAAGTGAGCGAAGGAAATGGCGATGTAACAGATTATCCAATGCGGACCTTAATCGTTCATCAGAAAAATTCTTGGATAATTATAAAAGACCAGCAAAGATTATTAGAACGAAACGAAAGATATGCAGTTATTGCATGGGCCGGTTCTGGATGTGAGTCGCGAGAAAGAGAATGCCAAAAAGATTTCTGGGCTAAAAAACTTAAGAATAGATCTGAAGATGAAAAATGGATTCAGAGAATGCTGGATTCAATAACATATAAACAATAAAGGCTGCTTAAAAAGTTACTCTTCCTTTTTTCCCTGTCCTGAGCTTGTCGAAGGATCTTCCTCCACTACTTCACCTTCAACAGCCTCATCCTTCGCTGGAGCTTCGGATGACGCGTCTTCTGTTTTTGATTCTTCTGCTTTTGGTTCGCCTGTACCCTGATCTTTGTACATGGCAGAGCCTACTTTTTGTAATACCTCTCCGAGTGCATCACCTTTTTTCTTAATATCATCCACATCCTCACCTTTCAGCGCTTCTTTAAGCTCATTTAACTTTTGCTCTACTTCTGTTCTAACCTCAGCTGATACTTTATCCCCATTCTCTTTTAAAGTTTTTTCTGTCTGATACACCAATCCATCTGCAATATTTTTGGTTTCAATCCCCTCTTTTTTCTTCTTATCCTCCTCCGCATTTGCCTCTGCCTCTTTAGTCATCTTCTCAACCTCAGCTTTATCCAAACCAGTTGAACCGGTAATGGTTATTTTCTGCTCTTTTCCTGTTGCTTTATCTTTGGCAGAGACATTTAAAATGCCGTTTGCATCAATGTCAAAGATAACCTCAACTTGCGGCACACCTCTTGGAGCCGGGGGAATTCCATCTAAAGTAAACCTGCCCAAAGATTTATTATCAGCTGCCATTTCCCGCTCTCCCTGCAAAACATTAATCTCCACAGCAGGCTGATTATCTGCAGCTGTTGAGAAAACCTCACTCTTTGAAGAGGGGATTGTAGTATTTCTATTTATCAAAGGAGTTCTGACCCCACCAAGAGTTTCTATACCTAAAGTCAGAGGAGTCACATCTAAAAGCAAAACGTCTTTCACTTCCCCGCCCAAAACTCCACCCTGAATTGCTGCTCCAACAGCCACCACCTCATCCGGATTTATTCCTTTGTGAGGCTCTTTGCCAAAATACTCCTGCACTGCCTTCTGAACAGCCGGCATTCTGGTCATACCCCCAACCAAAACTACTTCATCAATATCTTTTGAATCATGTTTAGAATCTTTTAAAGCAGCCTTTACAGCATCAAAGGATTTATCAATTAAAGGCTTTACCATTGCCTCCAGCTTAGCCCTAGAAAGCTTCATCTCCAAATGCTTTGGTCCGGAATCGCTGGCAGTTACAAATGGAATGGAAATCTCTGCCTCCATTGAGGATGACAGCTCAATCTTGGCTTTTTCAGCTGCATCTCTTAACCTTTGCAACGCCTGCCTGTCCCCTTTAAGGTCAATTCCCTCACTCTTTTTAAACTCATCAGCTAAAAAGTCCAAAATAACCTGATCAAAATCATCTCCACCCAGGTGGGTATCGCCATTGGTTGATTTTACTTCAAACACCCCTTCGCCTAAATCCAAAACTGAGATATCAAAAGTGCCGCCTCCCAGATCATAAACAGCAATGGTGTGGGCTTTTGCTTTATCCAGTCCATAAGCCAAAGCAGCTGCTGTTGGCTCGTTAATAATTCTTTGCACATTCAATCCTGCAATTTCTCCAGCTTGTTTGGTGGCTTGCCTTTGGGCATCATCAAAATATGCAGGAACTGTAATAACAGCATCTGTCACTTTTTCACCAAGATAAGATTCGGCATCAGCTTTAATCTTTCCCAAAATCTGGGCGGAAATTTCCTGTGGAGTATATTCATGACCATCAACTTCCACCACTGCCATGTCATTTTTACCAGACTTGATAGTGTAAGGCAGCCATTCTTTATCCCTCTTAACTTCTGGGTCATTAAACTTTCTACCCATAAGTCTTTTAATAGAAAAAATAGTTTCTTTAGGATTAACTATAGCCTGGCGTTTAGCCACCCGGCCAACTATGTTTTTAATTGGATTAACAACAGAGGGGATAGTATTTTCCCCTTCAGCGCTGTGAATAACCTTAGGTTTCCCACCCTCCATTACAACTACAGCTGAATTTGTTGTCCCTAAATCAATTCCAACAATCTTAGTCATATTAGTTATTCTCCTTATCTGGTTCAGTGACCCATTCTACTTTGCCACATTTTGGACATCTCCATGGAGTCATACTATGATTCTGACCCATAATCGAAAATGATGATTTTCTAGGTGTCCAGGCAATCCCCGCAGGCAATTGCCCTTCTTCCATTTCTGTTTGATCAATTGGACATTTCATATTATATAGATCCTTCGACTCGCTCTGCTTGCTCAGGATTGTTGTTGGCACTTCGTCCAACAACAACTTGCGCTGGTCTTAAGACTTTTCCATTTAAATTATACCCTTTTCTGACAACTTCTAAGATTATATTATTTCCTCCATCCCTAGTGTCAACTGCCTCATGAAGAGAAGGATTAAATACTCCGTCTGCTATTATTTCATCCAACCCTTCAGATTTCAATACCTCGCTAAATTGCTTTATTGCCAACTCTACCCCTTTTGCCCAACCACTAGCTTTTTCCTGCTCACTCATTCCACCCAAAGCCTGTTCCAGATGGTCTAAAACGGGCAGCATTTTGGTTAAAAGTTCTGCTGTGCCCCATCTTGTCAGCTCAGATCTTCCCTCTGACACTCTTTTCTCCAGATTCTGATAATCAGCCACTGCTCTTTTGAGCTGATTCTCAAGATCCGCTACTCTTTGTTCTAGTTGGTTATCTTTTTTCTTTGCCATAATTATATCCTTGCTGCTTCAACTAATAAATTTCTGACATATTTAACATAAGGCAAAACCAGCGCGAAATTCATCCTGGCCGGCCCGATTACTCCAATTACCCCTTCTTTTTCCAGATCCATCTCATACCTGGTAAAAACAAAGCTAGTCGGGCGAAGATACTCAAACTCCATATCCTCACCAAACAAAATATGAATTGGGTCTGCTCCAACCGCTTTACCCATAATCTCTTTTAATCTCGGATTTTCATCGAAAAGCCCTAAAACAAAACGGGTGACATCAATATCATAAAACTCCGGCCAGTCCAGAATATTGGCAGCCCCGGCATAATAAACTAACCCTTCATTATCTGTGGCTAACCCCAACATATCACAGCGGTCTGCCAATGCCTTAACCGCTTCTTTCAAAAGCCGCTCCTGCTTATACCGCTGCTGCCACATTTTCTCTTTGATAGAAACCTCAGCTGTAACAGACAGTTGTTTTTCTTTCATCAGCTCCGAAATATAGAATTTCATTCCCATAGAAGTAGGTGCCCTTCCTGCTGATGTATGCGGCTGACGAAGATAACCCATGTCAGTCAGCTTCCCCATCTCAATCCGGATCGTGGCAGGGGAAACCCCTAGACTATGCTTTCTTTCTATAATTTCTGATCCAACCGGTTCAGCATTCTCTATATACTCTTCCACAATTGCTTTTAAAAGTGCTCGCTGTCTTTCGGATAAATCAGCCATACAATTAGCAGTATAATACCTCGACTGCTAGTCCCTGTCAAGCCCTGGTTTTTGAATCTCCACAAATGAAGATATAATGATCTTGTGAAGATTGTTTATACAAAACATGCTTTAGGAAAGCTTACCCATCCTGATATCAAAAGATTTAATTTAAAGAAAAAAGATATTAAAGATGCTCTGGAAAGTCCTGATCATCATGGAGTAGAAGTTGTAAGAGAAGTCGAATTCATCTTAAAAAGCCTAGATTCGCAGCATAATTTAAGAGTGATTTATAATGTTAAGAGTAGTATAATTACAGTAATAACCTTTTATCCAACTGAGAAAGGGCGATATGAAAAAAAATAAAAACATTTCTAGAAAAGATAGAATAACTTATGAACCTGAAGATGATGTTTTAAATATCTGGTTATCAGATAAACCGTATGATTATGGTGCAGACGATGGAAACTTAGTCATTACACATTATACTAAGGAGGGTGAGCCGGTTTATGTTGAGGTTTTATTTGCTAGTAGATTTTTTAAAAATGCTGGGCCAAATTTTTACAAAAAAGCTAAAGAAGCTGAACATAAAATAAAAAATGTTTATACAGTTTCAGTTCCACTAGAGATCAAAAAATGAAGGGCTTTTTCCAGATCTGGTTAATAGTTGGGGCTTTGGTAATATTAATTGCTGGTGGAGCATATTATTTTGGTTATGACCATGGATGGGAAAAATCTACCAACTCACAAATTTCCCAAACCCCACAACCTATCTCCCCAACTCCTAGCCCAGATGCTAGTCCCGCACCAACTGGTGCTGGGGAAACTGCTAACTGGAAAACATATACAAATACAAAAGCTGGTTATTCAATTAAATATCCGGATGATTATACGCTCACCGTAGATAACGATTTAATCTATGACGGAGTACCCGCGGTAAGTATAGCTCCTACAACTCCCACTTTTCCACCTTCAAATTATAGTATTTCTATTGCTACAGAGAAAAACTCTAAAAATTTATCTCTTAGTCAACCTGACAAACTTTTTGGCATAGGTCCATTGATTCAGTATGAGAAGTTACCATCAAATTGGAATATTAAACAGACTCATTTGGGAGATCTTCCAGCAGTACGTGTAGATCATTGTTGTGGTGGGCAATACGGAATTGAATCAGAAATTAAGACCATAAAGGGTAATCTAATTTATGAAATAGTAGTTACACCTGATTATGACCCAGCTAATACAAAACAAAATGATGAGTTTTATAAAAATTTAAGAAATCTTAATAAGAAAAAAGATTATGAAAATATAATTTCCACCTTTAAATTCCTTTAAACAGCTAAACCTTAATTTGTAGTATGATTAGCCTGAAATGAAAGTATTACTGCATGGCAAAGATGCAAAAAATATAGAGGAACTTGTCAAAAGTTTAGGTCTTGAAATAGTCACCAGTAATCAGGATGTGATAATCAGTTTTGGTGGGGATGGTACTTTACTTTCCTCTGAAAGACAATATCCAATGATACCTAAGCTGCCTATTAGAAACAACCAGTTCTGTAAAAAATGTGCTATGCACTCCGATGAAGTAGTTTTAACAAAACTAAAGATGGGTAAATTAAAACTTGCAGAGTATAAAAAACTGGAAACAGAAGTTATATTTAAAAAATTTTATGCTTTAAATGATTTTGTAGTTAGAAACTCTGACCCTACCCACACTATAAGATTTAAAACCTCATTTTCTGAAAAACTCCTAATTGGCGATGGGATAGTAATAGCCACTCCTTTTGGTTCCACTGGTTATTTTGAATCCATAACAGGGCAAACATTTGAGGAAGGAATCGGGATTGCTTTTAATAACACTACAGAAAAAATCCCGCCCTTATTTTTAAAAGATACAGACTCTTTAACCTTTAATCTTATCCGGGGTAAAGCCACTTTATCTTTTGACAACAGCCCTGATATTTTTACCATAGATGAGGGTTCAGAATTAGTATTTAAATTATCCAACCAAGTTGCTAAAATTTATGAGGACACATCTCTGCGCTGCCCCAACTGCCAGGTTATTAGAGGATAAATTTTAGTAGAGCCGAACTTTAATTTATAAATGTTATCTGAATGGCCTCGTCTATACACAAAACTATTTTTGCTTATTTTCTGCTATAATCCTTCTCATGAAAGAGGAAGCTGAATGTTCGCACCTAACTAATAATACAGATGGTCTTGTAGCCTCATTACAGCCTTGGATACCTGCAAAAACTTTAATAGAAAACTTTAAGGGTTTTCAAATTTCTAGTTCATCAACATCAGAAGAACCAGATAATTCAGTTCAATTTGGCGTTGTCCATCCTACCATCCATGGAGATATACTAAGGGTTGACAATTATCCAGAAGGTTATTTTGCAGCTACATGGTTAAGCACTGTTAAACTCCCAGAATTTTTAGATGGTGCTGAGAGATATTTCCAAGAATTTGAACATGAATTTACTGGTGAAATTCATGGAAAAATGGGTGTTTTTATTGCACGGCGATTGCCAGAATTGTATGATTTTGTAAGACCAATAACTATGGACGATTTGGAAAGAGATAGGATTTTTGTTGATGATGATGAGCACCCATTAGCGTTATTGAGAATAGATACATCTCCTGGAGATATTATTTATGAACCAAAAAGTGAATTAGCTGTTGGAATTATTGCATATTTAGACCAAGGGAGAGAACAACCTACTATTGATGCAGTAGCCAGGCTTGTTACAAGAACTCAAGCCCAGTTGCCAGAAGATGTAGTTGTAAGAGTAATTGGTTTACTGCCATATAGGAGAGTACGCAAAGAAAGTGATTAACCACCAAATTCACTCTTGCCAGGTACAGGGTGACATGCGAGGAATCTAAATTACAGATGATTCTAAGAATTTTAGTTCTTTTTTAGATGTGTCAAAAGAAACTTTTACACCAATTGGCATGGGGATATTCACAGTAAAGTGCCCAAAGTCCATATTTGCCATGATTGGAAATTTATAATCTTTTAAGATATCCAAGATCATTTCTTTAATATCCGGCTCTTCTACTTCCTGATCTCTGATTGGTTTCAGATATTTAATCTTACCTATTAACATCCCTGAAATTCTATCTAAAATACCTGCATATTTTAGCTGATATAAACACCTTGCAATTTGGTACCTTGCCACCCCCACTTCCTCCCAAAAAAGTATTGCACCATCAAATACCTCAATTGGTGGAAAATATGGAGTGCCTGCCAGATTACATAAAATATGCAAATTGCCACCCATCAGGTGACCTTCTGTCTTGCCTTTTTTCCATTCTTCCCATTCGCTTAAGGGTTTTATTATTCCAGGAGGGTCTGTCTGAGTTAAAAACTTCCTAAAAAATTCCTTATCTAAATCTACCCAATTTTCTGCATCTTTTTTAGCAGCTCCTCCAAATCCAAAGGTGACATCATCCATATGAAATCCAACCATACCTGTTTTTGTAAAAATTGCTAAATGATAAGCCGTCATATCAGACATACCTATAAATGGTTTCGGGTTATGAGTTATTCGTTCGTAGTCAAGATGCTCAAGGACTGAGATTGCAGAATATCCGCCGGTTTGAGCCATAATTGCTTTTACTGATTTATCCGCAAACATGGAATTTATATCTTCTGCCACCTCAATTGGAGTCCCAGCTGCCCACCACCTCACCTTCCCAATTGTTTTCCCCTCTTTAATCTTAAAACCCATCTCTTCTATTAATTTTTTTCCTCTTTCATATTGATCTTTAAACTCAGGAAGAACAGGCAATGATGAGGCAACAATTCCAATAGTATCCCCTTTATTTAATCTTTGAGGCTTAATGATTTTCATGGACACATTGTATCAAAAACCCCGCACCATCTGGTGCGGGGTTAATATTCCTAAATATTAGGAAATAATTACTTAAGACTTGGCGCAAGCCTTACAATCACCCATGTGCGTTGCTGCAATATAAACAGCTGATACTCCAACCAAAATATTAAAAATTTGTCCCAAACCCACTGCGCCTACTACCATTCCTACTACATCAAAACCCAAAGCAGATAAACCTACATTAAGACCCCCAACAACCAAAAGGGTAAAAGCAACCATATGAAGTATTTTCATTTTATAAATCACCCCCTTTTTGCCCTCCGAAGCTTTTAGAGCGCGGCTCGCAAGCTTTGCTTAGCGTAGGAGGGTCTATTTCAGTGTACTCACAAAAAGAATTTTTAATCAAGAGGTTATGATTTTAATATACTCAAAAATGCTTCTTGGGGGATTTCAACACGACCTACCATTTTCATTTTTTTCTTTCCTTTTTTCTGTTTATCAAGCAGCTTATTTTTCCTTGTCACATCCCCTCCGTATAACTTTGCTGTAACATCTTTTCTAAAAGCGGAGACTGTTTCCCTGGCTATAATCTTTCCACCAATGGTTGCTTGCAGCGCCACTTCAAAATTATGTCTAGGCAGCACATCTTTTAGCTTTGTCACTATATTCCTGCCAAAACTTTCAGCTTTAGATCTAACTACAATAGTAGACAGAGCATCCACTTTTTCACCGCCTACCATAATATCCACCCTGACTGCATCCACTTCCCTAAAATCTAAAAACTCCCAATCTAGCGAGGCAAAACCTGATGAGACGGATTTTAATTTATCATAAAAGTCTGTCACCATTTCAGAAAGCGGCATTTCATAACTCATTTCCACTTGAGTGCCAAAATGCTCCATCGTAATAAACTTTCCTCTTTTATCTTGAACTAATTCCATTACCGGACCAATGTATAATTGCGGTACAAAAATCCGCAATTTTACCCAGGGCTCTTTTAAATTTTTCAATCCTGAGCTTGTCGAAGGATCTCCTTGCGGAAGATCTGCAGGAGAAGTAATTGGCTCATTTTCTATCAAATACTCAACAGATGGGGCTGTTGCTAGTAAATCCACATTAAACTCTGAAGACAACCTTTCCTGTACCACTTCTGCATGCAGTAATCCTAAAAATCCACATCTAAATCCAGCTCCCAATGCTTGTGATTGCTCAGGAATATAGGAAAAAGCCGGATCAGTTAACCTGAATTTTGCCAAAGCTTCTTTTAACTCAAAGTACTCACCCGAGTCTATGGGAAAAAGTCCAACATACACCATTGGTTTTACTTCTTTATATCCAGATAAAGCCTCTGTTGCAAAATCAATAGAAATAGTATCTCCAACCCTCACTAAATCAGGTGTTTTTATACCTGTTGCTATATAGCCTATTTCCCCGCCTTTTAATCCGTTATTTAAAGTTAAGCTGGGGGCAAAAAAGCCTGTTTCTAAAATATGCCCTTCCGCTTTGGTTTGCAAAAAACAAATTTTGCTATTAACCGATGGTGTGGTACCTTCCACAATTCGAACCTGGGCAATTACCCCTTTAAAACTATCAAAAAAAGAATCAAAGATTAAAGCTTTCAGAGGTTTTTCAATTTCCTGTTTAGGAGCAGGTATTTTTTCTACAATTTCTTCCAATAGCTTATCTACTCCTTCTCCTGTTTTTCCTGAAACCAAAAGTATCTCCCCTTCATTAAATCCAAAAGTTTCAACCAGTTGTTTTTTAACTCCTTCAATATCGGCATTTGGCAAATCTATTTTGTTTATAACAGGAATCAAGGTTAAATTTTGCTCCAGTGCAGCCAACCCGTGTGCTAAAGTCTGAGCCTGAATGCCTTGTGTACTATCTACCAATAAAATGGCTCCTTCCACGGCAGCCAAAGCACGAGAGACCTCATATGAAAAATCTACATGCCCGGGAGTATCTATCAAATTTAAAATGTACAATGTAGAATTTAAAGTATAGTTTAAGCGCACTGGAGCTAGTTTAATAGTGATACCGCGTTCACGCTCCAGGGCCAGTGAGTCCAGCAACTGTGGTTTCATTTTATCTTTAGCAACAGTTCCGGTAATCTCCAATAATCTATCTGCCAAAGTAGATTTACCATGATCAATATGGGCAATTATACAAAAGTTTCTTACTTTCATGGAGGAATTATACTCTAAACAGCACCTGTCTCAGGAAGTATTTCTTTTGATCTAAGCTTGGTCTGAAATTTGGTTGCTCTTTTGATTAAATCAGCATAAGTTTTAAGCTCCCTGACACGCAAAAACCATACCAATAAAACGTATACGGATAGGGCAAAAGTTGCTGATATTGTTGTTAGAATTAATAAATTTATGGTTCTGGTGGTGTCAAAGATGACCTGATCCAAAAGTTTTATGGGGATATATAAAGCTACTCCCATAATGATGGTTGCCATCAATATCTTACCCAAAGGCACCAACACTTGTTTTAGGTTAAACTTGCCTACTTTAAAATGCAGCATCCAAAAAAGCAGGATGGCTGAAGTGATAGCAGAGATAGAATTGGCAAGCCCTATACTCCAAACATCCAATTTTAAAACATTGATAAAATAAACGCTTAAAATAATATTTACACTCACAACTATTAAAGATACTATCACGGGAGTTTTGGTATCCTTTAGCGCATAAAAACCTCTGACTAAAAGCAGTGAGATTGCCTGGGCGGAAAGACCAATGGATAAATTAGCCAAAGTCAAACCTGTTAGCACTGTTGCTTCCCAGTCAAATTGAGAAGCTCCAAATACCAAACGAACCACCGGAATTCTTATTACAATAAGGATTGCTGCTGCCGGCAGGGCCAAAAATAAGATTTGATGCAAGGTAGTTAAGAGTGTGATCTTGAACTCCTCAATTCTGCCCCGGGCTCGCTCAGATGATAGAACAGGTAGCGCAGCCTGAGCAAGTGTTGCCCCGAACAAACCAATCGGCACTACCTGCAAATGTTGGGCAAAAGTCAGATAGGTGACAGAGCCTATCGAGGCAATTGACGCCAAAGCCAATCCTACTGTTTCGTTAATCTGTTCTGCTGCCAATCCCAAAGTTCTCATACTCATCAACCTGACAATTTCTTTGACCCCGGGATGGAAAAATTTTGAAGGCAGTTTAAACCTAAAGCCCAAAGACCAAATTAGAGGAAGCTGCACCAAGGCATGAAAGATGGCGCCAATAATCACCCCGAAGGCTGCACCTTGAATTCCGAAAGATTTTGAAAGCAATACAATACCCAGAATAATTCCAAAGTTATAGAAAACAGGGGCAAGAGCTGGTATGATAAATCTTTGAAATGATTGCAAAATACCGATAAAAAAGGACCCTAAAACCAAAATCACCTGGCCAAAAAGAATAATCCTGGTTAAAACAACCACCTGTGTTTGTTTTTCCAAAGAAAACCCCGGGGCTATAAAATTTACAATAATAGGATGGGCAAAAATATAAATTAAAATCGTTGCCAAAATAAAGATCGATAAGAAAACAAGCAAAATCGACCGGGAAAGCTCAAAGGCGTCCTCCCTACCTTTGCTCTCGTAATATTCGGTAAAAACCGGTATAAAAGCCACTGATAAAGCCCCCAAAATTATAATTTGAAAAATTAAATCAGGCAGTCTAAAAGCTGCCCAAAAAATATCAATGGTATCCGGCGAGAAAACATGAGCCAACAACCTGTCTCTTACAAGACCCAATATCTTGGCAACCATCATGGTGGCCATAATAATTACCGCGCCGGATAAAATGGAGGTTTGCCTTGAATAAAGCAGAGAGAATAAATTTTTAACCATTTTTTTTAGTGTAGCATTATGCTACTATACACGCCATGCCTATCATAAGCGAAGCTTGTGACAGGCGTAAAGATTATGCCTATCATTAAAAGTGCAATTAAAAAGGTTAGAAAAGATAAAGTCAGAACAGCCCGTAATAAAAAGAGGGAGGTTTCACTAAAATCGGCAATCAAAAAGGTTAGAGGTACAAAAGAAGCAAAAGACTTACAGGCTGCTTTCTCAGCCTTAGATAAAGCTGTTAAAGTCCATTTAATCCATCCTAATAAGGCTTCTAGATTGAAATCGCGATTATCCAAAATACTCTCTTCTTAAGAAAACTATCAAAAAATCATAAATTTATCTTCCAACTGCCTACTACCAACTATCCACTACCCACTTGTATAATGTATCCATGCCCAAACCAAATAATCCTAAGCTGGCAATTCACTTGGACTTACTTAACCCTCAGAGCAATCCTGAAAAGCTTCCGGTAAAATTGATTCGCTGGTTGTTATCTACCGGCCGATATATTTTTGTTTTTGTAGAGGCTCTGGTGTTGATTGCATTTATCTCAAGATTTAAACTGGATGCAGATTTAGCTGCTAAGAAAGAAGCTATCGAACAACAAATACCCTATATCGAGAGCTTTAAGTCTTATGAATTACTCATAAGATCAGCTCAGCTTAAGTTATCTACAATCGACGGTTTCAAATCAAATAATCCTGATTACCCGTTAATTTTAAAAAAGATTGCTGATCAAACACCTGCCGGCGTCAAATTAGTCAGTCTTAATTTGAGCAAAGGAGTTGATAAAATCACAATTCAAATGAATGCTCAAGCACAAAATAATCAAGACCTAACCCAATTTATTGCCGGATTAAAAAGTGATGGATTTTTTTCTGACGTCAATCTGTCAAGCGTTGGATTAGAACAGGGTGTCATCCGTTTTAACGTAACCAGTTCAGCTTCAACAAAAGAAAGAGGCAAAAGTCTATGAGAAATAAGTCTTTACTTTACTCCCGATATTTCACCTACATTAAACCAATCACCAAACTGCCTATTGTGAAAACTTACGGGTCAACCATCTTTACCTTAGCAATTATGACTATTTTTATATTTTTTGCCATCAAACCAACAGTTGAAACAATCTTAGTTTTACAAAAAAAATTAGCTGATTCTCATCAAATCTTGGAAAAAGTCCAACAGAAAGCAAATAACTTATCTCTGGGCAAAAAAAATTATGAAAATTTAGACCCTGATATTAAACTTAAGATTCAACAAGCTATTCCCGATAATGTAGAATTACGTTCTCTCATTCAAACTCTGGAACAAACAGCCAAAGCACATGAAGCATCTATATCTGCACTACAAATTCAGCCACTTGTAATCACTACTAAAACAAACGGCTCCTCAGATAGTCTTTCTGAGATTAACTTTACCCTCAACATAGAAGGGAGTTATGAAGATTTCATTTCCCTGTTGCAGGATCTTAAAAGTAGTGCTAGGTTAATCTCTGTAGAAAGTCTGTCTTTAACTAAGCTTAGAGAAGGAGCGGGATTAATTATGTCTTTGTCCGGGAAAACCTATTACATTAAATGACTAGAAAAGAATGGTTGATTGCAGCAATACTGACGTTTATTACTATCCTTGCCTGGGTAATATTTGATATACTGCACACTCGCGCTTCAGTAGAAATTCCACCTAAGATACAAGAAATAATCGAGCCGATTAACCCGGAACTTAACACAAAAGGGGTTGAGGTGTTACAATGATTACCTTAATTAACAAATTTAAGATCCCGACTCTTTTAGGATTGGGGGTTATACTTATTGGTATTGGAATTGGGGTATTTTTAGTTTTAAGAGAGCAAACTTTTATCTCACAAGCCTCACCAGATACTAATCCTGAAATTACCTTCAGCAATATATCAGAAAATTCAGTAAGTTTATCCTGGCAAACAAGTACGGCTATCACATCTTTTGTAACCTACGGCCAGAATAATCCAAATGAATATACTATAAGAGATGATAAAGATACCAAAAGTCCACAAGCCCGCAAAAGTCACTATGTCACAATAAAAAACTTATCTTCTAAAACAACTTATCAGCTGAAAGTTGTCTCCGGCAGAAGACCTTCGGATATTTCAACCTTTACAACAGCCCAGCCTTCTACTATTCAAACTGGTTTTGCTCCTGTAATTGGAACCGTTTTGGATAAGGGTACGCCTATCAACGAAGGTATCGTGTATTTTTCAATAAACACAGCCGGCATTCAATCAGCAGAAATCAAAAATGGCAACTTTCTGATACCTATTTCACAAATCAGAAAATCAGATTTATCTGATGTTTATCCTTTAAATGAAGATACAATCGCCAAAATAACAATTATTTCTGAACAGGGAGAAGTAAGCGCCCTTTTTAAACTAAAACCTCAAGGAGTAACTCTTCCGCCGCTAAAATTGGGACAAAATCTGGATCTGACCACTCCGGAACAAACCCCCCAACCTACTTCTGCTCTAACAAATCTGGATAAATATGATTTAAATGAGGATGGAAAGATCAATGCCACAGATAATGCCATCATCTTACAAAATTTTGGCAAAAAACCAAAGAATAAAAAAGCTGACCTAGACGGAGATGGAGAGGTGACTCAAAAAGATTTGGATTTAATGAGTAAACAGATTAACCAGTGAAAATTCCGCCTGTGCTTTTTCCAAAAGGCCGAATTTAATTTTAAAATCTATTTCTAAAACAAATTTATATAAATTTATCAGCTCTTCTTGGGAAAAATTAGCTCGCATTTTAGAGTTTTTATTTTTAACAAAATCTTTGGCCGTTTTTGGGGTATAAACTAGATTTCTTAACAGGTAAAAAATCATGGTTATCAAATATTGGCTGTCATAACCTGCTTTTTTCAGATTATCCATTTCCAAAAAAGCCCTTTTGTCCCGATTTCCCAAATAGTCCAAAAAAGGAAATACGGATATTTCTTTACTTTCCGGAAAATACAGAATCTGTCCATTATTTTTCTTGACCCAAGCTAAAATAGGTTTCTTCTCTGAAACTTCATGATCAAACCATAAAATGAGTTGGTAGTTGGTAGTTGGCTCGCCTCGCGAAGCGGGTAGTTGGTAGTTGGTAAAATCTTCAGGGGAATTTTCTAAAACCACTAACCTTTCGTCAGAAAAAAGCGATGTTGATACTAAATTATCGGCAATGTCTTTACTGCTTGATCCTTCTTCAAAAACCACTATATTATTAGGGTCAAACTTATGTTTTATCTCAATAAGTTTTTTCCGCGAGCCAGCTTTACCTGGACCGTGCAGCAGATGTAGCTTCATACTCTGTTATTTCTCCTGATAAAATCTTTCTAACATACTTCTGGACAATAGAAAAGTCATCATCCTGGGAAACTAAAACATAAGCTCCTCCGTAATCAGAGGCGTTAGGACGAACTAAAACAGATTTCCTCCCATCCGGCAAGTCTGATTTTGGGGAATCATCCAGAACAAAGCTTTGACTGCTTTCTAATTTTTTTGATAATTTGAAAAACTCAATCCCGTCTTTTATTGAGATATCTGTATCAATGCTTTTTCCTAAAGAATTCAGTAAATCAGAGATTTTTTGCGGATCTGTCAGGGTTTTAAAAGAAAGAATTTTATTCCTTACTGCCTCTAAAACCTTTTGTTGTCTTCTTGACCTTGCAAAATCCGATCCCTCCCCATTAGTTCCATGCCTGGATCTGACATACTTTAAGGCAATTGCCCCATTCATATGCACTAATCCTTTATCAAAATGGATTTGTTCATACCTGCAACTGAAGTATTTAATCCCTTTATCTTCCTGCGCTGAATCTGTAGCAAGAAAGGAGTCTTTAATAAAAACCTTCCTCTTGCCTGTTTCTATATTTAATTTTTTTGCTTCTTCTTCGCTAAAATCCATCTCTTTCTCCTCATATCCACAAAGGTCGTTTTCCGCCCCTTCAATCGGGTAGTTATAATCATCAAAGGTTTTATCAACTAAAACATCTATCCTCTCTATAGCATCAATTGCCTGAACAAATCCCCTGAAATCTACCCTCAATGAGTAATGAATTGGTATTCCTGCAACATTACCCATAATAGTCTTAGCAAGTCCTAAGCCGTTATTTTCAGATACACCAAGCTGATAAACTGCATTTGCTTTAGCTTTTAACTCAGGCAACCAAAGATCTCTTGGAATAGAAATGAGCTTTAGCTCATTTTCTTTAAGATGATAGGATGCAATAACTATAGTGTCTGTTAGAGACGCCCCCTGGTGCACTCCTCCGGCAATGCCCAAAAGTAAAATATTAACCCTGTTATCTGTTGATCGTAAAGAGGTCCCGGAAATGATATAGCTTACAACTGAGGAGGAACCGGAGAGAGTAGTTAGGAAGACTGCAAAGCTGGTTAAAATACCTATAACCAAAAAAAATGGCACTATTTTTTTAAGTATCTTTTTAGCCTTTTTTTTGCGAAGCGACAAATCCGAGTTAAACTTAATTTGCTTCACCTGAACACTCCTTAATTAACCGGATAAATTCTTGAGGGTCCAGTGACGCTTTACCAGGTAACACTCCGCTTATGTTTTCCTGCATAACAAATACTCTGACATTTTGGGCTACTACACTACCACCATAAATCACTTCCAGGTTTTGGCCATACTTTTCCTTTAAAGATCCTGCTACCTTATTAGCATTTTCCGGAGTATCAGGATTACCTGTTCCAATTGCGAAGACGGGTTCATATGCAACCAGTTTACAGCCATCCGGTATAGGAGTTTCTGCGCTTTGAACACATACTAATGGTGTTATATTATTTTGTAAGGCTTGTTCAACTTTTTTTACTACCATCTCATCATCTTCTTTAAAATTTTCTCTTCTTTCAGAATGACCTAATATAGAAAAGTTTACTAAATCTTTTAATAAAAAGGCTGCTTCTTCTCCTGTATATGCCCCCATATCATAGGGTGATAGATCTTGCGAACCAACCATTAACGGATAATTGCCAACTGTAATTGCCTTTTTTACTTCTGATAAACAACTGAATGTCGGACAAACTACTATTTTAAGGTTATCCTTTTTGGGTATTTTAGGTCCAACTTGAGAAATCCAATCTAGCGCTTCGGCTATTGTTTTGTTAGATTTCCAGTTAGCAATAATCCAGATATTTTTCATTTAAGAAGAGCAGCTAAATCTGCCTTTGATGTAACACCTATTTTTCTTCCCACTTCTTTCCCGTCTTTTTCAATAACATAAGTGGGAATACTCATGACTCCATACTTCGAAGCCAAATCAGGGAACTCATCCACATTTATTTTTTCCACCTCAATTTTACCAGCCAGTTCTTTTTCTATTTCTTCCAAAACAGGGTTCATTATCCTGCAAGGTCCACACCACGGAGCCCAAAAATCTAAAAGTTTGACAGTTGCCATAAGGAAATCTATATTACTAAATAGACCCCGGGAACGTCAATGTTCAAAATACTAGTACATGTACTATTGATATACATCATTAATTAATGTACAATATTATTATGTTAAGAACCAATGTCTATATAACTGAAGATCAGGAAAGAGAACTAAACTTAAGGGCTGTTATTACTCAAAAACCCAAGGCCGAGGTTTTACGTGCAGTAATTAGCAAGGGTTTGAAAGCTACCCCTATCCAAAAATCTTCTTCTACCCGGGCATTTATGAAACTTGCCCGAGTTGCCCAAAGATTTAAAGGCAAAGGGACTGCTCCTAAAGATCTTTCTGGTAATTTAGATAAATATACTTGGGATGAATAACTCATTAATTATTATCGCTGATGCAGATGCAATTGTAGCTCAAGCTATAGCTTCTGATTCAAACCATCACTCAACTCTAATTTTAGGACAAAAGTTAGAAAAATTAAGAGCACATGTCATTTTCCCTGCCACCGCAATTACTGAGGCGATTACTACTCTCCAGAGAAAATTTTCAGACCCGCATTTGGCTGCAGCAACTCTTGAGGTATTTACTGACTCAGATATTGTTATAGAAAATGTTGACCAGGAGATTATAAGAGAAGCTAAAAAATTATTTGACCCTAAAGCCAGCAAAAAAAATACCTTATTTGACTGCATAGTTGCAACTATGGCTAAAACTCATCGTGCTGATGCAATTTTCTCTTTTGATGAATGGTATACAAAGTTAGGTTTTAAATTAGTCTCTGATTTATTTTAAACTAATTATAAAATCACCTGAATTTTGCCTGAAATCTTAAGAGTCATATCTAAACTTATACCAAGCATTCATATATGTCTCTTGCGCCAAAGGTATAAATTTTTTTGTTTCAGCAACAATTTCATTTAGTGTCGGCACAAAACAGGCTACTTCCATAAGATACTTGAAAACTCCATAGTATCCCATAACTCGTTTTTGTTCTTCAGAAGGTTGAATATAACCATAAACCCTCCAGTTACCCTCCAAGCTTGCGGCTATATCTTCGACAGCTTTTGTAAAAGGATGCTTTTCCTCTGTTTGAAGCTCAACCATCACTTTGGCCAAATCAGGATATCTGTGAAACTGTGCCGCAGCCTCAGGAATCCCTGTATGCTCACGATAAACTCCACTCATATCAAGCTTTATGTTTTCTTCTTCTTTTACTAATTTTTCTAACTCTGTTTTGTACCATTTTTCGACAACAAGCTTATCTGAAAAAACATACCCATCCCAGGCCATAGATCCATTCTTTAAAAATGCCATGTCGAAGGTAATATGTGTATTTGGAAAAGCCTCTCCCTTCATTGTCACCATTGGCCATCCTTCCCTATCGTACCAGACTAAAGTATTTCGACATCCTATGAAATCAGAGATGCTACGGTAGCGAAATTCAAGGGCTGCAGCATCATCCCTTGAAAGACCTGTTCGCAGAGTATCTAGAAATACAGGAACTGGAAGCTCAAGCTCTCCATATTTACCCAGCATTGCACCCAAGGCGCCTGGATTACGACCCATGAAGAAATCGTGCATATCCGGGAAACCAGGTTGCATCATGCTTACTTTTCTATTTTCAAACAGAGTTTCCATTCTAAGGTCGATATTTTAGCATACTTTGTAAAATTATTGTGCTAATATATGCTTCATGTCTTCCCTTCTTGGTGATTTAAATCCAGATCAACAAAAAGCAGTTAAAACAACTGAAGGGCCGGTTTTAATTTTAGCCGGAGCCGGTTCCGGCAAAACCAGAGTCTTAACATACCGTGTGGCTTATTTAATTTCCGAGAAAAAAATTCCACCGGAAAATATTCTTATGTTGACATTCACAAATAAAGCGTCAGGAGAGATGATAGAACGGATTAAGAAACTAATTGGCCAACTTCCCACCCAGCCTATGATGGGAACATTTCATAGTTTCTGCGCTAAAATCCTACGTCGTGAAGGAAAAGTTTTAGGACTTCCTCCAGGGTTTGCTATCTATGATGAGTCAGATGCCTTAGATGCTGTTAAAGAAGCAATGGGAAATTTGGGAATTGATATTAAAAAAACTTCCCCCCACGCTGTGCGATCTACTATTTCTGGAGCCAAGAATGAACTTATCTCCTCTCTGGAATATCCCCGCTATACCAGAGGTTTTTTTCAGGAAACTGTGGCCAAAATATATCTGGAGTATCAAAAAATTTTAGAAAAAAATCATGCTTTGGATTTTGATGACCTGCTACTTAAAACTATTAAACTTTTCCAAACAGAAGTTGCAATCTTAACTCGTTATCAAATTCAATTTCGCTATATCTTAATTGATGAATATCAAGACACCAATCCTGCCCAATATTTAATTTCCAAATATCTGGCAAATCGTCATAAAAATATCTGTGTGGTGGGCGATGCTTCTCAATCAATATACTCGTTTAGAGGTGCTGATTTTAGAAACATTGTTAATTTTGAAAAAGATTATCCAAATTGCAAGATTTTTAATCTGGAACAAAATTACCGCTCTACCCAAAATATTTTAGATGCAGCTCATGCTGTTATTTCTAAAAATAAATCTCATCCTATTTTAAAACTTTGGACTGATAAAAACGGGGGAGAAAAAATTCAAATTGTGGAAGTTAGGAATGAGGTAGAGGAGGCGTTATTCATTTTATCTCAAATAGAAAAACTTAAACTTTCTGATTATGCAATTTTGTATCGGACAAATGCCCAATCAAGGTCTTTGGAAGAACAATTCCTCAAAAGTGGGATTCCTTATAGATTAGTCGGGGGTGTTTCTTTTTATGCAAGAAAAGAAATAAAAGATGTACTGTCTTATTTACGTCTTATACAAAATCCTAAAGATTCAGTTTCTCTAAAGCGGGCAGAAAAGATCGGCAAAGGGAGATTAAATAAAATTATGGAGCTTTATCAGGAAGTTTCTCCCCAACTGAACCAATACTCTACCTTGGATTTACTGGACAAAATCTTAACAGTCAGCGGGTATTTAATCTTTCTTGATGATGGGACTGATGAAGGAAAAGGCAGGGTGGAAAATGTTAAGGAACTTAGATCAGTGGCAGAAGAGTTTCCAAATTTAGTGGATTTTTTAGAAAACGTGGCTTTGGTGGAAAATGGATATGATAGAAAAGAAGTTGGCGATGCAGTTACTTTGATGACTTTGCATTCTGCCAAAGGCCTGGAGTTTCCAACTGTTTTTATGGTGGGAATGGAGGAAGGATTATTTCCCCATTCACGTTCTATGTTAGATATTAATGAACTGGAGGAAGAACGAAGACTTATGTATGTAGGTATCACCAGAGCCAAAGAAAAACTCTATTTAACCTATACCAGACAAAGACTTTATTTTGGAACAAGGTCTAATAATTTAGTCTCCCGCTTCTTATCCGATATCCCCCAGGATTTAATAAATTCAAACACTAATTTTAAAGATTCGGATCAATTTTTGGATGATGCGGATATTAACAGAGATAGTGATGACTGGTTAAATGCCTAATATGGAAAGATACTTAGGTATATTACTAATAATATTTGTTTCTTTTTTAGCAGGGACGGTTTTCCCGACAAATGCTGTTTTGGGTGAAAGTGCATCGGATAATACTTTACCAATTTATCAACCTGTCATAACAGAATCCTCATTTACTGAAAAATTGCAGGAAGAAACAGAGGTTATTCCCAAAAAAACTGTTTACCAAGATGACCCTGAAACAGAAGCAGGTGAGGAAAAAGTTTTGGATGAAGGAAAAGACGGAAAAATTACCAGAATTATAAAAATTACATATATAAAAGATGGCAATGAATACGAAAGAAAAATAATATCTTCAGAAACAATACCTGTAGAAAATAAAAAGATTTTTCGGGGAACCAAAATTGTCTGGAAAAGTTTGCAAACTGCTGATGGAGAAATTAAATATTGGAAAAAAATGCGGGTTTATGCAACTCATTATGATCAACATTGTTTGGGGTGTAATGAATGGACAGCCATTGGCATGAGAGCCGGCAAAGGAGTAATCGCAGTTGATCCAAAAGTTATACCTATGCGGAGTAAGGTTTATATCCCGGACTATGGAGTAGCAGTTGCCGGAGATACAGGTGGGGCAATTAAAGGAAATATTATAGATTTAGGCTTTGATGATGCCAAAACTGCAGGTTGGTCTGCAAGATTTGTAGATATCTATTTACTCTAAATTTATATTCTTCTACAATTACCTAATCCAGTTACCTCATCTGGATATTCACCTATAAATGCACATTCATATCCTTCAGGACATTGGTCTTTTAGCTCATCATCTTTCCCAACCTTGCAGTCTTTATATATAATATCTGGCTTAATGATTTGAAAACTAGATAAGATCTGTTTAGTCTTTGGATCTCTATTGTTTGATACTCCTATTTTAAATATATGATGGTCCGTACCCTCTAAATAATGAAAGCTGGATCCAGAAACTAGGCAGCCAGTTAACTCAAAAGCTACCAAATTATTAGGGCCCAAAATAGCTGTATTAATAGTACATCTATCATCTCTTAAATCTTTTTTATCCTCCTCAGCGATTTGTTGTGCTGTTTTAAAAACATTAGAAAATACAAATATATCAACAGACTCCCCTAGACATTCAACATAAGTATCAGGATCCTCCTTTCCTAATTTATCCACGCATTCCAAATCAAAATCAAATTTTATTATTATATCTGAGGATTTATCATCAATTGTGTTCCAAGTAGGTTTAATAACCTTACCATCGGGAGGATATTTAATTTGGTAATTAAGCTGCTGGTTTTTATATGTTTTCCAATTGGCAGTTTCATCAACTTTTTCTGCTGGACACTCTGCAAATTCACAGTTTGGACCTACTCTACCCACACCTGATCCATCAGGACAAATTTTTCCTTCTTCAGTACAAGCTTTTTGAGTATTTGAATCATTAAACGAATTAAAAATTATCTTCCAAAGAGGATCTCCTAAACTCCAACCGCTTGGACAATCAATCCCCACCATCATCAAACAAATACCACTAGACCTTTGTGGAATGGGAATTAGTAATGCCAATGAAGCAATTAATAGGCCAATCACAATATAAACAGGTGCTATTCCTTTTTGCATTATTTATTATATTCTACTAAAGTACCTTTCTGTCTCATTGTGGTGGGCTATTTGGAACTGGACCATTAAACATATCTTTTTCTGTGGCTATATCAATAACATTATTATTTGTAAACGGAACAAAATTATTAATACCTAATTCCACTTGCAGCTTCTTAGATGATCCATCCGGGTAGAAAAAGTAATAGATCCCTGGCTTTAACTTTATAAAAAAGTATCCATTTGAATCTGTTTTAATATTTGCAGCAATTGTTTTTTGATCAGCCTCATATAAATAACCTGTATAACCCGCATAAACTCCACTATTTTTATTACGATGCCAAGTTATATTCAGTCTAAGATCACCTGTTGTAATCGGGATTGTACGTATGTAAGGTAAAATATTTTTTAGCTCATCAATATTTTCTCCTTTGATATTTGATCTTAAGCTGAGAGCTATAATATTATCTCCCTGCTGCTGATAAATAACTGTTTCGTAAGAATAAGTAACTTTATTTTCTACAGTTAATTTATAAGTTACCTCGTCTAACACTGTATTAGAATCAATATCTGAAATATCGTCAGATTGCTCGATGATTACACCTTTCCCTTCTTTGTTAAGCTCGTTATTATTTGCCACAACTCCATTAACAACTTTAGTAACCCAATCACGTAATGATTCTTGGTTTGTTTTTGGAATTACGGGACCAAACCTTGGATGATGAAATTGGTTGTAGGTATCAATTAAAATACTTCCATCGCCACTATCGTATGCAGGATTGCATGAGGTAGCTTGTTGCAGTTTTACATCAGAAGTTGGATATTCACATGCTATTAAATTATCTGGTAAGGATATTTCTATTCCTTTGGTGGTATCCTGAAAATCATATACTCTTTTGGCAACTGATTGCTTAGGTTTGAAGTTTTGATATTTTCCCAGGAAATATACTCCACTAGCTATTGCGGTCACTGCTAACACTCCAATCACTATCCACAAAATAGCCTGTCCTCTTTGCATAAATTTAATTTTACCAGATTTAAATTTTCTGCAGGAGTTCAAAATATCTTTTTCTGGAAATCCCAGCAGTTTTTAAGTTATTTTCAATAATAAAAACCGGAATATCTCTATATTTTGGGATAACAATTCTTCTTTTAGCCCCATCTTTTTTAAGCTCTAAATGGTCACCCGCCTGACCTACTAAAACACATCCCTCCATTTCGCAGATCTTTAAAAGTTTACGCCAATGAATTGGAGTTATACGGGCCATATCTGGCGGGATTGTTCTGGATTAAGCTCCATATTAAATGTATCAATACTCACTTTGGGTGGTTTTACTTTTGACTTACTAATCTGGAAACCAGATTCTAAAAGCAAATCTTTTAGATTGCCATCCTCTACAGCACCTTTTAAAACAATCTGAACAGCTTCTACTAAATTTTGTTTAGCTTTCTCAATAGTTGGGCCACAAGAAGCTACATCTAACTCCGGAGTATAAACCACCCATGGAGCGGATTTAGATTGCTTATCTTCTGTTAATTTAATAGTCAAAGGAATCTGGATATTCATATTTGTATTATACCATGACGCCAGAACTTCCAACTGGGTCAGCCAGATTTGTAGACATATACTTACTCTAAAAGTTCAAAGGTAGAAAGCATCTGATTGAAGACATTCCTTAGAGACTCATCCTCTGCCGGATTTGTGACAGATAAATTAATAATACTTTCTTCATCTTTTTGTATAAAAACAAACAAAGAACCAATTTGTTTATTGTCCAAAGTAATACTTGTGTCAATAGAAATAACCTGGAGTGAAGAAGGGGGCGGAGTGGTAGAACTTTTCCTTTCTAAAATTTTATACTTTTCATAATTTTTCATATATGAAGTTGTCCAATCAGAAAAAGTGATCTTTTTATCTTTTGTATGCCAGCTTAAGACAATTTTGGAATCAGTTTCATTTGGAGGGGAAAATTGGACTGAATCAACTCCACCAGTCTCGGCTATTGATCTGACCTCAAAACTGGGAGGGTGTTTGATTGAATATTTGTTTTTTGAATTATTAAATGTTTTCCAGTTGGAGGTATTCGCAAGATCCTCTGATGAAGTCTGGGGAGTCTGAGGGGTAGGCTGGATAGTTTCAAGATTAGTTGAAGAAGGCTGCTGTCCTTTTTGGAGAAAAGATCTGCTCAAATAGAATACTACACCAAAAACTGCAGCAATCACCAACAAACCGGCTATAATTAATAATTTAGAAAATCCTTTTGCCATATCAGTCTAGTAATTTAAAACTTGTCAAAATTTGCTCTACTTCTTTGGTTGATTTCTTAATTATTCTAATCAAATACATTCTCTCATCTTTTACCAAATAAATAAACTCTGGTTTCCCGTCTTGATAATCAATTATTCCACTCTTTGCCAACTGCCCTGAGATTGTGGCCTCTATCTTTGGAGCCATGGTAAATTTTCCAGTATATGTAAAATCTCCCCAGACAAACGGATAATACCAAAAATTTCCATACCACTTATCAATACTTAAATTCTCAGGGTTATCAAAAACCCAAACAGTAAAAGGATTAGTATCATAGTTTCCATCTTTTCCTAAAACCACCACTGCTCCTATAAATTTTCCCGGTTCATATCCTACATAACTTTTAAAATTTTTCCTAAAATCCCCATTGCCTCTTTTGTTGTATTCTTCTTCTGTGTCTATCTTTAATACCATCTCCTTCGGGTAGCTTAATTCAAATCCCAAGCCTTGATCTGTATGCGTATTCAGAGTCTCCGCCGGAGAAATTATTTGCGGGCTTATTTGTAAATCATTTTTATTTAATTTTTGAGAAAAAAAGAATACGCCTGTCAGTATTAAAACAACAGCTAACAAGATAATAAAAATCTGGGCAGAACCTTTTTGCATTAATTAATCATAAATTAACCCTTGCCAAAATACAATTTATTCTGTTAATATCCAGCAATGGCTAAAAAAGTTCCTTTCGCATCAGTTAACAATGTATTGGACAAAATTTACTCCCTTAAAAAATTTCGCTCCTCCAAAAAAGTCTATATTGTTGTCTTAATCGCCGGGCTTTTACTATTGGCAACATTTAAAAAAGACTTACTTATAGCTGCAATGATTAATGGCTCACCCGTCACTAATTTGGAATTGCAAATGCGCCTTAATCGTGAGTTTCGTACTCAAACATTAAATCAACTAATCAATGAAAGAATAATTCTTGATGAAGCAAAAAAAAATAATGCTGTTGTGCAAGAATCAGAGGTTGATCAAAAAATTGCTGAACTGGAGGCAAATGTTGGCGGAAAAGATACCTTAGAAAATTTACTCTCCCAACAGGGCCAGACAAAAACTACCTTAAGAGATCAAATCAGAATCCAACTTGCCATAGCAAAACTTTATGACAAAGAGGCTACTATTTCAGCAGAAGCATTGGCTAAATTCCTTGAACAGAACAGGCAAAGCCTGCGAGCTACTGATTCTGCCAGCCAAGAAAAAGAAGCATATGAAATTTTGAAACAACAGGAGCTTTCCCAGATATTTAACCAAAAATTCCAGGAACTAAGAACAAAAGCTAAAATTCAAATCTTCTAGTATAATGATCGGATGGATCTCCGAGCGATTACTGAAAAACAAAGGTCTCAATACAATAAACTAGTTACCCATGTTATCCAATCCTGGGAATGGGGAGAAGCAAGAAAAAGTTTAGGAATTCCACTTTTAAGGTATGGTCTCTATCGTAACAATAAGCTTTCTACTGCTTTTCAACTAACTTTACATAAAATTCCCTTTACTAAAAAGTTTGTGGGTTACTTACCAAAAGGACCGTATCCAGATAAAGATTTGGCAGAGGCTCTGAAAAAAATTGGCAGGGAAAACAATTGTGCATTTATAAAAATTGAACCAGATATTCAAATTTCAAATTTCAAATTTCAAATTTCAAATTCTTTTCACCTATCTCTCAAGCCACTGTTTACTAAATATAACTTCATCATTGATCTGACAAAATCCGAAGAAGAACTTCTAAAAAATATGCACCCTAAAACCAGATATAACATAAAAGTTGCTCAAAAACATGAGGTAAAAGTGGAAGAAAGGTTGGATGATGAATCTTTTAAAATTTATTTAAAATTATATTTTGAAACAACTAAAAGGCAGGGATACCATGGACACAATGAAGAATATCATAAAAAAGTTTGGGAAACATTAAAAAAAGCTAATCTGGCAAGAATCTTAATTGCATCACTTAATAAAGAACCCCTAACTACCTGGATGCTACTTAATTTTAAAGATACTTTATATTATCCTTATGGCGGATCATCAAAAATTCACCCGGAAGTGATGACCAATAATTTGGTAGCCTGGGAAGCAATAAAATTGGGCAAAAAAATGGAGCTTAAAAAATTTGACATGTGGGGAGCATTAGGACCTGATGCAAATCCCAAAGATCCATGGTTTGGATTTCATAAATTTAAACAAGGTTACGGAGGAAAACTAGTTGAATATGTTGGAACCTACGATTTAGTTTTCAACTGGCCAATTTATATCTTATTTACAGCTATTGATAAATTAATGCCCTTAAAAATATTACTACTAAGATGGATATCACGTTAACCATCTCTGGTGGAATTTTAATGGGCTGTGTTATAGCTCTTTCCTGGTTTGCAGGTTCTGATGCTCCATATGTTCCAACAAAATTGGAAGCAATCAGAAAAATTTTAAAAATAGCCGGAGTTAAAAAAGGTAAAAAATTTTATGAATTAGGTAGCGGTGATGGAAGAGTAGCTATTGCTGCAGCCAAACTGGGAGCAGACTCTTTTGGTATCGAGCAGTCATGGTTAAGAGTTATATATTCCAAATATAAGACATGGCGATTAAATCTTAAAAAGACCCATTTTTATCATGGTAATATTTTTAGCAAACACTATATTGATGCTGATATTATTTATATTTTCCTTCTCCATAAAGGTGTCACTAAGTTAGAAGAAAAATTAAGAAGAGAATTAAAAAAAGGTTCTATTGTTATTACTCAAACTTATCATTTTCATAATTGGAAACCATTTAAAAAAATAGATTTGTCGAAAGAAATGGACTTTACAAAAGATATCAAAGGCGCTGGGAATTTTTGGCTATATAGGCGTTAAAAACCTAATTTTTCTCCAACAAAAATTAATGTTATTCTTCCTGGTTTTATTTCTTTGTTAATTATTAAAAGTTTACTGACAAAGCTACCGGTTGAAATATTGTAAGCTTTATTTGCTCTGTCTGATTCTAAAGGTAAAACATACTCATAAATTCTTTTCAATCCCTCTTCTGTATCTTTAACTAATTTTTGCGTTCCCACTACCCAGATTACATTTAATGCACCATACGCATATGCCCCCAGTTGGCTACCTGTATTTGAGGCAATCAAAACATGCCCATCTTCAGTCACAGCATGAACACTGCCAACTGTCCACTCCGGTGCTGCTCCCAGTTGATTCATCTCCTGAGCCTGAGTCTGTTGATTCATAGCATAAAGCTTATCCCTGACCGGTTTAAATTGACCATCAGCTTTATTTACCTCTTCTGATAAACCAATAGCGTCTAACGTGGTAGAGGACATGGTCATCACTTCTGCGCCTTCCGGGATTTGTGATAAAACTTCTTTTTTTGCCTCCTCAGAAGTTTCCACAAATTTTGCCTCAATTCCATTGGCCTTTAAGGCTTCAATCGTTTTATCGATACTTTCTTTACTTGCCAGTTGATTCCATTGACTCATGGCAGTATAATAACTCTAATGCTTTACTTTGTAAAGTAGTTACCTTTAGGAAAGTATGGATAATCATAAAAAATGCGGGGTAGAAAAAACTTTAAAGATCATCGGCAGTAAGTGGACCATGAATATCCTTCATAATTTATTTAATGGTAAAAAAAGATTCGGAGAACTACAAAAACTCTTACAAGGCATTAGCACCAAAACCCTTTCTGTCCGTTTACAGGAACTAGAAAAGGAAAAAATAATTTCTAAAAAAGTCTTTGCCGAAGTACCATTACATGTTGAGTATTCCTTAACAGCAAAAGGTAGATCATTAAAGGATATTTTTAATAAAATGGCCAAGTGGGGTGAATCACATCGCTAAAGAACGATCAACTCTTTTGAAGAATGAGTTATTTGTTTAAGTCCATCTTTTTGCAAGACAAATAAATCCTCAATCCTAACCCCGCCAAAATCAGGGAAATAAATTCCCGGCTCTATGGAAAATACCATTCCTTCTTTTAAAATATCTTTACTTTTAGGAGAAAGTGAGGGATGCTCATGAACTTCAAGACCTATTCCATGCCCCAAAGAATGAGGAATATCCGGAAAACCTTTTGACTTAATATATTCCCTTGCTATCTTATCAACTTCTGCACCAGTCACTTTTTCACCTGATTTTATTTTTGAATTTAAAAACTCTACTGCTTTTTGTTGGGCTTCTAAAACTACTTGATAAATTTCTTTTTGCTTATCAGAGGACTCTCCAAAAAATATAGTTCTTGTCATATCAGAACAATAATTTTCTACTTTAGCTCCCAGATCCAGTAAAACAATATCCCCATCTTTTAATCTGGTACTTCCTGTTTGGTGATGTGGAACAGAGGAATTTTTACCAAAAGCCACAATTGGCGGGAATGATAATGTTGCACCTTTTCCTTTGACAAATTTTTCCAACTCCTCTGCTATTTCTTTTTCAGAAACTCCAACTTTTATTTTTTTGAGAATAAATTTAAATGCCGAATCTCCTATCTTGCATGCCTTTTCTATCTTTTCAATCTCCTCTTTATTTTTAATGCTTCTTAAGTACCCCACATTAAAATGTTTAATATTTTTAAAATGCTTTTTAACTTTCTTAAATTCTGCGACCGTTAAATTATCTTCTTCAATTCCTAAATTTTTAATATCTTTTTTATGTTTCTTTAAAAGCTCTTCAGTTAATTTATTATGTCCTCTTTCAAAAAGAGTCAGATGGAAAACTTTATCTTTTACTGCCTCTGAATATCTGCCGTCAGTAATAATATAGCCAAAGTCCTGCCCCACAAATACATAAGCTTCTCTTTCGTCTTTTGAAAAATTTGTAAAACCGGTTAGATACTCAATATTCGAAACACTGGAGATAAAAACCGCATCCAATTTTTCTTTTCTTATCTGCTCTTTTAGCTTTTTAATTTTACTCTCAAACAT
>ORJL010474171.1_pt1 | contig 36879 bp, 28 predicted proteins | sample 1779941 | NCBI WGS metagenome assembly ORJL01 (sample SAMEA104232317, study PRJEB22302) | groundwater metagenome | biome: forest; feature: aquifer; material: groundwater | place: USA | collected 2011-08-07 | depth 5.8 m | reverse complement strand
TCGTTGCTACCAGACTCGTCTGAACGTACTCTCAGCCCTGCTCTCTCGAAAATCCCACACACTACTGGTGTAGTCCCCAAGATGCCATCTCCTGCATACTCCCTACTGAATACTGTATACTCGGTCCCGTCTTCCCTCCTCTTCCATGAACCTCGCCATTAACGGTTTCGGCCGCATCGGCCGCCAGGTACTCAGGATCGTTCTCGACAAGCATCCGGATATCAATGTCGTCCTCATCAACGATCTCACGGATCCGGCGACACTGGCCCACCTCTTCGAGTTCGATTCCACATATGGCACATTTCAAGGCAAGGTTGAACTAAAGGGCGACACGCTGATTACGGCTCACGGAAAAGCAAAGCTCACCGCGATCAAAGATCCTGCGGAATTGCCGCATAAGGATATGAAGGTGGATATCGTTCTGGAGTGCACCGGCTTTTTCACGAAACGTGACGATGCCGCGCTGCACCTCAAAGCCGGAGCGAAGAAAGTCATCATCTCCGCACCGTGCAAGGACAAGGCCGATGCGACGCTGTGCATGGGAGTCAATAACGAAACGTATGACCCGGAGACTATGCACATCCTCTCGAATGCTTCCTGTACGACGAACTGCCTCGCTCCGATGGCGAAGGTGCTGGATGACACGTTCGGCATCGTCACCGGTCTCATGACCACGATCCACAGCTATACGAACGACCAGAATCTTCTCGATCTCCCGCACAAGGATCTCCGCCGCGCGCGCGCGGCCGCCGTGAACATGGTTCCGACGAGCACGGGTGCCGCCAAGGCCATTGGCGAGGTCGTCCCTTCCCTCAAAGGAAAGCTCCATGGTGTGGCGATCCGCGTTCCCACCCCCACGGGGAGCATCACCGATCTCACGATTGTTTCGAAGAGGAAGACGACCGCCGAAGAAGTGAACGCCGCCTTCGAGAAGGTCGCAAACGGTCCCATGAAGGGCATTCTCGGGGTGGAGAAACGGCCGCTCGTTCTGCAGGATTACGTCGGAGATCCCAGGAGCTGCATCATCGACGCACCCCTCACGCAAGTGATGGGAGACACTCTCGTGAAGGTCTTCGGCTGGTACGACAACGAGTGGGGGTACAGCAACCGGATCGTTGAGCTTGCGGAGTACGTAGGGAAGAAGCTCTAGGGAAGCCCTGAAGAATTGTGATGATGGACCGCTACACCATATTTTCACACATCAGCAGCACCCCTCCGCGGGTGCGGCGGCCATGTTGAAGCCATTCTTCGGATCGCCGCGGGCACGGAGGCCCGCTGCTGACCGGTTAGAAAACGATTGTTCAGAGGTTCCCTAGAGAGGAGCGGATGCATCCGGCGGACCATCGACGGGTGGCGGAGTTGCCTCATGCCCTGCCATCAGTGCCCTCGCAGCTGAGAGGAGTTCCTGCTGCATCCTGAGGATGGTCGCCATTTGTTCCACTTTTAGATTCCTGAATCTATCGATCTCCTGAGGCGGCACGTCTTTATCCTTGTGACTCTGTCTCAGTGCCAGCAGCCTGTCTGCTTGCTGTAACCCCCAAATACTTTGTGCGGCAGCTCTTTTCTCTTCGGGAGAGGTTTCTCTTCCCAATGCAACGGCTTGAAGCCGCCGGAGTATCGTTCCAAATGCCGAGTACAGCTCTGGATCCAAGTCTTCAACTGCCGGCGTCCTGCCGAACACGATATCCCAAGGTGTTCGTTTGTCTTCTTTTCCGCTGCCGGTGGTCGTTTTCTCTGGCATAAGGGAAATTTGAATGATCAGCCTTGATCATGCTGGTCCACTTCAAGTGCTTCTCTCTTCTGTGCGGGGGAAGCATCGTTTGTTGTGATTTGCCTGCTTGTCTCTCTCGCCTCTTCGCAGAAGACTTCGCCCACCTCCGCCCCGATGCCATGAGTGTTCGGCGTATTCGCGAGGAGCACCTTCCACGACACCCTGGAATCGGTGTCCTCCGTTTGCCCGTTTCGAGCGCGGATTTCCATACGGGGATTGAACAATATCTTAGTGTGTTTGGCAAGTATTCCTGCTGACGCCATGGCTCACTATCCTCCTCAATTCCCCTATTTCTTCAGGCCGGACATTCCTGTCCGGCACAAGTTAGGCATTCTTGCCTAGCTTGCAATTGCGAACGATTGTCTGGTCGGGCAAGAGCCCGACCAGGGCCAGGCGGGAACGCCTGGCCTGGTTTTTGTAGTGTAGTGAAAGGGCAAGGAGTCTGGATCCTTCCATCTTATTCCTGTATAAGCCACGCATCATTTCTTCCCCTTTGCCTCCTATGAACAAAAGGTTCGCGCAGCGTGAAGTTCTCGCTACTTCCGTGCAAATCCCCGCGAGTCCCGGTGCGAAGCCACAGGTTACACGACTTGCGAGGCTTATGACTGCCAAGCGAGTGAAAGGGGTGCTAGATCAGGAAACCGTCATCGGTGAGCCGGGCTTTGTCCATTCAAAAAGCACTGGCCTCCACATCGGCGTCCGCGCGTCTGATGGCAAGAGGCCTTTGGAAGTAGTTCATATAGACTGCCTCGATGTTCATCCGGAAAGGAACTCTGATGGAGGGCAATGTCCTGAAATGAAGCTGGCGTGAAGAAGGCCTCTACTTCTTCTTTTTCTTCTCCTCGTCATCCACCACCTCGGCGTCAACGACTTTGTCGTCTTTTTTGCCCGAGGACTCCTCTTTCGCTTTCTTGGCAGCTGACTCGTAGACGACTTTCCCGATCTCCTGCGCCTCGAGTGCGAGCGCTTCCGTCGCTTTCTTGAGCTCCTCTATCGAGACATCCTTCTCCTTCTTGAGCAGGTCCTTCAGATCGTTCATCTTCCCGTTCACCTTCTTCTTCACATCGTCCGGGAGCTTCGCATCGTGCTCACGCATCTGTTTTTCCAGATTAAAGATCAGTCCGTCAGCGGCGTTCCGCGCGTCGATACAGTCTTTTTTCTTGCGGTCTTCATCAGCATGAACCTCGGCATCTTTGCGCATGCGTTCAACTTCGTCTTTGCTTAAGCCCGTCGAGCCGGTGATCGTAATGTGCTGCTCTTTTCCGGTACCTTTGTCCTTGGCTTTCACCTGCAGAATGCCGTTCGTATCGATATCGAAAGTGACTTCAATCTGAGGCAACCCGCGCGGTGCAGCCAGTATCCCGTCCAGGATGAATCGTCCGAGTGATTTGTTGTCAGTCGCCATTTCGCGCTCGCCCTGGACAACGTTGACCTCGACCGACGTCTGATTATCCGCCGCCGTAGAGAAGACCTGGGACTTACTCGTCGGGATCCTGGTGTTGCGCTCGATAACCTTCGTCGCCACTCCCCCGAGTGTCTCGATCCCCACGCTCAAGGGGATCACGTCCACAATCGTGATGTCGCGGTTGATATCCCCGCCGATCTGTCCGGCCTGGATGGCGGCGCCCACGGCGACCACCTCGTCCGGATTTACACCCTGATGCGGCTCTTTTCCGAAAAGCTCTTTTACTTTTGCCTGGACCGAAGGCATGCGGGTCATCCCGCCAACAAGGACGACTTCATGTATTTCGGACTTTTTCACTCCGGCGTCTTTTATCGCGGCTTCGCACGGTTTGGTCGTTTGTTCTATAAGGTCGGCTACCAGGGCTTCCAATTTGGCCCGGGAAAGCTTGACGTTTACATGTTTCGGTCCGGAAGCGTCTGCCGTGATGAACGGAAGGTTGATCTCCGTCTCCATCTGCGAGGAGAGCTCGATTTTCGCCTTCTCCGCTGCCTCGCGGACGCGCTGGAGGGCGATCTTGTCCTTGCTCAGATCAATCCCCTGATCTTTCTTGAACTCACCGAGGAGCCACTCGACGACGCGCTGATCGAAATCGTCTCCGCCGAGGTGCGTGTCGCCGTTGGTTGAGAGTACCTCGAAGTGGCCGTCGCCGGAGATCTCGAGGACGGTGACGTCGAATGTGCCGCCGCCGAGGTCGTAGACGATGATCTTCTCCTCCTTCTTCTTGTCCAGACCATACGCGAGGGTCGCGGCCGTCGGCTCATTGAGAATGCGGACGACCTCGAGACCGGCGATCTCCCCGGCCTCTTTCGTCGCCTGCCGCTGGTTGTCGTCGAAGTACGCCGGCACGGTGATGACGGCTTTCGTGACCGTCTGGCCGAGGTAGGCTTCCGCGTCCTTCTTGAGCTTCTGGAGAACCTTGGCGCTGATTTCCTGCGGGAACATCTCCTTCCCGTTGATGTCGATCACCGCTCTCCCCTCCTTCCCGCTCTTCACATCGAACGGCATGTGCTTCGCGTCTTTTGACACTTCTTCAAAGCGATGTCCGATGAATCGCTTCGAGGAGAACACGGTGTTCTTCGGGTTCGTCACCGCCTGGCGCTTCGCGGCGATGCCGACGAGGATTTCCTTGTCCTTGAACGCGACGACGGACGGCGTGGTATTGGCTCCCTCGGCATTGGGGATCACCTGCGGCTCACCGCCTTCGATGACGGCAACGCAGGAGTTCGTCGTACCAAGGTCGATTCCGATAATTTTGGACATAAAAGAGGAATGTAAAATGTACAATATACAATGAATTAGCACTCGGTAGTTTAGAGTGCTAATAGCACATCGTCAAGCGTAATTATAGATGTAAGATATAAGATAGAAGATAGAAGAAAAATGCGAGTCTTTTACTTACATCTTTCATCTTATATCTTATTTCTTTGTCAGTTATGTTTCTTGATGAGGCGGCCATCAAAGTCATCGGCGGTAACGGCGGCAAGGGCTGCGTCTCCTGGCGCAGGGAAAAGTATGTTCCTTTTGGCGGACCGAACGGGGGCGACGGCGGCAATGGCGGGAACGTCGTGATCATCGCCGACGCAAACACCGATACGCTCTCCGACTACCAGAGCCGGAAGAAATTCCAGGCGGAGAACGGCATCGCGGGCAGCGGCCAGAACTGCAACGGACATGCGGGATCCGACCTCTTCCTCCGCGTGCCTCCGGGGACGGTCATCTCGGAAGTCCGGGGGGAATCCGAAGCGAAGGTTCTCGCCGATCTCCAGCATCGCGGCGATCAGATCGTCATCGCGAACGGAGGGAAAGGCGGCTTCGGAAACGCGCACTTCAAAACCTCCACCCGCCAGGCTCCGGACTTCGCGGAACTCGGTGAGCCGGGCGAGGAGCGGACGATCAGAATGGAGCTGAAGCTCGTGGCGGATGTGGGGATCATCGGGTATCCGAGCGTCGGGAAGTCATCTCTCATCGCTGCGGTTTCGAGAGCGCGGCCGAAGATCGCCGATTATCCTTTCACCACACTCGTCCCGAATCTGGGAGTCGTGAGAGTCGCTGACCGGGAATTCGTCCTCTGCGATGCGCCGGGGCTCATCGAAGGCGCGAGCGAAGGGAAGGGACTCGGGGACAAGTTCCTCCGGCACATCGAGCGCTGCGGCATCCTCCTCCACCTCCTCGACGTGGGTAGGGACGACGTCGTCTCGGATTACCGGGCGATACGAAGAGAACTGAAGGCCTACTCCCCTGCCCTCGCGAAGAAGCCCGAGCTCGTGGTTCTGAACAAGATTGATTTGGTGAATAATGACGCATCGGCGTGGGAGGAAGCGCTGAAGAAAGCGAAGGTGCGCGTCTTCGCAGGCATCTCCGCCGCAGCGCACACGGGGACGGAAAAACTTATGAAGGCGCTCCTGCCGCTTGTGCTCAAGGAGAAGGAGCGCCGCCAATCTGAGCAACCGGAGGAGGATCTTCTGAAGCTTCCCGTCCTTACGCCACATCTCCTCTCCACGAAAATGGGAGCGTACCGCATCGAACGTAGGAGCGGAGCTGTGTATGTACACGGAAGGCGGATCGAACAATTCACGAAGATGACGAATTTCAGGTCCATCGGCGGGAAGAAGCGCTTCATGGACGTCCTCACGCGCATCGGGCTTCTGAAGGCTCTGCAAGGCGCAGCAAAGCCGAACGATCACATCTTTGTCGGCAAGCAGCGGATTGATGAGTATCTGTGAGGTGGTGGACGTGCCGGTGGCGTGTATGATTTCTCCCATGGGCACTGATCCTCACATGAATAACAATGCAGTCAAACAACATTGGGAAGAAATCTACAAAACAAAAGACACCACAAGTGATGTGAGCTGGTATCAGGATGTCCCGGAGACTTCCCTTGGTCTTCTGGTATCAGCAGGAACGGAGAAGGGCGGCAACGTTCTCGATGTCGGTGGCGGAGACTCAAAGCTTGTTGATAAGCTTTTGGAGCTTGGCTTCACAAATGTATTTGTACTGGATATTTCTGCCAGAGCTCTGCAAAAAGCAAAAACGAGGCTTGGAGAAAAAGCAAGATCAGTGACGTGGATCGAAACAAATATTTTGGAATTCGATACGGAGTTTCGTTTCGATATTTGGCATGATAGAGCCACGTTTCATTTTTTAACGAACAAGGAAGATATCGCCCGCTATGTAGAAATTGCCGGAAAATTGATGAAGCCGAATGGGCGCCTCATTCTCGCCACATTTTCTGTCCATGGACCGAAAAAATGCAGTGGGCTGGACATTACACAGTACTGCGAGGATTCAATACAAAAGACCTTTGAAAAGGACTTCGGTCATGTACGGAGTTTCGAGGAAACACATACGACGCCATTCAACACGAAGCAAAATTTCCTGTTCAGTGTTTTCAAAAGAAAGTGAAGCTCCACTGTGGTGGCGCCCGCGGAACCCCGCGTAGCTTTTGTGGACAAATCAGCGCATTCATTCCCTGCCTCACGGCAGGGGCTTTCTGCGAAGCGGGGTAAGTACCGGCTTGCGTTTTATTTCGCGCGGTCGATGATCGACCGGATAATCGTGTCCACTTCCTCGGGTTTGCTCCCCAGGTCCGCGTCCGGAAAGAACATGGGGAGGATGATCGGCCGCATGCCGGAGATCCATGTTTTTCCATCGTGAACGTACACGTTGATCTTGCAGGGGATGCAAAGGCCGATGCGCACGTCGGCGTCCAGGAACGCGCTGGCGTACTTCGCGTTGCAAAATTCGATGATTTGGAAGGGATCGCGCTGAAAGCCCTTTTCGGCCAATGTCGCTTGCACATCGTGGATATGGAGCACCCGCATGCCCGCCGCCGCAATCGCCTCCTGGACGGCGGCCACAGCGGAGGGGAAGTCCTTGGAGGTGGAAACGGTGTAGTCGAATGTCGGGGGTTGTTCCATCGGACTGTTTGGAATGGAGGACGAGAATACCGCTTCGGGGGCAGGCCTATCCTTCCAAGTGATGCTTGCGATCGGCGAACTCTTTCTCATCAATCTCTCCCCTGGCGTAGCGTTCCCTCAGGATGTCGAGTGCCGTCTTCCTATCGCCCTGCGTTCCCTTCGTGGAGCTGAGCAGCCAGCGCACGAGCGCGACGATCCCGACGATGAGCAACACCCACCAGAGGATCATGAAGAGGAAGCCGAAAGGCATGAAGCCGAAGCCGTATCCCATCATGGAGGACATCGTATCAGGAACGTACCCGCTCTGCCAACCCGAAGTGGCTGGTGTCCAGCCTCCCATCATGCCGTTACCCATCATCGACAGCATCATGGACATCATGCCGCCCTGCGTGAACGACCGAGGGAAGGGGGCATCGGCCTCGCAACCGCTCATCCGTTTGCCCATGACGATATGCATGTCCTTCTCGCCTTCCTCTCCCATCATCCGGGTCATCCTGTTGTTCATTGTCTCATGGGCGTTACCCATCATCCTGCCCATGAAGAACTCGCCGAGCGAGCCGAACTCCTCGTCGGAGAGATCACCACATGCTGTTTCTTTGCTCTGGAGCTTCTCCCAGATCGATCGCCCCTCTGCCTCCTCACGTGCAGTGTGATTCTCCCCGGGCACATCGCCTCCTGTCTGCGCTGAGACAACCGGCGAGGCGAGGAGGATACCGATGAAGAGGATCGCGGGAAGAGAGCGGTGCATGGTGGGCGAGAACAGTCTAAACAGGGTAAAATTGTACTCCCTTCAATGGGAAAAATGAAACGATGCACGCATGGAATGATGCGCTTCATTCCATGCCCAACACTCGTCGATGATCTCCGGTGCCAATCAGCAATAGGACGAGATACCTGTCATCCTTGGCATATCGCAGTAACCAATCGGACCCAATATGACATTCTCTGGTGTTTTTCAGTCTTCCCTTCAGCATGTGATCATGACATTCGGTGGACAGGATTTCTCCCCTTACCAACTGATTAACGACGGACTCGAGCCGAGAGAGATCCCTGTGCGATTTCTGTAGTCGCCGGATGTCTTTCCTGTAGCGCTTGCTCAGCTTGATTCGATAAACGATTGTCACATTCATGCTCCGAGTATAGCTCTATGAGCTTCTTCGGCCGAGGCATAGCTTTTCTTGCTTCTTTTCGCGCTCGCAAGTTCCTTCAAGATCTCATCTTCTTCCGCGGGAGTGAGGCCGTTTTCGGTGAGGACATCAAAAGGAATGCCTTTCTTTTCGATAATCTGTACCAGATAAATATTAATCGCAGTGCTCAAATCCAGGCCCAATTTACTCAGGATCAATTGAGCAGCTTTTTTCGTCTTATCCTCTGTTCTCACTTGAATGGTAGTCATGTAACTATGGTACACAACCGTATTGACAATGTCAATACAATGTAATTGAGGGGGATGATACGAAGGGATCATAACCAAGCGGGGTTTGTATTTCTGATAATCACTGGTCCTTTGCTACAATGCAAGCATGGGGCTGTAGCTCAGCTGGCTTAGAGCGCCGCATTCGCATTGCGGAGGTCAGGGGTTCGATTCCCCTCAGCTCCACCACACTTCGCTCGCTGCGGTGAGCTTCGCGGGGCAAGCCATCAGAAATACAAATCCCGTTCTCCGGTCTTGATTCGTTCCAGGCGCCGCAGAGTCTCGGCGTGCCGTTCCTTGCTCGCGATCTGCTTCAGATATTTTTGGATGGTCTTTTCGCCGGCTTTTTTTACCTGTGGCGACGCGTAGTCCTCCAGATATTCTTTGAAGGTCAGGATGCCGTTGGGACGGCACAGGTGGTGAATCTCGCCGGGCTTGGCCAGCTTCATGAAAATTTCTCCGGTCCGGCCTTTGCGGTAGCAGGCCGTGCAGAAGCTCGGCAGTAAACCTTGTTTCATAATGCTCATCACCACATCGTCGAGCGTGCGGTGATCGGCAATCGTAAATTGCTCCAGTTCTTTATCGTCCTGGCCGTATGCGCCCGGCGAAGTCCGGGATGCGGCGCTCGTCTGGGAGATGCCGATCTTGAACGCTTTCGCGCGCGTCTCCGGACGTTCGCGCGTGGAGATAATCATGCCCGTGTAAGGGACGCTGACGCGCAGGATGGCGATGATCCTGAGGAGCTCCTGCTGCGAGACCCTGTACGGCATGTCGAACTGCACCGTGTCCGCCGGCTGGAACCGCGGGACGGAGAAGGTGTGCGGCCCGATATTGTAGGTGCGGTCCAGATACTGCGCGTGCGAGACCAGGGCCAGCACCTCGAACCGGTAGTCGTACAGGCCGAAGAGCACGCCGAGACCGACATCGTCTATCCCCGCCTTGAACGCGCGCGTATGTGCGAAGAGCTGGCGCTCGTAGTCCGCTTTCGGGCCGTGATGCATCTTGGCGTAGGTGTCGCGGTGATACGTCTCCTGGAAGAGCTGGTACGTCCCGATGCCGGCGGCTTTGAGCTTGCGATAGTCCTCCACCGTCGTGGCGGCGATGTTCACGTTCACCCGCCGGATCTCGCCGTTCCTGCTCTTGGTCGCGTAGATCGTTTTGATGCAATCCACGACATACTCGATGGTATTGATCGTCGGGTGCTCGCCGAATTCCAGCAGCAGCCGCTTGTGCCCCATGTCTATGAGGATCTTCGTCTGCTGTTTCAGTTCCTCCATGGTCAGTTTCTTGCGCGGGGCGGGGTTGCGGCGGTGAAAGGCGCAGTACTCGCAGTCGTTCACGCAGTAGCTGGAGAGGTAGAGCGGGGCGAAGAACACCAGCCGCTCGCCGTAGATGGCCATCTTGATCCTCCATGCGGTTTCGAAGAGCTTTTTTAAGAGACCGGCATCTTCGATGAAAAGCAGCGATCCTATTTCCTCCAGCGTCAATCCTTTCATGACCATGGCTTTGTCGAGGATGCCCTCGATGCGTTTCCGCGATGGGTGCGGACTCTTCCGGAGGAGGGAGAATATCTGCCCTTCGTCCACGACATCTGTTATGGTTGGCATGGAACGGATGGTACTCCATTCGTCCGTGGAATGTGAATGCTCCGGGCTCCCTCCTCCGTCATGGAACTCTCGACGCGCTCATCGCTGAAAGCCGCTCTCACGGCGGAGGGCGCCAAGCAGCGCAGGCTCCACGCGCAGGCGCACCGCACGCGTCTGGAAGCGGTCGGCGACGCCGTGTACTTCCGCGGCATCGTCGAGTTCTCGAACATCTGCGAGAAGAATTGCCGCTACTGCGGCATCCGCCGCGGGAACCGCAAGGTGCACCGCTATTTCATGAGTCTTAAGGAGATCGCGGAGTGCGTCGCATTCATCGGGAAGGTCCGCTACGGCTCCGTGGTGCTCCAGTCCGGGGAAATGACGTCTCCCGGAGCGAAGGATGCTTTCCTCGCGATGGTGCGCTCCATCCACGAGCATCATCCGGACATGGGCATCACCCTCTCGCTCGGGGAGCAGGACAGAGTATTCCTCCGGCAGCTTAAGGAAGCCGGCGCGCACCGCTACCTGCTGCGCATCGAAACGAGCGTGCCGCGGCTCTATCGGGCGCTGCACCCGCGGGATCACTCGCTCAAGCGGCGCAAGCAGTGCCTGAGGGATCTTAAGGCACTCGGGTACCAGGTCGGCTGCGGCAACATGATCGGACTCCCCGGGCAGACCATCGCCGACATCGTCTCTGACCTCCTCTACTTTCAGCGCGAGGATTTCGACATGTTCGGCCTCGGGCCGTACGTCATCCATCGCGACACGCCGCTCGCAACTCCCGGGAATATCCGCCGGTGGACGGCGAACAGGGAGCGGATTTTCCAGAGGACCCTCAACTGCATCGCGCTCCTCAGGATCCTCATGCCCACGAGCAACATCGCCGCCGCGACGGCGCTGGATGTCTTCCATAAGGACGGCCGGGAACAGGCGCTGCGCGTCGGCGCGAACGTCATCATGCCGTCGGTGACGCCCGGCGCGTACCGCCGCGACTACCTGCTGTACGATTCCAAACCCTGCGTGGACGACAATGCGGAGAAGTGCAGCGCCTGCATCGTGCGCAAGGCCGAACGCGCCCGCCTCCGGCCCGTGCTGGGAGTGCAGGGAACCGCCAGACATTACCTCGACCGCACCTATGGCTAAACGCGAAGAGCGCAGCATCCTCTGCTTCGTCGGCCGCACGAACACGGGCAAATCCAGCCTCCTCAATGTCCTGAGCGGCCAGAAGGACTTCGCCATCGTGGACCCCACGCCCGGGACCACGGCCGACACGGTCGTGACGCACATGGAGATCCACGGCATCGGCCCCTGCAAAGTTATGGATACCGCCGGCATTGACGAACGTTCCGCGCTGGGGAAGAAGAAGCGCCGCAAGACTTTCGAGGCCATGGAGGAGGCCGATCTCAACATCATCGTCGTTGATCTCGCGCGCGCGGCACACACACGGGACATCGCATTGGAACGCTCGCTCCTCGAGAAAGCCAGCCAGGACGGGAAACAGGCGCTCCTCCTCTACAACGTCTTCCGGAAGAAGGTGAAAGATGACGAGGCTGTGGAGCGGTGCAGGGCGGCGGTTGACCTCGCGCTGGGCGGGAGGGTGCCGGGCATCCTCGTGGATGCGTCCGATCCTAAGGAACAGGCGGTGCTCGCAGGGTTCATCCGCACCTTCTTCCGGCGCGAGAGCCGGGAGATCGACCTCCTGCCGGGACTGAAGAGCACCGGCTTCGTCCTCCTGATCATCCCCATGGATGAGGAGACGCCCACACTGCGGCTGCTGCGCCCGCAGGACATGGCGGTGGAACGTATTCTGCGGAAGTTCGCCATTCCCGTGCTGTTCCGCCTCAACCTCGCCAAGGCCCGAAGCAGCGCTGCGCGCGAGGTCCGGGAGGAACGGAAGCGCTACGAGGGACTCCTGCGTCATCTGCGCGAATCACCCGAGGGCATGCAGCTCGTCGTCACGGACAGCCAGGCGTTCGACATCGTCGCGCACTGGACGCCGAAGGAGCATGCGCTGACGTCCTTCTCCATCATGATGACCAACTACATGAGCTTCGGGAATCTCGGCCTCTTCGTCGAGGGTGTAGGGGCCGTGGACCGGCTCCGTCCCGGCGACAAAGTCCTCATCGTCGAGGCGTGCAACCACAGCCGCCAGTGCGACGATCTCGGCACGGTGCAGATCCCGAGGAGACTTGAGCGGCACGTGGGCGGCACGCTGGACTTCCGCTTCAGCTTCGGCCGGACGTACCCTGAGGATCTCACGGGCATCCGGCTCATCGTCCACTGCGGGGCCTGCATGATCGACCGCCAGAAGTACCTGCGGCGCATCCTCAAGGCGAGGGAGGCGGGCATCGCGTTCACCAATTACGGCATCCTCCTCTCGTACCTGCAGGGAAAGGAGGTGCTTAAGCGGACAGTGCGGCCATTCCTCACGCATACCACTTCACCTTCCGAAAGGTGTTTGGTACAATCTCGAAGCACTGTGGCCCGGTAGCTCAGTGGTAGAGCGCAGGCCTGAAGAGCCTGGCGTCGTCAGTTCGATTCTGACCTGGGCCACCATATCTTAATTCTGATCGAAGATCTGAAAAAGGAGTGTCTAAAAGTGTACAATTTCGCCGTGAATAGCACCAATGCTCAACCCCCAGATGGATGGCATATCGTAAATCTCGATAATAAGAAAAGATGGAAAAATGCTTCTTGTTATCTGTGTGGTACAAGGGAAACGACGCATGAACATCTGCCAGCAGATAATTTATATGTAAGCATTAAAAGAACACACGATATGATCACTGTTCCAGCTTGTTCTCGACACAATCATGGATTTTCGCAGGATGATGAACGATTTCGCAGTATCATTGTCCCATATTGCGCAAATGAAAGTCCCATTGCTAAAGCTTTACTGGATGGAAAAGTTAACCGTGCTAACAAAAGGAAACCCCAACTTCGGAAGAAGAATTACGATAAAATAGAATCATTTGATATCTTTTCGCTCCGCGGAATCTATGCAGGAACACGCAGAATACGTTTCGATTTTACTCCGGATGAGCGAAGTTGCATGCTAAGAGTCTATCAAAGGCTTTCGCACGCAATCTATTGGCATCTGATGGGGAAAAGTCCTCGTGGTAGACAATTGAAGCTTCTCGATATAGCGGAGTCGAAAGGACGAGAAATTGTTGATGCCTGTATGTCTGCATTCAAGAGTGCGCCTCTGCTTACCTCCGGTCATCCAGACGTATTCCTGTACAAGTCAATTGGCATCGGGGCAGAAGCAGAGGTTGTTTTGACGTGGACCTGCTTTTTCAACAAATTATCTATTATCACGATCTCATACCCACCGGAACGCCGAGAGTATGGCTCTCTGGCGAATGAAAAAACGTTCGGAGAGCCTCGACGATAGACCACCATTCGACTCGCCCCGCGCCTAAAGGGGCTCGCTCACCGTTCGACTGGAACTCACGGTTGTCGAACAGTGGCAAACCACCCTGAGCGACAGAGGGTTGATGCTGCGGAAATATGAAAAAGGAACCTCAACGGTTCCCATTTCATCGGATATTTTCCGCGTTCTACTCTTTAGCACGTCGGTCGTGACCGACATGCCTTAGCAATCGCAGGCGTATACCGTCTGGCGCTTGTTCTCCTTCGAACGCCAGGCGGCCTTCTTCACCTTCTCCTCGACACACTTGTCGAGAGCCTCGATGAAGTCGCCTCCGCAGCGCATGTTCATCTTGGAGAGCATTTCCTTAACGCGGGCAGCTACAACGCTCATAGTGGGAGGGAAAAGAAATAAGTGTGCTGATTGTAGATCGCCTTCCGCTCGCCCACAATAAAGAAAAGTTTACATGAGGGGGAAGCATTATCGCACCACGCCGTCCTTCTTCATCCTGAGGAGGAGAGAGAGCGCCGCGGGGTTGTCCTGTTGCAGGAAGAACGCCTGTTTCAGGAAGCGCGCGGCCTCGTCTATCCTCTTCTCCTCGTAGAGGAGCAACGCGAGATTGGCGAGCGCGTCTGGATCGTCGGGTGAAATCCTGAGCGCACGCGCGTAGTGGAGCTCGGCCTGATCCCTGATGCCTTTCTGCTGGTACGCAACCCCGAGGTTGTAGTGCGCGGCGGCGAAATCCGGCTTGAGCTCGATGGAGCGCTCGAGCGCGGCAATCGCAGAGTCCCACTCCCGGAGCCGGATATAGACGCCTCCGAGATTATTGAGCGCGTTCGTGTACTTCGGATTCACCTCGAGTGCGCGCTGATACTGCACGACCGCCTCGGAGAGTTTCCCCTGTTTCTCGAAAATATTACCGATGCCGTAGTACCCGTCGGGAAGCTCCGGATCGAGCCTGATCGCCTGCCCGTAGGTCTCGAGCGCTTCCGGAAGCCTGCCCAGACGGAGGTACGCCGCGGCGAGGTTCACCGTCATGCGCGGATCGGATTGCAGGGCCAGCGCGGCCTTGAATTCACTGACAGCTTCCTCCAGACGCCCTGTTTCCATGAGCTCCATTCCGAGGTTGTTGTGCGCTGCGCGCGCCTCCGGATAGTGCGCGAGCACGTAGCGGTAGAGCGTTTCGCTGTCCGCCCACCGGGCAGCCTGTTTCGCCGACGCCACGCCCGATGTCAGGAGCATGGCGACCGCGGCGCCGACAGCGAAAGTGCGCCGCCGCCTGAAACCGCGGACGGTTCCCGCACCTGCGAGCCACCGATCCAGACCGGCGCCCGCGAGAGCGAGAAGCCCGATCATGGGGATGTACGCATAGCGGTCGGATGCGATGTACACATTGCCTCCCTTCGTCAGATTCATGAATGTTGGCAGGAGTGTTGCGAAGTAGAAGAGGATGGCGACGGAAACGGCTCTCATGCGGTTCCACAGGAATACCGCGAGACCGAGGAGGGCGATGACTGCGACCATGGGCAGGAGGAACCCCGCCGAGAACAGGGAGATGACCCCGTTGAACGGATAGATGGGCGAGAGCGCATCCGGAACGATGAGTTTCGGAAGGTAGAACATCGCGCTCTTCCCTGCGAGGAGGATTTTCTGTGACAGCGTGGATAACACCAGATTCTCCGTTTTGCCGAAGAGGGCAATGATCCCGAAGAGAACCGACAGAACGAAGAACGGGATCTTTTCGATGAGGGAACGCGCATCCATTCGGCGATGCCGCAAAGCATCGAGGAGGAGCAGGACGACGGGGAGCATCAGCACCGCGACTTTCGAGAGGAGGGCAAAGAGGAAGAGCAGCAGGGAGAGCGCGTACAGGCCCCGGCGCCGGTTTTCCGTCCAGTGGAGCCAGGAGAGGACCGACCCGAGGACGAAGAATGTCGACAGGACATCTTTCCTCGCCGACGCCCAGACGACGCTCTCCACATTCAGCGGATGCAGGGCGAAGAGGAGACCTAAGAAGATGGCGAGATAGCCGTTCCCGAGGAGGAGAGCGAAGAGCCACGTCACCAGGAGCGCGTTCAACGTGTGCAGGACGAGGTTATGGAAATGGTAGACGAAAGAATCCAGCCTGCCGATCATGTAGTCGATCTGGTACGACACGAACGTGAGCGGAATGTAGAGCTCCGGATCGTACGACGTGAAGACGGCTTTGAGAGTCTTCGCATTCAGGTGTTGGACGTTCGCATTCTCCACGATCAGTGACATGTCATCCCACGTGACGAATTTGTTGCCGAGGGAACCGCCGAACAGAGCAAACGTCACGGCGAAGAATCCGAGGATGAGGAGGATGCAGGTGCGAAGCCGGGGGAGCGTTCTGGACACTGAAGCGTGTTCCATGGGCGTCGGGAGTTGAAAGACTGCGGGGAAATGGTACCACCGGCGCACCCGGGAGGAGAGGCTATTCACCCGGGGACAGTACCTCGATGTTCACGGAGGCTTTCTCGCCGCTTCCCTCCGCCTCCACACGGAAGTGCCCCGGCTTCGGCTGCCAGAGGAAACGGAATGTCGGCGGCTTCCCTGTCCCGACACGCATTCCATCTACGCGCCACTCGACCGACTGTACGTTTTCGTCCGCCTCTGCCTCGAATGGAATCCGCTGGCTCTGCGCAGGGATGAGCGGATCCAAGAGGAAGGATGCTTCCGGACGGGGAGAGGTGACTCGGAGCCACTTGCCGTGCGGGAGAGCGAGTGTTCCCGTGCCTGCGCAGAGCGGGGAAACATCCCGCGGAGGCCTCTTCCATCCGTTCTCCCTTGCCCACTGCTGCACGTCGGGCGGGAAGACCGCGAACACTTCCTTCCGGACCGCTTCCGGGTCGCAGTCCGGCGTCGCGCGCAGGCCATTGCGGCGGTCAATCGTGATCTCCCGATAGAGATCATCCTGCTCTCTGGGCTCCGTCCCTTCGATGAAGTGTTCCTGCGTGACTGCCGGACAGAGCGGAGTTACGAGCTTGCCGGACAAACGACAGATCGTGCGGTCTCTGATGCCGGCGGGGCGGAGGAACCTGGTCGGCGGGAGCGTGCGCGAGGCGGCGATCATGACATCGTGAAAAATGGGGCCGGCGCCGGTGACGCCGGATGTGCCGCGCATGGGCGAGTTGTCGGCATTCCCCACCCACACGCCGACCACCCGGTGCGGCGTGAAGCCGACCGTCCAGTTGTCCCGCGAATTTCGCGTCGTGCCGGTCTTCGCGGCGACGGGGAAATCGAAAGACAGCGGACCCCCCGCGCCGAACTCCGGCAGACGCGCTTCCTCGTCGCTCAGGATATCCGCGATGAGCCAGGCGATGCGCGGATCCAGAATCGCGTCCCCCTCTGAGGCCGGATCGCTGAGGAGCGTGCGTTCCCTGAGGGTCCGCCCGCCGCGCGCGAAGAGCGCGTACGCGCGCGTGAGCTCGAGGAGCTTCACCTCGCTGTCGCCGAGGGTGAGCGCGAGGCCGTAGTGCTCCGGGGATTCCGAGAGAGTCGAGATGCCCGCAGACCTGAGGAACTCCAGAAGCGGTTTCACCCCCACCTGCTTCAGGACCTTCACCGCCGCGATATTGTAGGAGTTTGCGAGCGCCTCCCTCAGCCGGACGAGCCCGTGGTAGCCGTAGTCGTAGTTCCGCGGGATGTACGGGTTCCCCTCCTGCGTGAAGAATTGCGTTTCGACATCCGCGACCGTCGTCGCCGGCGTCATCCCGGAGGCGAACGCCAGCGCGTAGGTGAAGGGTTTCATCGCGGAGCCCGGCTGCCTCAGGGAGAGCGCGACGTTCACCGCGCCGTCGTGCGCGTCAGAGAAGTAGTCACCGGAGCCGAGCAGCGCAAGCACGTCGCCGTTCTCACTGTCGAGCACGACGACCGCCGCGGAACTCACATTCTTGTCCGCGAGTTTCTGAAGCTGATTCCGGACGATCTCTTCGACCTCATTCTGCAGCGGGATATCCAACGTCGTCCGCACCTCCTTCGCCCCCTCGAACGCGCGTTCACGCTCCTGAAGCTGCCACAGAACGAAATGCGGCGCGCGAATGAGGAACCGTCCGTGCGAGAGGCGCAGCGGTTCAGCGAGGGCTTCTTTCTCCTGTGCTCCATCGATCACCCCGGTGGCGATCATCGCCTGGAGCACTACGCTACGACGCGCGAGCGCTCCCCTCGGATCTCTGAACGGATTGAAAGAAGATGGCGCATTCAGAAGGCCGACCAAGAGCGCCGATTCCCCGAGAGAGAGTTCGGACACGTCTTTGTCAAAATAGGTCCGTGAAGCCGCCTTGATGCCGTACGCCTGCTGTCCGAAGTATGCCATGTTCAGATAGTCCTCGAGGATTTCGTCCTTCTTTTGGCGCGCATCGAGCTTCAGTGCCAGCCATGCCTCACGCGCTTTCGAGAGGAGTCCGCGGGATTTCGGCTGCAGGAGTGTGCGAACCAGCTGCTGCGTGATCGTGCTCCCGCCTTCCACCACCCGCCTCGCGCGGAGATTATGGAGGAACGCGCGGACGATGCCGCGAAGACTCAAGCCGTGGTGAGTAGAGAACGTCCTGTCCTCGACGGCGATCAGGCCTTCCTTCACTTCGCGCGGAATGTCCCGCAAAGGGAGATCCTCCTGTATGCCGCCCCTCTGACGCACGTAGAGGAGCCCGCCGTTCCGGTCGAGCACGCGAAGAGAGAGCGGCGCCATTCCACGCTTCAGTTGCTTCGGGAGCGGCCAGAACCAGGCCAGAGTGACAAGCAGGAGAAGACCTGCTGCGATGGCGGCTTTACGATTCATAGTATTGCATGGCTACATGGTTGCATGGCTACATGGTTATATGAAATCCAAAAACATGCTGCATTTTTCCCGCAGCCGAATCCGGATGTGGCCGGAGTCTTTTCACTACTCGCGGATGTCCACCCATCCTCCACCCGTCTGGCCGAAGGTCTCGGGGAAGTACATCTCGAATGCCCGTGCGGGGCGCTCGCGGAAACGGCCGGGGGTGGTGGCGCGGACGAGGTACTCATAGACATAGATGCCCGGCGGAAGTTCCTCGGCGAAGAGGAACACGCGGTCATCGCGCATTTCGGTATGGCTGAAGCGCCAGAGCTGGCTCCGGTACGCGTCCTCCACCGTATTCGCTTTTTCCGCAAGGAGGTTCTGCTGCGAGGTCGCGTACTGCAGGTCGATCGGTTCGAGTCCTGCCGGCAGCGGCGATTCCACCGCGACGAAATTGCGGGTTTCCGGGACGGTGATCGTGAGGGTGACCTTGTAGGTCTCGCCGACTTTCAGGCCGTCCACCCCTTTCTTGAGCGGCTCCGTTTCACGCAGGATGCCGATCCCCTCTTCCGCGGGCTCCAGTCTCTCCGGTGCATAGAAATACGAGAGCAGCAGATCGTAGTACAGCCTGCCCTTCCCCTCCTTGCCGATCTTCACTTCTACAGTCTTTCCGCGCGGGAGCTCTGAGAGTGCGAGCTCTGCTTCCTGCCGGGCGAGAGATTGTTCGCTCTTGAACGTGTGCTCCAGTGCTTTCTTCCCGTCCACCTCGATGGCACCGACGAAGTCATACTGCATCTCCCTGGTCTGCTTGAGGTACTCGACGAGCGAGAGGAGGGAGAGTGCCGTGGATTGCGTCGTGTCCCAATGACCCGCGCGTCTGGAGGCGAGCATGCCGCGCACGAGCTTCGCCGTGAGCGGATGTTCCGGATCGATGCGGACGAGCGCCTGGAGGATGATCGCGTTCGTCCGGTCGTCCGTGTGCATGAACGCGCCGTACGAGGTCCTGTCCTCTTCCTCGAAACGCGCACCGCGCGCATCGATGCGCGCAGAGCTCAGAATATTCGCTATGAGATCCTTCGCCCTTCCTCCGGAAGTCACCGTTCCCACTTTCCTGTACGCCATGGCGAGATAGGCCTTCCCGAAAAGCGGCAGGCTCTCCACTTTCTTATAGAGGTTATTGAGCAGCGCCAGGTCCGTGCTCCCCTCCTCGGAGAGGACGAAGAGGATATACGCGCGCAGCGTCGGGCTCACGTCCTGTTCCTGCCTGCTGAGGTGGAGCACATCCTCGAGGTATTTCTTCGCTTTCTCGCGCACGCCGGAGTCCACTGCAAAACCCGCAGAGCTCGCGATCCTGAATGCCGAGAGGATGTACGCGGTGAGCACGGGGTACGATCTGGTGCTCCCTTCCCAGTAGCCGAACCCGCCGTCTCCGAGCTGGAAGACATAGAGCTTCTGCAATCCGACCGAGATGTTCTCCTCGAGTATCTTGTCAGGGACGGTCGTGAACACGCGGAGACTCAAGAGCTGCTTCAATGCGACGTTCGGGAGGAAGCTGCTCACCGTCTGCTCCGCGCAGCCATAAGGGAACTTCGCGAGGTACTCCAATCCACCGGGAAGGTAAACGGCGAGGGAGGGCGACATCGCGACCGTGAGCGAGCCCGTCGGGGCATCGTCCTCCGTGGGAATCGCCACCTTCTCCGTCTCTCTGTTCTCCACGATGCCCGAGAGCGCATTCGCCTGCTCCGTGCCGAAGGGGAACACGGGGAAGGTTTCCTGGGTGACGTCACGCGCGCTTCCTGAAACGGCGGAAAATTCCATCGTGACCTTCTCCGTTTCCCCGATCGTCACGGGGAAGGACACTTTCACGTTTCCGTCCCTGGGTACGGCGATCGCTTTGGAAGCTTCCCCGCCGAGCTTGAACCCCGTTCCATTGAGGCTCACGGTGAAAGGCCGGTCCTCCGAGAGATAGTTATGGACAATCGCGCCGAGGGTCATCCGGTCCCCCCTGACGGCGAAGCGGGGACGGACGGGCCGCAGGATCACCTGCTTGGTCTCGATCGCGGTTTTCGCCTCCCCGCCGAAGAGATGGTCTAAAGTCGAGCCCAGCGCGAGGAAGTGCCACGTCGTCAGGTTGTCCGGGAGCTTGAACGTGACGGACGCCTGGCCGTTCCTGTCCGTGACGATGCGGGCATTCCAGTAGGCCGTATCGAGGAACGTTCCGCGCGCGCGGTCATGCAGAGGACTCTCGCCGCCACCCCCGCCTTTCGTGCCCGGCTTGAAGCGTTCCATCAGCTGCGTGAGCATGTTCGCAGTTATGACGCCGACCCCGCGCTCGGAGTAGAACGCCTCCACGAGGTCCGGCATCCGGAAGCCCGCGAGATCGAGAACACTCAAATCCACGACGCCGAGCGAGAGCTCCGCCGGCACAGGATTTCCATTCGGATCGATCGTCTCGAGATGCACCGTCACCTGTTCGCCCGGGAGGTAGCGCTCCTTGTCCGTCCGCACCTTCACCGTGAGCTTGCGGCCGCTTACGTCAATGGGCAGCTTCACGTATCCGATCTTGAATGCCGGTGAGCCCGTATCAACACCCTTATCATCGAACGTTTCGCCGATGCGCGGTTTCATGACGACGACGGAAACGTACGCCGTCGGAACGAGGTCGTCCGTGATGGGGACCTCGATGGGTAGCGCAGCGCTCCGGACATCGACGATCTTCTTCGTGATGACGTTCTCGCGTTCCACCGTGACGAGGGCTTTCACCCCCTTGCCCTGGTAGGGCGTCTTCACGAGGAGCTTCGCCGTATCCCCGACTTTGTACACCGGCTTGTCCGCGATGATCTCCATGCGATCGTTATTCGCATGCGGCCAGTTGAAGGAGGTATCCGACCACGCGTAGAGCCCGATGCCCGCTTTCGCCTCGCGTCCCGCATCGTCCTTCACCGACGCCACGAGACGGAATTCCCCTCCCTGATCGAGTGTCACTGTCGCGGTCGCTTTCCCCTGCTCGTCCGTGCGGGCAGTGAAGGAGCGGATGAACGTGTCGGTCGGTTCGTTGTCGTAGTAGTACTCCCCGTCCACCCCTTTCTCCTTCACCGTGTTCCACGTCCTCGAGAAGAGCTTGAACTCCACGGTTTTCCCGGGAGCTTTCGAGCCGTCGGGATTGACCGTGACGACCTTGACCTTCGCTTCCCCGCCCGCAGGCACACCGTAGTCCTCGGACGCGATGCCCACAGCGACCTTCGCCTTGTGAACGATGACGTCCGCACGGCCGCTGACCACCTGGTTGTTCTTGTCGGTAATGTCGGTCTCGATGCTCACGACCTGGCTCACTCCTTTATCGTCAATGTTCACGGGGAAGCTCACGGACAGGAGACCGCGGTCATCAAGCCTCCCCTCCCCCGACGTGATCGTGTTCATGCCGGAAGAACAATTCCGCCAGCACCACCGATCCTCCAAGGCGAAGGAATACCAGCCATCGGTGTATTTATTGAAGTAATAATCCGTGGAGGTCGCGCGCCAGACCACCTTTGACTGCGACATGGGCGCGCCGAAGTAGTACTGTCCGCTGATGTCCGCGCGCACCGTATCTCCATGGAAGTACTCCTCCGCCTGCGGCTTCACCTCCACTCTGTATTCGGGCTTGCGGTACGCGAGAACGGAGAAGTTCCCGTAGACGCCCTGTGATCCTGCGTCCTCGTCCCCGACAATCTGTCCATTGAGCGAGTAGTAGCCGAGCACGGCTTCCTTCGCGACGGTGAACGAGTCCGCGACGGAGCCGAATTCCGATATCTTCAGCTGTTTCCTAAAAACCTCTTTCCCGTTCGGGTCGGTTATGACCATCTCCACCGTGCGTCCCGCAGGCGGGACGGAGTATTTCCCGTACCAGTCCAGGTATCGGATGAGCGCTTTGAAGTACACTGTGTCCCCCGCGCGGTAGACGGGACGGTCGGTGTAGACGAATGACTGGAGACGGACCTTGTTCGATTCGGGCGAGCGGAAATCACTGGAGACTCCGTCGAACATGTACGGCTGCAGTCCGTTGTTCCAGTCGCTCCCGACGAACGCGAAGTCATCCCCTTTCGCCGCTGTCACCCAGAATTCCGGCTGCCATTCGTAGGCACGGGTCTTGAAATCCGCAATCTGGATCTTCGTCTCGAAGAAGCCATCCTTGTCCGTCTTTCCGGAAACGACGGGCGTGCGCTGCGAGAGCGCATGGACTGTGGCGACCGCTCCCGGCACCGGTTCTCCCGTCTGGAGATCCGTCACCCAGGCAAGGAGCTTGCTCCCGGAGTACTTGAGCGTGATTCCCATGTTCGTGACCATAAAGAACCGCTCGTCCCAGAGATCGGACGGACGGTCGGTGGTCAGAGCGTATTCCGGCGCGCGGAGCGTGAGGAGGTAGATGCCCGACTTGAGTGGTTTCCCGAGCTGTTTCCCGGGATCGAAGGGTTTCGCCTCCCAGACATTGCGCTTCGCTCCCGGCTTCACATCCCACTTCCGGTACTCCCCTGTAACCGCCTGCATGTCGACGGGTTTCAGTGTGTTGTCCTTGCGCTCATTCCTGAGCGCTAAGAACCGCTCCAGCGTAAGGGAGCCGAGCTCGACTGAGAGACCGCTCACATTCACGTTGTTGAGGAAGTACATCGGCGGTTTCCCGCGCTCGAAAACGCTGAACGTTTTCCCCTCGGGGTACAGGAACACCCGTGGACGGAGGGCGGATGTCGTGAACGTGAAGGTGAACGGCCCCGCAAGTTTCTGACCGTACGCGTCGCTCACGCCCTGTTGCACGGTGACCGTGTACTTCGTGCTCGGTTTGAGCTGCAGGTAGAGCTGCAGCACCTTGTTCTGCTCCCATTCATTCGTCGAGAGATCCCCGGAGAGATCTTCTATCTGAGGGTCGAAGACGATGTTCCCCTTGAGCGATGTGTCCTTCACGGGATTGGAGAAATTAATCTGCACGCGGCCGTCTTCGAATTTCCCGCTTTGCACCTCGAACGTGCCGACGGTGCTGAATGTAAGCGTGAAACCGCTCTCGCTGCCGAGATCGCCGACGAGTCCGCGAATCCCTTTTGCGACGGTGGCGACGATGACGCGACTGAATGCATACGGCGCTGCAGGCACCACCACGATTGCCGTTTTATCCGTCACCTTCTTCTCCTGCACTTCCTTCGTCCCGTACTTCACCGACTTGACCGCTATGTCTTTCCCCTGCTGCGATGGAGCGCTCCTTTCCTGCAAGGCAATCGAATCTTTCGCGCTGATGAGATCGATCTCCTGATTGAAGCGGAAGGTGAGTTCTGTCGCGGGACCGGCATCGGCGTTTCCCTCTTCCGGAGACACCGAAACGACCTTCGGGCGCCCGGTCTCGAACGTCCAGCTGAAATCCTTCTCCGTCGCGTCGCCGGACAGCGTCTTCACTCCCGCCGGGACGCTCACGCGATACTGTGTCGCAATCTTCAGTCCTTTCTCGGGCACGAATTCCGCCGTGGTCGTCCCGAGCCAGCGCCATCGGCCCCGTACCTCCGGGGTGATCGTCACGGGCCAGCCGGAGAAGCGTTCCGCGGACTTACCGCCCTGAACCTGCGAGAGCGCAACCACCGGACGGTCGAACACCATCGCGATGCGCGCGGAAGCGGGAACGCCCCGGGTATTCGGCGGAGGGATCTGCGCGGTCAGCATCGGCGCTCCTGCGACGACGAACGTGTACGTGAGTTCTCTCTTGAGTTCCGTCCCGTCGGCTTTCTTCGCATGCCCGCCCACTCTCACGATGTATGTCTTTCCGCTCGCCAGCTTCTGCTTCGGCTTGAGGAGAAGTACGTTCCCCGACCACTCACGTTCCACCGCGAGATCCTCGGGGATCGTCAGTGACTCCTCGACGGACTTCTTGTCCATTTCCTCCGGAAAACTCACCTGCAGCACCGAGGAAGCGGACACTCTCTGGTGCTGCGAGAACTCGAAGTGCCGCGGTCCCGTAACGGAGAGGAAGATGCCTATCGCGGCAGCGAGGAGCAGCGCGAGTGCGGCGACGACAGTGACGGCTGCGCGCATGCGCGAACCGACAAGTATCCCGGAAAGCGATGAGTCAGCAGGCATACTGTTGTGAAAAACATATTTCATACGGCTTCGCGATATACATGATACGACTGTTCATCTGAACTTTTCTTCATAGCGGCGTAGCGATACCTGTCCGGCGAAGTCCGCCGAGGGGGACGAAGTCGGATCGCTTCGCCGCTATTTGGAATACCCTTCGAAAAACATTCGTAGCGTTTTCATCGCGAAGCCGTATCACACTACAGAACATCTCTACCGTCAGCAACGAACGTCAACGATTCCTCACCTCTCGTACTTTCTCTCTCTCCGTTCCTTCCCTATACTGGCGCGGTCACCATTCTCTCCCCTCTCTCCCTATGCCGTCGCCGCATGAGAAAAACGACAATCAGAATGTCTGGTTCGGCATCTCGATGTTCCTCATGGGAATCATCGCCGGCGCCGTGCTGACCGTTGCGTCGGGCACGACGTCTTTCCAGCTTGGGAAAAAGAATGTGCCGAAGCAAAGCGCGCCGACACCGACGGCGCAGAACCCGGTCCAGCCCTCTTCACAGGCGAGCGTTCAGGACCGCATGCTGGCGATCGCCAGGGATATCGGCCTTCCGGAGGATCAGTTCAGCGCTTGCGTAGCCAGCGATAAGTACAAGCAGAAAATCGCCGATGAAATGAGCGGGGGCGAGAAAGCCGGCATCAACGGAACGCCGGGAAACATCATCTACGATCTCAAAACGAAGAACGGAGTCCTCGTTTCCGGCGCGCGTCCCATCGGGAGTTTCCAGAAGTACATTGATGCGATGCTCGCGAATCCGAACTACGTCTCCAAGGACAAGGATGTGACGAACGCGAAGAATGTCGTGCCTGTCGATGTCGCAGCGGAGCACATCCGCGGCAACAAGGATGCGCGTCTCGCCATCATCGAGTACTCGGATTTCCAGTGTCCCTTCTGCCAGAAAGTCCATCCGACGTACCAGCAGCTCATCGCCCTCTACGGGGACAAGATCATGTGGGTGTACCGCCACTTCCCCCTGGGCTTCCACCCTGATGCGGAGCCTTTCGCGATCGGTTCGGAGTGCGCAAACGAGCTCGGCGGCTCTGACGCGTTCTGGAGCTTCACGGACAAGGTGATGCAGGGATCATAAGAAAGGCAAAAAGGAAAAAAGGCAAAAGGGCAAAAGGTTTTCAATATCACTTTTTGCCTTCTTGCCCTTTTGCCCTCTTGCCTTCTAATAGAGGAACATAGAACTTACTTCAGCCATTCCTGAGGAGATACCCTACACCGTAAACATCCCATCCTTAAAAATCACCTTCTTCTTCCCACCCGGTAATAGAGCCGTGACCGTGCGATCCTCCGTGGAGACGATGTCCGTGTGCTCGGGGGAATCGTTGTAGCCCCACGCATCCCATTGGTCCTTCGTCGGTTTGCCGGGATCTCCCGTGTAACTGTCCTTGTACGCGCGTCCCAGCGCTATGTGTGTGTTCCCGTACGCTCCCCCGATGTTCTCGTCATAGAGTGTCGTGGCCATGAAACGACGGATCCTCGAGAAGCGCTTGTCCGTGAGTGAGTACTCACCGACCTTGTCGCCGTTCTTCCGTGCCAGCATCCCTTCGAGCACTTTCTGTCCTTCCTTCGCTTCCGCACGGGTGACGATTCCGTCTCTAAACTCCAGCATGATACCGCGGAGGATATTGCCATAGCGGTAGACCGGTTGGTCGAACGTCATCGTGCCCTGCGTCCCGCGCCAGTCGGGTGAGATGAAAATCTCGTAGCTCGGGATATTCCGGTAGCTCCCGCCCATCCATCGGCGGTGCTTGCCGAGTTTCACGTGCAGATCCACGCGCTGCCCCTCGATATGCAAGGATTCGATTTCCAGAGCATCGAGAGCGGCTTTCAGGCGTTCCTGCTCCTCGGCGATCCTCTTCCATTCCGCGATGGGATCTCTGGCATCCAGATAACACGCATGGATGATCTCCTTCCAGTACTCTTCGGGCGACATGCCCGCTTCCTTCGCGGTTTCCTCCGTCCCGTAGAGCGCGAGCGTCCACGTGAACTTCCCCTGCTGCTCCTTCTTGAAGAGCCAGTCGCGGAACTTCCGCCGCGCATCGAGCGCCGCGAACAATCTCTCCGGTTCTATGTCCTGGAGTTCCTTCGGATCGGTGTCCGCGATGATCGACACCTGATGATCGATGAGATCCGCTTCCGCGCGCTTGAACGTCTCGGGGAAGAAGACGAGTTGGTCCTTCGACGCGTATTCGAAGAACACCTTCTCCGTTCCGGTGGGAATGAGCTGGAGCTTGGGGTATGCGCCCGCTTCGAGGATCGAGCGGAGAAGCTCCCGGTACAGCGGCTTCGCTCTGTCCGGGATGTTGAGTTGCACGACCTGTTTCGGGCGGACGCCTTTGCCGTTATTGAGCGCGTATTTCACGAGGAGGTCCGCGTATTTCCTGAGGATCGTGTCACCGGGGTCATACATGCGCCTACTCTACACGAGGAACAAGAAGGTGGAGAAGAGCGTTAAGGAAGCTCTGATTAATGCCATTACTTGCGATAAACAACATAACAGCAGCGGCTTTCCAAGCCGCGGTGTTTGCGTGATGGACAACGCAGCAATTCTTCATTCGCCGCGGCCGGGACGGCCGCTGCTGATGTGGAATATTGCCGATTAATCAGAGGTTCCTTAAGGAGAGGGCAAGAAGGCAAAAGGGCAAGAAGGCAAAAAGTGGAGAAAGATATACCTTTTGCCATTTTGCCTTTTTGTCCTTGTATTGAGCATACCGGTACCCGAGGCTATAATCCTACCGCTTCCCAAAAATTCGCATGCGCCGCTTGTTCCTCTTCACCTTCGCGACACTCATTGCCGTCCTCATCATCGTCATTGCAGTCCGCGGTTTCCGTGCCGCCCCGTCCATTGCACCGGTGAGCGAGGGCGAGTCTTCTTCCTCGAGCATTTCCATATTCGCCGCTCTCCCCACGCGGAACGTGAGCTACGTCGGGACGATCGAGGAGCTGGGTGCAGGCGGCGATCAGCAGGGAACGCACAAGCTCTTGCTCTTAGGCGGGCAGTTCCTGCTCCTCGAATCGACGGACGCAAATCTGAATCTCAGTTCCTACCTCGGAAAACGCGCGGAAGTCCGCGGCTCCGTGCTACCAAACAGCGAGACCGGCTCCCTCCTCATGCGCGTCGAGGAGGTCACGCTCCTGGAGAAGGGCACGGGCAGCGGAAGCACGTCCTCCGACACGAGGACATTCGATGCGTGTGGCGGCATCGGCGGCATCCCCTGCAAGCAGGGCTTCGGCTGCATCGATGATCCCTCGGATGACTGCGACCCCAAAACCGGTGGCGTCGATTGCCTCGGAATCTGCGTGCCCGGCAAGTCTTCCGAATCTTCCGCCCCAGCGGCTCCTCCGCAACCGAGTTCTTCTTCCTCCCTCTCCTTCAGCTCGACAACCTCACCTGGCAGTGCTTCCTCCGTGAGCCCGGTACAGAGTACGGCTTCCGCAGAGTCCGCTCCCGCCGGCAATGCCGGCCCGACGGAAGAGCAGATCGCCTCCATGTCGAAGCAGCGCTACGACCAGGATGCTCTCTGGACGCAGCAGTACTGCACGAGCCACGTCGCCTTCTGCATCCCCGTCCATAAGAACTGGTACTTCAAGTCCTTCGGCGCGACCACCAGCAACCTCTGGCATGTGGAGTTCGGCATCGCAGCTATCGATGCGCTCAATCAGGGACCGATCGTCCTGAACCTTGTTTCCGGAACGACCGCCTCACTCGGCGTCGCGAGCGGTTTGGTCCGCACGCAGGGCAAGGATGTCGTCGGATTCATGGATTGGAAAGACGGCGATCACTTCGAGCTCATCGCGGATGCCCGGCTCAAGGAAGCCGTCTCGTACATGCTCTCCCACATCACTGCCTACAATCCGGGCGAGTGATTCCCCTCCCCTCTCATGCCGCTCTTCACGTACCGCGCCACGAACGATGACAGCAAGGAGGTACGCGGAACGATCGAGTCGCCGGATATCGAGAGCGCGAAACGCGCGCTGCAGGATCTCCACCTGGAGACCTCGGACATCTCGGAAGCGATGCGCCTCCGGCCCGAGGATCGGCAGCCGGTTCTCGCTTCTCCTCCGCCCGCAAGCAGGACTCTGTTCGCGTTCGAAGGGAAGGACGACCGCGGTACGGTCCGCCGCGGCACCGTCGAAGCGGAAACCAAACATGAGGCGTTCGAACGTCTCAAGCATGATCAGAAGCTCTCCGTCACCGCGCTCTCGCCCGTCGGCGTCACGCCGGTCTACCGCGATTACGATCTCCTGAACTGGCAACGGAAGGATTCTCCGCCGGCTCCACCGGTTCCCGTAACCATCCATTCGCCTGCCCCGGCGGCTGCAGCGAAGCCGGTGGGATTTTCACTGCCTGCAGGCACGCTCGCTCCCGCCTCACAAATTCCGAGTACCAACGAGCCCGCCCGTACCGACGAACAAGTACGTTCGGGCGGGCAACGCGCAACCCTCCTTCGCTCCTCGCCGCTGCTCGGAGCTACGGGTGGGCAGGCAAGCAGCGTGCAACGTTATTTCCCCCTGATTTCCACGATCCGTCTCTACGCGGGATGGCTCCTCGCCTGGTATGCGCTCTTCGTTGCGCTCGGATACTACTCGCACGTCCGCACCCTTCCCTGGAACATCCCCTTCGTGGAGGCGTTCTACCTCTCGCCGCTGATCTTCACTTTCGTCGTCGCGATCTTCCTGTTCCTCATGCTCACGTCTCTCAAGCGGGCGCTCGGTGGAGGGATCTTCACGGGTTTCGTCTTCACGATCCTGGGGATCGGCGCGCTGGTCTTCGTCCGCATGAGCGTGTGGTGATTCGAAGCCATAAGCCGTGGTCTTAAAGCTTAAGTCTTATCGCCACATATATTGAAAAATTGACAAAAAAGAGTTTTATATGTATGATATTTATGTTTTTCCTCCTATATTTATGAACAGAGTTATTCCGGGATACGAGAAGGCTAATCTGCGTGAGATGCGGGGGGTAGTTTCAAGGAGATTGAGCACTGCGATGCATAATTTGGCCTTATCTCATCCTTCGCCGGAAAATTTATGGAACGTGGGGAAATGGGGAATCAGCAAGGATAGTGGCAGTGGCGTTGAAGCGATACGGATCGGTGGCAAAGGAGTCCCTGTGAGCATCACCCTCATACCTTCGACGGGTGAAATTTTGGTGGACGGAGAATCTTTCGAAGCATGCGTGGCGAAACAACCCAATATGGAGCAGTTTGTCATCGATCGCATGAGTGATTGTTGCACGGAGATTGATGCATTCATGGCACAGAGAAGCGGCCCGGTTGAGAAGATCGTACAGGAGACGCAAGCGCTCTCGGGAGCTACGCTCTGATCCATGTCTCTTCTGGAGAACGAGGAACGAACCTCCTCATTGGAATCCTCTTTCATCTTTTTTTCTGTATACCGCATTCCGAATACTGCATACTTCTTGCATGCAACGTACTTGCCGCCAATGTCAGGCCACATTTGAAATCACACCAGATGATCTCGCGTTCTACGAAGACGTATCGCCGGTTTTCAACGGGAAGAAAGAACTGATTCCGCCGCCTCTGCTCTGTCCGTCCTGCCGCTCTCGGCGGCGGCTCTCCTTCCGCAACGAGCGGCACCTCTATAAACGGAAATCCGACAGAACCGGCAAGCAGCTCATTTCGATCCACGCTCCGGGCACGCCGTTCCCCGTCTATGAGCCCGAGGAATGGTATGCGGACAGCTGGGATGCGATGCAATACGGTGTCGGCATCGACTTCCATCGACCGTTCTTCGAGCAATTCCACGCATTGCAAAAAAACGTACCGCGACTGAGTATCGCGGTGATCAACAACGAAAACTGTCCCTACGTGAATCAGACGTGGAACAGCAAGAATTGCTATCTCTGCTTCGACATGGGTTTCTGCGAGGATGCTCTTTTCTGCACGGCAACCTACCACTCGAAGAATGTCATGGATTGCATCTTCACCCGTGGATCGACGCTCTCGTATGCGCTTGTGGATTGCTGGAATTGTTACCATTGCATCCACCTCCTCGACTGCAGGGACTGCCACGATGCCTACTTTTCGGTTGATTGCCAACAGTGCCAGAGCGTCGCTTTCTGTCATAACTTGCGCAACAAACAGTACTGTCTTTTCAACGAGCAACTGACGAAGGACGCTTGGGAGAAGGCCTTTGCGGACTTGTGTTTTTCCTCCCATGCCCGATGGAGAGAACACGTTGCCAAGTTTCAATCCCTCCTTCCGAAGACGCTGCGGAAGCCGGCGCATAACATGCTCTGCGAGGATTGCACCGGCGACTACCTGCTCCACTCACGGAATTGCAGCGTCTGTTTCGACGGTGACCAGTGCCAGGATCTGCGTTACTGCAACAACCTGGATGAGCGTGTGACCACCGCCATGGATGTCGATCACGCCGCGATCGCGGAAGTGGTCTACGAGGGGCTGACCATTGCCGGCCACGAGATCCTTTTCACTCATGGCAGCTACTCCACCACCAATCACAATCTCCTCTACTGCGACACGCTCGTAAACTCCTCCGATTGCTTCGGATGCATCGGGATACGGAACAAACGATACTGCATCCTCAACAAGCAGTATACGAAGGAGGAATATGAAGAACTTGTTCCGAAACTCATTGCGCACATGAGATCCGGCGGTGAATGGGGGGAGTTTTTCCCCACATCCATTTCCCTCTATGCCTATAACCAATCTGTGGCACAAGATTATTTCCCTCTGACGAAGGAAGAAGTCCTGAAACGCGGATGGAAGTGGCGGGACGAGAAAGACGAAATGCCCAAAGTCTCGAAGGTGATTCCGGCAGAGAAGCTGCCGGATTCCATCGAGGAAGTTCCGGATGACGTTCTCAACTGGGCAATCGAATGTGAAGCAACAAAAAGACCATTTAAGATCGTCAAACAGGAACTGGCGTTCTACAGGCAAATGAAGCTCCCCGTCCCCCGCTTCCATCCCGATGAACGGCACAAGCGGAGGATGGCAATGAGAAACCCGCGGAAGCTCTGGAAGAGGCATTGCATGAAATGTCAGAAGGAGATTCAGACAAGCTACTCACCAGAAAGACCGGAAATTGTGTATTGTGAAAATTGCTATCTCAAAGAAGTCTACTAAGCAATTTTCACCCCGAGCGTAGTCGAGGGGCGAGGAGTGTTATTTAAAAGAAGTGTATTGATCAGCTTTTAGGTTTTAGCTTTTAGCTGTCAGGAGGAAGGACTAGAAGCTAACAGCTAACACCTAACAGCTACTTCGTCGGATACTGCCTACCGACCCCTGTCTACTTCCCTAGCCTTACTGCAAACCAAGCTGCTTCCTGATCTCGTCCGCCTGCGACTGCTCCTTCTGTTTCGCTTTCTGCTGCACGTAGAGCGCCTGGAGATCCTTCCAGTCCTCCGAATGTTTGCGCTCGAGCTGCTGGAGGTGCTTTAAGTGCTTCGGCGAGAGCTGACTGAACTTCGTCTTCTCTTCCTCCAGGATCTTCTGGAGCTCGTCGATCTGGAACTGGCTCAGCTTCGGCGCTGCCTGAATGATCCGCCACTTCTCATCGCGGGTGAGGGAGATGGAACCTCTGAGTAAGACGAGGAACTTCTGCTCGTCGAACTTCGTCTCCGGATGTGCGGGAATCACGACATTGTCGTTGTTGAGCCCTGTGGCAATGCTGCCGAAACGGTAGTTTCCGATCTCCGCAAGGATCTTGATGTCCTCGTCGTCGTACCCCGTCTCCTTCGTTGCGGCTGTCCCGACAGGCGGTGGCGGCGGGCTCGTATCCTGCACCGGAGGAGAATTTCCATCCCCCTGTCCCGTTCCTGCCTGCGCTCCTGCCGCAGGCGGTGGAGGAGGGGGTGAGGAAAAAACCTGCGTTGGATCGAGACCGCCCGGAGGGACAGGATCACCGGGTCTCGGCGGATTTGTGCCTTGCTGCTGCGGATCTGCCATAAATACAAAGGGTACTGGTGGAGTCTATACCTCAGAATATACCGGGGCAACCGCAAGTAATCTATGCAGAGCGGGCGTTCCGCCCGCGGCTAGAATGCAGATACTCCTCACTGGCCGCGCCCGGGAACGGGCGCTCTGCACTAGAAAGCTCATGAAGATGATATCTGATACAGCGCTATTCCAAGCGCAACGGATACATTCAGCGATTCCTTCTTCCCGCGCATGGGAATATGGACGACTCTGTCCGATGCCTGCTGGATTTCCTTCGGTACTCCCGTGACCTCATGACCGACGATCAGGCAAACGGAACGACGCGGTTTGTAGGAGGAGAGCTCTTCACTTTTCCTGCTGATCTCCAGTGACACGATCTCGTACCCTTCCTTCCTCCGCGCCTTGATCACCTTGAGCGGGTCACGCTCGTAGGACCAGGGAATCCACTCCTCGGCACCGAGAGCGGTCTTGTGAATCTCCTCTCTTGGCGGCTGTGCCGTGTAGCCCGTGAGATGAATGTGCTCTACCCCGAGCGCGTCCGCCGTACGGAAGAACGCCCCGATATTCCAGAGCGAGCGGACGTTGTGGGCAATGAGGATAATCTTATGTGCTGGCACAGGCTACTTATATCACAAGAGGATAGAACGAGAAGTGACCGAAGAGACCAAGGGGACCGAGGTGACCGATGTAAGCAAGGAGAACAGCGACACCTCGGCAACCTCGGTTCCTTCGGTTCCCTCGGTCCCCTCCGTTACGCCATCCTCTCCAGCGTGCTCGCGTGCGGATTGCAGAAGACTTCGCAGACTTCGAGACGCAGGAGTCTGCCCTCCTCCACCTCACGGCAGTCGTAGCACACGCCGGTCTCGGCTCCATCGCCAAGCGCTTCGCCTGCGGTATCCGGTTCATCACGACGGAGGAGCGGGATGCCCTTGAGTACGGGATGCGAGATCTCCTCGAGCTTCTTCTTGTCCGCGTTCCATTTCTGCCACTTCGACCTCAGGCGCACGTAGGCTATCTCCTTGTGGGGATTGAAGAACGACAGGCGCGTGAGAAGATCCTTTGCACGATCACTTTTCATACCAACGAAACGGAACTGTTTGAGCCGAAGCGATGGTTCCATCCTCCGTGCCGCCTGTTCGACGGTGCGCTCCTCGTTATTCGTGATCATCGTGTCGATGAAGATTTCTACGCTCATCGGCGAGCGCCCGGGAATTCTGAATGCTCCTGGTTCACGCGCCTGTTTCAGAGCGGCTCCTTGCTTCGTTCCACCCTTCTCCATCCACGTACGTATGGAGAGGAAGTACGGGTCACCGTTCGGCGTTCGCTCCGGGTGCGGCATGAGCGCTACCACATTGCCTGCAGGATTGCAGATGCCCGCGATCCCGCCGGTAGAACCATTGGGGGTAACCGGAACATCAGGTGACACATTTCCCTGTGCATCGCAGTAGCGGAATGCCACCTGGTCATTCTCCCCGAGCGCCGCGATGAGATCCGGGTCGCGCGTGACGAAACGTCCTTCTCCATGCGCGATGGGAATGTGCATGGTTCGACAAGGCTCACCACAAGTTGTCCCGAACCAGTTGGATGTCGCGCAGCGCTCTGGTTTGCATGCAGGTGTGATCCATACCCATTCGTTGAGGAAGCCCGGCGACTTCCATGACCCCTCCCCCTCACGCACCGCGTTCCGGGCAAGACACATCTTCAGACCGCTGCCGAGTGGAATGAGCCCGCTCTCCACGAGCACCTGCGCTCCGTTGCAATTCCCCACAATCACTTTTCCGCGTTCCGCTTCCTCGTGCATGAATTTGAAAAGCGGGTCGCGCGCCGCGACCATCCCGGAGCGCCCGCGGTCCTCGTAGCTGAATCCCGCGCCGAAGAAGTACCCGTCCACATCCCTGAGCTTCTCCCGGGAATCGTTCCAACGGAACACGAAGCAATCGAACCCGCAGCGCTTGAGCACCCGCACGTTGTCCACCTCCCCGTTACTTCCGGGAAAGCTGGGGATGGCGATGAGCGGACGACGCATGTGGGGATATTAACACAGAAGGCAGAAAGGGCAGAAAAGCAAGAAAAGGCAGAAAGGTTACAAGAAGGTGAGAAAAGGCAGAAAAGGGAGAAAGGTCATGACGTGAATTCCTGAAGCTACCTTTCTGCCCTTTCTCACTTTTCTGCCTTCCTCTTAGATTGTCATGACTTCTTGTTCTTTTTTCCTGGCACTCTCCTCAATCTTCTTGTTCGCTTCGTCTACGAGTTTCTGCAGCTCTTTCTGCAGACGTTCTTTCTCGTCTTCTTCGGGAAGCTGTTTGATCTGGTCATGGGCAATCTGCCGATCCTGTCTCACTTTGATCTTCGCCTGTTCTGCGAGTTGGCCGATAACCTTCTTGAACTGTATCCGGCGTTCCTCGGTCATCGCCGGGAAGTTCAAGCGAATCACCACGCCGTCATTCACGGGCGTCACGCCGATATTCGCCTGCATCAGCGCTTTTTCCACCGCACCCAGCACCGACCGGTCCCACGGCTGGATCACCATCGATCGCGCGTCCTGCACACCGATGCTCGCCACCGCCTTCAGCTCCATGCGCTGCCCGTAGGCTTCGACGGGAATGTGCTCGACAACCGACGCGTTCGCACGTCCCGTCTGGAGCTTGCTGAATTCCTGGTGAAGATGGTCGATGTTCTTCTTTGTCTGCTGCTCGAAAGAAAGGAGGGAGGGATGGGGCATAGGCCTCTATAGTACCAGAAGAAGGATGAAGAGGATGAAGAGGAACAGAAAGACAAAGAGGAATAAAAAAAATCGCATCCTCTTTGCCTTCTTCATCCTCTAGGGAACCGCTGATTAACCGACAACATTGCACATCAGCAGCGGCCCTTCGGGCCGCGGCGAACGAAGGATTGCTGCGTTGTCTATCACGCAAACGCCGCGGCTTGAAAAGCCGCTGCTGTTATGTTGTTTATCGCGAATAAGGGCATTAATCAGAGGTTCCTTAGCTCCTCTTGTTCCTCATTGATGTACGAGTGTGCCGATCTTCTTCCCCAGCGCCGCATTGAGGAGCGCCCCCTTCTCTCCGAAGTTGAAGACCACGATGGGGAGATTCTGGTCACGGCAGAGGCTGAATGCCGACTGGTCGAAGACCTTCAGATTCTTCTCGATCGCCTCCTGGAAAGTGAGCGTCACGTACTTCTTCGCTCCCTTGAATTTGTTCGGGTCCTTGTCGTAGACGCCGTCAACGTTCGATGCCTTCAGGATCACGTCGCACTCGAGCTCGAGCGCACGGAGGGCTGCGGCGGAATCCGTCGTGAAGTAGGGGTTGCCCGTGCCTCCCGCGCAGATCACAATGCGGCGCTTCTCGAGGTGCCGTTCGGCCCTGCGGCGCAGGTACGGTTCCGCGAGCTGCGGCACGTTGATCGCCGAGCAGACGCGCGTCGGGGCGCCGAGCTTCTCGATGGCGGACTGGAGCGCCACTGCGTTCATGATGGTCGCGAGCATCCCCATGGCGTCGCTCGCCGTGCGCTCGATGCCGCTCTCCGTCGTATCGCGGAAGCGCCAGATGTTCCCGGCGCCGATGACGATGACGATTTGGATGCCGACGTTCCACACGTCCAGCACCTGCTTCGCAAGATGGTGGAGTTTCTTGTAGTTGAAACCGAACTCATCGGCGAGGGCTTCGCCGGAGATCTTGAGGAGAACGCGACGGTACTTCTTCTTTTGCATAGGGTCTTGCCGGAGCGTAGCGGATCGCGTGCTCACCTGTCTACACGCCCGGAGGGGCGGGAGGAGGCGGAGCCACGTCGGGCGAGACCGATCGTGGCGGAGGAGAAGCGGGAGGTGGTGGGGTAGCAGGAGGAGTCGGCGAACGCCTGAGGGCATTCTTGAACGTATCGAAGAGACGCCGGAGGCTGTTTCCAACCATGCGGACGAGATCCCAGACATTCAGTTTCCCTCGGGAAAGCTCGCCGACGATCGGCACGTCCGCATAGCGCCCCTGCGCCGCATTGATGAAACCGAGGAGCATCCCGGCGACCACGAGCAGTGCAAGGAATTTTCCTACCCAGGGGATGAGATATGTGATGACACTGAGAAGGAAGAGGATGATCCCCTGCTTGCTGTGGTACTGCACAAACTTGGAATCACGCCGTGACGCGAAGATGACGACGGACATGATCCAGATGTAGCTGAATGCGGCGACGTCCTTGTTGAGACGGATATCGCGCTGTTCGTCGGTTTCGCCAGTCGGTGGGGGTGCTTGGTCCATAACGACTACAGTCTATCATACGATTGAACCGTTGCCCTTCTTCATTCTTCATTCTTCATTCATAATTCAATCGTGCCCCCGTAGCTCAGGTGGATAGAGCAGCAGGTTTCTAACCTGTTGGCCGCAGGTTCAAGTCCTGCCGGGGGTACCATCCGTCGGTAACCCACCAGTTGTGTGTGGGATGAGAGAATAGCTTGTGGCTTTCTCTTCCTCTCATCCCCATGTCCAAGTCTGCACGATCAATTTTCTGCCGGTTCTGCGGTGTTGCCGGTGCGCATCGTCACGGCAAAGATGC